>Ga0207426_1000482_pt1 | contig 60352 bp, 64 predicted proteins | sample AraplaMF_Cvi_mMS_FD_184265 | JGI IMG/M metagenome (GOLD analysis project Ga0207426, IMG submission 184265) | Arabidopsis root microbial communities from the University of North Carolina, USA - plate scrape MF_Cvi_mMS (SPAdes) (version 2) | ecosystem: Host-associated > Plants > Roots > Endosphere...
GCTCGGCGACCGTGTCGCAACGATCGCCTGGAACACCTGGCGCCATCTCGAGGTCTGGTACGGCATCATGGGGATCGGCGCCATCTGCCATACCGTCAATCCCCGCCTTTTCCCCGAGCAGATCGCTTGGATCATCAACCATGCGCAGGACCGCATCGTGATGACCGACATCACCTTCGTGCCGGTGCTGGAAAAGCTCGCCGACAAGCTGCCGAGCGTGGAGCGCTATGTCGTCCTGACCGACAAGGCGCACATGCCCGAGACCACGTTGAAGAACGTCGTCGCCTACGAGGACTGGATCGCCGAGGCCGACGGCAAATTCAAATGGAAGGACTTTGACGAGAACACGGCGGCCGCGATGTGCTACACGTCCGGCACCACCGGCGATCCGAAGGGTGTGCTGTATTCGCATCGCTCCAACGTGCTGCACGCGCTGATGGCCAACAATGTCGACGCACTCGGCACCAGCGCCTCCGAGACAATGCTGCCGGTGGTTCCTCTGTTCCATGCCAACAGCTGGGGCATCGCCTTCTCCGCGCCCTCGCAGGGCACCAAGCTGGTCATGCCTGGCCCCAAGCTCGACGGCGCCTCGGTCTACGAACTGCTCTCGACCGAGAAGGTGACGCACACCGCGGGTGTGCCGACGGTGTGGCTGATGCTGCTGCAGCACATGGCGGCCAATAATCTGAAGCTGCCTGACCTGAAGATGGTGATCTGCGGCGGCTCGGCGATGCCGCGCTCGATGATCAAGGCGTTCCTCGACATGGGCGCGAACGTGCGCCACGCCTGGGGCATGACCGAGATGAGCCCGATCGGCAGCGTCGCGGCCTTGAAGCCTCCGTTCCAGAACGCGACCGGCGAGGCGCGGCTCGACGTGCTGCAGATGCAGGGCTATGCGCCCTTCGCGGTGCAGATGAAGATCACCGACGATGCCGGCAAGGAGCTGCCCTGGGACGGCAAGACCTTCGGCCGGCTCAAGGTCTCGGGTCCGGCCGTCGCCAAGGCCTATTTCCGGCTCGACGCCAACATCCTCGACGAGGAAGGCTTCTTCGACACCGGCGACGTCTCGACCATCGACGAGGCCGGCTACATGCGGATCACCGACCGCTCCAAGGACGTGATCAAGTCCGGCGGCGAGTGGATCTCCTCGATCGACCTCGAAAACCTCGCGGTCGGCCATCCCGCCGTGGCGGAAGCAGCCGTGATCGGCGTGTTCCACCCCAAATGGGACGAACGTCCGCTGCTGATCGTGCAGCTCAAGCAGGGCCAGCAGGCCAGCCGCGAGGACATCCTGAAATACATGGACGGCAAGATCGCCAAATGGTGGATGCCCGACGACGTCGCCTTCGTCGACGGCATTCCGCACACGGCTACCGGCAAGATCCTGAAGACGGCGCTGCGCGACCAGTTCAAGGATTACCGCTTCCCGAACGCCGCGGCGTAAGGGACCAGGCACACCGTCGTTCCGGGGCCCCTCTTCGGGCGCCCCGGAACGGCAGGCCGTAACAGTCCGGTCTCCCTTGAATTTGCCCCCGGGCCGTGGTCTCAACGGCCTGTCGTCGCGCCAACTCGGCCGGCATCGCCTTCCACCATCCCCGGCAGAGCTTCCCCCGATGGCCCGCAGGTTTTCCGCTCCCTATCAGTCGGAGCCCGTGTCCAGCCTTGCGACCTGGGCGCGCAATCTGGCCGTGTTCGCGGTGGTCGCGGTGCTGGTGTCGATCATCATCGTCCGCTTCGATTTCCTCGAGATGAAGCCGGCGATGGCGACCTTCCTCGGCGGGCTTGCGATCGCCGGGCTCTCGATCCTGTTCGGGCTCGCCGGCTTTGCCGCGATCTGGCAGAACGGCTCGCGCGGCATGGCGCGCATCCTGCTCGCTTTCCTGATCGACGGCGCGATCCTCGCCTACCCTGCCTATCAAGGCCTGCTTTACCGCAAGCTGCCTCCGATCCACGACATCACCACCGACCCGATCGACCCGCCGCGCTTCGACGCGCTGTCGCGCGTGCGCACCGGCGACGGCACCAACACCGCCGTCTATGCCGGCCTCTATTCGGCCGAGCAGCAGCGCCAGTTCTATCCCGACATCGAGCCGATCGAGCTCGAGATTCCGGTCGACCGCGCCTATGCGATCGCGCGCCAGCTCGTCATCAAGCGCAAATGGCTGGTCATCGACGAGCGTGAGCCGCAACCGCCGCGCCGCATCGGCCGCATCGAGGCGGTGGCGCGCACGCCGATCATGGGTTTCCGCGAGGATGTTTCGATCAGGGTCGTGCCCGATGGCGACGATTCCCGGGTCGATATCCGCTCCGCCTCGCGCTATTTCGAAAGCGATCTCGGCAGCAACGCGGCGCGCGTGACCAAGTTCATCGAAGATCTGAACACTGCCGCGGACGCCGACGCGCTCAAGCCGGTGAAAAAGACGCCGGTCGCGCCGCCGAAGGCGCCGGCGAAGACGGTGAAGAAGTAGGTTTCACTGTCATTCCGGGGCGTGCGAAGCACGAGCCCGGAATCCATTCCTCCACCAATGCTGCGGCCCGATGGATTCCGGGTTCTCGCTTCGCGAGCCCTGGAATGACGGACGGGGCTAACTCGCCATCCGATACGACCCCGTGATCACGGGATCGCCATCCGTCACCACCATTCCGCGCGCGACGAGATCTTCCAGGTGCGCCAGCACGGAATAGCCGGCGGCGGTCGTCAGGCGCGGATCGATGCCGATATAGATCGCGCGGACCATGGTCGGGATGTCGGTCTCGCCCTTGGCGAGGCGGTGCAGGATCGAGGCCTCGCGTGCCTTGCGGTGGCGGATCAGGAAGCGCACGAAGCGCTGGCCTTCCGGAATCTCGGGACCGTGGCCGGAGAAATAGAGATCTTCGTCGCGCGCCGCGAGGCGATCGAGCGATTCCATGTAGTCGATCATCGAGCCGTCGGGCGGCGCCACGATCGAGGTCGACCAGCCCATGACGTGATCGCCGACGAAGTTGAACTTCCGCTCCGGCCAGGCAAAGGCAAGATGGTTGGCGGTGTGGCCCGGCGTCGCGACGGCTTCCAGCCGCCAGCCATCGCCCTCGACGACGTCGCCATGGGCGATCCTGATATCGGGCACGAAGTCGCGGTCGGAGCCGGATTCCGGATTGTGCTTTTCGCTCTCGAAACGCGGGCGCGAGGCGCGGTGCGGGCCTTCGGCATAGACCGGCGCGCCGGTCGCCTGCTTGATCCGGCCGGTGTTCGGCGAATGGTCGCGATGGGTGTGGGTGACGAAGATATGGCTCACCGTCTCGCCGCGCACGGCATCGAGCAGCGCCTTCGCATGCGCCTCGTCGTCCGGGCCGGGATCGATGATCGCGACGTTACCTTTGCCGACAATGTAGCTGACCGTGCCGGTGAAGGTGAACGGGCTCGGGTTATTGCAGAGCACGCGCCGCACACCGGGGCGGATTTCCTCGACGACTCCAGCCTTGAGCGGGAAGTTGCGGTTGAACGGGACGTCGTCGTTGTCGGACATGGCTTGCTCATTCCTTGCTGACTTCGTCATGCCCGGCCTTGTGCCGGGCATCCACGTTCTTCGCTTAGGCTAAGACGTGGATGGCCGGGACATCCAGCGCGAAGACGCGCTTCGCGCTTTCGCCCGGCCATGACGGAGTTGGAGAGTTCTCTTGCCTCGCGCGCTCACCGCGTCGCCGCTCAGAAAAACGCCTGAATACCCGTGATCGCGCGGCCGAGGATCAGGGCGTGGACGTCGTGAGTGCCCTCGTAGGTGTTGACCGTTTCGAGGTTGTGGACGTGACGCATCACGTGGAATTCGGCCGAGATCCCGTTGCCGCCGTGCATGTCGCGGGAGACGCGGGCGATGTCGAGGGCCTTGCCGCAATTGTTGCGCTTGACGATCGAGATCATCTCGGGCGCGAACTTGCCTTCGTCCATCAGGCGGCCGACGCGAAGCGAGCCCTGCAGGCCGAGCGCGATCTCGGTCTCCATGTCGGCGAGCTTCTTCTGCACCAGCTGGGTCGCGGCGAGCGGCTTGCCGAACTGCTTGCGGTCGAGCGTGTACTGGCGGGCACGATGCATGCAATCCTCGGCGGCGCCGAGCGCCCCCCAAGAGATGCCGTAGCGGGCGCGGTTGAGGCAGCCGAACGGGCCCTTGAGGCCGGAGACGTTGGGCAGCAGCGCGCTCTCGGGGACAACGACGCCATCCATCACGACCTCGCCGGTGATCGAGGCGCGCAGCGAAAGCTTGCTGCCGATCTTCGGCGCGGACAGGCCCTTCATGCCCTTCTCGAGCACGAAGCCGCGGATCTGGTTGTCGTGCTCGGCCGACTTGGCCCAGATCACGAACACGTCGGCGATCGGCGCGTTCGAAATCCACATCTTGCTGCCGGTCAGGCGGTAGCCGTCCGAGACCTTTTCCGCGCGGGTCTTCATGCCGGCCGGATCGGAGCCGGCGTCGGGCTCGGTCAGGCCGAAGCAGCCGACCCACTCGCCGCTGGCGAGCTTGGGCAGGTACTTCTTGCGCTGGTTCTCGTCGCCATAGGCGTAGATCGGGTACATCACCAGCGAGGACTGCACCGAGTTCATCGAACGATAGCCGGAATCGACCCGCTCGATCTCGCGCGCCACGAGGCCGTAGGCGACATAGCTCGCATTGGCGCAGCCATATTCCTCAGGCAGAGTGATGCCGATCAGGCCGAGCTCGCCCATCTCGTTGAAGATCTCGCGATCGGTCTTCTCTTCGAGATAGGCCTTGGTCACGCGCGGCAGCAGCTTGTCCTGGGCGTAGGCGCGCGCGGTGTCGCGCACCATGCGTTCGTCTTCGGTCAGCTGCTCGTCGAGCAGGAACGGATCGTCCCACTGGAAAGAAGCCGAAGTCGGCTTGTCCTTGGCCTGAGGGCGCACGCTCATGAAACGTCCTTTCGTCTGGTTCCGTCGAAATTTGCCGGACAAATTAAAGCGCCGCGGCAACAAGTGCAATTGCGTTGCGAATGTGGGGCCCTGCGTGAATCCCCGGATACGCGTCGCACACCCCGGGGATGCTGACGCCCCCCGGGGATGCTGATGCACCCCGGGGATGCTGACGCACCCCGGAATGACAGCGCTAACTTTCGAGCTGTTCGTTGGCGACGATCTCGATGCCGAAGCCCGACAGGCCCTTGTAGTCGTGCACCGAGGAGGTGAGATGACGGATCGAGGTGACGCCGAGATCGCGCAGGATCTGCGCGCCGACGCCGACTTCGCGCCACTGGCGGTTGCGGTCGGCCTCGGTCTGCGTCTCGTCCGGTAGGGCGGCCACGGGGACACCGGCGGCGCCGTCGCGCAGGTAGACCAGCACGCCGCGTCCGGACTTCTTGAAGTGCTCGAGCACGGCGGCCATGCGCTTGTGCCCGGTGAAGATGTCCTTGACGATGTTCGGCTTGTGGAAGCGCGTCAGCACGTTCCGGCCGTCGCCGACGCCGTTGTAGACGAACGCAACGTGGGCGATGGAATCGAACGGCGAGCGATAGGCGAAGCCCTGCAGCGGCCCGATCGGGCTTTCGGTGACGAAGGTCGAGACCCGCTCGATCAGCTTTTCGCGCGCCTGGCGGTAGGCGATCATGTCGGCGATGGTGACGTGCTTGAGCTTGTGCTTTTGCGCGAACTGCGCGACCTGCTCGCCCTTCATCACGCTGCCGTCGTCGTTCATCAGCTCGCTGATGACGCCGACCGGCGGCAGGCCCGAGAGCTTGCAGAGATCGACCGCGGCCTCGGTATGGCCGGAGCGCAGCAGCACGCCGCCGTCCTTGGCGATCAGCGGGAAGATGTGTCCCGGGCGGGCAAAGTCATTGGCGCCCGCATTGGGGTTGGACAGCGCGCGGCAGCACGAAGCGCGCTCTTCGGCCGAGATGCCGGTGCCGCCGTCGGGTTTGTAGTCGATCGAGACCGTGAACGCGGTGGTGTGCGCGGAATCGTTGTGGGCGACCATCGGATCGAGCCGCAGCCGGCGCGCGTCCTCGGTCGTGATCGGCGCGCAGACGATGCCGGAGGTGTGACGGATGATGAAGGCCATCTTCTCGGCGGTGCAGAGCGAGGCGGCGACGATCAGATCGCCCTCGCCCTCGCGGTCGTCGTCGTCGGTGACGACCACGAGCTCACCCCGGGCAAAAGCCTGCAAAACTTCCTGGACGCTATCGGGCATGTCCCAATCTCTATCGGTTATGAGCGGGAGGCTTAGCCGGACTTGGGCCGGGGCGCTAGTCTCCCCGGTGCAACCACATATGCCGGACCGCAGGCCTGCCCAAGGAAATCAGGCAAGCGGGGCAGGCTTGCACCGGGCATACCAGGGATATCGGCGCGGAGGCGCCGGAGGGAAGGAAGCCCTCAGGGCAGCACTTCGCGGCGCTCGCCGAGCCGTACATCGAGCTCGGCGCGCTTGTCGGCCAGCAGGCCGGCCTGGGCGGCTTCGATCACGGTAAACAGCTCATGAGCATCGCTGAGCCGGGTCACCGTGACGTAGCTGGCGCCGGCCGCGTAGAGCTCGCCGACATCGGCAAGCAGGTCGGCGGTCGCCACGATCAGGGCCTTTGGATTGAGGGCGCGGACGTGGCGGACCAGTTTCTCGTTGGTAGCGCCCTTGAGCAGCGAATCCGGCACGCTCAGGATGATCATCTCGGACTTGCCGATGCCGGCATGGAGCAGCGTGTCCGCGCTGCTGATATCGCCGTAGATCACGTGCAGGCCGCGCGACAGCAGCGTCTGGTACACATTGGGATTGAAGTCGACCACGGTGATCTGCTCGAGCAGCACCGGGGTCTGCCGTTCGATCTCGGCCAGCAGCGCGCTCGCCGCACGGAAAAAGCCGAGGATGACGATGCGGCGCGCCTCGCCATGGCCGCCATCATGCCCCTCCTCGCCGCGCCCCTGGCCGTCGTCGAGATCCTTCAGCCCGATCCGTTTGAGGGGGCCGATCGCCCAGCGGACGATCTCGTCGCTGCGGCTCATTGCGAAGGTCGAGAGCACCGCCAGCACCACAAAGGCGAAGGAGGCGGCATTCGCCGTCTCGGCCGCGATGTGGTGGTCGGCCACGCCGGTCTGGATCACCACCAGCGAAAACTCGGAGATCTGGGCGAGGTTGAGCGCCGGCAGCAGGCTGGCGCGCAGGCCCTGCTTCATCAGGTAGAGCGGCGTGAAAGTCGTGACGAGGCGGCTCACCACCGTGAACGCCGCGATCATCAAGGCAAGCCAGATCACGGAGAGACCGGGCACGGGAATGGTCATGCCGAGCGCAACGAAGAACAACGTGATGAAGAAGTCCCGCAGCGTCGTGACCTTGGCGGTGACGTCAAGCGCGTAGGGGAAGGTCGATAGCGAGACGCCGGCGATCAGGGCGCCCATCTCGCGCGACAGCGACAGCCGCTCGGCGGTCTCGGCGACCAGAAAGCACCAGGCGAGCGCGCCGAGCAGGATCAGCTCGGGGCGGCGCGCGATCTGATGGAACAGCCGCGGCAGCACGTAGCGGCTGACCAGAAGCGCTGCGGCCACCAGGATCGCGACACGGCCGATCGAGAGCAGGATAACGCTGACCTGCAGATTGGCGAGGCTCGGTTGCACCGCCAGGAACAGGATGGCGAAGATGTCCTGGAGCACCAGCACGCCCAGCGTGATGCGGCCGGGCAGCGTGTCCAGCTCGCGCTTCTCGTAGAGCACCTTGACGATGATAACGGTGCTCGACAGTGCGCAGGCGACGCAGAGATAGATCGCATCGAAATGACCGCCGCCGAGCGACAGGCCGATAGCGACGAAGAACAGCACCCCGAGCAGGCAGCCGCCGAGCAGCTGGCCGCCGGCCGCGAACAGGATCACCTTGCCGGCCCGCACGATCTTCTTCAGGTCGATCTCGAGCCCGATCATGAACAGCATGAAGATCAGGCCGAGCTCGGAGATGACGCTGATCGATTCCTGCGACTTGACCCAGCCGGCGCCGAATGGACCTATGCAGAAGCCGGCGATAAGGTAGGCGAGGATCAGCGGCTGCCGGGAGAAATGGGCTGCTAGCCCCAGCATCCAGGCAAACAGAATACAGAGAGTAATGTCGCGAATGAGCTCGTGCATACCAAATTGGTCCGTTTTGCCGCACCCTAGAGACGGGTTGCGGCGCGGCAAGCGAGCAATTCGTCACATGCGAAACGGGCTTCTCGCAGCTTCGCTGCTATGCCCGCTCGCCTCAGCCGCGCCCGCCGCCGCTCAATCCAAGGTCAATATCGAACAAAACTTTGCCGATTCGCTCACCGCACTGCCGAAGGAGGAACTTGCCGTCTCCGGCGGGTTCTACGTGCCCGCCTATTCCAGCGTTGCGATGAGCCAGGGGAAGCTGCGTGTCGACTTCTCGGTGACGCTGAGCGTGCACAACGCCTCCGAGACGCAAGCCCTGGTGGTCAAACGCATCGCCTATTTCGACACCGCAGGCAAGCAGGTCGAGACCTACCTGAAGGGTCAGGTCGCCCTGAAGCCGCTGGCGACGATCTCGATCTTCGTTCCGACCGACGACGTCCGCGGCGGCACGGGAGCCAATTTCCTCGTCGACTGGGCCGCCACCGGCGAGATCGCCGAGCCCGTGGTCGAAGCCTTGATGGTTGGCGGCGTCGCCAATGCGCATTACGCTTTCATCAGCCAGGGACGTCCGACCCGGACGGCCGGCAAAAAATAACTCCGTCCAGCCAGGACGGCGGGCACAACGTAAAACAGGCCGGCGCAACGCCGGCCGCTCGACAAGAACAAAACGAGGAACGCTCCCATGACGTCCAGCTTCGATTTCGCGCCCCTGTTTCCGGCTGGGCTGCCGGCCCCTTCCGGGCGCTGGACGGGCCTTGCCAAATACAGCTTCGTCGGCGGCAACAACGATTCCGAACAGCTGCCGCTCGACGGCCTGATCGAGGCGACCAATTCCGCCTTGCAGAAGGAAGGCCGGTCGCTCGCCACCTACGGGCTGGCGCATGGTCCGCAGGGCTACCTGCCGCTGCGCGAATTCCTGGTGACGAAACTCAAGCGCGATGCCGGCATCACCTGCACGGTCGATGATCTCATGATCGTCTCCGGCTCGCTGCAGGCGCTCGACCTCGTCAACGCGACGCTGCTGACGCGCGGCGATACCGTAATCTTCGAACAGGAGAGCTATCAGGGCTCGCTGACCCGCCTCGCCCGGCTCGGGGTCAACGTGGTCGGCATTCCCCTCGACCAGGACGGCATGCGCATGGACGCGCTCGCCTCGGCGCTGGCTGATCTCAAGAGCCGCGGCATCCGTCCGAAGTACATCTACACCATCCCGACCGTGCAGAACCCGACCGGCAGCATCATGCCCGAGAGCCGCCGCGCCGAGCTGTCGCAGCTATCGGCGGAGTATGGCGTGCCGATCTTCGAGGATGATTGCTATGCCGACCTCGTCTGGTCCGGCGAGCGGCCGCCGGCGATCTACGCGATGAGCCCGAACGGCGGCGTGATCCATATCGGCTCGTTCTCGAAATCAGTTGCGCCGGCGCTACGCGTCGGCTTCATCGTCGCGCCCTGGGATGTGATGTCGCGAATGCTGGCGCTGAAGACGGATGCGGGTTCGGGCGCGCTGGAGCAGATGGTGCTCGCCACATACTGCAAGCCGCATTTCGCGAGCCACGTGCCTGCGCTGACCAAGGCGCTGCGCACCAAGCTCGACACGCTGATGGAGGCGCTCAACGAGCAGTTCGGCACCGCGGCCGAGTTCGAGGAGCCCAAGGGCGGCATCTTCCTCTGGGTGAAACTGCCGGACCAGGTCGATACGCTGAAATTGTATCAGGCCGCGCTCGCCGCGGGCGTCTCGATCAATCCGGGGCCGGAATGGTCGACCAACAAGGGCCATTCCAGCTCGCGGCTGCGGCTGTGCTTTGCCAGCCCCTCGCACCAGCAGATCCGCGAAGGTGTCGCGGTGCTGGCGGAGGTGTGCCGCAAGGAGTTCGGCGTGCCCGCGCGCAGCGCCAATGTGGAGAAGCGGGCCTAGTTGCCTATCAAGGCTGCTCTATCAGGCCGCCTGCGGCTGGCTGTTGTGGATCGCAGCCGCCAGCCGCAACAGGAGCACGATCGAGACATTGCCCTTGCCGGCCTCGATCTGGGCGATGTAGCGCTCTGAAATCCCGGAGCGGCGGGCCAGCTCCCGGCGCGACAGCTCGCAGCGGGCGCGCGAAGACCTCAGCCGCTCGCCCAGTTCGGCCAGAAACGCGGTCTCGGAATACGGCGGCACGGCGCGGCTCCCCGGGAGCACCTCGCCCGCGAAATCCATGACTTGATTCAGCATCGGTCCATCCACGCATCGCCTTCGGGAGCGTCATCCTACCCCCGATCCGATCGACCTCATTGACGCGGATCAAATTCGCGCGCGATTGGCGGCCGGCGTGGACGGCCGCGCCCGGGATGCTAGACTTTGCAATTCTTCGAGGCGGGGCTTTTCGGGACATGATGCGTTGGTTGAGCCGCTGGGCCGTTGCGGCGGGGCTTTGGATTGCGCTTTCAACTGTGGCCAGCGCCGAGACCCTGGCGGCAACGGTCGAGCAATGGGGCCTGCTCGGCTCATGGGCGGTCGATTGCGCGGCACGGCCCGACCGCGACAAGGGCGCGCTGCTGACTTACGAAATCCGGAAAGACGGACGGGTGATGTACGAGCGCAATTTCGGCGACGCCAGGGACGAGAACGAGGTGGTCTCCGCCACGGTCAATGCCGAAGGCCTGATCAATGTGATGGTGTATTTCCCCTCGCTGCAGCAGACCCGGGAATTCGGCCTGGCGCTCTCGAACCAGGGCAGCCTGCGCGCGATCTACAATCGCAGCGAACGCGGCGTGTACACGATCAAGGACGGAAAATACGTTGCTTCCGGCGCGCCGACACCGCCGCAGCAGCGCTGCAATTAACGATATTCTCGATCCTGAATATCCATTCAGAATTCTCTTCCCGTTCCTCCGGAACGTTCACGCGCATGCGCGGTTTAGATTTGCATTCGATTGGAGGAGGACATCATGAAGAAGCTCGGTTATGTCATTGCCGCTCTCGGTGCGCTCGCGGTTGCGGCGCCGACGCTGGCCAGTGCGGAGACGGTGGTGATCAAGCGCGGTCATCATCACGGTCCGTACGGCGCCCGCGCCGAATTCCGCGAGCATCGCGACCATGGCTGGCATCGCGGCTGGCACGGTCGCGATCGGGTCGTCGTGGTCAAGCGCAGCCATCGCCACTGGGACTAACAGCCGACACAGTACGGAAATGGCCCCGCGAGGGGCCATTTCTTTGCATGCAAGGCTAGCCGACTAATCCCACGCCGGCGCAAAGCCCGGATTGACGCAGCGCTTGTCCTTGGGCAGCGCGGCGATCTTCTTGCGGTCGGCATCGTCGAGCGTGATCTTGAGCGCATCGAGATTGGCCTGCTGGCTTTCGCGGCGCGACGCTTTCGGGATCGCTGCGACGCCGTCCTGGTCGAGCAGCCATTTCAGCGCGACCTGGGCCGCGGTCGCATCGTGCCTGGCGCCGATCTCGGCCAGAACCGGATCGGACGCGAAGCGCCCCTGCGCAAGCGGGCAGTAGGCGACCAGCGGAATCGACTTCGCCTTGAGATAGGCCAGCACCTTCGATTGATCGAGCATGGCGTGATATTCGATCTGGTTGCAGGCGATCGGCGCCTCGATGTCCTCGACCGCGATCTTGAGCAGCGCCGTGGTGAAATTGGCAACGCCAATCGCCCGCGTGCGCCCCTCCTGCTTCAGCTTCATCAGGGTCTCGAACACCGCGCCCCAATTGGCCGACTTCGACGGCCAGTGCACGAGATAGAGGTCGACATGGTCGAGCCTCAGCTTCTGCAGGCTGGTGTCGAAAGCGCGGCGGATCGCATCGGGGCTGAGGTATTCGTGCCAGACTTTCGTCGTGACATGCAGCTCGTTGCGCGGCAGGCGGGCCGCAGCGAGTGCGGCGCCGATCGCTTCTTCGTTGGCGTACATTTCGGCGGTGTCGATGTGGCGATAGCCGATCGACAGCGCGCTTTCGACCGCCGCGCGACAGGCATCGCCCTGCATGCGGAAGGTGCCGAGGCCGAGCTTGGGCATGCTGATGCCCTGCGTCTTCAGATGATCCATGAAAAGCTCCTGACATATGTCGTCCCGCCGGACACGCGGTGAAGCCGCGAGGAACAGACTCTTCGGTGATGGAAAAGACGTGGCGGGAGCAATGACTATAGCGCGGGATGCGCGAGACGGCCAAGCGAGATCGGGTCAGGGCTGGGATGCGTAACGCCTCTCGCACGTCATGCCCGGGCTTGTCCCGTCCGTGACGAAGGAGAGATTGCGGCCCCCTTCACGAATGCTGCGCCACCACGGCCGGACGGGCCTGTGGTTGCGGCACGATGTCGATCGACCAGAGATCGCGGTTGTCGACGTCCTTCAAGGTCACGGTCATCACGCCGCTGCGGCCGTCGATATCGACACGGCCGAAGAACTGCAGGCCGAAGCAAGGCGCCAGGTTCTCGCCCTGCGCCTCGCTGCAGCCATTCTGGTACATCGCAACCGGGCCGAACGTGTTATCGAGTTCGCCCGGCCCCCAGCTGCCCGCGTGCAGCGGACCGGAGACGAATTCCCAGAATGGATCGAAATCCTGGAACTGCGCCTTTCCCGGATGGTAATAGTGCGCGGCAGTGTAGTGCATGTCGGCTGTGAGCCAGACGATATTGCGGATGCCCGCGCGCTTGATCGACGACAGGAGATCGGCGATCTCGTGCTCGCGCCTATCAGGCGCGCCGTTGCCAAGCGCAACCGCATCGAAGCTGACGAGGCCGATCGGCAGGTCGGCCGCGATCACCTTCCAGATCGCACGCGAGGCCGCGAGCTCCCGTTTCAGCCAGGCGAGCTGTTCGGCGCCAAGAATCCAGCCGCGGTGATCATCGCCCTTATTCCAGGTTTCGTCGCGATAGCTGCGCATGTCGATCATGAAGACATCAAGCAGCGGACCGTAGGCGATCTTGCGATAGACCCGGCCCCGCCGCGCGCCGATATCGCGGATCGGCATGAAGTCGAAGAAAGCGCGGCGGGCGCGCGAGACCAGGCGCGGCGTGCCGCCGTCCTCGTACCCGGCGTCGTCGTAGCTGCCCGTCGGCGACCAGTCGTTGGTGACTTCGTGGTCGTCCCATTGCGCGAACATCGGCACCGCCGCGTGAAACGCGCGGAAGTTCTCGTCGAGGTGATTGTATTTGTAGTTGCCACGGAACTGCGCGAGCGTGTGCGCGACCTCGGCCTTCTCTTCTGTCACCAGATTGCGCCAGATCTCGCCGTTCGGCAGCTTCTGTTCCGAGGGAATCGTGCAGTCGGCGTAGATGTGGTCGCCGGAATGGATGAAGAAGTCCGGGCGGTTGTCGAGCATGGTGCGATAGCTGCGGTAGCCACCGCGCGAGATGTCGATGCCCCAGCCCTGCCCCGCGACGTCGCCGGACCACACGAACGAGATCGACCGGCCCGCAGACGGAGCCGTGCGGAAATGACCGATCCTGCGTTCGCCGGCGATACCGGTCGCGATGTCGTCGAAGCGAACGCGGTAGAAGATGTCCTGTCCGGGCGGCAGATCGTCGAGCTGCAGCTTTGCCGTGAAGTCCGTATCCGGCAATGCATCGCGCGAGGCCGATGCGACGATGGTCCTGAAACTTTCGACGGTTGAATATTCGACGTGCATGCGCGCGGGCCGGTCGGCGCGGGCCCAGACCATGGCGGAGCCGTCGGAGACATCACCGGACTGGATGCCGCCCGCGATCTGCGGACGGTCGGCGGCGCGGCTGAGCGACGGCTTTGCGAGCGCGGCGACGGCGAGGCTTGAGGTCGAGCGGACCAGGAATTGCCGCCGGGTCCATGCGCGCGAAGCGCGGAGCGATGCCATTCAGGAAACCTTCGTCGAATCACGACGGAAGGTGCCTGCGCTCCTTGACTCCTACCCTGACGGTTTCTTGACTCCCGGCCTACGGTTTTGCGACGCAGGGATGACGGTCTTAGAGTTCGCTAATGCTTCCAGTTGCAGATGCCGCCGGAACGGCACGGCCAGGTCTGGATGCGGGTGTCCATCGCCTGTGCGTCGAGCGGATTGCCGTGGCGATGCGCCAGCCTGGTGCGCGCTGCGCCGCGTGGCTGGGCGTTTCTGCTGTGCGCGACCTTCGGCTCGGCGACATGCACACGCTCGGCCGCGACCTTCTTCGGCACATCGACCGGCTCGGCACGCGCCTGCGCTTCATTGCCGCCCTTTGCTTCCAACGCAACTGGCGCGAATTGCGTCTCGGGCCCGAGCCGCTTCGGCGACAGCACCGCCTTGGAGAGATCGAGACCGAGATATTCGCCGGGCTTGTAGTCGTCAGCACGCGCAACGCCGCCCCATGCGAGCACGAGGGCAACGGCAACTGCAAAAGGAACGCTCTTCAGGACCACGGACGCCTCCTGAAATTGATGATTTAAAGGGGTATTTTATCCCTATTTAGGCGGCGTCACGCGGAATTCCAGCGGCCAGTTCCCGTATTGGTTAAGAAGTGTGGTGGCGTCAGGCGACTTTTCTCGCAGTTCCCGTGCCTTCCAGGAACCCCATCAGCCGGCTGCGGATGATCTGGTCCGCCTCAGTCATGATGCGATCGACGAGTTCCTTGCAGGTGGGAATGTCGTGGATCAGGCCCGCGACCATGCCGCAGCTCCAGGCGCCCGCGTCCATCTGGCCGTCCAGCATGACCTTGGGATAGACGCCCGCGACCTGGTCGTGAATGTCGTCGATGGTGAGCTTGGCGCCCTTCTCACGCTCGATCTCGAGCAGGCGATCGACGTTTGAGTTCTTCAGGACACGCTCGGTGTTGCGCAATGCGCGCATGATCAGGCGGGTGTCGAGCTCGGTCGCGGCGACCAGCGCGTTCTTCACGTTCTGATGGACCGGTGCTTCCTTGGTGGCGATGAAGCGCGTGCCCATGTTCATGCCGGCCGCGCCCAGCGAGAGCGCCGCAACGAGGCTGCGCCCGTCGGCCATGCCGCCGGACGCGACGAACGGGATCTTCAATTCCTCCGCCGCACGCGGCAGCAGGATCATGTTGGGAATGTCATCCTCGCCGGGATGACCGCCGCACTCGAAACCGTCGACACTGACGGCATCGCAGCCGATGCGTTCGGCCTTCAGCGAGTGGCGGACCGAGGTGCATTTGTGGATCACCTTGATGCCGGCCGCCTTCAGCGCGAGCATGTACGCCTCCGGGCTGCGGCCCGCGGTCTCCACCGCCTTGATGCCGCCCTCGACGATCGCCGCGATGTATTCGGGATAGGGCGGCGCCGAGAAAGTCGGCAGGAAGGTGAGATTCACGCCGAACGGCTTGTCGGTCATGTCGCGGCAGCGCGCGATTTCCTTCGCGAGCAGTTCCGGCGTCTTCTGCGTCAGCCCGGTAATGATGCCGAGCCCGCCGGCATTGGAGACGGCAGCGGCCAGCTCGGCGAAGCCGACGAAATGCATGCCGCCCTGGATGATCGGATGCTCGATGCCGAACAGTTCGGTGATCGCGGTCTTCACTCAAATACCTCCCGGAATGTTATTTGGGTTTGTTTCAGTCTAGCCGGACTCTTGCGCCGCGGTCACCATTTCTCTCCGAACGGGCGGATCTCCATCTCAAAGGTCCAGGCGCTCTTGGGCTGCTGGTAGAGCTGCCAATAGGCATCCGCAACTGACGATGGCGGCATCAGCAGGTCGGGATTGTCGAGCGCGTTGGGGCCAAGCGCTTCGAGCCGGCGCTGGCGCACCCATTCGGTGTCGACGCCGGAATCGATGATGAGATGGGCAACGTGGATGTTCTTCGGCCCGAGCTCACGCGCCATCGCCTGCCCTACGGCGCGCAGTCCAAACTTGGCGCTGGCAAACGCGGCGAAGCCGCTGCCGCCGCGCAGGCTCGCGGTCGCGCCGGTGAAGAAGATGTTGCCGCCGCCGCGCGGCAGCATCAGCCGCGCCGCCTCGCGGCCCGCGAGGAAGCCGGAATAGCAGGCCATCTCCCACACCTTGCGGAAGACGCGCTCGGTAGTGTCGAGGATCGGGAAATTGACGTTGGCGCCGACGTTGAAGATGCAGACCTCGAGCGGCGCATGCTTGTCGGCGTCGTTGAGGAACGAGATGATCTCCTCCTCCTTGCGCGCATCGAGCGAGCGTGCGTGGATCTCGCCGCCGGCGGCTTCGACCTCCTTCACCAACGGCGCCAGCTTGTCGCCGTTGCGGCGGCCGGCGAAGACGGTGAACCCTTCGGCGGCGAATTTCTTGGCGATCTCGGAGCCGATGAAATCGCCGGCCCCGATCACGGCGGCTGTCGCATTTCGCTTGGGCAAGGTCGCCTCCTCCGATCGATGGTGATTGGACCTGAAGGCTATAGTTCTAAAATAGAACTGTCAAACTTGCGCGACGGCTGCTAGTTTGGCTTTCAAATACCCCTGATCATTCAAGTCAGTTCTTTTTTCAGACTGAGGCATGACGTATCATGAAGTGGGACACGCTGGACGAAGAGCCCTGCTCGCTCTCACGCACCGTCGCGGTGGTCGGCGATCGCTGGACGCTGCTGATCCTGCGCGACTGTTTCCTGCGTGTGCGGCGGTTCGAGGCGTTCCAGTCCTCGCTCCAGATCACGCGGCACCTGCTCTCGGAGCGACTGAAGAAGCTGGTCCGCTTCGGCATCCTGCGCCGCGTCCCCTACTCGGAGTCACCGAAGCGCTACGAATACATCCTCACGCAGAAGGGGCTCGACCTCTACCCTGTCATCATGGCGATGGTGCATTGGGGCGACACCCATATGGGCGACGAGCGCGGCCGCCCGCTGCTGCACGAGCACAAGAGCTGCGGCAAGCATTTTGACCCCGTGATGGTGTGCTCGGAATGCGGCGAGCCGTTGCATGCGAAACAGGTGCACGTGCATGCGGGGCCCGGACGGATGGAAGCGGCGGGGTAGAACTCGCTCTCGCCACTCGCACAGCCATGTTCCCTCCCCCCTTGCGGGGGAGGGAACGCAGTGTGCTCCTGCGCAGGATTTCGCATCGACAACGACGACGTTTCAATGCCCCCGCGCCGGCGCACGCAGATTGATCGGGCGCATCACGGCCGCCGTCGGAATCATCAGCACTGCGATAATCGCGAGCGTCCAGAACACATCGATATAGGCGAGGAAGTCGACCTGCTGCTGGAGGGTCCTGCCGACCCAGGCGACCGCCTGTGACGCCGCATCGCTCGCATTCGATCCCTGCGCCTGGAAGTAGCGCGTCATGGCGTCGATGGTCTGCTGATAGCCGATATCCGACGGCGCGGCGTGCTCGACCAGGCGGCTCTGATGGAATTGCTGGCGCTGCGCCAGAACCGTCTGCGCCAGCGCGACGCCCATGGATCCGCCGATGTTGCGGGCGACGTTGATCAACGCGGAGGCCTGGTTGGTCTTGTCGGGCGGCACACCGTCATAGGACGCGGTGGTCACCGGCAGGAACAGGAACGGCAGGCCGAGCGCGAGGAAGATGCGCGACATCGCGGCATAGCCATAGGTGATGTCGCCGGTGAGCCCGGTGAGATGCCACATCGAGAAGGCGACGATGGTGGCGCCTGTCATGATCAAATATTTCGGCTGCACCGTGCTGACGAGGCGTCCGACCACCGGCATCAGCAGGAGCGTCGCGATGCCGCCGGGCGACAACGCGAGACCCGCCAGCAGCGCCGTATAGTTCAGCTCGGTCTGGAGCAGTTGCGGCAATATCTGGGTCGTCGAGATCAGTACCGCGCCGGTACCGAGCATGACCAGGAAGCACGCGGCGAACTGGCGACGTCCGAGCAGACGCAGATCGATGATCGGCTCCTCACGCGTCAGCTCCCAAGGGATCAGCGCGAGCAGCGAAACGCCGGCAAGCACCGCGAAGAACACGATCATGTTCGAGCCGAACCAGTCGTTGCGCTGGCCTTCGTCGAGCACGAACTCAAGCGAGGCCAGACCGATGGCGACGAGCAGGAAGCCGATATAGTCGACCCGCAATCCCCTGCTCAGCAGCCTCTCTCGCTCCTCCTCCGCACCTGATGGCTCCTTGACCAGCGTGCCCACCAGGAACAGCGAGAGCATGCCCATGGGAACGTTGATCAGGAACACCCAGTGCCAGGTGTAGGTATCGGTGATCCAGCCGCCGAGCGTCGGTCCGATCACCGGCGCGACCACTACGGCGACGCCGTAGATGGCAAAGGCCTGGCCGCGCTTCTGCGGCGGAAAGGAGTCGGCGAGGATCGCCTGTTCGCTGGTCGCCATGCCACCGCCGCCGAGACCCTGGAGAATCCGGAATATCACCAGCGATTCCAGATTCCAGGCGAAGCCGCACAGCAGCGACGCGACCGTGAACGTCGCCACGCACATCATGTAGAAGCGTTTGCGGCCGATCACGGTCGAGAGCCAGCCCGAGATCGACAGCACGATGGCATTGGCGACGAGGTAACTGGTGATGACGTAGGTGCTCTCGTCGATGCCGACGGCAAGCCCACCTGCGATGTGGCGCAGCGCGACATTGGCGATGGTGGTGTCGAGCACCTCCATGAAGGTCGCAATCGAGACCACGAAGGCGATCAGATAGGGATTATGCCCGCCGGCAGCCGAGCGCTCCGGCGACCAGCTGCCCGCGCCGCCTTGCGTGGTGTCCGTCATCGCACCCTGGTCCAGGGCACGACCGACATGCCGGGACCGACGGGCAGATCCGCCGGCCAATTGTCGACCACGATCTTCACCGGCACGCGCTGCACCACCTTGACGTAATTGCCGGTCGCGTTCTCCGCGGGCAGCAGGCTGAACGCGGTGCCCGAGCCCGGCTGCACGGAATCGACATGCCCGGTCAGCTTGCGTCCGGGATAAGCGTCGATGCGGACCTCGACTGGCTGGCCGGGCCGCATGTCGTTGAGCTGTGTTTCCTTGTAGTTCGCGACGATCCAGACTTCGTCGGGCACGAACATCATCAGGCTCTGGCCTGCTGTGACAAACGTCCCCTTCGCACCCGAGAGCTTGACGACGCGGCCGGATTGCGCCGCGACGACGCTGGTATATTGCAGATTCAACTTGGCCTGATCGAGTTGCGCCTGCGACTGCTCGAGCTGCGCCCTGGCACCCTCGAGCTGCGCTTGCAGCGTCTTGATGCCGACCTGGGCCGCCGTCACCGCGGTCTTGGCGCGCTCGGTGTTGGCCTGCTGCGCCTGAAGGTCGGAGCGGGTCTGCTGCTGGCGCTGCACGGTGCCGGCGCCCTTCTCGACCAGATCTTCCGCGCGCTTGAATTCCTCCTGCGAGAACTGGAGCTGGGCCTGCGCCTGTTCGAGCTGCGCCTGGGCCTGCTTGATCTGTTCCTGCTGCGAAACGATCTGCGCCTCGACATTGTCGATATTGGCCTTGGAGACCGCGACCTGCGCCGTGGCCTGATCGACTGCGATGCGGTAGTCGCGCTCGTCGATCTTCGCGATCACCTCGCCGGCCTCGACGTGCTGGTTGTCCGTGACCGGGATGTCGGTCACGTAGCCGCCGACCTTCGACGCCACCGAGAAGCTGCGCGCGGCAATGAAGGCATCGTCAGTGGATTCGTAATGGCGCACCTCCAGCCAGTACAACAGCCCCCCGACGAGCGCCGCGATCAACACCACGGCGCCGACGCTGGCGAGCAGCCAGTGTTCCCGAATACGTTCACGGAGCGAAGGCGTCTTTGCGGGCTTCTGTTCCTTGGGGGCGCGGGACTGATCAGGAGAGGTCTTTGGAGCGTCTTTCGCCCTCTGCGGCTGCTCCGCGGACGGATCACGCTCCCGGGCTTGAGCATCCACGGTGAACACCTTTCTCGACACTAAAACGGCGGCGGAGAAGCGAAAGCCAACTCGCGCGCCGCGACCCTAACCGCAGCGCCCGCGGCATGGTTCCCGCATCAGGGCGCGCCACTGCTATTCGCGACTGCACTGCCCAAAAGAAAGCGCGGCTCCTGAGAACCGCGCCCTCGTCAATTTTCTATCGGCGCACCTTGGTCAGTGCGTCTTGGTCTCGTGCCACTTCTCGAGGTCGGGCTTCGCTTCGCCCGACTTCTGCTCTTTCTCCGGATTGCCCTCCCAGGGCTTCTTGGTCTGGACGTGCGATCCCCAGTCATTCTGATGCCGGGGATCATCGTTGGGCCGTTCCTTGCTCATCTGATCTCCCTTGCCGTGAGGTCTACGCGAAGGGAACACCGTAATAGGTGTTGATGCCGCGCGTTGCGGCGTCATCGCCCCAGTTCCAATCGCTGCGCTCGCCATATTTCGGCGCACCTTCGAGCGACTTGGCTGTGATTCCAGTGACGTAACCGCCGAGTTCGGTGTCATATTTCAGCGACTGCCAAGGCAACGGATAATGGTCGTTACCGAGGCCAAGGAAGCCACCGAAGCCAAGCACGGCGTAAGACACCTTGCCGCTGACCTTGTCGATCATCACGCGTTCGATCGAACCGATGCGATTGCGATCAGCGCCGTAGACCGATGTTCCCTCGACCTTGTCGCTGCCGATCAGCCGGCCCATTTCACCGCGATCCAACTCACCTTGATTCAACATCTGGTTTCTCCCACTCAGCCAATGTGCGGGTCAACTTGCGGGGAATGGTGATCGTTCCAAAAGGCGCCTGCTGCCAAACAGGAACATCGCCTGAAACGCTCCGTTCTCAATGTTCAATCAGAACACCGGACGCGAGGTGAACCATCAGCGACTTCCGCGACATTCAGCATGGCGTCAATGACCCGGTCGACGGCGTCGACGTGAAGCATCAGATCAATACCAACCAGACGCCGCACGAGCGGGCCCAGCACCACGCCGACGTACGCGCCGAACCCTCGGCCTCGTCGTCCGAGCCTTTCCTTCCCGAACGTCTGCGCCGCAAGCCGACCGATCCGATCAACCCGCGCACCGGGCGGCACCCGACGGATTAGGAACCTCGATCCCGAGGTCGGGTTGGCGAAAAGACCTGCGCGGCATACGGCCGCGCCACCCATCCGGAGGATCGAACCATGAAACGTGCCGTGATCGCACTCGCCTGCGTGCTGCTCTCAGGCCCTGCATTAGCCCAGTCGTTAGGCGAGAAGACCGGCGTCAATTCCGCGCTCGGCGTTGCACCGACCACCGCCGATTTCGTCAAGGAGGTCGCGACCTCCGACATGTTCGAGATTGAATCAAGCAAGCTCGCCGAACAGAAGGGCAGCGCGCAGGAGAAGAGTTTTGCGCAGCAGATGGTTACCGATCACACCAAGACCAGCGGAGAACTGAAGGCGCTGGTCGGCGACGGCAAGGTGCAGGCGACGCTGCCGACTACGCTCGACAGCGCGCACCAGAGCAAGCTCGACAAGCTCAAGGGCGCGACCGGCAAGGATTTCAGCTCCAACTACGATTCCTATCAGGTCAGCGCACACGAAGATGCGATCTCGCTGTTCGACCGCTACGCCAAGGGCGGCGACAATTCAGCACTGAAGGATTGGGCGGACAAGACGCTTCCGGCGCTGAGGCACCACCTTGATATGGCCAAGGAGCTTGGCAAGGCTCCGAGCGTCGGGCAGTCGAAGTAAACTTCTTCTGAAGGGCGCCGGTCCTGCCGGCGCCCTCGTCTTAGCAACGATGCGCCACTCCGCTGGTTGAAGCTGCAAAATCGCGGAGCGCATTCATGGTGCAGCAAAACAAGACTTCAATTTCCCGCCGGCACATCGTCCGCGCGGCGAGCGCAACGCTTGCCGCAGCTTCGCTGGCAACGTCGACAGCGAAAGGAAACACCGACATGGCCGAGCGCGACCTTATCAATCCCGTCACCCGTTACCCGAAGCCGCCGTTCAAGAGGCAGTCTCAGCCCTGGCCCGGCCTTGCCGGCAAGATGGATCCGCCGCCCGATCACGGCGAGACCAGCTACAAGGGCTCTGGCCGCCTCGCTGGCCGCAAGGCGCTGATCACCGGCGCCGATTCCGGCATGGGCCGGGCCGCCGCGATCGCCTATGCACGCGAAGGCGCGGATGTCGCCATCAACTATTTCCCGAACGAGGAGCCCGACGCGCAGGAGGTGATCGCGCTGATCAGGAAGGAAGGCCGCAACGGCGTTGCGATCCCCGGCGATCTCCGCGACGAGACGTTCTGCAAGACGCTGGTCGAACGCACACTTCAGGGCCTTGGCGGCCTCGACATCGTGGTCTGCATGCCGCGCGGCAGCAGAGCCTTGAGTCGATCCTCGATGTCTCATCCGAGGATTTCGACGCAACGATGAAGACCAACATCTACGCACCGTTCTGGATCATCAAGGCGGCGCTGCCGCATCTCAAGCCCGGCTCGTGCATCATCGGCACAACGTCCGAGCAAGCCTACGATCCGTCTCCGGAACTCTACGACTATGCGCAGACCAAGGCCGCAACCATGAACTACGTGAAGTCGCTGGCGAAGCAACTCGCTCCCAAGGGCATCCGCGTCAACGGTGTGGCCCCCGGTCCGATCTGGACGCCGCTCCAGGTCTCCGGTGGCGCCTCGATGGACAAGCTTGAGAAGTTCGGCGGCATGACACCACTCGGCCGTCCCGGCCAGCCCGCCGAGTTGGCTTCGATCTACGTCCAACTCGCCGCAGCCGACGCGAGCTATGCGACCGGACAGGTCTATGGGGCCGCTGGGGGCTCGGGACAGCCGTAGCCGAGAAGCAAGCAAGGCGCGCAAATTCAGCGCGCCTCGCTGCCCGCCTCTCTCGGCATCAGAAATCCATACATCTCCGCGGCGGTGTGAAGTTGGTCGAGACGCGCCTGGACCGAGTCACGCTGTTGTCCGCCGGGCAGGCCGGACAATTCGTGCTCGAGCCTCAGCCTCTGCGCATCAAGACGCTGTTCGAATGTGTGTGGTTCAGATCGTTTTCGCATCTTCTGTCCTCGGCGGTTGCAGGCCCGGGCTGTTGGCCCAGCGCTCGACCTGATCGATGACCTTCTGGTGGCTCGGGCGCACCGGCTTCTGGGCCTCCAGCTCATCGGAAAGCTTGCGGGGTAACCTGACGTCCTCTGTCATGGCCGATCTCCCTTTCAATGAGAATGCGCCACAGGAAGAGTCGTTTCAACATTAACTTATTGATTTTATTGTGTATTTATACTCATTTGGGGGTTTTGAGGACTCTTGTGGAACCCAAGACAAGTTGGGACGTTGAGCAAACTACGCAACTTACTCACCTTGCGTGATCGACCATGAATGACCTTCGCGCCGAGCGCCTCCAGGTCATGCTTTCTCCGGAAGAGCTGGCCGCCGTCGACGATTTCCGGTTCAAACACCGCATGCCGACGCGTGCGGCTGCCGTGCGTGAACTTCTGAAGTTCGGACTGGCTGCCGTCGGCGTTGACGCCGCAGCTGGCGTGAAGTCGAGCAGCTTCGGCGTGTTCGGCCGCGGGCCTGAGGGGCATACCCAAAACGACCCCGACGGCAGCACCGAAGACTGATTTAACTCTCTCCCACAATGCAAAACGACCCCGGCACGGTGGGGTGCCAGGGCCGTCCTTGGAGATTGCTTCCGGCGCACCGGGGGCATGACAGCCGAAAGCAATCAGTCGACTCTTCGTGCGAGGATTCGTTCCTTGCGGTATTTTTGGAGCATGAACTTTTCGGAAAACCGCTTCACACTTTCCCGGATCATGCACTAGCCGCTGGGCGCAGCGCCGGAATCATCCGGCGTCATACCGGAGCCCGGCGTCTTGCTGTTGTCGTTCAGCTCGGGATCGCGTGTCGCCTCGCGCGAGGGCGACCCCTTGGGAGACCCTTTGGGATCGCTCTTGTGCACGGTCTGCGCACGTTGCTTGTCGCGCGGTTGATTTTCAGCGCGCTTGTCCTTGACGATGCCGTGGTCGGAATGCGCCATGATGTCCTCTCGCTTGGCTCGATGCCTTGAAGCGGTTACGCGCCGGCACAACGAATGTTCCAGCGCGTAACAGGGACGCTAACTATGCACGGCGTGGACCACGGTCGATGCACTTTCCAAATGCACCTGCCGCACCGTCGTCACGGTCGCGAACGCCACCGAGACGCCGAAAGCAAGAATGAGTGAGAGAAGAGCCAGACGTGGAGCCATCGCAAAACCTCCTTCTGGAATGGAAAAATCAACGCGATCGACTATTCCTGGATGATCCTTGATTGGGCGCGCTCATTCCGTGAGCAATCTCACACGCAGATTTATGAACACAACGACGATCAGGCGCCCCGTGCTTCGAGAACCCTGACCTTGACGGGCGGGATCTCGCCGTCCAGCCAGTCCTGCTCGTGCGCCAATGCGGTCCAGGCATCCGCCATCCGCGAAAAGCGGTTGTGAGCGGGTTGCCCTTCAGCGCGCTCGGCGAGCTGCAGACAGTTGTCGGCGTTATCCCTGAAAATCTCAGACTGTTTCATCCATCAAACGTGGGGACGGAACTGCCTCGGCGCAACCGCCCTTACCGGATCGTAAGGTTATGGGAACTTCGCGCGCGACCAATCATTGGGAAGGATGCGGATTCTTGTCGCGATAGTCCTGGCCTTCATCAGCACTGCGGCGCTTGCGGACAACACCGGCGAGCACACGCCGGGTGATCGCGCACCGAGCGCGACCGATGTGATTACCGGTCTCTACACATTCAGCCGCTTTCAGCAGGGCCTGCTGGAGAGCACCGATCTCAAGGGCAATGCGGAGGTGAAGAACCTCGCCGCGTTGCGCGCCGAAGAAGCGGCCAAGCGCGACAAGGCGCTGAAGCAGATTCAGAACGCGATCGGCACCGAGCCGCGCACCGGCAAGACGACGTCGGTGAGCGCAAGCCTGGTCGAGCCGGAGAACGCGGATGGGCCGACCTATATCAAGAGCTTCTACGCGGCCCAGATCCCCGAATACGAATCCGCCATCGACCTGCTCGAGCGCTATTTGAAGGCGCCCGACAATGCCATGCTTGCCGATTTTGCCCGAGAGCAGCTGCCTGTGCTGCGTTCCCAAGTGAAGGACGCTGAACGAACCATGGCAGACAAGTAGGAAGCCTATTTGTCTTCTGGATGATGTTGCTGATTCATCGGCCGTACCGTCCGATCGCTATCGGGCATCTTGTCCCGGCCGGCATCGCCATTGTCATCCTTGCCGCCCGAAGTCGAGGTGCCGCTGCCGCTGGGGTTCGACCGGGGGGCGGTGCCCGTAGTCTGTGAACCCGCATGCGGAGTGGCCGAACTCGCGGCGGGATCGCCTGTCGCAGCCCCGCGCCCGCTGGGTGGACCGGACTGCGCAAAGGCCGATCCGGCGGCAAATAATGTCGCGATAAAGACGGCAAATCCGGCTTTCATGTCCACTCTCCTGTTTCTTCGGGCTAACCTCAGTGTTGGCGGCTCGTTCCTTTCAGCTTCCATGGAGCCACATTTCAAAAAAAGAGGACGATCCCAGGGGCATCCGGCCTTGCTGACGAGCGGATTTTTCTGAAATCGGATGGAACCATTTTCGATCTTCGCGGTTGTTTCGACCGGGCTGAGCAAGGCAGGTTCCAAATCCTTGCGCCGCAACCTTGGCGCTTGATTTAGAATTTGGCTGACGCTCTATTTTGACCAGTCGCGTCACGCCAATCGGATTCGGCCGACGCTTGCGGGGGAATTAGTATGAGCGACCTCGATTCCGGAACGGCATCACGCTCCGGTCGTCGCGTCCCGAAACCCAAGCCGAACGGCACGTCAGAGCCGGATTCCCGGGCGGAATTGCTGCTCGCCTTGCAAGCGATGCGCAGCGGCGACTTTTCCGTGCGCATGAGCGGCGACTATCTCGGCATCGACGGCAAGATCGCCGACACTTTTAACGAAATCATCGCCGCCAACCAGCGCATGGCGCAGCAGCTCGAACTGGTCGGCCAGGTCGTGGGCCGCGAAGGCAAGACCCGCCAGCGCGCCAAGTTCGCCCTCGCTTCAGGCTCCTGGGCCGACATGGAAGGCTCCGTCAATACGCTGATCGACGATCTGCTCTGGCCGACCCGCGAAGTGACGCGCGCGGTCGCCGCGGTCGCCCAGGGCGACCTGCTCGATATGGTCAAGCTCGACGTCGAAGGCCGGCCGCTGCGCGGCGAATTCCTGCAGTCGGCGACCCTCGTCAACACCATGATCAAGCAGCTCGGCGTGTTCACCTCCGAGGTGACGCGCGTCGCGCGCGAGGTCGGCACCGAGGGCAAGCTCGGCGGCCAGGCCCAGGTGCCGGAAGTGACCGGCGTCTGGAAGGACCTGACCGAGAGCGTCAACTCGATGGCGAACAACCTGACCAACCAGGTTCGCAACATCGCCGAAGTGACGATCGCGGTCGCCAACGGCGACTTGTCGAAGAAGATCACCGTCGACGTCCGCGGCGAAATCCTCCAGCTCAAGGAAGCCATCAACACGATGGTGGACCAACTGCGCTCCTTCGCCTCCGAAGTGACGCGCGTGGCGCGCGAGGTCGGCACCGATGGCAAGCTCGGCGGCCAGGCCATCGTGCCCGGCGTCGCCGGCACCTGGAAGGATCTGACGGACTCCGTCAACGCGATGTGCGGCAACCTCACCGCACAGGTCCGCAACATCGCCAACGTCACCACCGCCGTGGCGCGCGGCGACCTCTCGCGCAAGATCACCGTGGACGTGCGCGGCGAAATCCTGGAGCTGAAAGACACCATCAACACCATGGTGGACCAGCTCAACTCATTCGCCTCGGAAGTGACGCGCGTCGCGCGCGAGGTCGGCACCGAAGGCAAGCTCGGCGGCCAGGCGCAGGTGCCCGGTGTGGCCGGCACCTGGAAGGACCTCACCGACAACGTCAACTTCATGGCGTCGAATTTGACCGCGCAGGTCCGCAACATCGCGGACGTCGCCACCGCCATCGCCGGCGGCGACCTGTCGAAGAAGATCACGGTGAACGTCTCGGGCGAGATCCTTCAGCTGAAGGAAACGCTCAACACCATGGTGGACCAGCTCAACGCCTTCGCCGGTGAAGTCACGCGCGTCGCGCGCGAGGTCGGCACAGAGGGACGGCTGGGCGGCCAGGCCAACGTGCTCGGCGTCGCCGGCACCTGGAAGGATCTCACCGAGAGCGTCAACTCGATGGCCTCGAACCTGACCGCGCAGGTTCGTAACATCGCCGAGGTGACGACCGCGGTCGCGGGCGGCGACCTGTCGAAGAAGATCACCGTGGACGTGCGCGGCGAAATCCTGGAGTTGAAGGACACCATCAACACGATGGTGGACCAGCTCAATGCTTTCGCCGGCGAAGTCACCCGCGTCGCGCGCGAGGTCGGCACCGAAGGCAAGCTCGGCGGCCAGGCCGTGGTGCGCGGCGTCGGCGGCACCTGGAAGGATCTGACGGACTCCGTCAACTCGATGGCGTCGAACCTGACGGGCCAGGTCCGCAATATCGCCGAAGTCGCAACTGCCGTTGCCAAGGGCGACCTGTCGAAGAAGATCACGGTGAACGTGTCGGGCGAAATCCTTCAGCTGAAGGAAACGCTCAACACCATGGTGGACCAGCTCAACGCCTTTGCCGGCGAAGTGACGCGCGTGGCGCGCGAGGTCGGCACCGACGGCCAGCTCGGCGGTCAGGCCGACGTGCCCGGCGTCGCCGGCACCTGGAAGGATTTGACGGACTCCGTCAACTCGATGGCGGGCAACCTCACCGCACAGGTCCGTAACATCGCCGTGGTCGCGACCGCGATCGCCGGCGGCGACTTGTCGCGAAAGATCACAGTGGACGTGCGCGGCGAAATCCTTCAGCTAAAGGATACGCTGAATACGATGGTCGACCAGCTCAATCGCTTCGCAGGCGAAGTGACGCGCGTCGCGCGCGAGGTCGGCACCGAAGGCCGCCTCGGCGGCCAGGCCAACGTGCCCGGCGTCGCCGGCACCTGGAAAGATCTGACGGACTCCGTGAACTCGATGGCGGGCAACCTCACCGCCCAGGTCCGCAACATCGCCGAAGTGACGACCGCCGTGGCGCGCGGAGACTTGTCGCGCAAGATCACCGTGGACGTGAAGGGCGAAATCCTCGAGCTCAAGAACACCATCAACACCATGGTGGACCAGCTCAACGGCTTCGCCGGCGAAGTGACGCGCGTGGCGCGCGAGGTCGGCACCGAAGGCAAGCTCGGCGGCCAGGCCGAAGTGCCCGGCGTCGCAGGTACCTGGAAGGACCTCACCGACAACGTCAACTTCATGGCCTCGAACCTGACGGCCCAGGTCCGCAACATCGCCGAGGTCGCGACCGCGATCGCCGGCGGCGACCTGTCGAAGAAGATCACGGTGGACGTGCGCGGCGAGATCCTGCTGCTCAAGGACACCTTGAACACGATGGTGGAACAGCTCCGCTCCTTCGCCGCCGAAGTGACGCGCGTGGCGCGCGAGGTCGGCACCGAAGGCCGGCTCGGTGGTCAGGCCGTCGTGCCCGGCGTCGGCGGCACCTGGAAGGACCTCACCGACAACGTCAACCTGCTCGCGGCCAACCTCACCACGCAAGTTCGCAACATCGCCGAAGTCACCACCGCCGTGGCGCGCGGAGACTTGTCGCGCAAGATCACAGTGGACGTGAAGGGCGAAATCCTCGAGCTGAAGAACACCATCAACACCATGGTGGACCAGCTCAATGCCTTCGCCGGCGAAGTCACGCGCGTTGCGCGCGAAGTCGGCACCGAGGGTGAGCTCGGCGGCCAGGCGCAGGTGCCCGGCGTCGCCGGCACCTGGAAGGATCTGACCGACACCGTCAACTTCATGGCGGCGAACCTGACCGAGCAGGTGCGCGGCATCGTGAAGGTGGTGACCGCGGTCGCCAACGGCGACCTCAAGCAGAACCTCACGGTGAAGTCGAAGGGCGAGGTCGCAGCGCTCGCCGACACCATCAACAACATGACCGAGACGCTCGCGACCTTCGCCGACCAGGTGTCGTCGGTGGCACGCGAGGTCGGCGTCGAAGGACGGCTGGGCGGCCAGGCCGACGTACCCGGCGCCGCCGGCACCTGGAAGGACCTCACCGGCAACGTCAATCTGTTGGCAGCCAACCTCACCTCGCAGGTGCGCGCGATCGCGGAAGTCGCGACCGCCGTGACCAAGGGCGACCTCACCCCGTCGATCCAGGTCGATGCCCGCGGCGAGCTCGCCGAGCTCAAGGACAACATCAACACGATGATCACGAACCTCCGTCTGACGACGGACGTGAACACCGAGCAGGACTGGCTGAAGACCAACCTCGCCAAATTCACCAACATGCTGCAGGGCCAGCGCGATCTCACAACGGTCGGCCGGCTGCTGCTGACCGAGCTGTCGCCGCTGGTGAATGCGCATACCGGCGTGATCTACCAGGTCGAGAACGAGGACAATCCGCAGCTCCTGTTGCTCGCCTCCTATGCCGGCGACGGCGTCTATCCCTACCAGCGCGTGCTGCAGTTCGGCGACGGCCTGGTCGGCCAATGCGCGCTCGACCGGCGCCCGCGCGTCGTCGCCGATATCCCGTCCGACGTGGTGCCGATCAACTCGGCCCTGTTGCGTGTTGCGCCGAAGAACCTTGTCGTGCTGCCGGTGCTGTTCGAAGGCCAGGTCAAGGCGGTGATCGAGCTGGCGTCGCTGACGTCGTTCACGACGTCGCAGATGACGTTCCTGGAGCAGCTCACCGACTCCATCGGCATCGTGCTCAACTCGATCGAAGCGACGATGCAGACGGAAGGCCTGCTCAAGCAGTCGCAGCAGCTTGCCGGCGAACTCCAGACCCAGCAACGCGAGTTGCAGCAGACCAACGACCAGCTCGAACAGAAGGCGCAGCAGCTCGCCGAGCGTAACGTCGAAGTCGAGCGCAAGAACCAGGAAATCGAACAGGCCCGCCGCGCGCTCGAGGAAAAGGCGACCGAACTCGCGCTGACCTCGAAGTACAAGTCCGAATTCCTCGCCAATATGAGCCACGAGCTGCGCACGCCGCTCAACTCGATCCTGATCCTGGGCCAGCAGCTCACCGACAATCCGGACGGCAACCTTACCGGCAAGCAGGTCGAATTCGCCCGCACTATCCACGGCGCCGGTACCGACCTCTTGAACCTCATCAGCGACATTCTCGACCTCTCCAAGATCGAATCCGGCACGGTGACGGTCGATGCCGAGGAGATCCTGACCGCAAACCTGCTCGAAACCGTCGGACGTCCGTTCCGGCACGAAGCGGAAAACCGCAACCTGTCGTTCAAGATCGACGTCGATCCGAACCTTGCACGCAGCATCGTCACCGACTCCAAGCGCCTGCAGCAGGTTTTGAAGAACCTGCTCTCCAACGCCTTCAAGTTCACCGCCGAAGGCGAGGTCCGCCTGAAGGTCGCCGCCGCCGTCGGCGGCTGGGGCACCGACCACCCGGTGCTGAACTCCGCACCCGCGGTGATCGCGCTCGAGGTCTCCGACACCGGCATCGGCATTCCGCTGGAGAAGCAGAAGCTGATCTTCGAGGCATTCCAGCAGGCGGATGCCGGCACCAGCCGTAAATATGGCGGCACCGGCCTCGGCCTTGCGATCAGCCGCGAACTTGCAAGCCTGCTCGGCGGCGAAATCCACCTGCGCAGCGCGCCCGGAAAGGGCTCGTCCTTCACGCTGTATCTGCCGCTGAAATATTCCGGCCCGACGCTCGCGCCCCGCGCAACGCCGGCACCGCAGCAGCACGGCCAGCCGCCGGCGTTGCAGCCGGCTGCAGCGCCGGAGCAGCAGCGCGTCATCGAGCAACTGCCCGATGACAGGCTCAATCTCGAACCCGGCGACAGCATCCTGCTCATCGTCGAGGACGATCCGCATTATGCGCGCATCCTGGTCGATCTCGCCCGCGACAAGGGCTTCAAGGTTCTTGTCGCAGCGCGTGGCGCCGAGGCGCTCGAGCTTGCCAAGCAGTACCAGCCACGGGCGGTCTCGCTCGACGTCTTCCTGCCTGACATGCTGGGCTGGACGGTGCTGAGCCAGCTCAAGCACAATCCGCTGACGCGCCACATTCCGGTGCAGATCATCACGCTCGACGAGGACCGCCAGCATGCGCTGGCGCGCGGCGCTTTCTCCTTCGTCAACAAGCCGACCACGACCGAAGGCGTCGCGGCCGCGCTGACGCTGATCAAGGAATATGCACGTCCCAGGCGCAAGCGTCTGCTCATCGTCGAGGACAACGAGGCCGAGCAGCTCTCGATCCGCGAACTCTTGCATCACGACGACATCGAGATCGTGACGACCGACACCGGCGCCGGCGCGCTCTCGACGCTGCGTGAGGCGCCCTGCGATTGCGTGGTGCTCGACCTCAGGCTGCCCGACATGACCGGCTTCGAGGTGCTCGACCAGATCCGCAATGACGAGGCGCTGTCGAACGTTCCCGTCGTGGTCTTCACCGGCCGCGAGCTGTCGGCGGAGGAAGACGCGGAACTCCACACCATGGCGCGCAGCATCGTGGTCAAGGGCGTGGAATCGCCGGAACGCCTGCTCGACGAAACCGCCCTGTTCCTGCATCGCGTGATTACGGAACTTCCGGTCGAAAAGCAGCGCATGCTGGAGAAGCTGAACAGTTCCGACGAGGATCTGATCGGCAAGACCGCCCTGCTCGTCGATGATGACGCACGGAACATCTTCGCGCTGTCAAGCGTGCTGGAACGCCGCGGTATGAAGGTGCTGACGGCCACCACGGGCAGCGAGGCCGTGACGCTGGTCGAGTCCAACCCGGAAATCGCAATCGTGCTGATGGACATCATGATGCCGCAGATGGACGGTTATCAGACCATCGGCGTCATTCGCGAGAACCCGGCCTTTGCCCGCCTCCCGATCATCGCGCTGACCGCCAAGGCGATGAAGGGCGACCGTGAGAAATGCCTGGAAGCCGGCGCGTCCGACTACCTCGCCAAACCCGTCAACACAGATCAATTGCTGCTTGCGATCCGCATGTGGCTGCACCGTTGAGTTTGGATCCGCGAATGGACCACGAAAAGGTCAACATCCTCCTCGTCGACGACCAGCCGGCCAAGCTGCTCGCCTATGAGGTGATATTGAAGGATCTCGGCGAGAATCTCGTGATCGCCTCGTCCGGCCGCGAGGCGCTGGAGGTGCTGCTCAAGACCGAGATCGCGGTGATCCTGGTCGACGTCTGCATGCCCGAGCTCGACGGCTTCGAGCTTGCCGCGATGATCCGCGAACATCCGCGGTTCCAGAAGACCGCGATGATCTTCATTTCGGCTATACAAGTCAGCGACATCGATCGCCTGCGCGGCTACGAGATGGGCGCGGTGGACTACGTGCCGGTGCCGGTTGTGCCAGAAGTGCTGCGCGCCAAGGTCAAGGTGTTTGCCGAACTCTATCGCAAAACCCGTGAGCTCGAACGGCTGAACCAGGACCTCGAAGACCGCGTGCGCGCCCGCACCGCCGAACTGGAAAACTCCACGGCGAAGCTGCGCGAGAGCGAAGGGCGCCGCAGCATGGCGATCGCTGCCGGCAAGATGGGATCCTGGGATTGGGACTGGGTCAACGGCGACTGGATGTGGGACGAAGGCCAATACCGCATCTTCGGCGTGACGCCCCAGACCTTCAACGTCACATCGGCCAACATCCAGGCGCTGCTGCACCCTGACGATGCCGATCAGTTCAGCCAGGCTATCGCGGCGTTCAACACCGGCTCGCACGCCTATGAAGGCGAGTTTCGGATCTGCCGTCCCGATGGCGAGGTGCGCTGGTGCGTCGGCACGGCAGCGGCAACGGTGGACCCTGGCGGCCGTGTCGTGCGCGTGAGCGGCGTCACCGTCGACATCACCGAACGCAAGCGCGCCGAGGAGCGGCAGAACCTGCTGGCGCGCGAAGTCGATCATCGCGCCAAGAACGCGCTGGCGCTGGCGCAATCGATCGTGCGCCTGACGCGCGCCGACGAGGTCAAGGCCTACGTCAATGCCGTCGAGGGCCGCATCAACGCGCTGGCGCGCGTGCACACGATTCTGTCGCTGTCGAGCTGGCAGGGCGCGGAGCTGTCGCGGCTGATCGACGAGGAGCTCGCGCCCTACTCACTCGGCGGCCAGATCAAGCTGGCAGGTCCGGAAGTGCAGCTGGTGCCGGCGACCGCGCAGACGCTGGCGCTTGCGCTGCATGAACTTTTCACCAACTCGGCAAAGTACGGCGCGCTGTCGACGCGCTCAGGACGACTCGCGATCAGCTGGCAGGCCGAGAACGACCATCTGACGCTGACCTGGGACGAAACCGGCGGCCCGCTGGTCAGGACTCCGAAGTCCCGCGGCTTCGGCACGCGAAGCCTGCTCGCCAGCGTGGAATCCCAGCTCGGCGGACAGGCGGACTTTGACTGGCGACCCGAGGGGCTGTTGTGCCGGCTCGAGGTGCCGCTGACGCGGAAGAGCTCTGCACCGGCAACGGCAAGCAAATTCGAGACTGAAACGCCCGAAGCCCTTCAGCGGGCGTCGGGTTAGCGCGCGTTGGCAACTCTCATTCGTGGCATCGGCTGCTGTTCGTCGGCGACACGTCCTTCCAGCCAGGCCTCGGTGTGCGAGAGATCGCGCAACGCCCGCGCATAGCGGCGGGCAGCACTCCGCTCGGCACCACGCGGCAGCTTGCGCGCCTTGCGCAGCATGTCCGCGGCTGCGTTGCGATAAGCCAGCGAGCGATAGAGAAAGACCACCTTACCCATATCGAATGTTCCCGTGTTGATGGCGTTCATCCTCGCAAGCCCGGCATGAACGTCGGATGAAGCAGGGCTGACAAATCCTTGATGAGTGTGGAACTCACCATCACGGCGCGCGTTTTGTGACCATAACGAGGCGGTTCCATGCGCACAAAAAAATCGCCGGGCCTCATCTCCTCGGCTGGAATCATCACGCTGATGACCCACACGCTGATGGGCGCTGCCTTTGGCCTCGCCTTCGCTCTCACCCTTATCCTCTCCAATCCGGCCGTGGCGAACCTGGTAAGCCACGCGGGAGATTCAGCCGCTCTCGTCTTCGTCGCCACGCTCGTGACGACCTTCGCCATCGGCGCGACGCTTACCGGGATCGTGTTCATCATCACAGAAGACAAGTCTTTTTGACGCGTGCGTGAAGCGCGCGATATGCGTCCGTTCGGAACTCCTCGCGCAAATGGCGGTTGGGTGCCTGCGTCAATTTAACTCATGGAGTTCCCACGCATGAAAACCACGAAACTCGCTCTCGCCGTGATGCTGGCAACCGGCCTCGCTGCCGCTCCGTTCGCTGTGCAGGCGAAATCGCACAAGGCGAAACACGGATCCGCGATGAGTTCGTCGCAGACCACCGGAGCCAACACCAAAGCTTCCAAGGGCGCTGATCCGTCCGGCCAAGGCGGCTCCGGTCCCGGCTCCGACCAGGGCGGAACCATGACGAACAAGAGCGGTATGAGCAACAGCAAGTAAGCTCACGCCAGGACGACCCGCACCAAGACCGTGTTCGGCTTGCGCCGGCACTTCAAAGGCCCCGCGGCAACGCGGGGTCTTTTGCTTTAGATCTGATCAGGAAATTTCCAACGCCACATCGTCGGCGCACGCATAAGTTCGTCCCGACGCGTTTCAATTCGTCGATGGAGCAGCTTTCACCAGCTGATCGAGCTGTGCACGCTTGCGCGCGATCAACAGCTGGGCTGCGGCATCGTCGAGCCCCGCGCGCTGCAACTGCCGGATCGCGGAGCCGAGTTCGAGAATCTCGGCGCGCAGTTTCAGAATCCGGTACGTGTCCGGGTCTTCCTCCACCGCGCGCTCCCAAAAATGCTCAGCGGCGAGTCATCACGCGCAGGGGAACGCTCGGCGTCTTGGTCGGACGAAGGCGTACGCGGTCACGAACGTTTGGCAGAACGTCGCCACCGCCCGCCGCCTTCCATTCGCCGATCAGCAGGTTGATTTTCCGGCGCAGATCCATCTGCGCCAGGGCCTTTTCTGTGCAGTCATGGCCGCGATCGACGAGGTCACGGACAGACGCCTCCATATCGGCCATCTCCAGCCTCAAGGCGCTGATTTTACGTCGAATTTCATTAATTCTGTTGTCCATGGCTTGTTAGAACAAAATAAGAACATATAGTCAAGCCGAGATTTCAGAACGGAGAGGTGAGATGCAGGTTCAAGGTAAATACGACGCCCGGGTTTTCCTCGCGGAGCAAATGACGCGAGCGCAGGGGCTGAAGCTCAAGCGGCTGAGCGAGGAAGCCTACCAGCCCGCGCAATATGATCGGGCCCTGTCCTCCAGCGAAGCGGCGCGGCGCATCCAGGTGCTGGAAGCCGAGATCGAGCTGGCGAACTCTTTCTGACGCTTCGCGCGCCTGGAACGTCGCATCAGCACGATGGTTCTTCCCAGGGGTCAAGGGAGAGAGTTGATGGCACGCAAGGCAAAGAAGCGTCGCTACTCGCGCAGCGTCGGCGACGACGTCGAACGCGAGATGCGCCGTTACAAGAAGGGCACCGCGAAGAGCGGCCCCGGCGGGCGTGGCGGACGCGTAAAGAGTCGCAAGCAGGCAATCGCAATTGCGTTGTCGGAAGCGCGCGCGAAGGGCAAGAAGGTCCCGAAGAAGGCGTCGAAGCGGAAGGCCTCCAAGAAGACGACCAAGAAAAAGACGACCAGGAAGAGCGCGACACGCAAATCCGGCAAGCGATGACGCTGCGTCAGATCATGCTGCCCGGCATGAAGCAGCGGATCGAGATCCCGAACGCCGTCTTCACCGGCCATACCATGGTGCGTCCGGCCCGGTTCGGCTCGGTGATAACGGCTTCATCGGGAACATCCACCCACTGCCCGTCGAGCCGCACGCGATAATGTCCGTCGTGCGATTCCCAATCCGGATCCGAGACTGCGAAGCCATCCGCATCCGAGCAGCACGGGCCGAGATGACTGCGCAAACTGTCGAACCAGGGCTTTAAGGGGGAGTTGGCGTAGCGGCCATCGTCGCGCCCCAGCGCGCTTCCGGTCGCGAACACGAGCGGCGCCACCAGCAGCGCACACCTCAGCGAGAGCTTCAATCGATCCATGTCGGCACCGATCAAATGCGAACGTCAGGCTCCACAAGACGGCCGGCCGCTCGAAGTTCCACTCCTGCAATTCGCCCTGGTGTCGTCGTTGACGCCAGGGAGCAACACGCGATTCCGAAGTCTGGAGAGTGAACGCGGCTTTTTCGGACGAACCCGTCACCATTGCTGCCGTTAACGAGAATGTTATCGCCGCCCTGTGGGTATCTTCAGAAGCAGACAAAAAGGCGGCCCTCAGGCCGCCTTTCGAATTTGAACGCCGGTAGGCGAGGCTCAGGCGAGCGGCACCGCGACAAACCGGGTCGCCTGCGCGTTCTTCACCTGCAGCAACACGCTGTTCTTGCCCGACGATTTGGCCTGCGCCAGCTCGGAGCGAACATCGCCGACATTGGCGACCGCCTTACCGCCGACATTGAGGATGACGTCGCCGGTCTGGATGCCGCGCTGAGCCGCTGGTCCCTGCGGATCGACTTGCGTCACGACGACGCCCTTCTGGCCCGCACCCTGGACGTCTCCGGCCGGCGCCAGAGCGAGGCCGAGGCGCGGCGTGCCTGCTGCCGGCTGATCCTTGCCGATATCAGCCTTGGCCTGCTGCTCGTTCGGCAATTCGCCGAGCGTCAGCGTCACGGTCTTGCTCGTGCCCTTGTGGAAGACGTCGAGCTTCACCGAGCTGCCCGGCGCCAGCGTGGCGATGGTGCGGGCGAGATCGCGGGAGTCCTTCACATTGTTGCCGTTGACCGCGGTGATGACGTCGCCGGCCTCAATGCCGGCCTTCGCCGCCGGGCTGCCGTCCTGCGGATTGTCGACGATCGCACCGCGCGCCTCCTTGAGGCCGAGGCTATCAGCGATATCGGCATTGACCGGTTGCACCTGCACGCCGAGCCAGCCGCGCGTGACCGCGCCCTTGTCCTTCAACTGCGCGACGACGAGTTTTGCGGTCGAGGCCGGAATGTCGAAGCCGATACCGACCGAGCCGCCGGAGGGCGAGTAGATCGCGGTGTTCACGCCGATCACGTTGCCGTTCATGTCGAAAGCCGGACCGCCGGAATTGCCCTTGTTGATGGGTGCATCGATCTGGATGAAATCGTCATAGGGGCCATTGCCGATGTCGCGACCGCTGGCCGAGACGATGCCGGCGGTGACGGTGCCGCCAAGGCCGAAGGGATTGCCGACCGCGACCACCCAGTCGCCGATGCGCGGCTTCTGGTCGGAGAACTTCACGAACGGAAAGTCCTTCTTGCCGTCGACCTTGATCAGCGCGAGATCGGTCTTGGGATCGGTGCCGACGACCTTCGCGGTGTAGACCGAGCCGTCGTCCATCGTCACCTGCACCGACTCGGCGTGATCGACGACGTGGTTGTTGGTGACGGCATATCCGTCGGCGGAGATGAAGAAGCCGGAGCCCTCGCCCATGACCATCTGGTGGCGCTGGCGCGGCATGCCGTTCATGCCGCCGGGGACCCGGAAGCCGAACTGCCGCGAGAACTGGTCGAGCGGCGAGTCCTCGTCTTGGTCCATGCGGTTCTGTTGCAGCATCGCGCTCTTGTCATTGTCCTGGTCGATCTTGACCCGCACCGAAATGACAGCGGGCTTGACCTTGCTGACGAGGTCACCGAAGCCCGGCGGCGTTGCGGCCGCTTCCGCGGCCTGAGCGGGCGCGATCAGGGACGTCATGCCGAACGGCGAGCTGCCGGGAGAGGCCGCGAGCATGGCCACGCCAAGCGCGGCCATGGTGCCGAGCAAAGCCAGCCGGCGCGGCTTCAAAATCTTGCGGGACGTGGTGGTGTCGGAATTGACGCGATCGTTCATGTCGAAATGTCCATGTTGGTAAGTCGCCTTGGACCCAACATGGCAATCGTCACCTTACGACGTCCCGTCCGTGCGATTAAATCTTGGCAAAGGTGTTGATGGCGATGGCGCAGCAAAGTAGCCGACGCCGGTTTGACACAGCTCAACGTCGACCCGGCGCGTGGTGACAAACTGCGACGACTGGATGATGTCCACCGGAGGCGCGCCATGTACAAAGACATTCTCGTTCACATCCCAACCGAGCGCCCGATGCGCGCCCTGATCGACGGCTCGATCTCGCTCGCCGCCAAGCTCAACGCCCATGTCGACGCAGTCGCTGCCGGTTATGTCGCCAGCAGTACGGCGTACATCATGGAGGGCGGCGCCGCGGTGGCCGCCGTGTTCGAGCTGGAACGCGAGCGAGCACTGGAACGGGCCGCCGCCGCGCTCGAAGTCTTCAAGAGCGGCGCAGAGAGCGCCGGCATTTCCTGCACCTGCCATTCGATCGGCGCGATCCCCGCCGATGCAGCCGCCTCGATCAGCGAGATGGCGCGTCTGCACGATCTCAACGTCGTGCTTCAGCCTGATCCGGAGCAAGGCTCGTTCGACAACGTTGTACCCGGCGAGATCCTGTTTCAGTCCGGCGGCCCGGTGCTGTTCTTGCCCCACACCTTCCGCGGGACTTTCAGAGCGAAGCGGATCGGCATCTGTTGGGACGGCAGCCGCCTCGCGGCACGCGCCATGCGCGATGCTGCTCCCTTCCTGGCCCGTGCCGAGGAGATCGTCATCATCACAATCAACGAGGCGGACACCGCTCCCGAGGAGGCGTCCGCGAGCCATCTGGCGCAACATCTCGGCCGACGCGGATTATCGACCCGCACGGTGAGCCTGTCAGCCGCGCGCGCCGATATCCAGCCGACCATCCTGTCGCTGGCGGCCGACGAAAGCCTCGACGTTCTGGTTATGGGTGGTTACGGCCATTCGCGCCTGCACGAACGTTTCCTCGGCGGAGTCAGTCGCGCCATGCTGGAAGCCATGACGGTCCCGACGCTGATGTCGCACTGATCTCGACGTCAACATCGGCAGATCGATCACACGCCCTTGTCGTTGGGATTGGCGACGGCGTCCTTGAGCGGCGCCGTCATCGGGAAGTTCAGGTTCACGTTCTTCGGCGGAATCGGCTTGGTGAACCACCTCGCATACAGCTCCGCGAACTGGCCATTCTTCATCATCGCGCCCAGCGTCTTGTCGACGAGCGCCTTGAACTCCGGATCGCCCTTGCGAATGATCAGCCCGTAAGGCTCGGTGCGCAGGCTGTCGTCGATGATCCGCCAATTGTCCGGCGTCTGGCTGCTGGCGATGAGTCCGGCGAGCAGGATGTCGTCCATCACGAAGGCATCGCTTCGGCCCGTCGTGAGCGCGAGGAATGACGCGGCGTGGTCCGGCGACAGCACCTGCTTGACCTCGAACTTCTTCTCCTGGCTGCGGGCCAGCAGCAGCGCGATAGACGTCGATCCCGTCGTCAATGCGACCGGCTTGTCCTTCAGATCCTCGAACGTTTTGATCGGCGCATCCTTGCGGACCACGGCACGAATGCTCGACACGAAGATGGTGTTGCTGAACGCCACCACCTTCTGGCGTTCCAGCGTGTTGGTGGCCGGGCCGCAGACGATGTCGATGGTGCCGTTCTCGATCAGCGGGATCTGCGTGCTGAGCTGGATCGGCTGCAGCTTGGTCCCCAATGCTGGCAGCTTCAGTTCGTCTTTCACCGCATCGACGATCCGCGCGCACAGATCCATCGCGAAGCCGACCGGCTTCTGGCTGTCGTCGAGATAGGAGAACGGGACCGAGACGTCGCGATGGCCGAGGCGGATTTCGCCGGCATCCTTGATCTTGGCCAGCGTGCCGCTGGGCGCTTGAGCCAGCGCGGGCGACGCCACCGCGGTCAAAAACGCGAGCGAATACAACATCGTCCTCATGGCGCCACTCCAGCAATGGATATAATCACGCGATATTTTATACATACGATTGCATAATCTACAATCTGATTTTATACAATCTCGCCTGGGCCAACCGCGACGGGATGCCAGATGAAATCGGAAGCATTGGCAAAGCAACGAAGCGGCGGCGGTCACGGCTCGACGCCTGACGCCGTGCGCGAGGCGCTGCGGCGCGCGATCAGCGCAGGTGAACTGGCGCCCGGCTTTCAGCTCCGGCAGGACGAGCTTGCCGAGAAATTCGGGACCAGCCGCATCCCCGTCAGGGAAGCGCTGCGGCAGCTCGAAGCGGAAGGCTTTGTGACGTTCCTGCCCAACCGCGGCGCGGTCGTCTCCGATCTTTCCGTCGACGAGGTCGTGGAGCTGCTGGAGATCCGCATCGCGCTCGAATGCCACGCGCTGCGCCTCGCCATCCCGGCGATGGGCGAGATCGATCTCGACGACGCCAGGGGCATACTGCGCTCCTATGACGACGAGCCCGACCCGGAAAAATGGGGCGCGTTCAACTGGCGCTTCCACAAGGCGCTCTACGCGCCTTGCAATCGACCTCGCCTGCTTGCGATGATCGAGGCCAATTACGGCCACGTCGGCCGCTTCACGCGCGCCCTCGTGTCGCGCGCGACCGGCAAGGACCGGCCGCAGCGCGAGCACTACCAATTGCTCGACCATTGCCGCGACGGCGAGATCGAGAAGGCCGTGCGGCTGCTGCGCGAGCACATCGTGCAGACGCAGAAGACGCTGCGATCGGTCCAGCGTCATGCATCACGCAACGAAGCCGACTGATCGGGACCGCGATCACACCACCGCGTTTGAGGAGACTACGCTTGAAGACGAACGACGTCGAAATCCTGGTCATTGGCGCCGGCATGGCCGGCCTTGCCACGGCCTATTACCTCGCCGTCGCGCACAAGCGCTCGCGCGTGCTGATCGTCGACGAAGGCCAGCCGATGGCGCTGACCTCGGCGCAGTCGGGCGAGAACTATCGCAACTGGTGGCCGCATCCGACCATGGCCGCGTTCACCGACCACAGCACTGATCTGATGGAAGACATCGCGCGCCGCACCGACAACCGCATCCACATGACGCGGCGCGGCTATCTGCTCGTCACCCGCGACGACAAGCCGGACGAATTGCTGCGGCAATTGCACGCCGGCTACGGCGCTTCGGCGTCGAAACTGATCCGCCAGCACGAGGGCACAAGCCAAAGCTATTCGCCGCCGCTCTCGGCGGACTGGCAGACCGCCCCTGATGGCGTCGACGTGCTGCGCGGCCGCGATCTGATCCAGCGCTATTACCCGGCCTTCGACAAGGAGGTCGCGACGGCGCTTCATATCCGCCGGGCCGGCGATATCAGTGGCCAGCAGCTCGGCCAATACATGCTGGAGACGATGCGTCCGCTGGGCGCGCAATTTCAGCAGGCGCGTGTGGTCGGCATCGCCAAAGCCGATCGCTTCATCGTGGACGTCGTCGCCGATGGCGAGCGTCAGAGCATCAAGGCCGACGTCATCGTCAATGCCGCAGGCCCGTTTGCGGCGCAGATCTCGGCGATGCATGGCGAGAAGCTGCCGATGCACAACGTGCTTCAGCAGAAGATCGCCTTCGTCGACCGCAATCGTGCGGTGGACCGCAGGATGCCCTTCGCGATCGACCTCGACGGCCAGACGCTGGCCTGGTCACCCGAAGAGCGCGAGGCGCTGGCAGCTGCACCCGAACTCGCTCGTCTGCTCGAGCCGATGCCGGGCAGCATCCACTGCCGGCCCGATGGCGGCGATCAGGGCCAATGGATCAAGCTCGGCTGGGCGTTCAACTCGGAGCCGTCGGAGCCGACCCGCGAGCCGGAACTCAACCCCTACTTCCCTGAGATCGTGCTGCGCGCCGCGAGCCGGCTCCAGCCCGCGCTCCGGCAATATCTCGGCGCGCTGCCGCGCGACCGGGTGCATTACGGCGGCTTCTATCCGATGACGAAGGAGAACTGGCCGCTGATCGGCGCGGCCAGGACGCCGGGCGTGTTCCTGACGGCCGCGTTGTCGGGTTACGGGACGATGTCAGCCTGCGCGGCTGGCGATCTCTGCGCACGGGCTGTGGTCGGTGCCCCCTCGCCGGCCTTCGCGGGCGTTCTCTCGCTCGCACGCTACGACAACAAGGCACTCATGGACGAATTGGAGAGTGCCGAAAGCCGCGGCCTGCTGTGATCACCTCGACGTGCTCACGCCGCGACTGGGGTCTCCCACGCGGCGGCGGCGATGGCGTCTTCCCCGCGTTGCGCATTGCACGCGTCGAAATGCGCCTTCAGCGAGATCTCGGCGAGATATTCGAAATGTTCGGCCTGGCCAAGTAACTGCCAGTTCTGCAGCGGCCGGTAAGCGGCCTGCTGACGACAGAGGGACGCCAGCGCCCGGTAGCGACGTACGTTCTCCATCAGACCCTCCCTCGCATTCACGGGCTTTATTGCCCTGATTTGCGTCAGGCCGATGGCGGTTGTGCAAAACATTTTTTGCCGCACAGCCCGATTAACCTTGGTTAGCTCAAGGGACATGCGCGGCCGCGCATGGGTTCCTATTCGCGCACCGAAGTGTGGAACTTCCTAGGCGAAGCGGCGGCGCTCGATCGTGATACCGATCAGATCGCAATAGCGCTCGATCGGTTCCGGCTGGCCGATGAGATAACCCTGCATCTCCTCGCAGGCCTCTCGTGCCAGGAAGGCGCGCTGCGCTTCGGTCTCGACCCCTTCCGCAACGACGGGAATGTGCAGGGCGTGCGCAAGGCTCAACACCGCGCGGACGATCTCGGCCGATTGCGGCGTTGCTTCGAGATTGGAAATGAAACTGCGGTCGATCTTGATCTTGTCGAACGGGAACGACTGCAGATAGGACAGCGAGGAATAACCCGTGCCGAAATCGTCCATCGCGATGCGGATGCCGAGCGCCTTCAGCCGCCGCAACAGGTTCAGCGCACGATGAAATCGCCGATCAGTACGCCCTCGGTGATCTCGACCTTGAGCCGCGTCGGTGCCAGCCCCGTCTCCAATAGGATCTGGTGGATGGAGCGTTCGAGGTCACCGGCCTGGAATTGGACCGGCGACAAATTGACCGCGACCTGCAACGGTCGTGGCCAGGACGCAGCCTCCCGGCACGCCTCGCGCAGCACCCATTCGCCGATCTGGACGATCAGGCCGTTTTCCTCGGCCAGCGGGATGAACTGGTCCGGCGATACGATGCCGCGGGTCGGATGGTTCCAGCGCACCAGCGCTTCGAAGCCGATGATCTCGCCGTCGATCCGCGCCTGCGGCTGGAAGTAGACCAGAAGCTGGTTCTGCTCCACCGCCTGCCTGAGATCGTGCAGCATCAGCCTGCGGTCGCGCAGCTCGCGGTCCATCTCCGGTTCGCAGAAGCGCACCCTGCTCCGGCCTTCGCGCTTGGCGCGATAGAGCGCGGAATCGGCATTGGCGAGCAACGTTGCCGCATCGACGCCGTCATCGGGATAGAGCGCGATGCCGACGCTGAGGCCGACATGGGAGAGATAATCGTCGACTTCGAGCTCGGTGCCGATGGCCTCGACCAGCCGTTCGCCCAGTGCCAGCACCTCTTCGCGACAGACGTCGTCCGGCATCAGGATCATGAACTCGTCGCCGCCGATGCGGGCGACAAAGGCGCCATCGGCCTCCGCGGCAAGTCGCTCGGCCGCCGCCCGCATCATCATGTCGCCGACGGGATGGCCGAATACGTCGTTGACATCCTTGAAGCGGTCGAGATCGAGGCTCATCACGGCAAAGCTGGTCGCGCATTCCTGGACGCGCTCGAGCCGCTCAGCGAGCGCCCGGTTGAAAGCGCTGCGGTTCGGCAGGTCAGTCAGCGCATCGTGGTGCGCGAGATGGCTGATGCGTTCCTGGATGTTGACGCGCTCGGTGACGTCCTCGATCACGCCGACCAGATATTGCGGCTCGCCGGCATCGTCGGTGATCAGCATCTTGCGCGAGTTGACAACGCGGTCATGGCCCTTGACGCCGATCTCGAGCAGGTGCTCCTCGAGGAACATCGGCATGCCGCTGGCAACGACGCGGCGGTCCTGCTCGTTGACCATGCGGGCGACGTCGGCCGGAAAGATCTCCTCGGGCGTCCTGCCCAGCATCTGCTCGCGCGGCAGGCCGTAATAATCCTCGCCGGCGCGATTGAGCAGGATGTAGCGCGAATCCTTCGCGCATTTGGCGAACACGGCGATCGGAATGTTCTCGACGATTGTGTCGAGGAACTCCTGCGTCCGCAGCAAATCCCGCTCGACCTCATCGTGCGTCTGCGCACGTACGTCGATCATGCGCTGGCGGTCGCGATCACCAGCCTCGTAGGCCGCGCTGACGAGTTCGCCCAGCTTGACGACATCCACCTGCCCGGTCGCGTCGGTGGCGCAGCGAAGCTGCTCGGCGAACAAGCGATGCATGCTCATGCCGTCGCCTCACGCCGCATGCAGGCCTCATGCCTGCAGATATTGTGGATCAGCATCCCCGCGCACTCTTGCATTTCTAAACTGCAGATTGCGATGCCTGGCATTGCACGGGCGTTAATCGAATTTTCGTCGCGGAGCGGTTGGTTACCTCCCCCCTGAAGGAGTTGATCGGTTTGTGCCGCATACTCCGTAGAACTCCGGAGGAATGTGGTACACCGTGGCACAATCGAGAACCAAAGTGCCTTCGTGCACGTCGCATCCGTAGTCTACCGGATGCGCGCGATCTCCGCGGCCTGCACTGGCTGCGCGGAATTATCCTGCAGTTTCGGACGCCGGCCCGCTTCGGCACCAACACGGATCGCCGTGATGTTTGCGGCATAGTCCGCACGGTTCCCGCCGCGGAACACGGCTGAACCCGCGACCAGCGTGTCGGCGCCCGCAGCGGCAACGGCAGCTGCATTGTCGCGCGTGACGCCTCCATCGACCTCCAGCCGGATTGGCCTGTCGCCGATCATGCTGCGAATGCGCCTGATCTTCCCGAGCTGGGAGTCGAGAAACGACTGGCCGCCGAAACCGGGATTGACGGTCATGACCAGCACGAGATCGAGTCGATCAAGCACGTACTCGATCACGTTCTCAGGCGTGGACGGGCACAGGCTCACACCGGCCTTCTTGCCGAGCGCCCGGATCGCCTGCAACGAACGATCCAGGTGCGGTCCGGCCTCGGCGTGAACAGTGATGACGTCGGCGCCGGCCTTCGCAAACGCATCAAGATACAGATCGGTCGGCGCGATCATCAGATGCACATCGAACATCTTCGACGTCAGCGGCCGGATCGCCTTGATGATATCGGCGCCGAAGCTGATGTTCGGGACGAAATGGCCGTCCATCACGTCGCAATGGATCCAGTCGGCGCCGGCGGCATCGATCGCGGCGATCTCCTCGCCGAGACGTGCGAAGTCTGCCGCCAGGATCGAAGGTGCAATGATGATCTCCCGGCTCATGATTTATCGCTCCGGCCATCAACTCCGCCGCTGAAGACGCGGCTTGCCAAGACATCCATGGGATCGATGGTTTCGAGATCGGCGACATCGAGCGCGCGGTCGAGATCGGACACCAGCCGATCGGCCTGGCGCAGGCGGATGCGGTCGACCGCATTGCGGATCGAGCGCGCATTCGAGAAGAACGGCTGGGTCCGGCGCAGCGCGATGTATTTCTCGAACGCCTCGCGTGCCGCCGCCGAGAAGCGATAGCCGCGCTCCTTCAGCATCAGCTCGGCGATGACCAGAAGCTCGGCTTCCGCATAGTCGGGGAATTCGATGTGATGGGCAATGCGCGACCGGAAACCGGGGTTGGAGGCGAAGAAGCTCGTCATCCGCTCGCCATAGCCGGCGAGGATCACCACGAGGTCCTCGCGCTGGTTCTCCATCACCTGGAGCAGGATCTCGATTGCCTCCTGGCCGTAGTCGCGTTCATTGTCGGGACGATGGAGGTAATAGGCCTCGTCGATAAAGAGCACGCCGCCCATCGCCTTCTTCAGGATCTCCTTCGTCTTCGGAGCCGTGTGGCCGATATATTGGCCTACGAGATCGTCACGCGTCACCGATATCACTTGCCCGCGCCGCACAAAGCCGAGCCCGTGCAGGATTTTCGCCATGCGCAGCGCCACGGTGGTCTTGCCAGTGCCGGGATTGCCCGTGAACGACATATGCAGCGTCGGCGGTGCGGCGGCGAGGCCCGCCCGCTGGCGGATGCGTTCGATCAGCAGCAGCGAGGCGATCTGGCGAACGCGGTTCTTGACCGGCTTCAAGCCGATCAGTTCCTGCTCGAGTTGCTGCAGCGTGTCGATGATCCCGGCCGCCTCGGCCTCCTTGCGGAGATCGAAATGGGTCTCGTTCGGTTCGGTGGTCGTCAAGTCAGGGACATCCAACATGGCCAGCCTCGAAGAAAGGAGCTTCGCCGCGGTGAGCGGCGAAGCAGTGATCCGCCAAGTAACGAAGCAGGGAGGCTTCGCGCGGAGGAAGAACGACTTACGGCGATACGTGCGCGACCGGCTTGCGCACGGTGGTATAGCGGATGGCGCGGCCGCCGACCTCCTGCCTCACCAGTTCGAACTCGGCCTCCTGCGGCGGCCGGTTGACGAGGAAGGAGATCCGCACCGACTCCCAGCCGTGGGTCGAGTCGAACCCGCTGAGGCGAATGTAGCGGTCGCCATAGACCCGGCGGCATTCGGCGAGCTCCATCATGACGCCGGCGGCATCTTGAAGATCGAACATCGGCAGGCCCCACATCTCCCAATAGGTGCTGCGGGGATGCGGATCGTCGGTGAACTCGATGTTCACCGCCCAGCCGTTGGCGAGGCAGTATTGCACCTGCTTGAAGATCTGGTCGTCGGTGAGGTCAGGCAGGAACGAGAAGCAGCCCTGGGTCAGTTTCATTGTCAAAACTCCTTAGACGGTTTCCAGCGCCGTCGGCACGAAGTCCGGCGTGTCTGTGGATTGGTAGTTGAAGGTGACGTCCTTCCAGACATCGAGCGCGGACTTCAGCGGCGTGCAGGTCTGCGCGGCCTTGGCCAGAATCTCCGGACCTTCGTGGACGTAGTCGCGCCCCTCATTGCGGGCGAGAATCATCGCTTCCAGCGCCACGCGGTTGGCGATCGCGCCGGCCGCGATGCCCATGGGATGGCCGATGGTGCCGCCGCCGAACTGCAGCACGACGTCCTCCCCAAGGAGATTGAGCAACTGGTGCATCTGGCCGGCGTGGATGCCGCCGGATGCGACCGGCATCATCTTGTTCAAGCTCGCCCAGGACTGGTCGAAGAAAATACCGTGCTCCAGCCGGGTCGGATTGAACTCCTCGCGGCAGACATCGTAATAGCCGCGCGTGGTGTTGGGATCGCCTTCGAGCTTGCCGACCACCGTGCCGGCATGGATATGATCGACTCCGGCAAGCCGCATCCATTTGGCAATGACACGGAACGACACGCCGTGGTTCTTCTGACGCGTATAGGTCGAATGACCGGCCCGGTGCAGATGCAGGATCATATCGTTGCGCCGCGCCCATTTCGCCATGGACTGGATCGCGGTGTAGCCGATGACGAGGTCGATCATGACGATGACCGAGCCGAGCTCCTTGGCGAATTCCGCACGCTCGTACATGTCTTCCATCGTGCCCGCGGTGACGTTGAGGTAGGTGCCTTTCACCTCGCCCGAGGCCGCCTGCGCGCGGTTCACCGCCTCCATGCAGTAGAGGAAGCGATCGCGCCAATGCATGAAGGGTTGCGAGTTGATGTTCTCGTCGTCCTTGGTGAAGTCGAGCCCACCCTTCAGCGCCTCGTAGACGACGCGGCCGTAGTTGCGACCGGAGAGCCCGAGCTTCGGCTTCACCGTCGCACCCAGCAGCGGCCGGCCGAACTTGTCGAGACGCTCACGCTCCACCACGATGCCCGTCGCCGGCCCCTGGAACGTCTTCACATAGGCGACCGGGAATCGCATGTCCTCCAGCCGCAGCGCCTTCAGCGGCTTGAAACCAAACACGTTGCCGATAATCGAGGCCGAGAGATTGGCGATCGAGCCTGGCTCGAACAAGTCGAGGTCATAGGCGATGTAGGCGAAGTACGAGCCCGGCGTGCCCGGCACCGGATCGACGCGGTAGCACTTTGCGCGATACTTCTCGGCGGCGGTCAGGCGGTCGGTCCAGACCACCGTCCAGGTCGCGGTTGAGGACTCGCCGGCGACCGCAGCGGACGCTTCGATCGGATCCACGCCCTCCTGCGGCGTGACACGGAACAGCGCGATGACGTCGGTGTCCTTCGGTGTGTACTCGGGCTCCCAATAGCCCATGCGCGCGTATTCCATCGTGCCCGAGCGATAGCGCTCCTTGCCGCGGACGGTTCCTGCATGTGCATTCATGGCTCTCTCCTGCTCTTCTCTCTCTGAAAGACTAGGCCGCGACCGGCTTGCGGGCGCCGATGCGCGGATCGAGCTCGCCGGCGCGGTAACGCCGGGCCATCTCGCTCAACGGAATGACCTTGATCGTGCTGGCATGGCCCGCCGTACCGAACTGCTCGAAGCGATCGCGGCAGAGATCGCGCATCGCGTCCATCGCGGGCTTGAGGAATTTGCGCGGATCGAATTCTGAGCGCGATTGGGCCGCCACCTTCCGGAACACTGCGGTCATCGCGAGGCGGCAATCGGTGTCGATATTGACCTTGCGCACGCCACTCTTGATGCCGCGGACGATCTCTTCCACCGGCACGCCCCAGGTTTGCGGCATCTCGCCGCCGAACTGGTTGAACATGTCCTGCAGCGGTTGCGGCACCGACGAGGAGCCGTGCATCACCAGATGCGTGTTCGGCAGCCGGCGATGGATCTCCTCGACCACCCGCATCGCCAGGATGTCGCCATCTGGCTTGCGGCTGAACTTGTAGGCGCCGTGCGACGTGCCCATCGCAATCGCCAGCGCATCCACCTTGGTGGCGCGGACGAAGTCGACAGCCTGGTCAGGGTCAGTCAATAGCTGGGCGTGACTGACCTTGCCTTCAACGCCGTGGCCATCCTCCTGCTCGCCGCCGCCATGCTCGAGCGAACCAAGCACGCCGAGCTCGCCTTCAACGGAGGCGCCGGTCCAATGGGCGAGATCGACGACGCGCCGGGTGATCGCGACGTTGTAGTCGTAATCGGCCGCCGTCTTGGCATCGGCCTTCAGCGAGCCGTCCATCATCACCGAGGTGAATCCATGGGCGATGGCCGAGGCGCAGGTCGCCTCGTCGTTGCCGTGGTCCTGGTGCATGCAGAGCGGGATGTCCGGATAGGTCCGCTCCAGCGCATCGATCATGTGCGAGAGCATGAGGTCGCCGGCATAGGAGCGTGCACCGCGCGAAGCCTGGATGATCACGGGCGCGTCGACCTCGGCGGCTGCCTGCATGATCGCGATGCCCTGCTCCATATTGTTGATGTTGAATGCCGGGACCGCGTAGCCGTGGCTGGCGGCATGATCGAGCAGTTGGCGAAGGGTGATACGGGCCACGACAAATCCTCCTGTTATGGCTTGCGGGCACGGGCCATGGCCCGGTGGGCGGCTGCAGCCACGCTTTGCGGCGTGATGCCGAATTCGCGGTAGAGCACTGGCGCGGGCGCCGAAGCGCCGAAGCCGCGCATACCGACGAACTCGCCGTCAGCGCCGATCCAGCGATGCCAGTCGCCGGCAACGGCCGCCTCGACGCCCACTCGTGGTGCGGTGCCGAGCACGGCGGCGCGATAGTCATGCGGCTGTTCTTCAAACAAGGCAAAGCACGGTGCGGAGACGACGGCAGCACGGATTTGCTCAGTCGCCAGCAGACGCGCGGCTTCCAACGCGATCGAGACTTCCGAGCCGGTAGCCATCAGCGTGACGTCGCGGCCACCATCCGGTGACACGATCATATAGGCGCCGCGCGCGACCCGGTTCTTGCCGCGGGCATCGCTGCGGAAAGCCGGCAGCGCCTGGCGCGACAGGCACAGCACCGAGGGGCGATCTTCGGCTTCGAGCGCACAGTCCCAGGCCTCCAGCGTCTCGATCGCATCGGCAGGACGAAACACCAGCAGGTTTGGAATGACGCGCAAGGCTGCGAGATGCTCGACCGGCTGGTGCGTCGGCCCGTCCTCGCCGAGCCCGATGGAATCGTGCGTCATCACGTGGATGACCCGCAGCCGCATCAGGGCCGCCAATCGGATCGCCGGCCGGCTGTAATCGGAGAAGGCGAGGAACGTGCCGCCGTAAGGGATGAAACCACCATGCAGCGCAAGACCGTTCATCGCGGCGGCCATGCCGTGCTCACGGATGCCGTAGTGAATGTAGTCGCCAGCGAACGCGTCGCGCTTCACGGGCGCCTGCGCCTTGGCATGCGTCAGGTTCGAATGCGTCAGGTCGGCCGACCCGCCGACCAGGCCCGGGATCGTCCCAGCGATGCCGTCGAGCACCTGCTGCGAGGCCTGTCGCGTCGCGAGCTTCGGACGTTCGGCGGCAAAACGCTCGCGCAATTTCGCGGAAGCCTGGGCATAGGCGTTCGGAATGGCCGCGGCCTTGCCCTCAATGAAGAGCTCCCGCTGCTCCGGCGTCGCATCTTCGTAGCGATCGAGCCAGGCGAGGCGTTCGACCTGCCCGCGCTGGCCGATCATCCGCCATGCCTTCGCGACCGGCATCGGCACCACGAAGGGCTGATAGTCCCAGCCGAGCGTCCGCCGCGCCGCCGCGGTCTGCTCGGTGCCGAGCGGCGCGCCATGCGCCTTCTCGGTGCCCTGCCGGTCGGGCGCGCCGTAGCCGATGACGGTGCGGCAGGCGATCAGCGACGGTTGTGCGGTCTCCCGTTCCTCCGCGATCGCCTGCGCGACGGCTTCGGGATCGTGCCCGTCGACACGGCGCACCGACCATCCGGAGGCCGCGAAACGCGCAAGCTGATCATCCGAGGTCGCGAGCGACGTCGGCCCATCGATGGAGATGCCGTTGTCGTCGAACAGCACGATCAGCCGGCCAAGCCCGAGATGACCCGCGAGCGAGATCGCCTCCTGGCTGATGCCCTCCATCAGGCAGCCGTCACCGGCGATTACATAGGTGTAGTGATCGACGAGATCGTCCCCGTGCCGTGCGTTGGCCATGCGTTCGGCGAGCGCCATGCCGACCGCAGTCGCGATCCCCTGCCCCAGCGGTCCCGTCGTGGTCTCGACGCCCGGCGTGTGACCGTATTCCGGATGGCCCGGCGTCCTTGAGCCCCATTGCCTGAAGGCTTTGATGTCGTCGAGGCTGACGTCGCCGCCGGTCAGGTGCAACAGCGCGTAAAGCAGCATCGAGCCGTGGCCCGCCGACAGCACGAAGCGGTCGCGATCCGGCCAGGTCGGATGCGCGGAGTCGAACTTGAGGAAGCGCGAGAACAGCACGGTCGCCACATCGGCCATGCCCATGGGCAGGCCGGGATGACCCGATTGCGAGATCTCGATGGCATCGACCGCAAGGAAGCGGACGGCATTGGCGAGATCGCTATGCGCGACGGTGTAGAGATCGGCGTCGGCATGGACGGAGATATTCATCGGCTTCTCTTTCGGTTCACTTCAGGCTGCGCTTGCGCTCGATCAGCTGCATGATCAGCGGGGTCAGGATCAGTTGCATGGCGAGATCAAGCTTCGCGCCGGGACACACGATCGAGTTCGCGCGGGACATCCAGCTATGCGGGAGCATCGAGAGCAGATACGGGAAGTCGATGCCGCGCGGGTTCTTGAAGCGGATTACCACCATCGATTCGTCCGGCGTCGGTATCCAGCGCGCGATGAACGGATTGGAGGTGTCCACGGTCGGCACGCGTTGGAAGTTGATGTCGGTCTCGGTGAACTGCGGACAGATGTAGTGGATGTAATCCGGCATCCGCCGCAGGATGGTGTCGGTGACGGCTTCGGTCGAATAGCCGCGCGCGCTGCGATCACGGTGCAGCTTCTGGATCCATTCGAGATTGATGACGGGGACGACACCGATCTTGAGATCGGCATAGCGCGCGACGTTGACCTTGTCGGTGACGACGGCGCCGTGCAGCCCCTCGTAGAACAGCAGGTCCGAACTCTCCGGCAGCCGCTCCCAATCCGTGAAAGTGCCGGGCGCGGCGCCGTGCAGCGCGGATTCCTCGGCGTCATGCACATAGTGCCGCGTCGTCGCGGTGCCCGTTTCGCCATAGTCACGGAACGCGCGCTCGAGCTCCTCGAACAGATTGGTGTCGGGACTGAAATGACTGAAATGCCTGTTGCCGCGTTCGGCCTCCTTGGCCATCTGCGAGCGCATCTCGGCGCGGTCGTAGCGATGGAAGGCATCACCTTCGATGTAGACGGCATTGACCTTCTCGCGGAAGAATATCTGCTCGAAAGTCTTCTTCACTGAAGTGGTGCCGGCGCCGGACGAGCCGGTGATGGAGATGATCGGGTGCTTCCTGGACATCGGACGCCTCACTCACAGCCGGAAGAAGCCACGCCGCGCAAACAGCGGCGCGGAGGTGCTTGCGACCAGCAGCGGATCGCCGTGCAGTTCGGCGACGCGTCGCACTTCGTTGCTGGAGCCCATGACGAGCGGTACGCGCTGATGCAGGCTTTGCGCGGCGAGATCGAGGATGCGCTCGCGCCCGGTCGAGGCCGAGCCGCCGGCCTGCTCGATGATTATCGCCATCGGATGCGCCTCGTAGGTCAGGCGTAGCCGGCCATCGCCATAGCCGGAGCGCGCGTCGGAGGGATAAAGGAACACGCCGCCGCGGGTGAGGATGCGATAGGTCTCCGCGACCAGCGAGCCGATCCAGCGCATGTTGAAATTGTGGTTGGCAGGTCCTTCGACGCCGGCCAGACATTCGTCGATGAAGGCACGCACCGGTGCATCCCAGTGCCGACGGTTCGACATATTGATGGCGAACTCTTCGCACGTCTCGGAGATCTGCACAGCGCTGCGCGCAAGGCGGAAGCAACCGGATTTGCGGTCGAGCGTGAAGATGTCGACACCGTCGCCGAGCGTCAGCACCAGCGAGGTCTGAGGCCCGTAGGTGACGAACCCCGCCGCAAGCTGCGCCGAGCCGCGCTGATGGAAGGCGAGCGCAAGATCGTCAGTCGCGGGCAGGATCGAGAAGATCGTGCCCACCGTCATGTTGATGTCGATGTTGGAAGAGCCGTCGAGCGGATCGATCGCGACGCAGATGCGGCCATCGCGGTCGCAGAGCTGCGGTTCGCGCATCTCCTCCGACGCGAGCGCCGCGATCGGAAGCTTGCCGAGGCAGCGGCGCAGGATCGCGTCAGCCTGGACGTCGAGGTCGCGCTGGACATCGCCGTCAGCATTGCGACCGGTCGTCAGGCCGGAAGCGTCGGCGAGATCGCCGGTCGCGATCAGCTCGGCAATCTCGATGGCCGCTGCCGCGATTGCAGCGACTGCGGCCGCGACGACCGGGGCGTGCGGGGCTGTCTCGGAATAGCGTTGAAGGCGGTCGTCCAGCCTGAGTTGCCCGGTCATCTGCGTCCATCCCCTTGCGGGCGCCGCATCCAGTTCCCTCCTCATCGGAGGTCGGTGCGGTCATCCCCGGCACGATCAGATTGACAGGGGCAACTTAATAAGGAAAATTTCTAATCATAATGGCTGCCAAAGAAATTCCTTATAATGGACCCGGGCATGCAACGGCCCAGCTCCGGCATCTGACGATCCGGCAGCTGCGATCGCTCGCGGCGCTTTCGGCCAAGGGCAGCGTCACGGCGGCATCGAGCCAGCTCGGGCTGACGCAGCCGGCCGTGACCCAGCAGCTTCGGCAGCTTCAGGATCTTGCGGGCCTGCCGCTGGTGCAGCGGACCGGCGACGGCATGCTGCTGACAGAGGCGGGCAAGGAAGTTCTGGCGCTGGCCGAGCGGGTCGAGGCCGCGATCATGGACTGCCAGGGCGCGCTCGATCTGCTCGCGGGACGAACCGGCGGCACGGTGCATCTCGGCGCGGTGTCGACCGCGAAATACTTCGTGCCGCACGCGATCGCGGCGTTCTCGAAGCGGCATCCGAAGATCGAGATCAAACTCACCATCGGCAATCGCGAGGACATCCGCGAGGCCATGCATGGCTACGAGCTCGACTTCGCGGTGATGGGCCGGCCGCCGGCCGATGTGAGCGTCGATGTCCGTCAGCTCGGGCGCAATCCGCACATCATCGTCGCGCGCAAGGGACACTGGCTGGAGAAGGATTCAGGTCTCAGCCTGACCGATCTCGTGCACGAAACCTTCCTCACCCGCGAGCCGGGTTCGGGCACGCGCACGCTGATGGAGGGTATGTTCCAGAAGTCCGACCTCGAGCCGATCATCGGCATGGAGATGAGCAGCAACGAGACTATCAAGCAGGCGGTGATTGCCGGGCTCGGCATTGCCTTCATCTCGGCCCACACGGTCGCCCATGAACTCGCCGAGGGCCGCCTCGTCGCGCTCGACGTCGCGGGGCTGCCGATCGTCCGGCAATGGTACGTGATCCGCCGCAGCGACAAGGTGTTGCTGCCCCCGGCACAGGCGATGTTCGACTTCCTGGGCTCGGAGGGCGCGAATTATCTGCCCGACGTACCGGAGTTCGGCGGGCAATAACCCGCCGGCATTCAACCCATCAGCTTCATCGCGACCGTTGCGGCCAGAATGACGATGATCTGGAGCAGGCGCTCCGTCGTGAAGATGCGGTTGAAGGTGGTCATCTCTGCCCCGGCCGACATGGAATTTCAGATGGGAATATCTGGACGGGCGAATTGCTATCATACGCAGTCGCCGAGGTAACTCCGTAGTCGCCACGACTGCCGCCCACACATGTGATGGCGGAACCCGGCGAGTTTCGAACGATTCAAAGCGCCCCGCGCGGAATGGCCGCACGGTCATCGTGTTCATGCACACAGTGACTCGTGTGCACGAATGCGTCTTGCCCCGCATCCGGCCACGCATTGGGGAATCCGGGCGAGTTTCAAAAGAGTTGAAGGAGGGCGCGATGAGCCACATCGCCGCCGCGGGAGAGCTTTTGTCTGCCGCGAACCACACGTCCAATCGCAAGGTCTCTGGAATCGGAGGCGTATTGACCGCGCTGATGACGTCGGCTGCGTTCTTCGCCGGCCCACAGGCCTTCGCGCAATCCGCGCCGGGGCAGAACGCCGTAGTTCCGCCGGTGACCGTGACGGCACCTGAAGCCCAGCGCCGCAGCAATCCCTCTCCCTCCGCGCGCCGGTCGAGCAGCACGCGGACCCGCCGGACGCAGACCGCGCGGCGGCCCGAGACGGCGGCCGAGCCAAAACCATTTGCACCATCGCAGGACGCGCGCACCGGCACGGTCGGCTATTTCGCCAACAGCACCTCGGTCGCCACCAAGTCCAACACGCCGATCGTCAACATCCCCCAATCGCTGGCCGTGATCACCCACGAGCAGATCCGCGACCAGAACTATCAGGGTCTGACCGAGGTCACCCGCTACGTCCCGAGCGTGGCGATCCACCAGGGCGAGGGCAATCGCGACGAGCTCGTGATCCGCGGCGTCGATTCCAGCGCCAATTTCTTCGTCAACGGCTTCCGCGACGACGTGCAGTATTTCCGCGACATGTACAACGCCCAGAGCATCGAGGTGCTGAAGGGCCCGAGCGCCATCACCTTCGGCCGCGGCGCCGGCGGCGGCCTGCTCAACCGGACCCTCAAGGAGGCCGACGGCAACCGCATCTACGAGGCGACCGCGCAGACGGGCTCGTGGGGCGATCGCCGCGTCACGCTCGATGCAGGCCAGGCCATCAACGAGAACGTCGCGGCGCGGTTGAACGTATTCTACGAGGGCAGCGACGCCTTCCGCGATTTCAACCATCTCGAACGCTACGGCATCAATCCGACCGTCACGTTGAAGCCGGACGACTTCACCAAGATCAAGCTGTCCTACGAATATTTCCACGACGACCGTACCGCCGATCGCGGCAATCCCTCGCAGAGCCTGTCCGGCGGCGTCACCCGCTTCAATCCGACGACGCCGTTCGCGCCGAACGGAAATCTGCGGACGTTCTTCGGCAGCCCGAGCCTCAACACGGCGCAGGCCACGGTGCAGACTGGCATGGCGATCATCGAGCACGATTTCCAGAACGGACTGTCGGTGCGCAACGGGACGATCGTGGCCGACTACCAGAAGTTCTACCAGAACGTCTATCCGACCGGGGGAGCGCTGGCCGGCGCGGTCAATCCGGCCGACACCGCGGTCAATCTCGGCGCTTATCAGCACACGACCAACCGCGACAACGTCTTCAACCAGACCGACTTCACCTACAAGGGGTGGACCGGCCCGATCGCGCACTCCGTCGGTTTCGGCACCGAATTCGGCCGCCAGACCGGCGTCGACATCCGCAACACCGGCATCTTCCCGAACGGCACCAACACCATCGTGCAGAATCCGTTCGCGCCGACTTATTTCGGGCCGGTGACGTTCATCCACCATTTCACGGGCACCAATACCGACGGCGTCACGACGCCTGACTCAAACAGCAAGTACGCGTTGAACGTCGAGTCCGGTTATCTGCGCGACACCATCGAATTCTCCCGCGCGCTCCAGCTGATCGTCGGTACGCGGTTCGACCGCTTCGAGATGTCGGCGCTCGACATGAACACCAACATCAACCGCAACCGCACCGACAATCTGGTGTCGCCGCAGGCCGCCCTGATCATCAAGCCGATCGAGAGCATGTCGGTCTACACCGCCTACAGCATCTCCTACCTGCCTGCCTCCGGCGACCAGTTCTCCTCGCTCAACGACGGCACGCTGATCCTGGCTCCGCAGAAGTTCGAGAACACCGAGGTGGGGATGAAGTGGAACATCACCCCGAAGCTGCTGTTTTCGACGGCGGTCTACAATCTCAACCGCACCAACCAGCCGATCGCCGACGGCAACAATCCCGGCTTCTTCCTGCCCTCCGGCGCCACGCTGACGCGCGGCTTCGAGGCGAGCCTGGTCGGCTACGTCACCGACCAGTGGCAGTCATCGCTCGGCTATGCCTATACCGATGCGCACATCACCAGTGCAACGTCGGCGACGGTCGTGCCCGGCAATCGCGTACAGCTCGTGCCGTACAATCAGTTCGCATGGTGGAACAAATATCAGTTCACGCCGATGTGGGCGGCGGCGCTCGGCATCATCTATTTCGGCGATTCATTTGCCTCGTCCGACGATACGGTGAGGCTGCCGAGCTTCGTGCGCTTCGATGCCGGCGTCTACGCCACCATCGATGCCAACTGGCGGGCGCAGCTCACGGTCGAGAATATCTTCAACAAAGGCTACTGGGCCTCGGCCGACGGCAACAACAACATCTCGCCGGGTCAGGGCCGCACCGTCAGGGTTCAGGCCAGCTACCGGTTCTGACCTTCCGTCGCAGTGGACGTCAGCGGCCTCCGCTGACGTTCACATCCGATGGTTAACGATTATGCTGCGAGCTGGGTCGTGTAATCCACGCGCGCGGCGAAATAGGCTTCCAGCTCCGACAGCGCGCGGGCTTCCCACTCGCTCGCCTGCTCCAGCAGCGACCAGCGCTGGCCCGGGCGGAATGCAGCGGTCTGGCGATAGAGCGACGCGATGCCGCGATAGCGACGCACGTTCTCGAAGATGGCGTGACCGTTCATGACCAAAACTCCCTCGTATTCCCGCGGGAGAAATTGCGGCCAAATCTTTTTCGAAAAGTTAGCGGCGCGGACCGGCTGCGCGGATGGTTGCCGGACTGTTGCGCGAGCGCAACGCGCCGCTCCGCGCGAGCCGCTCTTTATTGCGAATTCGTTGCCGCGCTTTCGCCCGACGGCTTCAGCACGCCGCGGCTGATCATCGCCATCGTCTCGCGGCAGAGATCGGCAAGGCCGATCACCAGCACGGCGAGCAGGCAGAACAGATTGATGGAATCCGCGCTCGCGCTGGAGAGCGGCGAGAACTGGAAGAACGGCGGGATGAACGCGTACCACACCACCGGAATGGTCAGCACCGCGGCAAACACCGCCGCCGGCGCGCCGGCGACGAAGCCGAGCACGAACAGGCTGGGCAGGAACACCGCAAAATAGAGCTTCGCGCCGAGCGCGACGCAAGCACCTTGAAGCGCAGCCGACGCTGCGACGACGATAAATCCGAGCAGAAACGCCTGCCACGACCATGGCCGTACTCGCGGTACGCCAACCAGTCCCGCACGCCTCATGAGCCTCCCCCTGCCGCCCGTTAACCGGGCCTGCTTGCGACCAAAGTACTACAGCCGCAAGGAAACCGCGAGGCGGAAATAACGGCAGCCGGGCGTAACGGTAAACGGCCGCAGCGCACGATTTTACCGTTACTCCGTCGCCGCGTAGAGCAGCCCCGCGACCGGCAGCGCAAGGCCAATGGCCGACGCCAGCATCCAGCCGCCCTGCGCGTAGGCCCAGGCGCCGACCGCGGAGCCGGCGGCGCCGGCTGCGAAGAACGTCGCCATGTAGAGGCCGTTGAGACGGCTGCGATGCTCGTGCCCGAGCAAGAAGATGGCGCGGAAGCCGAGCACGACATTGCCTTGCGCGCCGATATCGATGGCGACGGCGGCTGCAAGGAGGCAGACGAGGTTCAGCATCGAGCCGGGCGCGCCGATATAGGTCACGAGGAAGCCGAACGCCGCGAGCACCATCGCGATCCGCGTCGCGATGCGGCTGTGGCCGCTGTCGGCGAGCCGGCCGGCGATCGGCGCCGCGAACACGCCGGCGACCCCGCCGAGCGCGAACAGCGCGATGCCGCGCTGGGTGAAGCCGAACACGCTGGCGAGTTGGAGCGGCGCCACCGTCCAGAACAGCGTGAAGGCGCCGAACAGGCTCGCCTGGTAGAGCGCGCGGCGCCGGAGCAGCGGCGTCGATAGCGCCAGATGCGGCATCGACAACAGCAGCGTGCCGTAATGCATGCGCGCGACCGGCTTGCGCATCGGCAGCGTCATCCGCAGCACCGCCGCGAGCACGATCATCAGCGCGGCGGAGCAGAAGAACACCGCATGCCACGAGGCCGCGGCAGCGACGAAGCTCGACACCGGGCGCGCCAGCATGATGCCGAGCATCAAGCCGGTCGAGACGTTGCCGACGACACGGCCGCGGATCGCTTCAGGCGCCATATGCGCGGCGTAGGGGACGATGATCTGCACCGCAACCGAGCCGAGCCCGATGAACAGGGCGGCGATCAGGAACGGCAGTGCATGGGTTGCGAACGCAGCGGCAAGCAGCGAGGCCGCGCCGAGCATGATGACGGAACAAATCAGCCTGCGGTTCTCGACGAGATCTCCGAGCGGGACGATGAAGAGCAGCCCGACGCCGTAGCCGATCTGCGTCATGGTCACGATCAGTCCGGCTGCCGCATGGGACAACCCGAGGGCGGTGCTGATCGGGGCGATCAGCGGCTGGGCATAGTAGATGTTGGCGGCGACCATGCCACAAGCCGCGGCCAGCAGGAACGTCAGTCGTTGCGACACCGCATCCGGGCCTGCATGAGGTCTTGCATCCGGTTCTCGCGCGGTCTCGATCGTGGCATTCATCGTCATTCCAGCAAGCTCCAGACATCGGGAATGTTCATTCCCTAATAAGACAAGAATTCAGGCAAGCAATTTCATGGCGACGCCGACCAGGCGGTCGCCGTCGAGCGGCAGCCGCGCCTTGCCGACGACGCGCAACCCTTGCGTAATGCAGATCATCAGCCGCGCGGTGTCGTCAGGCTCGACATGAGCAGGGATCGAGCCGTCCGCCTGCCCTTCGCGAATGAGGCCCGCGATGAAGCCTTCGTTGGACTTGAGCTGGGCGTTGACGCGGGCACCGACCACCGGATCGACCGCCGACAATTCGACCGCGCTGCCGACCACCAGGCAGCCGCGCCGTCCTTCGATGCCTTGTGAATGATCGACATAGGACAGCAACACATGGCGCAGCCGCTCGCGGCCGTTGTCGCCAAGCGCCGCTGCGTTGCGGGTCTGCTGTTGGCGTAGCTCGATGTAGCGCTCGAAGGCGGCCATGAACACCGCATGCTTGTCGCGAAATGCCTTGTAGACGCTCCCCGTCGCCAGCCGCATCGCCGCGGTGAGGTCGCCGATCGACGTCGCGTGGTAGCCTCGCTCGCGAAACACGCGGAGCGCGCGGTCGAGCGCGGTATCCATGTCGAACTCCCGGGGACGGCCGGGCGGACGGGCGGCAGGCTGGGATTGGTGGGCAGCATTTTGCATTGCGGGATAATAGGGAATGATTGTTTCCGAATAAAGACACGGAGTTGTGAAGAAGGAGGGATGGCGCAGGAATGGGTCAGGCTGCGGCCCTCGCGTCCCCGACGCGCTGCGTCCCACCGGGGTGGGTTAAAGCGCTCGCGCTCTCTCCTCGTCATTGCGAGCGCAGCGAAGCAATCCAGGATCGTTCCGCGGACGAAGTCTGGATTGCTTCGCTGCGCTCGCAAAGTATGGAGTGTGAGGCGGCAATGTCGTTCTTCCAACTCCCACATGAATCACAGACACGCCTTCGCGGCCTCGCGGCGCAATTCGCCCGAGTTGTGCTGGATCGTCCACCCTCAAATCCAAGAGGGCGCAGGGAAGGCCGGGTGCCGACTCGCACCCGCGGTCTGCTGCGCAAAGGTGTAGCGCAAAAAGACCGCACAGCAGCATACAGGTGAAGCCCAA
>Ga0207426_1000484_pt1 | contig 60124 bp, 53 predicted proteins | sample AraplaMF_Cvi_mMS_FD_184265 | JGI IMG/M metagenome (GOLD analysis project Ga0207426, IMG submission 184265) | Arabidopsis root microbial communities from the University of North Carolina, USA - plate scrape MF_Cvi_mMS (SPAdes) (version 2) | ecosystem: Host-associated > Plants > Roots > Endosphere...
CGTCGCCTACATCCTGCGCAAACATGCCTCGGCGGTCGCGACGGAGCAGCGCCCGGCGCTCGCGCGCAAGCGGATCACGCCGCATGTGCTGCGCCACAGCTGCGCGGTCGCGCTGCTCCAGTCGGGCACCGACGTGACCGTGATCCGCGATTATCTCGGCCATGCCAGCGTCGCCACGACCGGCCGCTACATCACCACGAACCTGCAGATGAAGCGCGATGCGCTGGAGACGTTCTGGGAGCATGCCGGCATCGAGCCCGCCCGGGCGAAGCCCTGGAAGCCGCGGCCCGACCTCCTCGCATTCCTTCAGTCGCTCTGACCCAGCCGGATTTATCTCGAGTCCCGTCGGCTGCCGTCACCGCCGGACGCTGCGCCCGAGGCCCGCTACTCCACATAAAAACGAACTCCAGATAATGGACCCAGCATGCCGCTTCCAGGATCGGGCCTGGCTTGCGGTCGGGCTCGTAGAGCTTGGTGTAGCCGCCGAAGGCGTCGGCCTGGAACAGCCCGGCATAGCCGGCCAGATGGGCCTGGGGATGCTCACCGGTCCGATCGTGCGAGTAGTAGAACATTGCCGCCGGCGGATCCTGTCCGCCGAACGGCCGGTCGTCGCGCACATAGACCCAGCACCGCCCGGTATCGGTCGTGCCCTTGGCCAGGACCGGCACGGTCGTGTCATCGCCATGCAGGCGCTCGGCCGCGAACACATGCGCCTCGATCCGCCGGATCAGCGGCGCCAGCACCGCGCAGCAGGCGCCCACCTGGTCGGCCAGGGTCGACAGGCTGAGCGGCACGCCCTCCCGGGCGTAGCGCTCGGCCTGGCGGTTGAGCGGCTGGTGCTGCCCGAACTTCTCGAACAGGATCATCGCCAGCAGGCTAGGGCCGGCCCAGCCCCGGGCGATCACATGGAACGGTGCCGGAGCCTGGCTGATCCGCTCGCAGTCCCGGCAGGTGAACTTCTCGCGGACATGCTGGATCACCTTCCACTGCCGCGGCACCACCTCCAGCGTCTCGGTGACGTCCTCGCCCAGCTTGCGCAGCCGCTCGCTGCCGCAGCAGGAGCAGGCCGCCGGGCCCGGCTCGACCACACGCTCCCGCGGCAGATGCTCGGGGAACGGCCTGCGCGCCGGACGTCGGCGGGTGAAGGCCGCCACGGCCGTGGTCCTGGCGACGGCGGTCTCGGCGGCAACCTCATCCTCGGTCGCCGTGCTCTCGAGCTCCTCGAAGCTCAGCTCCATCTGGTCGAGCAGCCGCGCCGCCCGTTCCGAGCGCTGGCCGTAGAGCTGGCGCTTCAGCTTCTCGATCTGCAGTTGCTGGTGCGCGATCAGGGCCTGGTCGTCGGAGGCCTTGGCCCGGGCCACCGCCAGCTCCGCCTCGATCCGGGCCGTGTCCTCGAGCCGCTGCCGCCGCTCGGCGGCCAGCGCCGCCTTCAGCGCGTCGACATCATCCGGCAGGGCCTCAGGAGTGGCGTCCATGCCAGGATGGAATCAGAAATCCGCGCTGTAAATCGGCGTGGGGTCTTGACGCCGATCGGCACGGTAAGCACCTGATTTTGTATGATAAACAGGGGCCACGACCGGGCGCCTATTCACACCCTCAGCGTTCTCGACGGCACCGTGATCGGCCGCCACATGCAGCGCCACCGGCATCAGGAGTTCATCCGCTTCCTCAACGTCGTCGAGGCGGCGGTGCCGGCCGGCAAGATCGTCCACGCCATCATGGACAACTACGCCGCCCACAAGCACCCGAAGGTGCGGCAATGGCTCGAGCGCCACCCGCGCTGGGTCTTCCACTTCACCCCGACCTCGGCCTCCTGGCTCAACGCCGTCGAGGGCTTCTTCGCCAAACTCGCCAAACGGCGTTTGAAGCGCGGCGTATTCCGCTCCGTTGTCGACCTCCAGGCCACCATCAACCGCTTCATCGCCGAGCACAACCAGACGCCCAAACCCTTCCTCTGGCGCGCCGACCCAGATGCCATCATCGCCGCTCGAAACCGAGGGTTCCAAGCGTTGGAGTCAATCCACTAGTGACGTATCCATGCTCGGCCTTGAGGCGCCGCAAGCCCTCGCGGACGCGGATCTGTTCCTCGCCGGGGTGTTCTCGCTCGGGCACCAACCCGGCTACTTCAACATCCTGCCGCTCTATATCGTGCCGATCACCTGGGCACCCGTCTGGCTGTGGCTCGCCCACGCCGACCGCCGCCTCATGCTGGCTCTGTCCGCCTTGATGTACGCAGCGAGCCGCCGATGCGGCGGTTGGAATCTTCCGAGCTGGCCGGTCGAGGGCGCCTGGTTCTTCGATCCGTTCGCGTGGCAGCTCCTGATGGCCATCGGGATCGCCGCCGGCCCAAGCTGTCTGGGGGCGGCAATCGCACGAGCCGTCAATGTGACTGCGGTCTTTGACGGATCCGATTGCGCCCACTTCTGCCGCGGTCTCAGAAATGCTCACCAAGGCGGAACGGCCCGTGGCGGGTGGACGCGGCGACCAAATAGGCTGTGGACCAACCGATGAGCAGAAAGCCGCTGACGCCTTCCTGCCGTGAACGCGCCGAGTGCCACATAAACAAGAGCCCAGAGCCAGATCTCTGCCGTGTGGATGACGAAGAGGCCGAGGACTGTCGCCACCATCAGGCCCATGCGGCCAAGAGCCTGCCGGTCAAGCCGACCGTGTCGGCCGAGATCGGCGATTGCCCGGGTGAGGAGCATCAGTCCGACCGTGTGCACCAGCACTGTGACGGAAATCACGGCGGTTCCGAGTACTAAATCCTTATACACGTGACCGGATCCCTTCGCGTCGTTGCCCCGGAGCGGGTCCAGGCGATCGACTCATCCGACGTAAAGGGTGGGTCCGTCGCCGACGGCGATCTCCTCGTAGGCCATGCGGTCGAGCAGCACCAGACGATGCGGCTCCCCCGATTTGGTAAACCCGACATGCTTCAGTGTGGTGAGCGTGCGGCCGGCGGAATCGAGCTTCCGCGTGTCAGATGAAAACCGCTTCGATCAGACTGTGGAGCATCAGACTGTGAACGCGCCTCCGTGCGTGGCCGCGGCCGCCACCGTGCGATCAATCGTTTGCGTTGCCGATCGACACCGGGACCTTGTGCCGATCCACCAGAAGGCGGGTCGGCTGCCATCTGGACCGTGTTCACGCTGCCGTCAAGACATCGGCGCCTCCATCAATCAGTTGCACAAGAACTGTCTCGGTGCAGAGCTCGTGCGGCAGATTGGCCAGATCGATGTCAATCGGCGCGCAAGATTTGCATGCCGAAACACATGCTGAAGCGGCATCTGGCGTCCGCGTACAGCATGACGCCGGACCAGTACCGGGAGCGCTGGGGCCTGGCGTCCGACTACCCGATGTGGCGCCGAACTATGCCCAGCAGCGGAGCACCGTCGCCAAGAAAATCGGCCTTGGCACCGGTCGCGGCAAGGTGGCGGCGGAGCCGGTCGCACCCCCGCCGAAGCCCATCAGGGCACCGCGCGTCCGGAAGACCGCGGCCGCGAAGGCATAGCGCCCGAAAGGGAGTAGCGGCGCGAGGCCGCCGCGCTCTGCCGTCCCGATCGTACGGCGACGAGATTTCCGGATCGTCCCCTTCAGGGACGGCTAGGTCAGCTGCGGGTGCCTGAAACCGTCGTCGCGCCGCGCTCTCTGCGGCGGCGAAGGCCGCGGCCAGATGGGCTCGCGCTCGGCATGTGAATGGCCAACCTCGCACCCATTTGATGCAGATCAAGTTCGGTCGTTTCCAGTTGGGGCACGCTCGATTGGCGGGAACATCGAAAGCGTGCGCCAGGAAGGCCGATGACGCGGCGGGCGCGGTACGCATCCCCATCCCGCGGTGGCTTTGGAGCCCTGTTGGAGACGTGAAATGTCTTACATTCTCTATGTGCCGGGGGAGGCGCCGCATCCACTGCGCTGGACCGACATGCACCCCGAGGTTGCTCAAGGCTGCGGAGCCTTGGTCTATGAGGAGACCGGGAGCCTTCTCACCGGAGAGGACTTCCGACACCTCCGCGATTCGCGCGGCGCGTGGCTGGAGACGGATCGACCGAATCATGCACGTTGGGCGCTGAACCTGACCTCGGGCGAATCTCTCACTCCTTCAGCGCAAAGCCAGACGCCGGTGACGCACCACCCTGCGGAACAGCCTTAGCCTCGATCGGCTCGGAACGGACGTCGGTCACGAGCGGGGCCGGCGTCGCGAGGATCAGCATGCCGCGACGTACAACACCTTCAACGACTGCCGTCTGTTAATCGGCATGGGGTCCCGGCTCCGATCGGCGCGGTGAGTAACTGATTTCGCGCGATACTCAGGGGTCCCGGCCCGGCGCCTATTCACAGTTCAATCAACGCAGGTTCCAACCGCCCGGCGCAGTGACAGGAATAAAATCTAATGGTATAATCTGATCATTATCTCTCCTGGAGTGCACCCCTGACGTGAGACGCGATAAATAGAGACAGGTCAGGTTGGTGCCGCCATTGCGGCAGGGGCGCGCCCCTGCCGCAATGGCGGCAAAGTGGCTTCGTATTCCTCGGGCGTCAGGTAGTCGAGGGCGGAGTGCAGCCGCTGGCGGTTGTAGACCTTCTCGATGAAGCTGCCGATCTGGGCCCTGGCGTGAGCCAGGTCGCGATAGGCCTGTCCGTCCACCTCTTCGGTCTTGAGCGTCTTCATGAAGCTCTCCGCCATGGCGTTGTCGTAAGGACAGCCGACCCGGCTCATGCTGGGCTGGATGTCGCGTGCCTGGAGCCTGTCGACGTAGTCGCCGCAGGCGTACTGCACCCCGCGGTCGGAGTGGTGGATGAGGCCGCCTTCGACCACTTGGCGCTGATCGAGCGCCATCTGCAGGGCCGCCAGGGCGAGGCTGGCCTTCAGGTGATCGGCCAGCGCCCAGCCGGCCACCTTGCGGCTGAAGGCGTCGATCACCACCGCCAGATAGACGAAGGCCTCGTCCAGACGCACGTAGGTGATGTCGGCCACCCACAGCTGGTTGGGCGCGGTCGGGATCAGGCGGCGCGCCAGGTTGGGCCAGATCGGCCAGCCGTGGCGCGCGTCCGTCGTCGGCGGCCGGAAGGCCGCGCGCCTGAGGCACAAGAGATTGTCCTCGCGCATCAGCCGCAGCACCCGCTTGCGATTGACCGCCCAGCCCTCGCGCCGCAGCAACTCCCCGATCCGGCGGTAGCCATAGAACCGGTGGGCCAGCGCCAGGCGCTGGATCGTGTCCCGGAGTGCGGTCTCCTCCCGCCGCGGCTCGCTGACCGCCCAGCCGCGGTAGTAGGCCGCGCGGCTCAGCCCCGTCAGCGCGCACATCCGCTCCACCGACAGCGACATCGCCGCCGGCGCTCCGCCTTGCCGCTGCGTCATCGCCTGGATGAGGGCGAAAACGCTGTCGCGCCAGACCTTTCGTTCGGCTGGCGTGACGCCTCGATCTGCCGCAAGGCTCGCTTGAAAAAATCCAGCTCCAACTGCTGCTGACCCACCTTGCGGCTCAGTTGCTCGATCTGCCATCGGGCCTCGGCCAGGTCATTGGCCCGGCCGGCCGCCAGCCGCGCCACCGACAGCTTCGGCGCCTCTGCCTTGCTCGGCCGCCCTCGCAGCCGCAGCGCCTCCGGCCCACCCAGCCGGTGGGCATCCCGCCACCGGTACAGGATCGCTCGCTTGATCACGAGCTCCCGCGCCAGCGCGCTCACGTTCTCACCGGCCTCGATCCGCCGCACCGCCTCCAGCTTGAACTCCCGGCTGAAGCTGCGGCTCTCCCGCTTGGACATCGGTTCCCTTTCTCAGAGAACTGTCCCTATTTTCACTGTCTCACCGAAGGGGGCCACTCCAAGTTTGCGGCTGATCCAACGGGAATTGGACTGAAATCTATACACTGTCACCGAATTTCGTCCGGCACTGCGTTGAGTCGACATCTTGATCAGGTGGGCTGACACCCAAGCGAAAGAGGAATTTTATTGCTTGGGCGTCAAAGGCCCAGAATTGGGGCCCGTCTGATTGCATTCCAGATTAGTGCCGCAATCGCAGTAGATTTTCGAACCCTCTTCTGGGTCCTGGCAAGCCTGCTCACTGCCGCCAGAACAATAACCGCCAACCGTCCACCCGCAATAATACTGACCACATAACGTGCATTTTCCTGGGCAATCGCTCGCGCTGCTGACCGGAACAGTGTGGCCGGTAACGCATTTTGGGTATTGTTGTGGTTGAACAACGCCTTGGCATACATCCAAATATTGTTGCACGTAGTTGGGATCTTGCACGACATAGGCGTTGGTGTAGTGGAATTGATAGCCGTAGGGAACATGTATGTCTTCTATACCGCAATCGTTTTCCGCCACGGCAGCTTGACAGTCAGCTTGGTCGTTCGCGTTCGCCTCCTCTGACGAGGAATACCGATATCTAATGCAATTCGCACCAATCGTTACCGTGATCGGGGTTGATGGCGGAGGCGCAAAATAGCCTTGGCACCAAACCACATAGGGAAGCGCGTAGCCGCTTACATTGGTTTGATACGCGTTCGTGAAGACGAATTGTTCACCGGGAGGAGGATTTAGATCTTCTATGCCGCAATCCTGGGCAGCTACGGCAGCCTGACAATCGGCTTCAGCGTTGGCTGCTGCCTTCTGTTCCGAGGCATAGCGGTATGCGATGCAATGCTCACCGATTGGCATGGTCACTGGTTGTTGACCATAAGAAGACCCCGTGATGGCGCTCAATATCGCAAGGATCGCGAATAATTTTAGGTATTGGCGCATAAGGGCACCTCGCTCGGGAGCAGTAAATGCCACAATTTCACTATAGTGGCGAATAAATAGAAACGCAAACACTAAAAAATAGAAGAAATTCATCAAATATATCATTGATAAAGATAAAATTAAGGCGCGATGGCACAGTGCACGAATTGGCTGGCGGCCGGATACTCACGGTGCTTCTTCAAGCGGCCACACTTCCACGACACCGTGCGCAACAGCGCAGGGAGTTTGCGACACCATGGTCACAGCCTCTTCGAGGCTGGCGGCTTCAATGACGGCAAAGCCGGCCACTGGCAACGAGGAAGACATGAACGGACCACTCGCCGTTTCGACCTGAGCCGCTTCGGGATTTCGCACCTGCACAGGCGCGCCGGCGATGCCCATCAGCACTCCGCGTTTGCGCAGCTTCGCGTCGTGCGCATGCGCTGCGTCACGAATGGCTATGGCAGTGCGCTCATACCCCTCAGGGCTTCCGTACCCGATCGTCACGAATTTTGGCATGGGCTGTTCCCTTTCGACTGGAATGCCATACGGAGATCGCCGCCAACCCCGTGCATCCTCATCGTGAAATGGGGAGCACATAAAAATGGTTTCCCGTCCGGGAAATTCGGTGACAGTGGCGCCAGGGAAACTGCCGCGATCCAGCCGGTCGAATGGACTGCACCCCTGGACTGAGACAGAAGAATGAGGGCGACATGGGTCGCCCTCGCCGACGCAGCCGGCGCCGCCCTCATCACACCCACTTCATCGAGCTGTCGTACCCACCCCGCCGCAGCCCCTCGACGGCGTAGCGCAGGGCGTCGACGGCGTGGTTGTCGCGGTCCTCCACCTCCGACCGGATCGCGCCGGTCTTCGGATCGGTGCGATAGCTGTAGACGGCCAGCTCGTCGATCAGGTGGCGGCAGCGCGGATGCACCAGGATGTCGTGCGCCTTCAGGAACTCGATCCCGTCCTCCACCGACCCCGCCCCCTTGGTCGATCCCGTGATGGCGCCGAAGCCGTGGTGCTTCATGTAGCTGATCGTCTCCGGCCGGGCGCTGTCGGCGATGATCTGCCAGCGCCGCGACTCCGGCACGGTGTCGAACAGCGCCGGCGTGCGGTCGATCTCGCAGCCCACCCCATGGGCCTCGTGGTCGACGAACAGCGTCCGGCCCTGCACGAAGCAGCGCACCAGCACCGTCGGGTCCTGGGCGAAGCCCCAATCGGCGCCAAACAGGAAGCTGGTGCCGGCCGGCGTCTCGAACGCCTCCACCTTCCAGTTCTTGAACACCCGGGCCTCGCTGAAGGTGCGATAGCCGCCGAGCCAGACATGCTGGTGCTTGTCGGCGTCGCGCTGCCGGTCCCACTCCATCTCCGCCTGCAGCACCGCCGGGAAATGCGGGTTGTCGGAATACTTCACCGGCACCAGCACGGTGTCGGGCGGCGGCGGCCCGCCGCGGAACAGCGCGTCGACCGGGTCGGTCGCCCGGGTCGGGTTCCACGAGAACCACAGCTCCGACCCCGGCTTGCGGAGGGTCGGCCGCAGCAGGTCCAGGCTGCGGATCGACAGGGCTTGCGCCTCCTCCACCCAGGCGATGTCGTAGCCCTCGAGCGATTTGATCGACTCCGCCGTGTGGTTCTGCATGCCCTGGAAGATGATGCGGCCGCCGCCGGGCGTCAGGATGCAGTCGGCCTGCACCCGGAAGTGGCTGCCCACGCCCAGCGCCTGGATCTTGTCCTCGATCAGCCGCTTGACCGACTGGTCGAGCGAGCGCTGCACCTCGCGGATGCACACCGCCCGCACCGGCGCCGCCTCGATGCAGCGCCGCACCAGCAGCTCGGCGAAGACATGCGACTTGCCGGAGCCGCGGCCGCCATAGGCGCCCTTGTAGCGCGACCGCTCCAGCAGCGGCCGGAATGCGGGCGCCAGGTCGGGCCGGGGCAGGGCGGTCGGCGATTCGTCCAGGCCGCGGAAATCCCGATACGCCTGTTCCAGCCCCAGCCGGTCGGCCGCGGCGGGGCCGGTGGCGGCGCCCGGGGACAGCTGGGCCTCGGTCGCGCCGGTCAGCCGGCGCATCGGCTCGGGCAGGGGCTCGCCCCGTCGCCGCCGCCTGGCCGCCGTCTCGAAGCACAGGATCAGGGCTTCGGGCCGCTTCGACATCTCACGGGCCCGCCTCCCGGCGTTGCCGTGATCGAAGCGGGCGAAGAGGGCCGCCGCCCCGGCGTCGCTGTGAAGCTGCCCGGCGACATCGCTCCAGCCCGGCCTGCTCCCCGTCATATCCATCCGCATCGCGACCTCGCATAAAAAGAAAGCCCGCCGCGGCGGGGCCGAGCGGGCGCAACTCTTCGACTCTGCCGGAATTATGCGGCGTGATGCGGCATCGCGTCAAGAACATATAGGGAACATTCAATCGGACGATTCGCCCGCCGCTGCCTAGGCCGGCATGGAGCGGAATCGGTTAACACATTGTGTCCTTGTATTAATCCGTCATCGTGTTCATGCTATGTTCCATGAACAAGACGCAGACCGACCAGACATCAGAGGCCCCGGCCGCTCCCGAGGAGGAGCGGACGGCGGATCTGTGCGTGCTGTCGGAGCTGGTCGAGATCCAGATGTCGATCGCCCGGGCGACGCAGCAGGAGGCGCTGCAGGCGCCGCAGCCCGGCGTCGACTACGGCCAGCGGATCGCCACCATCGCGCGCTCGGTGCGCCTGACCCTGCTGCTCAAGCGCAAGCTTGCCGACGAGCGCGCCGAGCGTCGCAAGGCCGCGGCGAAGCGCGAGGCGGCGCAGGAGGACTTTCACGACCTGCGGGTGAAGCTGGCGATGATGGCGGCGGCCTACGAGGCGTCGAAGGACAATGAGGAGATCGCTCGCCGCGTCACCGAGGTGCGCGAGCGGCTGGAGCGGCCGGAGGTGGCGGAGCTGATCGAAGCCAGCCGGGCCGCGGTCGCAGTGGCGGCCTTGTGCCGGCGCTGGGGCTTGCCGGTGCGGGTGGAGCGCTGGCTCGAGATGGCCGACGAGGCCATGGAGCAGCTGGGCTTCCTGCCGTCGGAGGATGGCGAAGACGATCCGCCTGCGGACCCGCCCAAGCCTCGCCCGGCCTCCGGCCGCAGGCGCAAGCCCAGGCCGCCGGACACGGGATAAGGGCGCGGTTCTTCGGTGAGGTGCCCTTGATCAAGAGAACCGAGTGTGTTGCCTCTCCCGTTTACGGGAGAGGTCGGAGGCGCTTGCGCCTCCGGGTGAGGGGGTTTTGTCGAGGCCGGGACCCGCCCTCACCCGGTCTCGCTGCGCGAGCCCGACCTCTCCCGCCAGGCGGGAGAGGCAATCGGACATCGCCCGTGTGAATGCCGTAGCGCGAGGGGAGGGCGCTTGCACCGTCCGGTCGCCACCCGAGCGCCGGCACGTAACAGTCCGAAACAAAGTGTGATTTTTTCTGGCGCGCCGAGGGGTCTAGGGTGCCTTCGTCCCGAAAGGGAAGCTTTGTCAGCGCGTTGCGCTGCGAAGTGCATGTAAGCGAAGCGAAGGATACCCCATCGTGGCTCATCTCTCGGCGGAATCGGGTGCGGCAACGCAGAAGACGCTGAAGACCGCGATCAAGTGCACCGGCGTCGGGCTGCATGGCGGCCAGGACGTCACCATGGTGCTGCGCCCCGGTGAGATCAACACCGGCATCGTCTTCGTGCGCACCGACGTCCCCCAGGGCCGGCGCAGCATCAGCGCGCGCTGGGACAAGGTCTCGGACACCCGGCTGTGCACCGTCATCAGCAATTCCCAGGGCGTCACCGTCGGCACCATCGAGCATCTGATGGCCGCGCTGCGCGGCTGCGGCGTCGACAACGCCGTGGTCGAGCTGAACGGCCCGGAAGTGCCGATCATGGACGGCAGCGCCGCCCCCTTCGTGTTCCTGGTCGAATGCGCCGGGCTGGTCAGCCAGCCGGCGCTGCGCCGCAGCATCCGCGTGCTGCGCCCGGTCGAGGTCACGGCGGAGGACCGCTGGGCCCGGCTGACGCCGTCGGCCAGCACCACCTTCAGCTTCGAGATCGAATTCCAGAGCCGCGCCATCGCGCATCAGGAAGGCCTGATCCGGCTGCAGAACGGCAACTTCAAGACCGAGATCGCCCGCGCCCGCACCTTCGGCTTCGCCCAGGAGGTCGAGGCGCTGCGCCGCCACGGCCTCGCGCTCGGCGGGTCGCTGGAGAATGCGATCGTGGTCAGCGGCGACCGGGTGATGAACGCCGAGGGCCTGCGCTACGAGGACGAGTTCGTGCGCCACAAGATCCTCGATTCGATCGGCGACCTGTACCTCGCCGGCGCCCCGATCCTCGGCCATTTCCACGGCTACAAGGCCGGCCACGCGCTGAACAACCAGCTGCTGCGGGCCCTGTTCGCCGACGACACCGCCTGGTGCTACGACACCAGTTTCGGCGCCGAAACCGCGATCGAGCCCTGGGCCCGGTCCGCGCCGGCCGCCGCCGCGCTGCCCACCGCCAACGCGGCCTGATCCCGTTCCGCTTGCCGCCGTCTCGCCCCTCTTCGCTCCGGCGTCGGGGGGCGACGTGCGTCTGCCCGCGGGAAGGCGTCTCGCCATTCGCGTTCGGGGTGGGTATATAGGGGCCCGGACAGAACCGAAGGCGATGATCGAGTGAACAAGCGTCTGCAGTTTCGCCACCTGGCGCGGGTCGGGCTCGTCCTGCCGGCCGTTCTCCTCACCGCCTGCGGCGGTTCCTCCTCCGAAGATGCGAAGCCGGCCGCGGACCAGCCGCCCGAGGCGCTGTATTCCCAGGCGCAGCAGGCTTTCGACGACAGCGACTTCAAGACCGCCTCGACCCGGTTCGACGAGGTCGAGCGCCAGCACCCCTATTCGACCTGGGCGACCAAGGCCCAGCTGATGTCGGCCTATTCCAGCTACCAGCGCGGCGACTATGACGGCGCGATCGTGGCGCTGGACCGCTTCATCAGCCTGCATCCGGGCAGCGAGGAGCTGGCCTACGCCTATTATCTGAAGGCGCTGTGCTACTACGACCGGATCTCGGATGTGGAGCGCGACCAGCGCATCACCCAGCTGGCGACGGTTGCGCTGAACGACGTCATCACCCGCTTCCCGGACAGCGACTACGCCCGCGACGCCAAGCTGAAGCTGGACCTGACCTACGACCAGCTCGCCGGCAAGGACATGGCGATCGGCCGCTTCTATCTGAAGCGCGGCGAGTACAACGCGGCCATCAATCGCTTCCGCAGCGTGATCAAGACCTGGCAGACCACCAGCCAGGTGCCGGAGGCGCTGGAGCGGCTGGTCGAGGCCTATGTCGCGCTCGGCCTGAAGGACGAGGCGCGGCATGTCGCGGCGGTGCTCGGCTACAACTATCCGGGCGACCCCTGGTACCAGGACGCCTATGTCCTGCTCACCGGGTCCGGCATCCGCCCGCCCGACGACAAGGACTTCTTCGACCGTACCATCGGATCGATCCTCTGATCCCATGCTGGCCGGACTTTCGATCAGGAATGTGGTTCTGATCGAACAGCTCTCGCTTGGCTTTGCCGAAGGCCTGTCGGCGCTGACCGGCGAGACCGGGGCCGGCAAGTCGATCCTGCTCGACGCGCTCGGCCTCGCCCTCGGCGGCCGCAGCGATTCCGGGCTGGTGCGGCACGGCGCCGAGGCTGCGACCGTCAGCGCCGAGTTCCTGCTGCCCGACGACCATCCGGTGAAAGCGCTGCTGGCCGGGCAGGACCTGCCGGTCGACGATGCGCTGGTGCTGCGCCGCAGCGTCGGCGCCGACGGCCGCAGCCGCGCCTTCGTCAACGACCAGCCGGTGTCGATCGGCCTCCTGCGCCAGATCGGCGCCGGGCTGGTCGAGGTGCATGGCCAGTTCGACACCCAGGGCCTGCTCGATCCCAAGACCCATCGCGAGGTGCTCGACGCCTATGCCGGGGCCGAGGCGCAGGCGGCCGCCTGCGCCAAAGCCTGGGAGGCCTGGCGCGGCGCGCTGCGGCGGCAGGAGGAGGCGCTGGCCGAGGCCGAGCGGGCCCAGGCCGAGGAAGGCTTCCTGCGCCATTCGGTCGAGGAGCTGGAGGCGCTGGCGCCGGAGCCGGGGGAGGAGGCGCAGCTGGCCGAGCGCCGCGCCCTGCTGCAGCATCGCGAGAAGGTGATGGAGGGCGTCACCGCCGCGCTCTCCGAGCTGTCCGGCGATCGCGGCGCCGAGCGGGCGCTGGTGGCGGCGCAGCGGGCGCTGCAGCGCATCGCCGACCGCGCCGCCGGCCGCCTCGACCCGATCCTGGACCAGCTCGGCCGCGCCCTGGACGAGGCGGCGGAGGCCACGACGGCGATCGAGCGCTTCTCCGCCGACATCGATCTCGACGCCGGCGAGCTGGAGCGGCTCGAGGACCGGCTCTACGCGCTGCGCTCCCTGGCCCGCAAGCACGGGGTCGAGACCGAGGCGCTGCCCGGGCTGCGCCGGCAATTCGCCGAGCGGCTGGCGCTGGTCGAGGACCGCGCGGCGGTGCTGGCGCGCCTGGCCGCGGCCGCCGCCGAGACCCGCACCGCCTATGTCCAGGCCGGCGAGGCGCTGTCCAAGGCCCGCCGCAAGGCGGCGTCCAGGCTGGATGCCGGGGTGAAGGCCGAGCTGCCGCCCCTGAAGATGGAGCGCGCCCGCTTCGTCACCGAGGTCGAGCGGCTGGCAGAATCGGAATGGGGCCCGGCCGGGCTCGACCGCGTCACCTTCCTGGTCGCGGCCAATCCGGGCAGCCCGCCCGGGCCGATCGGCAAGATCGCCTCGGGCGGCGAGCTGGCCCGCTTCATGCTGGCGATCAAGGTGGTGCTGGTGCATCAGCGCGGCACGCCCGGCACCCTGCCGTCGATGATCTTCGACGAGGTCGATGCCGGCATCGGCGGCGCCGTGGCCGATGCGGTCGGCGAGCGGCTGAAGCGGCTGGGGCATCAGGTGCAGGTGCTGGTGGTGACGCACAGCCCGCAGGTGGCGGCCCGCGCCGACCATCACTGGCAGGTGCGCAAGGCCGACCGCGCCGGCAGCGTCGTCACCCAGGTGGCGGGATTGACCGCCGAGGAGCGGCGTGAGGAGATCGCGCGGATGCTGTCCGGGGCGAAGATCACGGCAGAGGCGCGCGCGGCGGCGGACAGCCTGCTGGGGAGGCGGGAATGAGCGACGAGGATCTGCGCGGCCGGCCGGTGGACGCGCTGACGCCCGAGGAGGCGGCGAAGGAGCTGGAGGCTCTGGCGAAGGAGATCGCCGGCCATGACGTCGCCTACCATCAGCACGACGCGCCGACGGTCTCGGACGCCGAATACGACGCGCTGCGCCGGCGCAATGCCGATCTGGAGGTGCTGTATCCTGAGCTGATCCGGCCGGACAGCCCCTCGGCCAAGGTCGGCGCCGCGCCGGCCGGCGGCTTCAAGAAGATCCGCCATGCCATCCCGATGCTGTCGCTGGGCAACGCCTTCACGCCGGAGGATGTGCACGACTTCCTGAGCTCGGTCCGCTCCTTCATCAAGGAGCTGCGCGACGACCCGGAGCGGTCGGTCGCGATCATGGCGGAGCCGAAGATCGACGGCCTGTCCTGCTCGCTGCGCTACGAGAAGGGGCGCCTGGTCCAGGCCGCGACCCGCGGCGACGGCAGCGAGGGCGAGGACGTCACCGCCAACGTCAAGACCATCAAGGACGTGCCGCAGAAGCTGCAAGGCGCCGCCCCGGACGTGCTGGAGATCCGCGGCGAGGTCTATATGGACCGCAGCGACTTCGCGGCGCTGAACGCCCGCCGGGCCGAGGCCGGCGAGCCGATCTTCGCCAATCCGCGCAACTCCGCCGCCGGCAGCCTGCGCCAGCTCGACCCCGCGATCACCGCGTCGCGGCCGCTGCGCTTCTTCGGCTACACCTGGGGCGAGGTGTCGGCGCCGCTGGGCAAGACCATCGAGGAGATCCGCAAGCGCTTCGCCGGCTGGGGCTTCCGCCTGAACGAGCCTTCGCGCCTGTGCCACGGCGCCGAGGAGCTGCTGGCCTATTACGACGAGATCGCGGCGCTGCGGGCCGAGCTGCCCTTCGACATCGACGGCGTGGTCTACAAGGTCGACCGGCTGGACTGGCAGGAGCGGCTCGGCTTCGTCAGCCGGGCGCCGCGCTGGGCCACGGCGCACAAATTCCCGGCCGAGCAGGCGCAGACGGTGCTGAAGGCGATCGACATCCAGGTCGGCCGCACCGGATCGCTGACCCCGGTGGCGCGGCTTGAGCCGATCACCGTCGGCGGGGTCGTCGTCTCCAACGCCACGCTGCACAATGAGGACGAGATCCGGCGCAAGGACGTCCGCATCGGCGACACCGTGGTGGTGCAGCGCGCCGGCGACGTCATCCCGCAGATCGTCCGGGTGATCCTGGAGCGCCGCCCCGAAGGGGCGGTCGAATACGTCTTCCCCGAGACCTGCCCGGAATGCGGCAGCCTGGCGGTGCGGGAGGAGGGCGGCGCCATCCGCCGCTGCACCGGCGGCCTGATCTGCCCGGCCCAGGCGGTGGAGCGGCTGCGCCACTTCGTGTCCCGCAACGCCTTCGACATCGAGGGGCTGGGCGACAAGCACATCCGCGCCTTCCATGCCGACGGGCTGATCCGCACGCCGGGCGACATCTTCCGGCTGGAGGAACAGGACAAGGCCAGCCTGACGCCGCTGCGCAACCGCGAGGGCTGGGGCCCGAAGAGCGCGCAGAAGCTGTTCGAGGCGATCGAGACCCGGCGGACCATTCCGCTCGACCGCGCCATCTACGCCCTCGGCATCCGCCAGGTGGGCGAGGCGACGGCCAAGCTGCTGGCCCGGCACTACGGCAGCTTCGCGGCGTGGCGGGCCGGCATGGAGGCGGCGCAGGATCATGAAAGCGAGGCGTATCGCGACCTGACAGCCATCGACCAGATCGGCCCGTCGGTGGCCGACGACCTGCTGGCCTTCTTCGCCGAGGAGCACAACCGCACGGTGCTGGACGATCTGGCCGCGCAGCTGACGGTGGAGGATTTCGTGCGGCCGCGCGCGACGTCCAGCGCCGTGGCCGGCAAGACCGTGGTGTTCACCGGCACGCTGGAGACGATGACGCGGCCGGAGGCGAAGGCCCGGGCGGAATCGCTCGGCGCCAAGGTCGCCGGCTCGGTTTCCGGCAAGACCGATTATCTGGTGGTCGGCGCCGATGCCGGCTCGAAGGCCGCGAAGGCGCGCGAGCTCGGCGTCACCACCCTGACCGAGCAGGAATGGCTCGACCTGATCGGCGGGGCGGGGGAGGGACAGGTGCCGGACAAGGATGAGGCCTGAGGGACGTGCCCTCAGGCCTCGTAGGTTACAAAATTGTCTTAAACGTCTTCAGCTTGGCTTACAGAACGAAGTCACCCGCCACGAGGGCGATCGCGCCGGTGAGCCGGATGTGGAAGTCGGAGGCGCTGTCACCGTTGACATCGCCGGCGACCGTGGTGACGCCGCCGCCGATGGAATAGCGCAACTGGCCAGCGACGCCGGTGAAGAGCCCGGCACCAATGAAGGTGAAGGCCTGGTTGCCGACGACGCCGCTGTTGGCGTCGATCACCGACAGGTCGATGAGGTCGAGCTGGGCGTGGCTGAAGTCGGTGATCAGGTCGGAATTGACCCCGACCGGGCTCTCCGTCGCCGCCTGATAGACGAAGCGGTCGGCCCCGGCACCGCCGGACAGCGTATCCGTGCCGCCTGCACCGACGAGGACGTCATTCCCGTTCCAGCCCTGCAGGGTGTTGGCCCCGGCGCTCCCGACCAGGGTGTCGTTCCCCTGGCTGCCGGAGATGTTCTCGATCGCAGTCAAGGTATCGCCTGTCGCATCGCCGCCTGCCGCCGTGCCGGCGGTGAGATTGATCGAGATCCCGACCGCGCTGTCGAAGTAGCTGGCGGTATCGGTGCCGGTGCCGCCGTCGAGCACGTCGGCGCCGGCCCCACCGCGGAGCACGTCGTTGCCGCCCCAGCCCTGCAGTGTGTTGGCACCGGCATTCCCGACCAGGGTGTCGTTGCCCAGGTTGCTGCCGGTGAGGTTCTCGATCGAGACGAGGATGTCGCCCGCGGCGTCGCCGCCTGCGGTGGTGCCGGCGGTGAGGTTGATCGAGACCCCGACCGCGCTGTCGAAGTAGCTGGCGGTGTCGGTGCCGGCGCCGCCTCCGAGCGCGTCGGCCCCCGCCCCACCGCGGAGCACGTCGTTGCCGTTATTTCCCTGCAGGTTGTTGACGCCGGCGGTCCCGACCAGGGTGTCGTTGCCCTGGCTGCCGGAAAGGTTTTCGAACCCGATCAGGGTGTCGCCCTGCGCGTCACCGCCGGTGCCGACGCCCGTGGCGAGGTTGACCGAGATCCCGACCGCGCTGTCGAAGTAGGTGACAAGGTCGGTGCCGGCACCGCCGTTCAGCACGTCGGCTCCCGCGCCGCCGCGGATGATGTCATCGCCGGCGTCACCGAAGATGGTGTCGTTGCCGGCCAACCCCCAGGCGTTGTCGTTTCCGGCGCCGAGGGTCAGGACGTTGTTCTCGCCGGAGCCGGTGATGGTGTCGTTCTCATCGGTCCCGATCGCATTCTCGACACTCGACAGCCAGATCTCATATCCGGGGAAATTGCTGTCGGTGAAGATGCCGTCCTGCAGGTTGATGGTGGCGGAGAAGCCGACGAAGATCACCGTCGAGGCATCGAAGGTGTCGGTTCCGGCGCCGCCGAAGAAGGCCTCGCCGATGCCGGCATTCCATCCCTGCTCGATATAGAAGCGGTCGTTGCCGTCATTGCCGTAGACTTGGTCCTTGCCCGAGCCTGCGGTCAGCGTGTCGTCGCCGGTACCGCCCTGGATCAGGTCGTTGCCGTTGCCGCCGCTGATGAAGTCGTTGCCGGCGCCGCCCTGGATGTTGTCGTCTCCGTTATTGCCGTACAGGGCGTTGGCCGCGGCATCGCCGGTGATCGTGTCGGCCAGCTGGGTGCCGTTGACGTTCTCGACTCCGCTGATGCTGTAGGGGCCGCCGAAGGTGGCGACGAAGTCATAGGTTCCGCTGGCCAGGTTTACGGTCGACCCGCGTGACGCGTAGTTGCTGATGTCGAGCGTGTCGACCCCGGTGCCACCGGTGGTGTTGTCGCCGAACTCGCCGTCGCGGACATAGAAGGTGTCGTTGCCGTCGCCGCCATTGACGGTGTCGGTGGAGAAGCCGCCCTCGATCCAGTCGTTGCCGGCGCCGCCATTGACCACGTCGATGCCGAGGCCACCTGTCAGGACGTCATTCCCGTCGCCGCCATTGACGGTGTCGTTGCCGCTATTGCCGTTGATGGTGTCGGCGCCGGCATTGCCGTTCAGCAGGTTGTCGACGGCGTTGCCCTGGATGGTGTCGTTGCCGCTGCCGCCATTGGCGTTCTCGATGTAGGACCGGGAGTCGCCGTTGAACAGCAGCGCGTTGAAGATGTTGCCGCGGGCATAGCCGCCGTTCGGTCCGCCGCCGAGATAAGCGAGCTGGGCCGACGAGAAGACGGAATGGCCGCCCGGGTTCAGGTCCACGCTCATATTGGTGGTGTAGTTCGACAGGTCGTAGGTGTCGACGCCGCCGCCGTCCCAGATCGTCGCGAAGATGCGGTTGCCGCCCGGAGCGATGGCGACGTTGCCGTTGACGAAGGTCGTGCCGGCAGTCGGGCTCCAGGTATAGACGGTGTTGCCGCTGTTGGTGGTGAAGTCCGCGCCGTACATGTATTGCAGCGCGGCGATGTCCAGCATCATGAAGGTCTGGGGCGCGCCCCAGGTCTCGTAATTGTAGCCGCTGGTGTCGTCGCCGATGAACGTGCGGTACGTCATCACCGTGTATTCTTGCGAATCGACATTGGCCGGCAGCGCGCCGTAGACGCCGGTCTCGTGGCCGTGCTTCAGGCCCAGCGCATGGCCGAGCTCATGGATCACGGTGTGCCAGTCGTAGTTGCCGGCGGTCGGCAGGTCGCCGCTGGGGCCGAAGAAGGCGTCGCCGCCATAGACCTGGTTGGCCGGGTAGTAGGCGTAGGCCGTGCTGGGGTTGGTGGTGTTGACGACACGGATCGTGCCGGCCCCCGAACCGCTGCCGGCATAGTCGATGCCGAGATTGGTGAAGCCTTCGACGCCGAATCCGGCGGCACCGACCGGCTGGGTGAAGATCGCGGAGTTCAGCGCGAAATGGACGGCGATCATCTGCTGCGCCGTCATCTGCGCGAAGCCGCTGAAGGCTTCGGGATGGCCGGCCTGGTAGTCGCTCACCGCATCCGGATCGCTGTAGGTGATGAAGCCGTCCGACCAGCGGACGCCGGCCAGCAGCCCGTCGATGTTCTGGTTGCCGGACGCGGCCACCGCTGCGGTGGTGTCGCCCGAGCCGTTCTCCTCCGGCTTCGGCGCGCCGGTCGCGGTGCCCGAAGAACTGTGGGTCGGAACCGCGAACCCGTCGGACCGGTCGCCGAGCGCCGCGCGAATGGCGTCCGCGAGGGTGCCGGTTTGCCCGGCCAGGATCGAGTCCAGCTGGGACGCGTCAGCGAATGTGTGGTGGAACAGGAGGTCGTTCGACAGCTTTCGCATCGACGACCATGCCATCGGATCGGTAAGAAGGTCGCTGTCGGAGGACAGCATGCCGTGTTCAAAAAGATCTGACGATTTCATATCGGGTCTCCCCTACGTGGTGAAGATCCGCAACCCTTGAGTGAAGATCCGCAACTTCTTGTTGTTTGTCATTGTTTGGTCGAAGCACGACCGGTCGGGATCCGAACGCGCCTTTCCCCTCACGCGTTTCGGCCCAGATCGAGCATGTCAGGAGATTGTGTCGCGAAGATGTTGCAATCCCGCCTGTGCGTAAGATTGTTTCCGTCAATCCTGCTGCGTCGCAAGTTGTCCCAGGACGAACGGTCTTTTCCTATCTAGTCAATTATACATAAAATTATTTCTAGTGTCAATCTGACGTCAGGACAGCCCTGTCTGGAATTGTATGAGTAGATATGACGTATCTACGGTGAGTGATGATGATTTAATTCCTGCGGTCTGTCATTTGATGAGCTCATGGATTTGCCATATTCGTGTGAGGAAATGGGACTGTTATCGCCCTGCCGGCCTTGCGCAGTATGAAGAATCTCTGCGCACCCGGGGAAGGAGCCGGGATCGATGAACGTTCAGTTCGGGCCCTCCACTTGCCTTGCACTGTCCGTGTTGTTCGCGGCGTTGCCCTGCTGGGCACAAGGAGCGGCCGCTCTCCGGGACGGCGGCGCCCCGCAGCTCCGGGAGCAGGGACGATTGATCGCCCAGGCCGGCATGGCGCGGCCGCCGGACGACGAGGCGGTGCTGGCCCAGGAGTTTCGCGGAGCGGTCGACGACGGTTCGAACGCGGCGCTGATCCGCTTCATCGCGCGGCATCCGGAGACGGCCCTGGCGGACGAGGCGTGGCGCCGGCTGCAGCAGCGGCCCGCGCCGGACGAGCACCCCCTGGCCAACGACCCGGACGCCACGGTCTATGCCGCCTTCGACGACGCCCGCCGCACCGGCACGGCCGAGGCCTGGCGCGATTTCGCCCGGACCTGGGCCAGTCACCCGCTCGCCGCCGAGGCGACCCGGCTCGCGTCGCAGTGACGGTCAGAGGTCCTTCTCGGCCAGCTCGCGGAATGCGTCGGGGACGGAATGGGACGATCCCAGTGCGACCGAGCCGTATCCGACTGCCTGCCACCCGAACCGCTCGCGGATAGCATCGACCGCCCGGTCGGCTTTCCAGCGCGCCAAGCCCCTGCCAGTGCCGGGCCGACGCCGCTCGTCGGCGAGCCCCAGCGGCAGCTCCAGCTGCAGCTGCGGCCGGTCCTCCAGATGCGACACCGAGATCGCCAGCAGCGAGATGGTCTTCTCCCCCGGATGCTGCGCCAGCACCCCGCGCACCAGCTCCTCGGCGATCTCGGCCAGGATCGCGGTGGCCGAGACCGGCGCGTCGAGCGTCACCGCGCGGGTGACCGAGCGCAGGTCGGCGAAGCGGACGCGCACCGTCACCGTCCGGCCGGGCCGGGACTTGGCCCGCAGCCGGGTGCCGACCCGGTCCGCCAGATGGCGCAGCGCCGGCACGAACACCCGCTCCTCGGCCGGCTTCCGCCCGAGCGCGGATTGCGCCCCGGCCGAATGCGACCGCCGCCGCGTCTCGATCGCCCGCGGATCGCGGTTCCAGGCCAGCGCCGACAGCTTCTCGCCGGCCGCGTGGCCCAGCAGCCGCTCCAGAGACCGTCCCGGCATCGCCGCCAATTGCCCGATGGTGTGGATGCCGCTGTCGGCCAGCCGCGCCTTGCTGATCGGGCCGACGCCCCACATCAGCTCGACCGGCAGGTCGTGCAGGAACGCCAGCTCGGCCTGCGGGTCGACGACCACCAGCCCGTCCGGCTTGGCCACCTGCGAGGCGATCTTGGCCAAATGCTTGGTGCGCGCCACGCCGATCGAGATCGGCAGGCCCAGCTCGGCCCGCACCCGCCGCCGGATCGTCCGCGCGATATCGTCCGGCGGGCCGAACAGGTGGGTGCACCCGGCGACGTCGGCGAAGGCCTCGTCGATCGAGATGCGCTCGACCAGCGGCGTGAAGTCGCCCAGCACCGCGATGGCGGCGTCGCCCAGCCGCTGATACTCCCTGAAATGCCCGCCGACGAAGATCAGCCCCGGGCACAGCTCGCGCGCCCTGCGGCCCGGCATGCCGCCGCGCACACCGAAAGCCTTGGCTTCGTAGGAGGCGGCCAGCACCACGCCGCCGCCGACCGCGATTGGCCGGCCGCGCAGCGACGGGTCGAGCAGTTGCTCGACCGACGCGTAGAAGGCATCCAGATCCGCATGGAGGATGGTGGCTGTCGTGTCGATCCCAACCGTCACCTGTGGGCTCCAAGGCGGATTGATTGGAACATATAGAGAACATGCGGATGAAATTGTCAAGCTGGCGGCGTCACCATCGGCACCCAAGCCCTTGCATTCGCGCGAAATAGGCGCACCATCCTGTGATGTGGCCAAGAAGGAGGCTGCGTTGGGAAACGCTCATCTGGAGAAGTGGCGGTCCCTGGTCGACGAGTTCCGGCAGAAGGCCGGAGAGCTCGAGCGGGAGGAGCGCGACAATTGCCTCGCCTGCACTGCGGCCGACCGGGCCAAGGTCGCCGAGGCGCAGCAGTTCATGGAAAGCAGCGGCATCGGCGAGGCGTTGTGCGTTCTGGTCTGGGACGCCCGCCGCTTCGCCGCCTGGTCATGCCATGCCAAGCCGGTTCCGCCGGAATTTACCGGTCTCGCCATGGTCGTGGACCGTATGAAGGACTTCGCCGTGGACTTCGCCTATCGCGGGCGACGCTACGGGATCACCTTCAAGGAGCGGTCGCTGCACCCTGACCCGCGCGGGGACAGCCTTGGCGAGGCTCATCTGTCGTCCGCCGGCGAAACGGTGTTCGGCGTGTCGATGGTGAACCGGGCGGGCGCCACCTATGACGACTGGCACCCGATGGCGGTCGAGGCCTTCCGGCCGGGCGGCTGGATCGCCGACCTGCTCGAAATGCATCGCGAGCACAGGCGCGCCAAGGCGGCAGCCGAGGCCCGGGCGCGGGACCAGCTCACCAGCCGGCGCGCCGCGCTGATCTCGCTGGAGTGAGGCGGCCGCCTTTTGGGAGCGGAATGAAGCGAGGTCGGACGTCCGCAGGACGGCCGGGTGAGGGCTGGCCCCGGCCTCGACGAAATCCTCTCACCCGGCGCCGCTTCGTGTCTCCGACCTCTCCCGCAAGCGGGACCTTTTCTGAATTCGACCACCTGAACCGATCCATGCTTTCCACTCTCCCCCTCCCCTCGCGGGAGGGGGTGTCGATGACGGGAGCCGGCGTGAAATTAGCCAGTATTTCTGTGGGATCGGTGGCGACGCTCGATACCAATTCCATCGGCACCAAACCCCTCCCGCTTCCCCCCTCCCGCAAGGGGAGGGGGAGGATAAAAGGGTAGGCCGGACCCAACGGCTGCGTTCTGAAAAGGTCTCGCAACCGGGAGAGGCAACACCTGAACTTGTCCGACCCTACCGCTGCCGCAGCACTGCAGCGAGGTCGACAGGCCCGGCTTCGGCCGGGGCCAGGTCGAGATCCTGCTCGATATGGGTCAGATGGGCCAGCATGGCGGCGGCGGCGCCGTCGGCATCGTGCCGGGCCAGGGCCTGCAGGATGGCGCCATGCTCGGTGTTGCCGCAGGCCGAGGCGCCGCTGCGGCCATAGAGGGCGATGACCAGCGAGGCGCGCGACACCAGCTCGCGCAGGAATCGCTCCATCACCCGCTGCCGGGCGATCTCGGCGATGCCGAGATGGAACAGGCCGGACAGCTGGATGGCGCGCGGCCGGTCGCCCCGGCGCAGCGCCTCGGCCTCCTCGGCCAGGTGCCGCTCCAGCCGCTCGATGTCGGCCGGCACGGTGCGCTCGGCGGCGCGGCGGGCGATCGCGGCCTCCAGCGTGCGGCGGGCCTCGAACACCTCACGCGCCTCCTCGACCGTGGGCGCCGCGACGAAGGCGCCGCGGTTCTTCTCGATCACCACCATGTGCTGATGCGCCAGCGCCTGCAGTGCGGAGCGGACGATGGTGCGGCTGACGCCGAAGGCGGTGCCGATCTCATCCTCCGACAGCTTGGTGCGCGGCGGCAGCCGGTGCTCGACGATCGCGTCCAGGATCGAGCGGTAGATCGCCGCCGACCGCGTGCCGCGGTCCGGGATGTCGCGGGTTCCGGCCAGGGTGCCGACGGTCTCGATCGTGTCCATGCTTCCGCTCCGGCGCGGCGTGGCCGCGACTCGTCCGGCCCACCATCCCATGCGGACCGACAGGGCTCAAGATTGTATTCTTCTCTGATCAGAATTGTGCACAATCCTAGAGCTGTCTGTATGCGAATGCCCAAAGCATAGGCGGCTGCGGCGCGCGACGCCTCTCCTGGAAGGCGGAATCCTGGCATCGGACACTTGGCACGGCGCTTGCAAATCCAGGCTGCGGAGGCCGCTGCCAGCTCCCTTCACCCGTCATCCCCGCGAAAGCGGGGATCTCCCGCCAGTCCAGGCGCGACGAGAGTCCCGCTTTCGCGGGAATGACGATGGAGGAAGGGGCGATGCCGCAGCGTCTCCACAGAGGGAGAGCGGGATGCGCGGCGCAGATCTCGAGCTGGTGAAGGTGACCAAGCGCTACGGCGGCACCGTCGCCGTGGACGGAATCGACCTGAAGATCCCGGCCGGCACCTATTGCTGCCTGCTGGGCCCCTCCGGCTGCGGCAAGACCTCGACCCTGCGCATGGTCGCGGGGCATGAGGCGGTGTCGGACGGCGACATCATCCTCGGCATGTCCAACGTCACCGACCGGCCGCCGGCCCGGCGCGGCACGGCGATGATGTTCCAGTCCTACGCCCTGTTCCCGCATCTCTCGGTCGCCGACAACGTCGCCTTCAGCCTGAAGATGCGCGGCGTGGCGAAGGCCGAGCGCCGGGCCAAGGCGGCGGAGCTCCTGGCCCTGGTGGCGATGGAGGTCTATGGCGAGCGGTTGCCGGCGCAGCTGTCCGGCGGGCAGCAGCAGCGCGTCGCCCTGGCCCGGGCGCTGATCACCCAGCCGCAGATCCTGCTGCTGGACGAGCCGCTCTCGGCTCTCGACCCCTTCCTCCGCATCAAGATGCGGGCCGAGCTGAAGCGGCTGCAGGCCGAGCTCGGCATCAGCTTCATCCACGTCACCCACAGCCAGGAGGAGGCGATGGCGCTGGCCGACCTGGCGGTGGTGATGAAGGGCGGCCGGATCGAGCAGGCCGGCCCGCCGCAGGATCTGTTCGCCCGGCCGGCCACCGAATTCGTCGCCCGCTTCATCGGTGGCCACAATGTCGTGACCCTCGGCGGCCGCCTGGCCACGCTGCGCGCCGACCGGCTGCGGTTGTCGCGGCTGAACGGCGGCGGCTTGCCGCCCGGCCAGGTCGAGGCGGTGGTGCAGGGGGTCGAGTACCAGGGCGCCACGGTCCATGTCGCCTTCGCCTGCGACCTGGCGCCGGACATGCTGGCCTGGCTGCCCGAGGCCGCCTTCTTCGCCGACCCGGTGGCGCCGGGCGACCGCGTCGCCGTCGCCTGGGCCGACCAGGACATCCATCCCCTTCTCCCCGATGCCGCGGGGCGCGGCGACCATCGCCCCCAACCCTAAGGAGGCTCCACCATGGCGGATACCAAGGACAGCAAGACCCCCAAGGCAGGGCGCGGCCTCTCCCGCCGCACCCTGCTGAAGACCACGGCGGCGACGGCCGGCGCGCTGGTCGGCAGCCGCGCCATCACCGGCTTCCCGGCGATCATCGCGGCCGAGCCGGTGACGCTGCGCTATCTCGGTACCGCGGTGAACCAGAGCGCCGACATCGCCAAGAAGGCGAAGGAGGATCTCGGCATCACCATCGAATATGTGCCGGTGACCACCGACGAGGTGACCAAGCGCATCGTCACCCAGCCGAACTCCTTCGATCTCGTCGACAGCGAATACTTCTCGCTGAAGAAGCTGCTGCCCTCCGGCAACCTGCAGGGCATGGACGCGAAGCGGATCAAGTATGTCGACCAGATCTCGACCGTCTTCACCAAGGGCGAGCTGAACGGCAAGAAGATCGGCGACCAGGGCACCGCGCCGAAGAAGGTGTTCTACCTGCCCGAGAAGAACGGCAAGACCTTCGCCACCGAGCCGACCGAGTGGATCACCCTGATCCCGACCACCTACAACGCCGACACGCTCGGCATCCGGCCCGACCTGATCGGCCGGCCGATCGAGAGCTGGAAGGAGCTGCTGAACCCCGAGTTCAAGGGCAAGGCCTCGATCCTGAACATCCCGTCGATCGGCATCATGGACGCGGCCATGGTGGTGGAGTCGGCCGGCCTCCACACCTATGCCGACAAGGGCAACATGACGAAGGAGGAGATCGACCTGACCATGAAGGTGCTGACCGAGGCCAAGCAGGCCGGCCAGTTCCGCGCCTTCTGGCAGGATTTCAACGAGAGCGTGAACCTGATGGCCTCGGGGGAGACGGTGATCCAGTCGATGTGGTCGCCGGCCGTGACCAAGGTCCGGTCCATGGGCATCGCCTGCACCTTCCAGCCGCTGAAGGAGGGCTACCGCGCCTGGGCCTCCGGCTTCGGCCTGCCGAAGACCCTGAAGGACAAGAAGCTCGACGCCGCCTACGACTTCATCAACTGGTTCCTGTCCGGCTGGGCCGGCGCCTATCTCAACCGCCAGGGCTACTACTCGGCGGTGCTGGAGACGGCCAAGGCCAATATGGACCCGTACGAGTGGGCCTATTGGATGGAGGGCAAGCCGGCGGCCCAGGACATCAAGGCGCCGGACGGCACGGTGATGGAGAAGGCCGGCGCGGTGCGCGACGGCGGCTCCTACGACCAGCGCATGGGCGGCGTCGCCTGCTGGAACGCGGTGATGGACGAGAACGACTACATGGTCCGCAAATGGAACGCCTTCATCGCCGCGTGAGGCGCTGAGCACCACCGTGACCACCCCCTCACCCGAAATCGCTGCGCGATTTCGACCTCTCCCCAAGGAGAGGTGATTCCCTCTCCTCGGGGAGAGGGAGGGGCCCGGCCGAAGGCCGGGAGGGTGAGGGGGCTCGCCGCCGCATGATCCGAGAGGCACGATGACCGCCATCCCCGCGGAAGACGCACCCGCCCGCATCGTCACGGCCCCGAAGGCCCAATCCTCCGGCCGTTTCACGGCGTTTCTGCAGGCCGCGCCGATGATGCTGGTGTTCCTGCTGTTCTTCGTGCTGCCGCTGGCAGTGACGGTGGTGGTCAGCTTCTGGGACTACACCGAATACTCGATCGTCCCGGACTTCACGCTGCGCAACTATGTCGAGGCCTTCGACGGCTGCCTGACGTCGCTGCCGGAGCTGTGCACCACCTTCAAGACCTATCTCTCGACTCTGAAGATCGGGGCCATGGTCTGGGCCATCACCCTGACCTTGGGCTTCACCATCGCCTATTTCCTGGTGTTCCACGTGCGGACCACGGCGATGCAGATCGTGCTGTGCCTGCTCTGCACCATCCCGTTCTGGACCTCCAATGTGATCCGGATGATCTCCTGGATCCCGCTGCTCGGCCGCAACGGGCTGGTCAACCAGGGGCTGCTCGGCCTCGGCGTGATCGACCGGCCGATCGACGGGCTGCTCTATTCCGAATTCTCGGTGGTGCTGGCCTTCGTCCACCTGTTCACCGTGTTCATGATCGTGCCGATCCTGAACTCGATGCTGCGCATCGACCGGTCGCTGATCGAGGCCGCGACCGATGCCGGCGCCAGCGGCTGGCAGATCCTGTGGAACGTGATCGTGCCGCTGTGCAAGCCCGGCATCGTCATCGGCTCGATCTTCGTCGTCACCATCGTGATGGGCGACTTCGTCACCGTCGGCGTCATGGGCGGACAGCAGATCGCCTCGGTCGGCAAGGTGATCCAGGTCCAGCTCAGCTATCTGCAGTTCCCGGCCGCGGCGGCCAACGCCGTGATCCTCTTGGCCGTGGTGATCATGATCATCGTCGCCCTGACCCGGCTGGTCGACATCCGGAAGGAACTCTGAGCGATGCGCGAAGGCCGTCCTCTCTCCTTCTACGTGCTGGCCGCCGTGTTCGCCCTGTTCGTGCTGTTCCTGTACGGCCCGACCCTGACCATCTTCGTGCTGTCCTTCCAGGGGCCGCAGGGCGGGCTGACCTTCCCGATGAACGGCATCTCGACCTTCTGGTTCGAGAAGCTGTGGGCCGGGATGGGCGTGGTCGACATCGGCGCCGCCTTCTGGCGCTCGCTCAAGCTCGGCCTCTTGGTCATGGTGCTGACCATGGCCTTCTCGGTGATGGCCGGCCTGGCCTTCCGCCGCCGCTTCCCAGGCCAATCGGCGCTGTTCTACACTGCCATCGCCAGCCTGATCATGCCGTCGATCGTTGTCTCGCTCGGCATCGCGCTCGAATTCCGCCTGCTCGACGAGGCGATCAAGAGCCTGGGCGAGAGCTGGGACATCGCCTGGATCAACGACGAGTTCACCACGGCGATGGGCCTGTTCCGCTCCGGCCTCGGCGCGCATCTGACCTGGACCATGCCCTTCGGCCTCTTGATCATGTTCGCCGTCTTCAACCGCTTCGACCGCCGCTACGAGGAGGCCGCGCGGGACCTCGGCGCCTCGGCCTGGCAGAGTTTCCGTCACGTCGTGCTGCCGATCATCGGCGCCAGCGTGGTCGGCGTCGGGCTGTTCGGCTTCACCCTGTCCTGGGACGAGATCGCCCGGTCGTCGCAGGCGATCGGCGAGCAGAACACCCTGCCGCTGGAGCTGCAGGGCCTGACCACCACGGTGACGACGCCGGAGATCTACGCCCTCGGTACGGTGACCACGGCGGTGTCGCTGGCGGTGGTGCTGACCGCGCTGGGCCTGATGGCGCTGCTGCGCCGCCGCCGCACCCGACACGGCACCGACGCGGGGCAAGGGCTGGTGTGATGAGGATGGGCCGGCTCTCCACCTCACCCTCCCGCCGCTTCGCGCCGGGCCCCTCCCTCTCCCCGAGGAGAGGGGAGTTTTCACCTCTCCCCCGGAGAGAGGTCGGAACCGCGACAGCGGTTCCGGGTGAGGGGGTGGCACCGGCCCATCCAGCTTTGCAGAGCCCGGCCTGACCCCATGGAACTCCTCGTCGTCAACCCGAACACCACGGCAGGCATGACCGCCAAGATCGGCGCCGCCGCCACGGCCGCCGCGGCGCCGGGCACGCGCATCATCGCGGTGAACCCGGAGACGGGCCCGGCCTCGATCGAAGGCTGGGTCGACGGCGCCCTGGCCGTGCCCGGTCTCTTGCAGGAGATCGCCCGCGGCGAAGCGCGCGGCGTCGCCGGCCATGTCATCGCCTGTTTCGACGACACCGGGCTGGACGCCGCCCGCAGCCTGGCGACCGCGCCGGTGGTCGGCATCGGCGAGGCCGGCTTCCATGTCGCCTCGCTGCTAGCCGGCCGCTTCTCGGTGGTGACGACGCTGGCGCGGTCGATCCCGGTGATCGAGGCGAACCTGCAGCGCACTGGCCTGGCCGCCCGCTGCGCCCGGGTGCGGGCGGCGGAGATCCCGGTCTTGGACCTGGAGCGCCCGGGCTCGGCCGCGGAGGAGCGGATCTCGGGCGAGATTGCCGCGGCGCTGGAGGCCGACCGGGCCGAGGCAATCGTGCTGGGCTGCGCCGGCATGGCCGACCTGGCTGCGCGGCTCTCGGCGCGGCACGGCGTGCCGGTGATCGACGGCGTCGCCGCCGCGGTCACCCTGGTCGAGGGCCTGGCCCGGCTCGGCCTGCGCACCGCGAAGACCGGCGGCTACGCCCCGCCGCGGCCGAAGCCCTATGCCGGTGTGGTCGCGCCCTTCTAAGGCCGCATGATCCGCAGATGGGCGAACTGCGCCTCGTAGCCCGCGTCCTTCGGGCTGCAGGCGTAGAGGCCGGCCAGGACCGGGCCGGCGCCGTCATCGGCGTGCAGCCGGGCGATGCGCAGCTGCACCCAGCTTTCCTCGCCCTCCGGCGCGGCCTCGACGATGTAGTCGGCGCCGGTGCGGCGGACCCGGAAGCCGATCGTGCCGCCCGGCCGGGTCGGCACGTCCTGGGTCGACCAGTCGGACCAGCCGGCATTGGTGACCACGGCGCCCAGGCGGCTGTGCGCCGCCGTCTCGAACTCGACTGAGGTCTTGATCCAGCTTTCGGGCGACAGCCGCACAATCAGCCCGGCCTGGTCGTATTGGTGCACGGGATTGCCGCGCACCACCGTCTCCATCACGAAATCGCCGGCCACCGGCAGCGCCAGCACATGGCCGTTGTCGACCCGGAAGCCGTAATGCGTGCCCTGCCAGAAATCGGTCCCGGCGGCGGTGCGCAGCCGCAGGCCCTCCGGCCCGATCGACCAGTCCGGCGGCGGGTTGGTCCAGGCCAGGCGCGGGTCGAGGGCAGGGGACAGGAAGCTCTCGTCCAGGATGTCCACCGCGTCTCTCCCCTTGCTCGTCTGCCGCCATCAGACGCGAGCCCGGCCGGGCGGGCAAGCGCCGTCATCCCGTGACCTGAGTGCGGATCGATGCGTATCGCGCATCGATCGATGCTGCATTAGACCTGGAGTAGGATCGGTGTCCTCCGTACCGTCCGCATAAGCCCGCGGCAAGACGAGCGACCGAGACGATTCATCAGGGGGAGGACCAATCATGATCACCAGACGCAGCGCGCTCGCGCTCGCCGCCGGCTTTGCCATGCTCGGGATCGCCGGCTCGGCGTCCGCGCAGAGTTTCGAACGCACCGTCCGCATCATCGTCCCCTACGCGCCGGGCGGCACCTCCGACACGCTGGCGCGCATCATCGCGCCGCAGCTGTCCCAGGCGATCGGCCAGACCGTGGTGGTCGAGAACAAGCCGGGCGCCGCCGGCAACATCGGCGCCGACGCCGTGGCCAAGGCCGACCCGGACGGGCACACGCTGCTGCTGGCCGATGTCGGCTCGATCGCCACCGCGCCGGGGCTGTTCAGCGACCTGTCCTACGATCCGCTGAAGGACCTCGCGCCGGTCGGCATGATCATGTTCGTGCCCTATGTGCTGGCGGTGAACAAGGATCTGCCGGTGACCAATGCGGCCGAGCTGGTCGACTATGCCAAGGCCAATCCGGGCAAGCTGGCGGTGGCCAATTCCGGCATCGGCGGCGTCAACCACATCACCGCCGTCGCCATGGCCAAGGATCTCGGCATCCAGTGGAAGACCGTGCCCTATCGCGGCGGCTCCGCGGCCACCCAGGCGGTGGTGTCGGGCGAGAGCAAGGTCATCATCAACGGCACCACCGCGACCCTGCCCTTCGTCGCCAACGGCCAGCTCCGCGGCATCGCGGTGACCGGCCAGGCCCGGATCGCCAGCGCGCCGGACCTCCCGACCTTCACCGAGGCCAAGCTGCCCTCCGCCGATGTCGGGTCCTGGCAGGGGCTGCTGACCACCGCCGGCTCGCCGCCGGCCCTGGTCGACAAGCTGAACCAAGCGCTCGGCGAGATCCTGAAGCAGCCGGAGGTGGCGGAGCGGATCGCCCAGCAGGGCGGCCGGGTCGTCGCCGGCCCGCCGGCGGATCTCGGCTCCTGGCTCGCCACCAACACCGAGGCCTGGGGCAAGGTGATCGCCGACGCCGGCATCAAGGGCGAGTGACGGGGTGACGCGGATCAACTGGCCGGACCTGCTGTTCGGCCTCTTCCTCTGCGTGGTGGCGGCCGTCGTCCTGGTCGCCACCCGCAAGCTCAGCTTCGGCAGCCCGGCCGATATGGGGCCGGGCTTCATGCCGCGGGTGCTGTCGATCGGCGCCGCCGGCTTCGGCCTGGTCTTCGTCCTGCGCAGCCTGGCGATCGGCGGGGAAGGGGTCGAGGTGCCGAAGCTGCGGCCGATCCTCGGCGTCCTCGCCGCCGTCGCCGTCTTCGCCCTGCTCGCCGCCAAGGCCGGCCTGGCTATTGCCGCCTTCACCACAGTGGTGGTCGCCGGCCTCGCCAGCCGGGAGACGCGGCTGCGCGAAACCGTCGTCTTCGCCGTCGGGCTCAGCGCCGCCGCAGTGATCCTGTTCGTGCTGCTGCTGGACCTGCCGGTGCCGGTCTGGCCGCGCTTCTAGGCCGTATTCCAGGGACGCCATGGACCTGTTCGACAACCTGCTCCTCGGCCTGACCACGGCGCTGCAGTGGCAGAACCTGCTGTACTGCCTGTTCGGCGTGCTGATCGGCACGGCGATCGGCGTGCTGCCCGGCATCGGGCCGATCCCGACCGTGGCGCTGCTGCTGCCCTTCACCTTCGGGCTGGATCCGTCGTCCGCCTTCATCATGCTCGCCGGCATCTTCTACGGCGCGCAGTATGGCGGCTCGACAACGGCGATCCTGGTCAATGTGCCGGGAGAAACGTCGTCGGTCGTCACCTGCCTCGATGGCCACCAGATGGCGCGCCAGGGCAAGGCCGGCCTGGCGCTGGCCATCGCCGCCATCTCCTCCTTCTTCGCCGGCACGGTGGCGACGGTGGTGATCGCGCTGCTGGCCCTGCCTCTGGCCGCCCTGGCGCTGCAGTTCACCGCGGTCGAATATTTCAGCCTGCTGGTGCTGGGCCTGATCGCGGCGGTGATCCTGGCGCATGGCTCGGTGGCCAAGGCGCTGGCCATGGTGGTGCTGGGCCTGCTGCTCGGCATCGTCGGCATCGACGTCTCCTCCGGCGCCTCGCGCCTGACCTTCGGCATTCCGGAGCTGGGCGACGGGCTCGACTTCGTGCCGATCGCCATGGGGCTGTTCGGGCTCGGTGAGATCATGGCCAATCTCGACCGGCCGCGGCCGCGCCAGCTGGTCAGCAGCAGGGTGCGCGACCTGATGCCCCGCTGGGCCGAGCTGCGGCAGGCCTTCCCGGCGATGGTCCGCGGCACCGCCATCGGCTCCTTCCTCGGCGTGCTGCCCGGGGGCGGGGCCGCGCTGCCGCCCTTCACCGCCTATGCCATGGAGAAGAAGCTGGCGCGGGACCCCAGCCGCTTCGGCAAGGGCGCGATCGAGGGCGTGGCCGGGCCGGAGGCGGCGAACAATGCCGGGGCGCAGACCAGCTTCATCCCGCTGCTGACGCTGGGCATCCCGTCCAACGCCCTGATGGCGCTGATGATCGGGGCGCTGATGATGCACGGCATCCAGCCCGGGCCGCAGATCATGACCGAGCAGCCGCAGCTGGTCTGGGGCGTGGTCGCCAGCATGTGGGTCGGCAACCTGATGCTGCTGGTGATCAACCTGCCGCTGATCGGCATCTGGATCTCGATGCTGAAGATCCCCTACCGGCTGATGTTCCCGGCCATCGTGCTGTTCTGCTGCATCGGCACCTACGGCATCGCCAACAGCATGTTCAATGTCTGGCTGATGCTGGGCTTTGCGCTGGTCGGCTATTTCTTCGTCAAGGTGAAGGCCGAGCCGGCGCCGCTGCTGCTGGGTCTGGTGCTGGGGCCGCAACTGGAGGAGAACTTCCGCCGCGCCATGCTGCTGTCGGACGGCGACTTCACCGTGTTCCTGACCCATCCGATCAGCGCGGTGCTGTTGGCGGTCGTGGCCATCCTGCTGCTGGCGATGCTGGTCCCGGCGATCACGCGCAAGCGCGAGCAGGCGCTGGCGGAATAGCCTTCCCCTCGGCGGACCGGGACGGCATCGTGATCCGTCCCTGCTTCCCGCCGAGGGCTCTGCATGCGTCTCGCAATCCTCGCCGACATCCATGGCAACCTCCCGGCCCTCGAGGCCGTGCTGGCCGATCTCGGCCGCCGCGGCGCCGATGCCATCGTCCATCTCGGCGACTGCGTCTCCGGGCCCCTCTGGCCGCGCGAGACGCTGGACCTGCTGGTCGCGAAGGGCTGGCCGACCGTGCGCGGCAACCATGACCGCTGGGTGTGGGAGGACCGGGACGAGCCGCTCACCACCTCCGACGGCTATGCCCGGCATGCGCTCGACGCCGCCGGCCGCGCCTGGCTCGGTGCCCTGCCGATGCGGCTGGAGCTGCCGGGCGGCATCACCGCCTTCCACGCAAGGCCGGAGGACGACAACGCCTATCTGCTCGAGGATATCGAGGGCGGCCGGCTGGTGCAGGCCCGGGCCGACGCCATCGCCGCGCGGCTGGTTGGTGTCTCCGGCCCGATCGTGCTGTGCGGCCACAGCCATTTGCCGTGGCTGCTGCGCCTGCCGGACGGGCGCTGGATCCTCAACCCCGGCAGCATCGGCGCCCCGGCCTATGACGACCCGACGCCGCCGGCCCATGTCTCCGAATCGGGATCGCCCGCCGCCCGCTACGCGATGCTGGAGCTGGACGGCAATCGGGTCGCGGCGGAGCTGATCGCCATCCCCTACGACCACGATCGCGCGGTCCGAAGGGCGGCGGAGAATGGCCGGCCCGACTGGGCGCATCAGCTGGCGACCGGCTTCGCCCGCCCGCCCGGATCCTGACTCGTTTCGCTTCCGGCTGGACCACCGCAGGGCCGGTCGTGCTATCCCGGCGATGACGTTGTCCTGACCAGTCGCGGAGCCGGGTGCCCATGTCGCGTGCAAATGTCGTGTCGTTCCGCCGGGCCGCGCCGTGGTGGACCGCGTCGGCGGCCGGCCGGCTGGAGATCGACGGCGGCGTGCCTCTCCGGGGCGAGATCGCCGTCGCCGGCGCCAAGAACGCGGCGCTGCCGCTGATGGTCTGCGCCGCCTTGACCGACGAGCGGCTGACCCTGCGCAACCTGCCGCGCATCCTCGACGTCGCCATCCTGGCCGGCATCCTGGCCGAGCTCGGCTGCGACGTGTCGTGGGACGAGAGCGGCCCGGCCCTGTCCGGTACCATGGGCGGCGCCGGCTTCGGCACCGGCCGGGTCGATTCGGCGCTGGTCGCCCGCATGCGCGCCTCGTTCCTGATTGCCGGCGCGGCGCTGGCCCGGCTGGGCCGGATCGCCCTGCCGCTGCCCGGCGGCGACGCCATCGGCCTCAGGCCGGTCGACTTCCACCTCGCGGGCTTCCGCCAGATGGGTGCTGTCGCCGAGATCGAGGGCGGCGAGGTGGTGCTGAGCGCGCCGGGCGGGCTGCGCGGCGCTGCCATCGTGCTGCCCTTCCCCTCGGTCGGCGCCACCCAGAACCTGATGCTGGCGGCGACGCTGGCCAAGGGCGAGACCAGCATCACCAATGCCGCGCGGGAGCCTGAGGTCACCGACCTGGCCCGCTGCCTCGCGGCGATGGGCGCCCGCATCGACGGCATCGGCACCGACACGCTGCACATCACCGGCGTCGACCGGCTGCACGGCGCCACCTATGACGTGCTGCCGGACCGGATCGAGCTCGGCACCCTGGTCTGCGCCGCCGCGGCCACCGGCGGCGAGCTGCGCCTGGCCGGCGCCTCCACCGAGCTCTTGAGCGCAGCCCTGCCGGTGTTCGAAGACGCGGGGATCGAGATCGAATCGGCCGGCGGCGTGATCACCGCCCGGCGCGGCGCCGGCGGGCTGGTCGGCGTCGACATCATGACCCAGCCCTATCCCGGCTTCGCCACCGACCTGCAGCCCCAGGCCATGGCGCTGCTGTCCTGCGCCGAGGGCGCGGCGATGGTCACCGAGACCCTGTTCGAGAACCGCTTCCGCCATGTGCCGGAGTTGCAGCGCATGGGCGCCAACATCCGGGTGGTGCGCAACCACGCGGTGATCCGCGGCGTCCCGGTGCTGCACGGGGCGGAGGTGACGGCGACCGACATCCGCGCCGGCGCCGGTCTGCTGATCGCGGCGCTGGGCGCCCGGGGCACCAGCACGCTGCACGGCGTCGAGCATGTCGACCGCGGCTACGACACCCTGGTCGACCGGCTGCGCCGCTGCGGCGCCCGGATCCGGCGGGTGGACCTCTAGCTCTCGCGCCGGAACGCGGCCAGCCCCGACAGGTCGGCGGCGCCGAAGGCGCCCCGGCACCAGCGCCGGGCGGCTTCGGCCAGGTCGTCGCCCCAGCCGCCATAGCGCAGATTGTCCAGCGCCTTGGCCTCCAGCTCGGCATCGCTCAGCGGCTCGCGGGCGCCGCCGCGCAGATGCGGCTGGCGGATCTCGACCACCCGGCCGTCGGCCAGCGTGGCGGCGAGGTGGCCGGTGAAGTTCTTCGGGTACTCGTCCGCCGGGTCGATGCGGTAGCGGATCTTCGCGGCCAGGGCCAGCACCTGCGGGTCGCGGATCCGCGCCTCGGTGAACTGGCCGAAGCCGGCGCGCCCGTCGAAGAAGCCGACCGCCATGCAGAAGGGCGTGCTGAACTTGGCGGCATAGGGGGTGGGCGGCCGGTGCTTCACCGCCAGGTCCTCCCACAGCCGGTGCACCGTGCCCTCGCCGACATTGCAGGTGATCGAGACGATCTCCTCCGCCCGCACGCCCTGCTTGGCCAGCCGGATGGCGCAGTCGATGAAGGGCTGGGTCATGGTCCCGCAGGCATAGGGCTTGAAGGCGATGCCGGCCATCACCCAGTCCCGGCCCAGCCCGTCCAGCAGCGGGGCGAAGTCCGGCGGACGTGACGGCGCGAAGGCCTTGTAGAAGCCGTGCACCCCCTCCAGCACCGTGCGCGGGCCGGCGAAGCCGCCGCGGGCCATCAAGGCCGCGCGCAGGCCGGACTGGGCGGCCCAGCCGGCATGCATGCGCTTGGTCGAGGTGCCCTCGGCCAGGTATTCGATGATGCCGGCGGCCATGCTGCCGGCGATGCCCAGCGCCGACGCCGCCTGGTCGGCCGGCAGCTCCAGGCTGGCCGCGACCGCCCCGGCGGCGGCCAGGGCGCCCAGCACCGCGGTCGGGTGGAAGCCGGCGCCGTGAATGGCCTTCGGCGCCACCAGCGCCAGCCGGCACATCAGTTCCGCCCCCATCGCGATGCCGCGCAGCAGGGCCTCGCCGCCGAGATGCTCGCGCTCGCAGGCGGCCAGCACCGCCGGCACGATCACGGCGCCGGAATGGACCGGGCCGCCCTCGAAGGTGTCGTCGTAATCCTCGCCATGGGCGGCGGTGCCGTTGACCAGCGCCGCGTCGAAGGCGGTCAGCGGCCGGGCATGGCCCAGCGCGGTGCAGGCGCCGGTGCCGTCCGTCGCCTGCAGGGTGGCGGCAATGTAGTCCTCGCGGCGGCCGGCGACGCACAGTCCGGCGACGTCCAGCAGCAGCCGGCGGGCGGTGGCCACCGCCTCGTCCGGCAGGGCGCGCGCCTCGGTGCCGGCGATCCAGCGGCCGAGCTGCTCCGCGACCGCATGGCCGGCGGCGGGCAGGGCGATGGTGGTCATGGGGTCTATGCCTTCCGGGCAACGGGGCGGCGTCGCGGCGCCGGGCCGGCGACGATGGCGGGATCATGGTCGGGATCGGCCGGGTCATGAGCCCGGGCCAGGATGTTGCGGGCGTAGCCGCCCTCGACATGGGCGCGCATGGCGGCGCCGGCCGCCTCCGCGTCGCCGGTCTGCAGCGCCTCCAGGATCTGGCGATGCTCGTCATGCGAGGCGGCGCTGCTGCCGGCGGTGGCGAAGCTCTGCCGCCGCACCAGATGCATCCGGTTCACCACCTGGCGGTACATCTCCAGCAGCGTCGCGTTGCCGGTCATCTCGACCAGCCGGTCGTGGAAGGCGATGTTGAGCGGGAAGTAGCCGTTCACGCCGTCGCGGATCGACGCGCTCTCCAGCGCCGCCAGCAGCTGCTTCAGCTCCAGGATCCCGGCCTCGCCGATCCTCGGTGCCAGCAGGCGGCCGGCCATCTCGTCCAGCGTGGCGCGAAGGGCGTACAGCTCCGCCACCTCGGTGTCCGACAGCTCGCGCAGGAAGACGCCGCGGTTCTTCTCCAGCCGCACCAGCCCGGCCTCCTGCAACGCCCGCAGCGCCTCGCGCACCGGGGCGCGGCTGACCTGCAGGTGCTGCGACAGCTCCAGCTCGTTCAGGCGCGAGCCGGCGGCGATCTCCCCGGACTTGATGCGGCGCAGGATCTCCTCCTGCACCAGGCCGGACAGGGTGAGGGAGCGCAGCAGCTCCAGGGGCGAGGCTAGGGGCGATGTCATGGGTGCGACCATAGTTCAGCCGATCCGATTTGGGAATGCATATTGCCGATTGCAACATTGTCGACAATATGTAATTCACCAGACGCGACGCAGGGACCCCGGACGGCTCCGTCCGTAGCGATCCGAGCGACCCAGAGACGAGAGAGACCGAGAATGAGCACCGCCACGGCCGTGGACCACGGCCCGTCCTCCGCTTCCGCCGCGCTGCCGCCGCCGGTGACGCGCCTGCTAGCGCGCCATCTCGTCGCCGCCTCCTACGAGGACCTGCCGGCGGATGTCCGGCATGAGGGGCTGCGCACCTTCCTGAACTGGCTCGGCTGCGCCGTCGGCTCCGCCCGGCACGAGGCGGTGTCGATCGCGATCGATGCGCTGGGGCCGTTCAGCGGGCCGCCCCAGGCCGGCATTCTCGGCCGGAGCGAGCGGATGGACGTGCTGCACGCGGCGCTGATCAACGGCATCAGCTCGCATGTCTTCGACTTCGACGACACCCATCTGAAGACGGTGATCCACCCGGCCGGGCCGGTGGCCTCGGCGATCCTGGCGCTGGCCGAGCTGCAGCCGGTCAGCGGCCGCGACTTCCTCAACGCCCTGGTCCTCGGGGTCGACGTCGAATGCCGCATCGGCAACGCCGTCTATCCCGACCACTACCATGTCGGCTGGCACATCACCGGCACCACCGGCGTGTTCGGCGCCGCGGCGGCGGCGGGCAAGCTGCTGGGCCTCGACGAGCAGCAGATGGTCTGGGCGCTCGGCCTCGCCGCCACCCAGCCGGTGGGCTTGCGCGAAATGTTCGGCACCATGACCAAGAGCTTCCATCCCGGCCGGGCGGCGCAGAACGGCCTCACGGCCGCGCTGCTGGCCCAGCGCGGCTACACCAGCTCGGAGCAGGGGATCGAGGCCAAGCGCGGCTGGGCCAACGTCACCAGCACGCACCGGAACTACGACGAGATCACGGGTGAGCTCGGCGTGCGCAACGAGATCCTGCTAAACAGCTACAAGCCCTTCGCCTGCGGCATCGTCATCCATCCGGCGATCGACGGCTGCGTGCAGCTGCGCAACGAGCACGGGCTGGTGTCGACGGATATCGACCGCATCGCGCTGAAGGTCCATCCGCTGGTGCTGGAGCTGACCGGCAAGAAGACGCCGAAGACCGGGCTGGACGGCAAGTTCAGCGTCTATCACTCGGCGGCGGTCGCCATCATCGATGGCCGCGCAAGCGAGCCGCAATACAGCGACGATCGGGTGCGGGACCCGCAGGTCGTGGCCCTGCGCGACCGGGTGACGGCGGAGATCGACCCGGCGATGCCGGCCGACGCCGTCGCCGTCACGGTGACGCTGAAGGACGGGCGGGTGCTGCAGAAGCGGGTCGACCATGCCATCGGCAGCGTCGACCGGCCGATGACCGACCGCGACCTCGAGGCCAAGTTCGCCGACCTGGTGCAGCCGGTGCATGGCGATGCCGGCGCTGCCGAACTGCTCCGGGCGTGCTGGAACCTCGAATCCATCGCCGATGCCGGCGACATCGCCCGTATGGCCCAGACGGCCTGATCCTCCAGCCGGCGCCGGGTTGCCCCGGCGCCGGCACCCCCGCCATGCCGGCCAAGACCAAGACCAAGAACGGCCGCAAATCCCTTAGGGAGGGATGAGCCATGATTTTCCGGGCCTTCAAGGGCGCCACGGGCAGGGTCTTCATCCTGCTCTGCCTGATGTACTTCATCATGTATGTCGACCGCGTGAACCTCTCGATCGCGGCACCGCTGATCAAGGGCGAGCTGGGCCTGACCAACACAGAGCTCGGTCTGGCGCTGGGCGCCTTCGGCTATTGCTACGCCCTGTTCCAGATCGCCTCCGGCTATCTCGGCGACCGCATCGGCGCCCGGCGAATGCTGTCGATCAGCGGCCTGTTCTGGGCCGCCGGCACGGTGGCGGCCGCCTTCGCCGGCGGGCTGTGGAGCCTGATCGCCGCCCGGCTCGTGGTCGGCATCGGCGAGGCCGGGACGATTCCGACCGCGACCGGCGCGATCGGCCGCTGGGTGCCGAAGGCCCGGCGCGGCTTCGCCCAGGGTTTCACCCACACCTCCGCCCGCTTCGCCGCCGCGGCGACGCCGCCGGTGGTGGTGGCAATGATCCCGCTGTTCGGCTGGCGCGGCGCCTTCATCGCACTCGGCATCGTCAGCTTCGTCTGGGTGGTCGCCTGGTGGACCTATTTCCGCGACGACCCGCGCAAGCACCGGGGCGTGACGGCGGAGGAGCTGGCCGAGCTGCCGGTGCACGACCGCGCGGTCGGCAGCCGAGTCGAGGTGCCCTGGCGGCGGCTGATCCCGCGGGTGGCGCCGGTGACGCTGGCCTTCTTCTGCCATGCCTGGACGCTGTGGCTGTACCTGTCCTGGCTGCCCAGCTTCTTCGTCGGCGAGTACGGCTTCGACCTGAAGGACTCGGCCGTGCTCTCCGGCATCATCTTCATCGCCGGCATGGTCGGCGACACCGTCGGCGGCCTGGTCACCGACCGGATCTTTCAACGCACCGGCGACGTCAACCGCGCCCGGCGCAACACCATGCTGCTCGGCTTCACCTGCTCGCTGGTCTGCCTCAGCGGCGTGCTGTTCATCCAGGACCAGACCCTGATCGCCGGCTGCCTCGCCCTCGGCCTCTTCTTCCTGGAGATGACCGAGGCGCCGATCTGGGCCGTGCCGCTGGACATCGCGCCACACTTCGCCGGCATCGCCAGCGGCTTCGTCAGCACCGCGGCCGGGGTGGCCGCCCTGGTCTCGCCCGTCGCCTTCGGCGCCATCCTCGACGCCACAGGCAGCTACCGCCCGCCCTTCCTGGTGTCGATCGCGCTGCTCGGCCTCGGCATCGTGCTGGCCTTCTTCGTCCGCCCGGACCGGCCGGTGGAAACCGCGGCGCGACCGGCCGACACTGCCCATCCCCATCCTGCCGTCCTGAGGACCTCGCCATGACCAAGGAGCTGGAGGGCCGCGCCGCCCTCGTCACCGGCGCCGCCCGCAACATCGGCCGCGCCATCGCGCTGGACCTCGCCGCCGCCGGCGCGGCGGTGCTGGTCCATGCCAAGAGCTCCGCCGACCTCGCCGCCGGAGTGGTGCAGGAGATCGAGGCGAAGGGCGGCCGCGCCAAGCTGCACCTGGCCGACGTGACGGTGCCGGAGCAGGCGGCGGCCACAGTGGCGGCGGCGGTCGAGGCCTTCGGCCGGCTCGACATCCTGGTCAGCAACGCCGCCATCCGCCACGAGACGGCGTTCGAGGCGATGAGCTTCGCGGAATGGCGCGAAGTGCTGGCCGTGATCCTGGACGGCGCCTTTCTGACGGCGCAGGCGGCGGTGCCGCATCTGCGGGCTTCGGATGCCGCCAGCATCGTCACCATCGGCGGCATGTCGGCCCATTCCGGCTCGGCCGGGCGGGTGCATGTCACCACCGCCAAGGCCGGCATCGTCGGCTTCACCCACGGGCTGGCGCACGACCTCGGGCCCGACGGCATCACCGTCAACTGCGTGGTGCCCGGGCTGATCGGCACCCAGCGCGCCCATCTGGGCGGCGGCGAGCCGGCGCACCATTCCCGCCACGCCACCCTGCTCGGCCGCCGCGGCACGCCGGAGGAGGTGGCGAGCCTGGTGCGCTATCTCGCCGGTCCCTCGGCGCGCTACATCACCGGCCAGACCCTGCACGTCAATGGCGGCGCCTTCCTGTCCTGAGCGGAACGCCCGTCCCTGCCGTCCTGTTGCCCTATCGAGCGCCACGAGGAGCAACGGATGATCGCCAAGCAGCTGCACGCGGCCGACGGCCAGAGGGTCTTCGCCGTCATCCTCGAGACCGGGGAGGCGGTGATGGAGAGCCTGCAGCGCTTCGCCGAGGCGGAGCGGCTGACCGCGGCCCAGATCACCGGCATCGGCGCCTTCAGCGACGCGGAACTGCGCTATTTCGACTGGGAGCGGAAGGAATACCTGCCGATCCCGGTGAAGGAGCAGGTCGAGGTGGCGTCGCTGCTCGGCGACGTCGCGGTGTCGCCCGAGGGCAAGCCGGCGCTGCATGTGCATCTGGTGCTCGGCCGCCGCGACGGCAGCGCCCTGGCCGGCCATCTGGCCGAGGCTCGGGTGCGGCCGACGCTGGAGCTTATCGTCACCGAATCTCCGGCCCATCTGCGCAAGGCGCTCGACCCGGAGAGCGGACTCGCTTTGATCCGGGCCTGACCATGTCACGACAGGAGATCGAAATGAACTGGGACCAGATTTCAGGCCAGTGGAAGCAGATGAAGGGCAAGGCCAAGGTGCAGTGGGGCAAGCTGACCGACGACGACCTCGACATCCTCGACGGCCAGCGCGACCAGCTGGTCGGCAGGGTCCAGGAGCGCTACGGCATCGCCAAGGAAGAGGCCGAGCGGCAGGTCGACGCCTGGTCCCGCAACATGAACTGATCCCAGCTGCGCAGCTGGAGAGACGGGCCGGCCGTCGCCGGCCCGTTTCGCTTGTGGAGCTCCCTAGGCGACCGGTTTCGCCCGCTCCGGCCGTGCGGCATTGATCCGCCGCAGCACCAGGTCGCGGTCCTCGCGCACCTGGATCTCGCGGCCGCGGGCCAGGAGGACCGTGCGCGCCTTCGGATGATGCCAGCTCTCCGGCGCCCGGACGCCCTCGACCCGGGCAGCGACGACATGCACCGGCGTGCCTGACGGCGTGGTCAGCCGGGCGACGACGACGCCGTTGCCGAGCTTCTTCAGCACCGTCGTCAGGGTGTCGACCAGATAGGCTTCCTGCTCCGTCGCGGCGGTGCCGAAATCGATCTTGGTGCGGCCGGGGATCTCGCCCGACCGGTAGGATTCGCGGATGAAGACGATGTCGCCCTTGGGGATGGCGACGGCGCCGCCCTGGTCGTCCGTCCCGGTCAACACGGCCTTGACCATGGGTCCCTCCCAGCTTGCGGTGGTTCGTTGCGGAACCTGTTGCCGGCAGGATGGAGTCAACTCGCGGCGGGATGCAAGACTTTGCGGCCTCAGGCAAAACCCCGCACCGGCAGCCCCGGGCCGCGGCGCAGCCAATTCCGGGGCGAATAGGCGGTCCGGCCGCAGGTCGCGTGCAGCGTATAGGCATGGCGCGATACCGGCGATCGGTTCGGCGCGCTGTAATGCGGCAGCCGGCCGTGGAAGCAGACCAGGGCGCCGGCCTTGACCTCGACCGGCACCGCGGTGGCGTCGGTCGGCCAGGGCATGGCGTCCAGCGTTTCCATCCGCGTCGCGCCGTCCTCCAGCAGGAAGCGCTCGCGCAGCGGGCCCTGGTGACCACCGGGCTCGACCCACAGGCAGCCATTCGACCGGTCGGCATCCTCCAGCGCGAACCAGAAGGTGGTGACGCTGAGCGGGGTGGTCTCGAAGAAGCTGGCGTCCTGGTGCCAGCGCACCTCGCCACCGATGCCGGGCTGCTTGAAGATGTACATCGACTGCCAGATCTGCGGCTCGGCCAGGCCGAGATCGGCGGCCAGCGCGGCCAGCTTCGGGTCGCGCGAGAAGCGGTCGAACACCGGATCCAGGTCGTGCAGCGCATGGCCGATCTTGTTGATCGACAGCGCCTTGGCCTGGCGCAGCCGGCCCTCGCCGTCGAACGCCTCCTCCTCGAAGAAGCAGCGGATCTTGTCGCCCGAGGTCAGGAAGTACTCGTCGGATTTCCGCTCCTGCTCCCTGGTGGTGAAGATCGAGACGGAGTCGCCGGGATCGAAGGCCTCGACGATCGCCTCGGCCCGGGCGCGGACGGCGCGAATCTCCTCGATCGGCTTGAAGCCCTCCAGCACCAGATAGCCGTCGCGTCCGTACTGCGCCTTCTGCGTCTCGCTCAGCATCGCCCGTCCTCGCTCCGATTCCATGGTCAGTCTAGCGCGATCGCCGGCCCGGCACCGGTCTTGCTTGCAATCGAACTGAAACAATGCTCGGACGGGTCAGGGACCAGGCGGGGGATGGCGATGGCGACGACCGAAATCGGGATGGCGGCAGGCAGTGTGGCGGCGGACCGGCCGGATGCGACGGCGCGGCGGGCGCTGGTGGCGTCGGCGGTCGGCTATGCCATGGACGGGTTCGACCTGCTGATCCTCGGCTTCATGCTGTCGGCGGTGGCCGCCAGCCTCGCTTTGACTCCGGCCGAATCGGGGTCGCTGGTGACCGCGACGCTGATCGGCGCGGTGGCCGGCGGCATCCTGTTCGGCATGCTCAGCGACCGCCTCGGCCGGGTGCGGGTGCTGACCTGGACCATCCTGCTGTTCGCCGTCTTCACCGGCATGTGCGCCCTGGCCCAGGGCTATTGGGACCTGCTGGCCTACCGCACCATCGCCGGGCTCGGCCTGGGCGGCGAGTTCGGCATCGGCATGGCCCTGGTGGCGGAGACCTGGCCGGCCAAGTATCGGGCGCGCGCCTCCTCCTATGTCGGGCTGGGCTGGCAGGCCGGCGTGCTGGCCGCAGCGCTGGCCACGCCGCTGCTGCTGCCGGTGATCGGCTGGCGCGGCATGTTCGCGATCGGCCTCTTGCCGGCGATCGTGTCCTTCGTCGTCCGCCGCACCATCGGCGAGCCGGCGCTGTTCCTCGACCGCGCCGCCCGGCCGCGGCAGGGCAATGCGCTGCACCTCCTGGTCAAGGATGCCCGCACCACCCGGATCAGCTTCGCCGTCTTCATCCTCTGCTCGGTGCAGAATTTCGGCTATTACGGGCTGATGATCTGGCTGCCGACCTATCTGTCGACCGCCATGGGCTATTCCCTGACCAAATCGGCGCTGTGGACGGTGGTGACCATCCTCGGCATGTGCGTCGGCATCGGCGCCTTCGGCCATCTGGCCGACCGGATCGGCCGGCGCCCGACCTTCATCCTGTTCCAGGCCGGCGCCGCGATCATGGTCGTGGTCTATGCCCAGCTCGACTCGCCGACGGCGCTGCTGCTGGGCGGCGCGGCGATGGGGCTGTTCGTCAACGGCATGATCGGCGGCTATGGCGCGCTGATGTCGGAGCTGTACCCGACCGAGGCGCGCGCGACGGCGCAGAGCGTGCTGTTCAACCTCGGCCGCGGCGTCGGCGGCTTCGGCCCGCTGGTGGTCGGCGCGCTGGCCAGCCAGTACTCATTCAGCCTGGCGATCGGGCTGCTGGCGGTGATCTATGTGATCGACATCGGCGCCACGCTGATGCTGCCGGAAACGCGGGGCGTGGAGCTGGAGTAGGGGCGGGCGAACGAGGATTTGGTTTCCCCTCGTCGTCATCCCGGGCGCTGCGCAGCACGAAGTGATGCGCTGCAGACCCGGGATCTCTTCCAGGACCGAGCGAGATCCCGTGTCTGCGCAGCAGCACTGCGTGCCGCAAGCGCGCACGGGATGACGTGACTCCTGCTATCCAACCGGCCTCGTCGCCTGCTCCAGCCAGGCCCGGTCCTCGCCCTCCAGCTGCGGGCCGACGATGTCGCGCACCTTGGCGTGGTAGGCGTCCAGCCAGGCGCGCTCGTCCGGGGTCAGCAGCGCCGCATCGACCAGCGCCAGGTCGATCGGCGCGAAGGTGATGGTCTCGAACTGGTAGAAGGTTCGGGTGTCGTCGCTCAGCGCTTCGCAGGGCTGCACCACCACCAGCGTCTCGGTGCGGATGCCGTAGCGGCCCGCGGCGTAGTAGCCGGGCTCGTTCGACAGGATCATGCCAGGCTCCAGCGCGATCGTGTTCGGCGTCTTGGCGATCCGCGCCGGCCCCTCATGCACGCTGAGATAGCTGCCGACGCCGTGGCCGGTGCCGTGGTCGTAGTCCAGCCCGTGCTCCCACAGCGGCCGGCGGGCGAAGGCGTCGATCTGCGACCCGGTGGTGCCCTTCGGGAAGCGCGCGGTCGAGATCGCGATATGGCCCTTCAGCACCAAAGTGAAGTTGCGCCGCATCTCCTCGGTCGGCGTGCCGACGATGATGGTGCGGGTGATGTCGGTGGTGCCGTCGCGGTACTGCCCGCCGCTGTCGACGAGATAGACGTTGCCCGGCTCGATCCGCCGGTTGCTCTCGGCGCTGAAGCGGTAATGCGGCAGGGCGGCGTTCGGGCCGGCAGCCGAGATGGTGTCGAAGCTGAGGTCGCGCAGCGCGCCGGTGGCGACCCGGAACTCCAGCAGCCTGGCCGCGGCGCTCGCCTCGTCCAGCGCACCGGATGGCGCCTCGCGCGACAGCCACGCGAGGAAGCGGCTGACCGCGGCGGCGTCGCGGCGATGGGCTTCGCGGGTGCCCTCCAGCTCGATCGCATTCTTGCGGGCGCGGGGCAGGGCGCAGGGGTCGGCGCCGACATCGACCTTGGCGCCCTTCAGCCGGTCCTGCACCCAGGCGCTGGCCGAGCTGGCGTCGATCCGCACCGCCTTGCCGGCGCGGCCCAGCCCCTCCAGCGCCTGCCCCAGCGTGCTCGGCGGCTGGATCGCCACCTCGTTGCCGAGATGGGTGTCGACGCCCGGCACCAGCTTGCGCCGGTCGATGAACAGATCGACCAGCCCGTCGGCATGCAGCACGGCGAAGGACAGCGGCAACGGCGTGTGCGGCACGTCGGCGCCGCGCAGGTTCAGCAGCCAGGCGACGCTCTCCGGCGCGGTCAGCACCACCGCGTCCAGCCGGTCGCGCCGCAGCGCCTCGGCCAGCTCGGCGCGCTTCTCCCGCGCATCCTGGCCGGCGACGTCCAGCGCCTGGACGATGGTGGGCGAGATCGGGGCCGGGGGCTGATCGGTCCACAGCGTGTCGATCGGGTTCTCCTCGACCGCCACCAGCGTGCCGCCCGCGGCCTCCACCACCTTGCGGGCCTTCTCGACCCAGGCGACAGTGACGAGGCGCGGGTCGTAGCCGGCGCGGCCGCCATTCGGCATTGCCTCGGCCAGCCAGGCCTCGTGCGGCTCCTGGTGCAGGTGCCGCCGCTCCCACAGCGCCGGGTCGGTCTGCTGCTGCGCCTGGATGGTGTAGCGGCCGTCGATGAAGATCGCGGCGCGATCGGCCGTGACCACGGCGAGGCCGGCGGAACCGGTGAAGCCGGTCAGCCAGGCCAGGCGCTCGGCCCGGGCCGGCAGGTACTCGCCCTGATGCTCGTCGGCATGCGGCACGACATACGCGTCGAGGTCCAGCCGGGCCAGCGCGCCGCGCAGCGCGGCCAGCCGCTCCGTCGGCTTCGGCCCGGCCGGGCGGCGGGCGGCGGCGACCGCGGCCTTGGCGGCGTGCAGCCGCTTGGCCTGGGCGTCGGTGGCGCCCGGCACCGCCAGCTCCATCCATTCCCGGTCGTCCAGCGCCGCGGGCGCGGCGACCACGCCCTCCAGCAGCTCCTGCAGTCCGGCGGCGTCGTAGCGGCCGCCGGTGTCGGCGGCCGCGGCGGCGAGGGCATCGGCGAGATCGGTGGTCATCGGCAGCGCGTCCGTCAGCGAGGGCGGCCCGGGCCGGGGCGCCGGGCGGAATGAATCCTTATCGCGCATCGGGCGGGGCGGGGGAAGCGGTCGGGCATCGTTCCGATCAAGCCCGGCACGGCTGCGTGCAGCGACATGTTGCTATGCACAAATTCGATATTGCAGCGCACAAAGAAGCGCGCATTCTATCGATGTGAGACCGCCGCCCAGGCGATCCCGCCATCAATGACAATCTTGGAAACGTCTCACGGAAGCAGCGTTCCTCCATGCCGTCACGGCGGGGCCGCGGCGGATGTTGCAATGCAATAACCTGCGCCAGCAGGAAGCGGAAAACGGGACACGATCATGGGATACCAGCTTCTCGCCACCCTCATCCGCGGCTTCTTCCGGATCCGCGGCGGCATCGACCGCAGCCTGACCTATCACGAGCTGATGGAGCTGACCGACCGGCAGCTCGAGGATATCGGCCTGACCCGCAACCTGATCGAGACGGTGCTGGTGCAGGGCGACAATGACGTGACGGCCATGCTGCCGGAAGGCGCGGTGCGTGCCTCGCTGCAGCGCGCTGCCAACACCAACCGCATCGCCAGCGTCGCCTGACGGGCCGGCGCGGCCTGATCAGCGTTCAGCGGTCTCGATGGCGGGCGTCTCCGGCGCCCGCGGGTCGAGCCCGATGGCGCCCTGGGTCGCCGGCTGCACGGACACGAAGCCCGGCCGCGACTCGGCTGGGGCGCGCGCCCGCTGCCCCATCCGGTAGAGGGTGAAGGCGACCAGCACCACGTTCACCGCCCCGACGAAGGCGAACAGCGTCGGGGTGCCCAGCTGCACCATCAGCAGGCTGGCCGGCACCGGCCCGACCACGGCGCCGATGGCGTAGATCAGCAGCAGGCCGCTCGAGGTCTCGACGAACTCCCCGGCCCGGACCTGGTCGAAGGTGTGCGCCAGGGCCAACGGGTACAGCGGCAGCGAAAAGGCGCCGTAGAGGAAGGCGAGGCCGATCACCGCCTCTCCCGGCAACCAGTCGACCGCCAGCAGCGCCACGCCGGCCGTGGCGGTGCCGATGCCCGAGATCACGATCGTCCAGCGCCGGTCGACCCGGTCCGACAGCCGGCCCAGCGGCCATTGCCCGACGGCGCCGCCCAGCACCGCCACGCTCATGAACAGCGCCACGGTGGCGGCGTCGAAGCCGCGGGCCTGGGCGAAGACCGGCCCCAGCGACCAGAAGGCGGCGTTGCCGATGCCGACCACCAGGCATGCCGCCGCGCCGACCGGCGAGGTCGCGACCAGCCGGGGCAGGCGCAGCCGCACCGCCTCCGGCACCGGCGGCGCCGCCACCCGGGTCATCGCGACCGGCAGCACCGCCAGGCAGATCATGATCGCGATCCAGGTGAAGGCGGTCATCGGGTTGCCGGTCTCCACCCCCAGCAGCATCTGGCCGATGGTGATCGCGACCAGGGTGACGATGGTGTAGAGCGACAGCACGGTGCCGCGGGTGCGGCTGGTCGCCTGCTCGTTCAGCCAGCTCTCGATCACCATGAACACCACGGCGAAGCAGAAGCCGGTGCCGCCGCGCAGCACGATCCAGGGCGCCGGGTGGACATATTGCGGGAAGGACAGGGCGACCGCCGCCGCCAGCGCCGCCACCGCCGCGAAGGTGCGGACATGGCCGGCGCGGCGGACCAGATGGGGCCCGAGCAGGCACCCCAGCACGAAGCCGGCATAGTAGCCGGAGCCGAGCAGGCCGGTGACCACGGTGCCGAAGCCGGCATCGGTCGCCCGCACCGCCACCAGCACCGCCTGCAAGCCATTGCCGCACAGCATCAGCCCGACCCCGGCCAGGAGCGCGGCGACGGAGGAGAGGACGGCGGACATGGGATGGACCTCGGCGGCACCGGCGGCGGAGAATCCCGCCGCCGGAACCCAGCCTAGGCCGGCCTTCGAACGGAATTTTGTCCAGGAGCGACAGCCGCTGCAGCCGGTGCGCTGCGCTGCCGCTCCCGGCCCCTTCTCAGCGCCCCAGCTCGTGCAGATAGGCCGTGCGCGCGGCCACGCCGGCATTGGTGAAGTCGGTGAACACGCCGTCGACGCCGAGGCGGAAGAACTTCAGGTATTCGGCCTGCGGGTCGCCCTTGTAGTCGCCGGCCAGGTATTTGCCTTCGTTGCGGAAGGTGAAGACATGGACGAACAACCCGGCCTTGTGCGCATCGGCCACCAGGCTGGTCGGCGGCTGGGTCGTCGCCTGCGTGGTCGACCCGGTGAAGGCGCTGCCGTCCGCGTTCCTGTCCGTCCAGGGCACGACCTTCAGCGGCACGATCTGCGGCTTCCACGGGCCGATGCCGTCGGCATAGGTCTTGATCTCGGCCAGCCCGGCCGGGGTCAGCATCGCGTCGAACCAGCGCGGGTCGCCGGCCACGGTCCAGTCATAGGGCCGGCTGTCGACCACCTCGTTGTAGACCACGGCGCCGGTCTTGTAGTCGACGTCATAGCCGTCGATCAGCTGCACCACCTTGGTCTTCAGCCCGTGGGCACGCAGGTATTTCAGGCTGCCGGGCTCGAAGCTCTGCACGAAGATCGGCGCGTCCGGGGCGTTGAGGCCGTTATCCGCGATGATCTTGATCATCGCGTCCTCCAGCGGCCGGCTGCCCGGCGCGCCGCAGCCATTGGCGATCGCCTGCTCGTCGTTCCAGGTCGGGTTCTTGCTCTCGGGATAGACCGAGATGGTGCGGCCGGTCGCCTGGCTCCTGGCCTTGGCGATGTCGATGATCTCCTGGAAGGTCAGGATCGGGAACTTGCCGTTGAACTCCTTCGGCCGCTCGCTGGCGGCGTCGTAGGTGGTGCCGCCCAGCCACTGCTTCAGCTCGGCCGCGGTGAAATCGGTGATCGACCAGTCGCCGGTGTGGTCCTCGCCGTCGACGATCAGCGACTTCAGGACCGATTTCGGGTCCTTCGGATCGGTCAGGTCGGTCAGGTATTCCGACGGGCCGCTGGTCGGGGTCTGGGCCCAGGCGACCTTGACCATGACGCCCGGCACGGTGCGCTTGCGGGCCGCGACCTCCGGGTTGGTCTTCGCCACCTCGGCGATGTTGGTGTTGTCGCTCAGCCAGGGGTTGTGCCGGGCCACCAGGATGCAGTCCCGGGTCAGGTGCAGGTCCTCCTCGAGCGCGTCGGTGCCCAGCGCCGCGGCCATGTCGTAGGAGGGCTGGGTCTCCTCCGGCATCAGCCCGGGCAGGCCGCGATGGCCGATCACCAGCGGCGGCTTGCCGTCGAGGGTCTGGAAGGACTGCGGATCGGCGGCCGGGGCCGCGCGGCTGCCGGCGATCAGGGCGACGGCGGTGAGGGCGATCAGCGAGGCGGAACGGTGGCTTCCCATGCAGGGCGACCTTTGTCTGGGGCAGGGTGAAAGTGCCCCAAGCTAGAGCGCCGGCATGACGCGTCCGTGACGCCGCCGCCGAAATCCTCAGCCCCGAAGATGAAGTTTTGGCAATGTTCGGGCGGCGGGCCTCAGCCCAGGATCAGCGTCGGCCAGCCGCGGATCGGGATCTTGTCGGCCAGGGTCAGTCGCTGCAGCCGGTGCGCGGCCAGCACCTGGGGTGCCTGGCGGTCCAGCAGCCCGGCCAGGATCGCCACGCCGCCCGGCGCCAGGTTGCGGCGCAGGTCGTCTGCCATGCTCATCAGCGGCCGGGCCAGGATGTTGGCGATGATCAGGTCGTAGGGGCCGTGCTCGGCCACCACCCGGCTGGCATAGCCGTTCGAGACCACGGCGGTGACCCGGTCCGACAGCCTGTTGATACGGGCGTTGATACGGGTAACGCGGATCGATTCCGGGTCGATATCGGCGGCCAGCACCGGGGCATGGAACAGCTTCGCGGCGGCGAAGGACAGGATGCCGGTGCCGCAGCCCATGTCGAGGACGCGGCGGAAGCGGCGGCGGCGCGACAGCCGGTCCAGCGCCCGCAGGCAGCCCTCGGTGGTCGGGTGCTCGCCGGAGCCGAAGGCGGTGGCGGCGTCGATGCACAGCGGGACGCTGCCGGGCGGCGGCGCGTCCTCGATATGCGAGCCATGGATGAAGAAGCGGCCGATGCGCAGCGGCGGGAAGGCCTGGTAGGTCGCGGCCAGCCAGTCGGTCGGCGGCACCTTCTCCACCACCGGCGCCGGCAGCGTTGTGCCCAGCATCGCCGCCACCAGGGCCAGCCGCGCGGCCAGCGCCGCCTCGTCCGGCGGATTGCGGTCGATCCCCTCGATCACCCAGTCGCCGCCATCCTCGATCTCGAAGGCGGCGACCGAGGCGAAGATGTCGTCGAAGGCGGTCTGCACGTCGTCACCGATCTCCGGGCTGACGACGATGCTGGTGCGCCAGGCGGAGGCGGCTTCGGAGGGGACGGTACGGCTCATCAAGGGTCCAGGCGGCAGGATCTATGCTGGCCGCACAGTATCGGGCCAGCCGCCGGTTTGCATCCGCGATGTCATCGTCAGTCCGTTGAGGCGATTTATCAAATTTTCCACAACTTACAGATGTTGACGCCGTCTCGGCCGCAAGCGGTCATGATGCCTCCGGCCCGCCTCGCCGCGCTGGCGGATGGCCGGCCAGGATCGGCGCGGCTACAGGAGGCGTCATGACACCGCAGGAGATCAAGCAGGGTGCCACCGGCCAGGCCGGCACCTCGGCCACACCCTTCGCGATCAGCTATCTGCAGCTGTGCCAGATCTCGTATTTTCAGACCGACCAGATCGCGGAGGCAGTGCCCGGGGTGCCGCCGCCGGGGGAGACCGGGCCGGATTCCTCGATCGGCAGTTGGAGCGTGGTCTGGGGCCCGGCCAAGGACTGGGACGACAGCAACCTCGCCTATGCCGCCGCCTACACCGATGCGGCGTCGGGCGTGCCGGTGCTGCTGGTGGTCTGCCTGCGCGGCACCGACGTCCATGTCGACGATCCCTGGGGCACCCTGAAGCAGCTGTTCGAGGACCTGCGGGTGCCCGACCAGGTGGCGCTGCCCTGGGCGTCCAGCAGCCCGGCGCGGATCGCCAAGGGCACCCTGTCCGCCCTCGACGTCATCCAAAAGCTCAGCTCCAACGGCCAGACCCTGTCGGACTTCGTGCCGAGCTATCTGAACGACAACCAGCAGCCGGTGCTGATCGTCACCGGCCACAGCCTGGGCGGCGCCCTGACCACCGTGGTCGCGCCCTGGCTGCAGAGCCTCGGGATCACCAGCCCGGTCGTGCCGGCCACCTTCGCCGCGCCGACCGTCGGCAACGCGGATTTCGCCACGCTGTACGGCACCGATTTCAGCTATTCGATGCGCTACTGGAACGACCACGACATCGTCCCGAATGCGTGGTGGAACCTGCCGGCGATCGCGACGATCTACCAGCCCTGCACCCTGACGCCGCCGGGCTTCGTGACCGACGGGCTGACCCATTTCGAGAACAAGCTGAAGGGCATCAGCTACGTCCAGCCGGCCCTGAACACCCAGCTCTCCGGCTCCTGCAGCAGCCTGGGAAAGACCTGGATCGACCAGGCCGGCGTGCAGCACAGCACCCACACCTACATGGCCCCGCTGGGCGGGGTGAACATCGAGCCGCCGGGCGGGGCGGGGACGCCGTCGATCGTCGATTACAAGCCGGGCTGAACGGGGCCGCTCAGGACTCGTCGGCGGCCTCGGCCAGGGCCGCCGGCGAATCCTGGCTGACGGTGACGACCGGCCCGAAGGCCGCGCCGAAGAAGGCGACCAGCCGCTCGTACAGCACCCGGCAGTTGCCCGGCTTGACGATGCCGTGGCCCTCGTCCGGGAACAGCAGCGTCTCATAGGGAATGCCGCGGGCGTCCAGTTCCGTCCGCATGATCTCGACATGCTCCGGCGTCACATTCGGGTCGGTCAGGCCCTGGACGATCAGCAGGCGCCCCTCGATCCGGTCGACGGCGTGGATCGGCGACCGCTCGCGGTATGTCTCGGGCAGCTCGTCCGGCGTGCCGCCCATCATCGCCTCGGAATAGGGGCGCAGGTCGGGCCGGGTGGTCCAGTAGTCGGTGACCAGGTCGGTCATGCCGCAGATCGGCGCCGAGGCAGCAATCACGTCGCGCGGGAAATGCGTGATCGCCCACCAGGCGGAGTAGCCGCCATAGGACAGGCCGGTGATGCCGACCCGGCCCGGCTGCGCCAGCCCGGCATTCATCAGCGCCAGGATGCCGGTGCGGATGTCCTCCTGCTCGCGCCCGCCCCAGCCGTCTTCCTTGATCGCCTCCTGGAAGGCCAGGCCGAGGCCGGTGCTGCCGCGGTAGTTCGGCTGCAGCACGTTGAAGCCGGCTTGGGCCAGCGCCTGCGGCACCGGGTCGAAGCGGCCGTCATAGTGGGCGGTCGGCCCGCCATGGACATGGACCACGGCACCACGCGCCTCGCCCCTGGCGCGGTACAGCCAGCCCTGGATGCGCAGCCCGTCGACCGAATGCCACCAGAAGGGCTCGGCCGGGCTCAGCTCCGCCGGATCGGGCAGCGTCCCTTCGGGCAGCGGCGCCAGCTCATGAGCGGTCAGCAGGTCCGGCGCCTCGGCCGCCAGGGTGACGATGCCGGTCGGCGTCGTGGCCCGGCCGCGCTCCAGCACCCAGCGGCCGTCGGGCAGCGGCGCGATCGGGCGCAGGATGTCGCCGCCGCGGAACACCGGGGCATAGGCGCCGGTCGAGACCATCAGGAACCCGGCCTCGTCCCGCGCGGCGCTGGATTCGATCACCACCAGCAGGTCCTGGCCGCCATCCGCCTGGCGCGGCCAGCGCACATGCTCGACCGGGATGGCGGGATTGTCGACCAGCCAGCGCAGGTCGTCGGTTGCGAGGTCGAACAGCCCCAGCCGCTTGTGCGACGGCCCCTCGGCGACGAAGGCCACGCGGGTCCCGTCCGGTGACCACACGCCTTCGGCCTTGGCCGGGCCGCCGGGGCTGTACAGCTCGCGATCCGCGCCGGTCTCCAGGTCGTAGACCCACAACGCCCGGCCGCTCGGATGATGGTCGTTGCGCAGATACAGGATGCGGCGCCCGGTCGGGTCCAGCTTCGGCATCAGCTTGCAGGACCGCAGCGGCGAGGCCAGGGCGCGCTGCGCCCCCGTGGCGATGTCGTGCTCGTACAGGTGCAGGATATCGCCGCCCAGCCCGGTGGCCGGATCGCGGCTGGCGGCGTAGACCAGCCGGCGCCCGTCCGGGTGCGCTTGAGCGGTGTAGACATAGTAGCCCGGCCGGTCCGGCAGCAGCGCCTCCGCCGGCCGCGTGGGGTCGAGCCAGACCCGCTGCAGCCCGACCTGCTCCTCGCCGTCGCGGCGGCGGGCGACGATCAGGGCCACGCTGTCCGGCGCCCAGCTGAAGCTCTCGCAATCCCAGCCGGAACACGGCTCCGGCAGCAGGCGCGGCGGCGCATCGCCCGCGGTCGGGGCGATCCAGGGGCCGTTGCCCTCGGCCTTGCCGTTCCACAGCCAGGCCACCCAGCGCCCATCCGGCGACACGGCCGGGAACAGCAGCCGCGGCGCGGCGATCAGGCGGTCCAGGAAGCCGGGATCGATGCTCATGGCGGAAATGCTACCTCAGGGACGGCGGATCGAGATACGGCGCCGGACGCATGGCGGGCGCGGCGTGGCTACGCCGGGACGCCGGCCAGCTCCTCGATCCGGTGGCAGGCCGCACGGTGGCCGGTGCCGAAATCGCGCAGCCCCGGCACGGCCCGGGCGCACAGCTCCGCCGCATGCGGGCAGCGGATGCGGAAGGCGCAGCCGGAGGGCGGGTTGATCGGCGACGGCGTGTCGCCCTGCAGCACCACCCGCCGGCGCTGCCGCGCCCGCACCGGGTCCGGCACCGGCACGGCGGAGAGCAAGGCTTGGGCATAGGGGTGCAGCGGCCGGGCGAAGAAGGCGTCGCGGCCGGCGATCTCCGCCTCCCGCCCCAGATACAGCACCATCACCCGGTCGCTGATGTGCCGCACCACGCTCATATTGTGCGAGATGAAGATCAGCGCCATGCCCATCTCGCGGCGCAGGCGCATCAGCAGGTTGACGATCTGGGCCTGGATCGAGACGTCCAGCGCCGAGACCGGCTCGTCGCAGACGATCAGCTTCGGCCGCAGGATGATGGCCCGGGCGATGCCGATGCGCTGGCATTGGCCGCCGGAGAATTCGTGCGGGTAGCGATGGGCCAGGGCAGGGGACAGGCCGACCTGGCGCATCGCCTCGTTCACCCGGGCGGCGACCTCGGCCCGCTTCAGCTCCGGGTGGAAGGTGCGCAGCGGCCGGCCGATGATCTGGGCCACGGTCATGCGCGGGTCCAGCGACGCCAGCGGGTCCTGGAAGATGATCTGCATGTCCCGCCGCCGCGGCCGCAAGGCGTCCTCGGACAGGCCGGTGACGTCGCTGCCGTTCCAGGCGACGGTGCCGGCGGTGGGCGGGATCAGCTTCAGCACCGCCCGGCCCAGGGTCGACTTGCCGCAGCCGGATTCGCCGACCACGGCCAGCACCTCGCCCGGCGCCAGGTCGAAGGACACGTCGTCCACCGCCTTCACCACCAGCGGCGGGCCGCTCAGCAGCCCGCTGGAAAGCGGGAAATGAACCTTCAGGTTGCGGACCGACAGCACCGGGGTCATGGCACCAGCTCCGGCACGGCGGCGGGCTGCGGCAGCGGCCTGTGGCAGGCGACGACACGGCCGACAGCGTCCCGGGCCGGCAGCAGCGGCGGCATCTCGGCGGTGCAGGCCTCGACCCGACGCTCGCAGCGCGGGGCGAAGGGGCAGCCCGGCAGGTCGCCGGCGGCGGCGCGCGGCTGGCCCGGGATCACCCGCAACTCGCCGTCGCGGCCCTCCAGGTCCGGCGTCGAATCCAGCAGGCCCCTCGTATAGGGATGGGCCGGGTCGGCGAATAGCGGCTCGACCGGCGCCGCCTCCATCACCTTGCCGCCATACAGCACCAGCACCCGGTCGCACATCTCGGCGACGACGCCGAGGTCGTGGGTCACCAGGATCACCGCCGTCCCCAGCTCGCGCACCAGGTCGCGCAGCAGGTCCAGCACCTGGGCCTGGACGGTGACGTCCAGCGCCGTGGTCGGCTCGTCCGCCAGCAGGATGCGCGGGTTGCACAAGAGGGCCATGGCGATCATCACCCGCTGCCGCATGCCGCCGGACAACTGGTGCGGGTACTGCCGCATGCGCTTCGCCGCGTCGGGGATCTTCACCCGGTCCAGCATCTGCACGGCCTTGTCCCAGGCCTCGCGCTTGCGCATCCCCTGGTGGCGGATCAGCACCTCGGTCAGCTGCGCCCCGATCCGGTGATAGGGGTTCAGCGAGGTCATCGGGTCCTGGAAGATCATGGTCATGGCCGACCCGCGCAGCCGGTCCAGCCCGCGCCGGTCCAGCGCCAGCAGGTCCTGCCCCTCGAAGCGGATCCGGCCGGTGGCGGTGCCGTTCCCGGCCAGCAGGCCCATGATCGACAGCAGGATCTGGCTCTTGCCCGACCCGCTCTCGCCGACGATGCCCAGCACCTCGCCGCGGCGGACCGCGAAGTCGACCCCGGCCACGGCGACGGCGTCGCCCCGGCGCATCCGGAAGCGGATCGCCAGATCCTCGACCGAGAGGAGAGGATCAGCGTTCATTGGGGTCAAAGGCATCGCGCAGCCCGTCGGCGACGAAGTTCATGCAGAACAGGGTCAGGGCCAGGGCCAGGCCCGGCAGGATCAGCATGTGCGGGGCGGTCTCGATCTTGGCCTGGCCCTCGCTGATCAGCACGCCCCAGCTGGTCTCCGGCGCCTGCACGCCGAGGCCGAGGAAGCTGAGCAGGGATTCGCTCAGGATCACGTCGGGGATCAGCAGGCTGGAATAGACGATCACCACGCCGACGCAGTTCGGGATGATGTGCTTCAGCACGATCTGGCGCTTGGTCATGCCGCCGGCCCGCGCCGCCTCGATGAATTCGCGGTGGCGCAGCGCGATGGCCTGGGCGCGGACGATGCGCGACGGGGTCAGCCACAGCGACAGCACCACGGCGATGATCACGGCGGTGCTGCCGCGGCCCAGCGCCATGCTGATCAGGATGACCTGGAAGATGTAGGGGATGCCGTACAGCACGTCGACGATGCGCATCATCACCTGGTCGACCACGCCACCCAGGAAGCCCGCCACCGACCCCCAGGTGACGCCGATGGCGACCGCGATCAGCGTCGCCACCAGGCCGATGATCAGCGACACCTGGCCGCCGGCCATGATCCGCAGCAGCAGGTCGCGGCCCAGGTCGTCGGTGCCGAAGGGATAGGCCGAGAACAGGTCCATCGGCGCGTTCATCGCCTCGAAATTGGCGTCGTCCGGCTCGTAGCTGTACAGGAGCGGCCCGCCGAAGCAGAAGATCACGATCAGCACCAGCACGATCAGGCTGGCCACGGCGGCCCGGTTGGCGCGGAACCGGCGCAGCGCCTCGCGCAGCGGGCTGACGCCCTCGGCGCCCGCTTCCTCGGGTGCTGTGAGATCGGCGGCGGCGTCGGTCATGTCCGCGACCTCGGGTCCAGCAGCATCTGCGCCACGTCGGTCACCATGTTGAACAGGATGATGCAGGTGCCGTAGACCAGGGTGACCCCCATCACCATGGTGTAGTCGCGGCTGATCGCGCTCTCGACGAAGTAGCGGCCGATGCCCGGCACGGCGAAGATGGTCTCGATCACCATCGACCCGGTGATCAGCCCGGCCGTGGCGGGGCCGAGATAGGCGATCACCGGGATCATGGCGCCGCGGATGGCATGGTGAGTCAGCACCCGCCATTCGCCCACGCCCTTGGCCCGGGCGGTGCGGATGTAGTTGCTGCGCAGCGTCTCGATCATCGCGCCGCGGGTCAGCCGGGCGACATAGGCGATGTTCGGCAGCGCCATGGCCACCACCGGCAGCACCATCGATCGCCAGCCATTGTCCCAGCCGGCCACCGGCACCAGGCTCAGCATCAGGGCGAAGACGATCTGCAGGATCGGCGCCATGACGAAGGTCGGCACCACGATGCCGCCCATGGCGACCGCGCTGACCAGGTTGTCCAGCGGGCCGTTGCGGCGCAGCGCCGCGACCACGCCCAGGGTGACGCCGGCGACGGCGTAGAGCAGCGTGGCCCACAGCCCGATCTGCAGCGAGATCGGCAGGCCGTGGCCGATCAGCTGCGTCACCGTGTATTCGCGATAGTACATCGACTGGCCGAAATCGAGCCGCACGACGTCGCCCAGGAAGCGCAGATACTGCTGCCACAGCGGCTCGTTCAGGTGGAACTGCGCCTCCATCCGGGCGATCAGCGCCGGCGGCAGCTTCTTCTCGCCGTCGAAGGGCCCGCCCGGCGCGAAGCGGATGACGAAGAAGGTGATCGTCGCCAGCGCGAACAGCGTCGGCACGCTGCCCAGCATGCGGCGAAGGACGGACAAGACCATCAAACTCTCTCTTCGTCATTCCCGCGAAAGCGGGAATCTCTCCACGTCCGGAGGCGGCGCGAGATCCCCGCTTTCGCGGGGATGACGAGAAGGGGGCGCGGCTTGCACCGCGCCCCCTTCCGTCACTTCTCGATGCTCAGGAACTTCGACATCGGATGGCCGATCGGGTTGGCGCCCCAGCCCTTGACGTAGGTCTGGACCAGCAGGTTGTCGCTCGACACCGTGATCGGGATGAAGACGTACTGGTCCAGCATGCGCTGCTCGGCCTGGCCCAGGGTCTCGTAGAACTTGGCCTTGTCCGCCGCGACGGCGTTGGCCTGGTCCATCAGCTTCTCGTATTCGTCGTCCTTCCAGTGATAGCTGGCCGTGCCGGTGTAGCGCAGGGCGTCCAGCCAGGTCTTGGCCTGCGGATAGTCGCCGCCATAGCTGTCCATGCAGACCTGCCAGGTGCCGGTGTGCAGCTTCTCCAGCCAGGTCTTGACCTCGGTCAGGTCCAGCTTGGTGCGGACGCCCAGATTCTGCTTCCACATCGCGGTGATGCCCTCGACCCGCCGCTTGCTGGCGGCGCTGGACGGCCCGATGATCTCGATCTCCAGCGGCTTGTCCGGGCCGTAGCCGGCCTCGGCCAGCAGCTTCTTCGCCTCGGCCAGGCGTTCTTCCTTGCTTAAGCCCGCCTCCTGCACCTTGCCGGGCTTGTAGCTGGGATCCTGGTTGATCGAGAAGGTGTACATCGGCACGTTGCCGGCCTTCTCGATCTTCTCCTGCAGGAAGTCGCGGTCGATGGCATAGGCCAGCGCCTTGCGCACGCGGATGTCCGACAGCGGGCCGGCATCGGGCTGGAAGCTCAGATACTTCATGCCCAGCGTCGGGTTCTGGTGCAGCTCCTGCGGCCGCTCGGTCTTCAGCTTCTCGATCTGGTCGGCCGGCACCGTCATGGTCGAGTCCAGCTCGCCGGCCAGGTAGCGCTTCAGCTCGGTCGAGGCGTCCTCGGTGACGTGGTAGACGACCGTGTCGATCTTGACGTTGGCGGCGTCCCAGTAGTTCGGGTTCTTGACCAGCACCACCTTCGACTGCGGCACATATTCCTTCAGCATGTAGGCGCCGTTGCTGACGAACAGCTCCGGCCGCGTGTAGTCCAGCTTGTTGCCGGCGGCCTTCAGGCTCGCCTCATGCACCGGCGCGGTGGTGTGGAAGTCCAGGATGTAGGGCGCATCCGGCATCGGGTAGTCGAGCGTCAGCACCACCGTGCGGTCGTCCGGCGCCGCGGCGCCCAGCTGGCTCGCATCCTTCAGCTTGCCCTCGTTGAACGGCTTGCTGTTCTTGATCGGCAGGACGGCGGTCAGATAGTAGGCGTGCTCCGACGCCGTCTCGGGGTCGATGGCGCGGATGATGCCGCGCACGAAATCGGCCGCCACCATCGGGTCGCCATTCGACCATTTCAGCCCGGGACGCAGATGGAAGGTCCAGGTCAGGCCGTCGGCGCTGATCTCCCACTTCTCCGCGGCACCCGGCTGCGGGTTGCCCTGCGGATCCAGGATTAGCAGCGCCTCGAACAGGTCGGCGATGATGTAGTTCTCGCGCGCGCCGTTGTTCAGCTGCGGGTCCAGGGTCGACGGCGCGCTGCCGAAGCCGCGGTTCAGCACCGTCTCGGCCGCCGCGGGGCCGGCCAGCGCCCCGGCGGATACCGCCAGGCACAAAGCCAGCGCCATGGCCGATTTGTTCAGAAAGCTCATGCAAACCCCCAGATTGTGATCCCCCCGCCGAGGCGGCGCCGTGGTTCCGGTCCGCTTCTCTTGCCGTCCTGCCTCAGGCGTCTCGCGGGACTGGTCCGCCCCGCCGGTCGCGATTTGGGCAGGCGGCCGTCGTTCCTGACAAGGCACGAAAGCGACGGAGGCCTGAACTTCAGGTTATCGGTAGGCGCGGCATGTCGACCCTGGGACGGGCCGGCCATGTCCGCTAGGGTTTCGCCGGACGATTCGGGAGGATCTGGGAATGAAGACGCGTGCCGCCGTAGCCGTGGCTGCAGGGAAGCCTCTGGAGATCCTGGAGGTGGATCTGGAGGGTCCGAAGTTCGGCGAGGTCTTGGTCGAGATCAAT
>Ga0207426_1000487_pt1 | contig 59943 bp, 56 predicted proteins | sample AraplaMF_Cvi_mMS_FD_184265 | JGI IMG/M metagenome (GOLD analysis project Ga0207426, IMG submission 184265) | Arabidopsis root microbial communities from the University of North Carolina, USA - plate scrape MF_Cvi_mMS (SPAdes) (version 2) | ecosystem: Host-associated > Plants > Roots > Endosphere...
CGCGTCGAGATCATCCGCTTGCTGAGCATGTCGATCGCGACCAGCTCGCGCAGCGTGTCCAGCGCCCACCCCGTCCATTTCATGTCGGGGTCGGTCGGCCTGATCTCGTCGGAGTCGGATTGCGTCTCGTCCATGGAACATATCATGAACATGAATCGCGATCGAGTCCAGCGCAGCGCCGAAACGTCAGGGGATCTGCGGCGTTCCGGCGGAAGTGTGTACGCCGTCGAAGGTCAGTCGCCGCGATCGGCCTGTCCGATCTCTACCCCATCGGCGGCAGCCGATCCGATGCGGTCGGGCGCGCCCGGGCTCGATTCGGCCCCTTTGTGGACTTTTCAGCCATGCTGGGCGCGGGTTCTCGAAACCATCGCCAGCCGCCTCACACCGCCGCATTTCCAAGCGGTCTCTCACCACCTGGCTCCCCTCTGCGGAAGGAAGAGGCAGACTAAGCTCATTGTGGAGAGACCTCAGGAGAGGTGCATCCATTGACAATCCTTCTAGATGAATTGACGTCCGAAATGATGGTGTCGAACGAGTTGGGGAGCCGTTGCGCGATTGCCGAAACTTCCTAGTCTGACGTCATTCACATGGACCCGGTGAAATCCCGGGTGGCTCTTCCGGCCGCCGAACCGCCGGATAACGCTGGCGATCGAAGGGCAGCTTCCCTGTAGCTGCCGACTGTTGCGAATACCGCCCAGATGTGACGCGATTACCTCCAATGGAGGGATCCAATTTTATTTGGGTCGTTTCGCAACTTCGGCAAAGCCCACAGAACAGCAGTTCCAGATACCACGCGGCCCAACCGCTCGCGCAGCTTGGGTGATAACCATGATCCCAACCCAAATACTGGCTTGTCCAGCCTGTCGTTCTGAGTTGATTCTGACAGATGAGGCTTTGACGTGCACCGAATGCGATGTTGTCTATACGCTTGACAGCAATCGTCCTGATCTGCGTCCGCACAGGCCGATATCGGCGACCTGCTCGGTGATCGTCGGCAATATGGAGGAACCACCGGCCGGCACTTTTGTGGAGAAGCTGCAACCCAATTCATATTCGGTGATCCCCGATTGGCAAAATGTCAAACTCAAGCCGAGCTATGGAAATCGCCTCATTCCTGAACAATTGAGCTACATGCCGCATGCCGATCACGATGAGTGGATGCTTGATTTGGGTTGCGGAGAATTCCCTCTCAATAAGCCTCTGTTTGAAAATTTGACGGGTCTGTCGTATGTCGGGGTCGATTACGGAGGCTCTGCCGCCGATCTGTTTGCCGACGCGCACGCGCTGCCGTTTCGCGATAACAGCTTCAAGTTGATCACCTGTGTCGCCGTGCTCGAGCATGTCGCTCGACCATATATCGCGATGGCGGAAGCGTTTCGTGTGCTGAAACCCGGCGGAATCCTGATAGGCACCGTTGCCTTTCTTGAGCCTTTCCACCTTGCCAGTCACCATCACATGTCTCATCTTGGGCTTTACCAGACGCTTCGTGACGCTGGCTTTTCATCGGCGATCATCGCTCCGAACCGGACATGGTCTGGATTGCGGGCACAAGCCGAGATGTCCTTGTATCCGATCAGGCTCCCAATCTGGCTGCGGCGGTTCCCCGTTGTGCCGGCTGAATTGATGCACAAGCTATTGTGGCGACTGAAGTATATATTTCGTTCGGCTGAACACCTGAACGAACTCAATAGGCTGCACGAGACAACAGCCGGTTATCGATTTGTAGCCTTCCGCCCCGCCCACGAGAAGGGCTGAGCCTGGAGCTGGAAGCAGCTCCTCTTCCCTGGAACAAGGCTGCGGCTCGGGTGCCCCCGGCTTCCGCCCATTGCGGTCCGGCAGTCCATTGCGAATCATATAAGTGTCTGCTTATATGATTCGCATGACCGCCACCGAGATCTTCCAGGCCCTGGCCGACCCGACCCGACGCGCCGTGTTCGAGCGGCTGGCGGACGACGAGCTGAGCGTGACCGAGCTGAAGGCCGGCTTCGCCGTGTCGCAGCCGGCGATCTCGCAGCATCTCGCCGCCCTGCGCCGCGCCGGGCTGGTGGCGGAGCGGCGCGACGGCCGCTTCGTGTACTACCGCTCGGCGCCGGAAGGCCTGGCCCCGCTGGCCGGCTGGATCGACCGCTACCGCGCCTTCTGGCCGGAGAAGGCGGCGCGCCTGAAGTCCCTGCTCGAGGACATGGATGATGAGTGACCCGAAGCTCGACGACGATGCGGTCGTGGTCGACTGCGATCTGGACCATCCGCCGGAGAAGGTGTGGCGGGCGCTGACCGAGCCGAAGCTGCTCGGCGCCTGGCTGCTGCCGAACGACATCCGGGCTGAAGAGGGACAGCGCTTCACCCTGCGCGATGCACCGGGTGCGGACGCGCCGATCGACTGCGAGGTGCTGGCGGCGGAGAAGCCCCGGCTGCTGCGCTACAGCTGGCGTGGCCGGGACAGGGATGCCGGCGGCCGGGCGCTGGACACGGTGGTGACCTTCACCCTCGATGGCACCGCGGCGGGCGGCACCCGGCTGCGCATCGTGCACAGTGGCTTCCGGGCCGGGGTGCTGCCCTGGACCGGCGCGCCGGCGCCACGGCGGGGGCGACTCGCGGCCCGGCCGCGGATCAAGGCGATGGCGGCCGGCGGGAGGCTGCGATGGGCGGCTTGACCATGAGCCTGGTGCCGATGGTGGTGGAGCAGTCGGGCCGCGGCGAACGCGCCTTCGACATCTTCTCCCGCATGCTGCGCGACCGGATCATCTTCCTGAACGGCCCGATCGACGACGGCGTCTCCGCATTGGTCTGCGCCCAGCTGCTGTTCCTCGAATCGGAGGATCCGCGGCGCGAGATCGCGATGTACATCAACTCGCCCGGCGGGGTGGTCAGCAGCGGCCTCGCGATCTACGACACGATGCAATACATCAAGAGCCCGGTGTCGACGGTGTGCATGGGCACGGCGGGGTCGATGGGATCCTTCCTGCTGATGGCCGGGGCGCCTGGCCGGCGCATCGCCCTGCCCAATGCAAGGGTGGTGCTGCACCAGCCGTCGGGCGGCTTCCAGGGCCAGGCCTCGGACATCGAACGCCATGCCGAGGACATCGTCAGGCTGAAGCGCCAGGTGAACGAGATCTACGCCCGGCATTGCGGCCGGACCTATGAGGAGGTCGAGCGCACGCTGGACCGCGACCGCTTCATGACCGCCGAGGAGGCCCGGGCCTGGGGCATCGTCGATCATATCTATGCGCATCGGGAGGAGGCCGCTTGAGGCCTCTCTCCTTTCGTCATTCCCGCGAAAGCGGGAATCTCTATCCAGACGGCGTGACGAGATCCCCGCTTTCGCGGGGATGACGAAAAAGGGGCTACTCTGCTTTCGCCGCGGCCAGCACCCGGTCGATGAAGGCGTCGGCGGCGCCGAGGTGGCGGGCGGGGTCGCGCAGGGCTGACCAGTCGATCGGGGCCTCGGACATCTCCGACAGCAGGTCGAACAGGTGGCGGCCGGTGGCGGTGGCCTTCGCCGCCGCCTCCTTCACCAGGCGCTGGGCCTCCGGGCGCGGCATGTGCGCGGCGAGGGCGAAGCTGGCCGCCTCGGCCAGGAGCAGGCCGTGCGAGGCCTCGACCTGCGCCGCCATCCGAGCCTTGTCGACGGTCAGGCTGCCGGCCACGGCCAAGGCATGATTCAGCGCCGCGCCGGCGGCCACCGCCATCTGCGGCAGGGCCAGCCATTCGACCGGCCAGGCGGCGCCGTCGCGCTCATGCTCGTGCAGCATCGCCTGGTGCATCTGGCCGAGGAGGCCGGCGTTGAAGCGGGCGAGGGCGACCAGCGTCTCCGGCCCGACCGGGTTCGATTTCTGCGGCATGGTCGAGGACCCGCCGCCGGCGCCCGGCCGCACCTCCGCCACCTCGGTCTGGGCCAGGAGGATCAGGTCGCGGCCCAGCTTGCCCAGCGTGCCGGTGACCAGCGCCAGCCAGCCGGCAAATTCGGCGATGCCGTCGCGCTGGCTGTGCCAGGGCATCGGCGGCACGGCGAGATCGAGGATCTCCGCCAGCGCCGCCTCGACCTTCACGCCGTCCTCGCTCAGCGCGCCCAACGTCCCGCTCGCCCCGCCGAGGGAGAGCACCAGCAGGCGAGGCTTCAGCTCCTGCAGGCGATCCCGGTCGCGCAGCATCGGTGCCAGCCAGCCCGCGGCCTTCAGGCCGAAGGAGACGGGGGTCGCCTGCTGCGACCGGGTGCGGCCCGGCATCACCGTGGCGCGATGGGCGTCGGCGAGGCCAGCGAGGGCCTGGATCAGCGCGTCCAGTCGGCTTTCCAGGATCGCGATCACCCGGCGCAGCCGCAGCACCAGCCCGGTGTCGAGGATGTCCTGGCTGGTGGCGCCCCGATGCACCGCCCGGGCCGCGTCCTCGCCCGCCGAGGCGGCGACGGCCTGGCGCAGCGCCGCGACCAGCGCCGGCACCGGCACGCCATCCTCGGCCGTCTTCGCCGCCAGCGCCGCCGGGTCGGGGTCGAGCGCGCCGGCCGTCGCGACGATGGCGCTGGCGGCCGCGGCCGGGATCACGCCGCAGCGCGCCTCGGCCTCGGCCAGCGCGCCCTCGACCCGCAGCATCGACCGCAGCGCCACCCGGTCGCTGAACAGGGATGCAGTCTCCGCATCGGAGAGGAGCGGGCCGAAGAGGGCGGAGTCGAAGGGCGAGACGGTCATGGCTTACGGTCGGGATCAGGGGGCGCGTTGCCTCTCCCGCCTGGCGGGAGAGGTCGGGCTCGCGCAGCGAGACCGGGTGAGGGCTGGCCCAGGCCTCGACGAAATTCCCTCACCCGGAGCCGCTTCGCGTCTCCGACCTCTCCCGCAAGCGGGAGAGGCAAAAACGTACTGTGCGGGTTCTTACACCGCTTCCAGCGCCAGGGCGATGCCCTGGCCGACGCCGATGCACATGGTGGCCAGGGCGCGCTTGCCGCCGAGGCTCAGCTGCAGCGCGGCAGTGCCGGCGAGGCGGGCGCCGGACATGCCGAGCGGGTGGCCGAGCGCGATGGCGCCGCCATTCGGGTTCACCTGCGGCACGTCGTCCGGCAGGCCGAGGTCGCGGGTCACCGCGAGGGCTTGGGATGCGAAGGCCTCGTTCAGCTCGATCACGTCGAAATCGCCGATCGAGAGCCCGAGCCGTGCCATCAGCTTGCGGCTGGCCGGGGAGGGGCCGAAGCCCATGATCCGGGGCTCCAGCCCGGCCGCCGCGCCGCCGAGGATGCGGGCGATCGGGGTCAGGCCGTGGCGCGCCGCCGCGGCCTCCGACGCCACGATCAGCGCCGCGGCGCCGTCATTGACGCCCGAGGCGTTGCCGGCGGTCACCGTGCCGCCCTTGCGGAACGGGGTGGGCAGGGCCGCCAGCTTGTCCAGCGAGGTCTGGCGCGGATGCTCGTCGCGGTCGACCACCACCGGCTCGGCCTTCCGCTGCGGGATGGTCACCGGCACGATCTCGCGCGCCAGCCGGCCGTTCGCCTGGGCGGCCAGCGCCTTCTCCTGGCTGCGCAGGGCGAAGGCGTCCTGGTCGGCGCGGGTGACGCGGAACTGCTCGGCGACATTCTCGCCGGTCTCCGGCATCGAATCCGTGCCGTACAGCGCCTCCATCCGCGGGTTGACGAAGCGCCAGCCGATGGTGGTGTCGTAAACGGCATTGGACCGGGAGAAGGCGCTCTCCGCCTTCGGCATGACAAACGGGGCGCGCGACATGCTTTCGGCGCCGCCGGCCAGCATCAGCTCGGCCTCGCCGGCCTTGATGGCGCGGGCGGCGATGGTCACGGCGTCGAGGCCGGAGCCGCAGAGGCGGTTGATGGTCGAGCCGGGGATCGCAGCCGGCAGACCGGCCAGCAGCAGGGCCATGCGGGCGAGGTTGCGGTTGTCCTCGCCGGCCTGGTTGGCGCAGCCGAGGATGACGTCGTCGACCGCCTCCCAATCGACCTTGCCATGGCGCTCCATCAGCGCCTTGAGCGGGATGGCGGCCAGGTCGTCGGCGCGGACGGCGGACAGGGCGCCGGCATAGCGGCCGATCGGGGTGCGCAGATAGGCGCAGATATAGGCGTCGCGGCTCATGCGGCCTCTCCATGGGCGATGCGGGTGCGCTCCTTCAGGTCGCGCAGCGTCTTCAGCTCCAGCGCCGAGGGCGGCGGGGTCTGTTCCAGATTGTCGGCGAAGCGGACGGTCCAGCCGCAGGTCTCCTGCACTTGGCTGCGGGTCGCGCCCGGATGCAGCGACACGACGGTGAACTCCTTGGTCACCGGGTCGGGACGCCAGACCGCGAGGTCGGTGATCAGCAGGGTCGGGCCCTTGGTGGTGACGCCGTGGCGGGCGCGGTCGTCGCCGCCGGTGCCGTGGCCGAGCGAGGTGAAGAAGTCGATCCTGTCGACCATGCCGCGCTTGTTCTGCTTCATGGTGATGAAGATCTCGCCCGAGGAGGTCGCGATCTCCGGCGCGCCGCCGCCGCCGGGCAGGCGGACCGACGGCTTGTGGTAGTCGCCGATCACCGTGGTGTTGATGTTGCCGAAGCGGTCGAGCTGGGCGGCGCCGAGGAAGCCGATGGTGATGCGGCCGCCCTGCAGCCAGTAGCGGAACATCTCCGGCACCGGGACGGTGGTGACGGCGGTGTCGCACAGCTCGCCGTCGCCGATCGACAGCGGCAGCACCTCGGGCGCGGTGCCGATGGTGCCGGATTCGTAGATCAGGGTGATGTCCGGGGCGTGGGTCAGCCGCGCCACGTTGCAGGCGGCAGAGGGCGCGCCGATGCCGACAAAGCAGACATCGTCGTTGCGCAGCGCCCGGGCCGCCGCGATGGTCATCATCTCGTCGGGGGTGAAGGCGTCGGCCATGCTCAGGCCCTCCCGCTCAGCGTCGCGACCCGGCCGGCGAAGGCGTCGGGGCCGCTCTCGATCACGTTGGTCTTCATCCAGGCCAGGAAGGCGTCGCGGTCGGTCGCGATCTTGTCCCAGGCCAGGTAGAAGGCGTTGTCGCGCGGATAATAGCCATGGGCGTAGGAGGGATGGGCGCCGCCCGGGACATGGACGATCGAGGTCACGGTCCAGCGCGGCAGCACGCAGGCATTGGGGTGGATGTCGTCGAAATCGTCGACGATCTCCTCCACCGTCACCACCGAGCGCTTGGCGGCCAGCACCGCCTCCTTCTGCACCCCGACGATGCCTTCGATCAGCACGTCGCCACGGCGGTTGGCCTTCTGGGCGTGGATGAAGGACACGTCCGGGCGGATCGCCGGCACCGCCGCCAGGGTCTCGCCGGTGAAGGGGCAGGTGATGGACTTGATGTTCGGGTTCACCTCGGCCAGGCCGGCGCCGCGATAGCCGCGGAACACGGCGCAGGGCAGGCCGGCCGCCCCGGCCTCATAGGCATTGGCCATGGCGGCGTGGGAGTGCTCCTCGATCTCGACCGGATTCGGCCAGCCCTTCTCGATCGCGTCGCGCACGCGGCGCAGCAGGCCGACGCCGGGGTTGCCGGCATAGGAGAAGATCAGCTTCCGGGCCATGCCCATGCCGACCATCTGGTCATAGACCAGATCGGGCGTCATCCGCACCAGGGTCAGGCCGCGCCGGCCCTGGCGGATCGCCTCATGCGCCGCGGCGTGCGGGATCAGATGGGTGAACCCCTCGAAGGCCGCGGTGTCGCCGTCATGCAGGTTGTCGGCGACGGCCTCGGCCAGGGTCTGGAATTTTGCCATGGGTCAGATCTCGAAGAAGACGGTCTCGCCGTCGCCCTGCATCCGGATGTCGAAGCGGTAGCGGCCGGGGCCATCGGGCTGGGCGATCAGGGTGTGGCGGCGGGAATCGGGCACCGCCAGCAGCACCGGGTCGCCGGCATTGGCGGTCTCGTCCGGGAAGTAGATCCGGGTGAAGCAATGCACCAGAAGGCCGCGCATGAAGACGATGACGCTGAGATGCGGTGCCTGGCCCGGCCCCGGCGCGCCTGGCCGGATGGTGTCGAAGACGAAGCGCCGCTCCGGATCCGTGCCGGTGCCGCAGCGGCCGAAGCCGGTGAAGCCGTCATTGGCCGTGCGCTGCGGGCCGGGGAAGACGCCCTTCGAATCCGCCTGCCAGATCTCGATCAGCGCGTCCTCGATCGGCTGGCCGGCGCCGTCCAGCACCCGGCCGGTGACGCGGATGCGCTGGCCCGGCACGGCGTCGCCGGCGATGGTGCCGTCGGCGATCTGCGGAAAGTCGTAGCCGTATTGCCGCGGCGTCAGGCCGTAGGCGAAGAAGGGGCCGACCGTCTGCGACCCGGTCTGGGGAAGCTTCGCCACGTCTCAGGCCTCCATCGGCGTCGCCAGGCGCCCGCGCAGCACGATGTCGAACTCGTAGCCCAGCGCGACTTCCGGCTCGGTGAGGTCGAGGCTGAAGGCCGCGACCAGGCGCTCGCGCCCGGCGGGGTCGGGGATGCTGTTGAACATCGGGTCCAGCGTGTGCAGCGGGTCGCCGGGGAAGTACATCTGCGTCACCAGCCGGGTGGCGAAGGCCGGGCCGAACAGCGAGAAGTGGATGTGCTGCGGCCGCCAGGCGTTCGGGTGGTTGCGCCAGGGATAGGCGCCTGGCTTGATCGTCAGGAAGCGGTAGCGGCCCTCGGCATCGGTGACGCAGCGGCCGGCGCCCAGGAAGTTCGGGTCCAGCGGCGCGTCGTGCTGGTCGACCTTGTGGATGTAGCGGCCGGAGGCGTTGGCCTGCCAGAGCTCGACCAGCGTGTTCGCCACCGGCCGGGCATCCTCGTCCAGCACCCTTCCGGTGACGATGATGCGCTCGCCCAGGGGCTCGCCATTGATCCGGCCGTTGCGGGTCAGGTCGGCCTCGCCGGACGGGGCCGCGGCGAAGGACGGGCCCTGGTGCTCGGACAGGGCGCCGGAGAGCGAAATCAGCTTCTGCGAGGGCGCGCGCAGGACGGTCGAGCGGTAGCCCTCGTAGAGATGCGGCGGGTGGATGCGCCAGTCGCGCGGCTGGAAGCTCACTTGGTCTCCTCCCCGGCAACGCCGTCGCGTTCGGCGAGCACCTTCTTGGCGATGGCGAAGGCGGCGTTCGCCGCCGGCACCCCGGCATAGACCGCGACATGCAGCAACGCCTCGCGAATGTCCTCCGGCGTCGCGCCGGTGTTGGCGGTGGCGCGGATATGCATCGCCAGCTCCTCATGATGGCCCAGCGCGGCCAGGAGGGCGATGGTCAGCATCGACCGCTCGCGATGGGTCAGCTGCGGCCGGCTCCACACCCCGCCCCAGGCGCCGCTGGTGATGAACTCCTGGAACGGCGCGTCGAATTCGGTGGCGCGGGCCTGGGCGCGGTCGACATGGGCGTCGCCCAGCACTTTGCGGCGCACCGCCATGCCCTGGTCGTGCAGCGGGTCAGCCATGGCGGCCCTCGTCGATGAAATCGCGGATCAGCCCGGCCAGCAGCTCCGGCGCCTCGATGCAGGGGATGTGGGCGGCGCCCGGGATGTCCTGGTAGCGCGCGCCGGGGACCAGGGCGGCGAGGGAGCGCACCAGCTCCGGCGTCGTCGCGATGTCCGCGGTGCCGCACAGGCACAGGGTCGGCACCGCCACGGCCCGGGCCGCCGCGGTCAGGTCGCCGTCGCGCAGGGCGGCGCAGGCGCGGATGTAGCCGTGGGCCGGGGTGCGGCTGAGCATGTTGCGGGCGACCGCGACCAGGCCGGTCTGCCGGGCGCGAAAGTCGGCCGAGAACCAGCGCTCCATCGTCGCCTCGGCGATGCTGGCCACGCCGCCGGCCTCGACCGCGGCGATCCGCGCCTGCCAGGCCTCGGCCGTGCCGATCCTGTGGGCGGTGTCGCAGAGGATCAGCCGGCCGACCAGGTCCGGCCGCAGCCGGGTGAGGCCGAGCGCGATCATGCCGCCGATCGACAGGCCAATCACGGTCGCCCGACGGATGCCGCTGGCATCGAGCAACGCCGCGAGATCGGCGGCATGGGCGTCGATGCTGTCGCCGCCCTCGCTGCCGGACAGGCCGTGGCCGCGCTTGTCGTAGCGCAGGGTCCGATGGCCGGGGAACTGCGGCACCACCGCATCCCAGATGCGGAAATCGGTGCCGACCGAGTTGATGAAGACCAGGGTGGGCGCGTCGCGCGGGCCCCTGTCCTCGACATGCAGCACGATGCCGTTCGCCTTGACCGCGTCCATCCCTCGTCCTTGGCCCTTGTCCCTGGTTCCGCCCGGGTGTCGTGCCGCACTGTGCGCGGCAGGCACGGTTATGTAAAATGAGGAATTCGCCGAGAAACATAACCGGACGATTATGGTGGAGCGTGACAGCGCGGGGGCGATCGAGCGGCGGATCAAGCTGCGCCACCTGCAATGCTTCCTCGAGGCGGTACGGCTGCGCAGCGTGGTGGCCGCGGCCGATGCGCTGGGGATCAGCCAGCCGGCGGTGTCGAAGACCCTGCGCGAGCTGGAGGAGGCGCTGGGCGCGCCGCTGTTCGACCGCAGCCGCAAGGGTGTGGTGCTGACCCCGTTCGGCCGCACCTTCCTGCACCATGCCGGCACCAGCGTCACGGCGCTGCGCCAGGGCATCGAGAGCGTGGTGCGGGCGCGGGCGGCGGGGGAGGAGCTGCTGCGCGTCGGCGTGCTGCCGACCGTCGCCGGGCTGATGATGCCGGCGGCGCTGGAGCGGTTCCGCACCGCCTGCCCCGGGGTGGTGGTGCGGGTGGTGGACGGGCCGAACCAGATGCTGCTGGGCCAGCTGCGCGTCGGCGGGCTCGACCTCGTGCTGGGCCGGCTGGCTGAGCCGGAGCAGATGACCGGGCTGTCCTTCGAGCATCTCTATTCCGAGCGCATCGCCTTCGCCGTGCGGCCCGGCCATCCGCTGCTGTCGCGCCCGGCGGTGGCGATGCGCGATATCGGCGGCTTCCCGGTGATCGCGCCGCCGCCCGGCTCGGTGATCGGGCCGACGGTCGACAAGCTGCTGATCGCCGCCGGGGTGGGGGCGCTGCCCAACCGGATCGAGAGCGTCTCGCCCACCTTCGGCCGCTCCTACACCCGCCGCACCGATGCGGTCTGGATCATCTCGCGCGGCGCCGTGGCCCAGGATGTGGAGGAGGGCGTGCTGGCCGAGCTGCCGATCGACGACGGCGATTCCACCGGCCCGGTCGGGCTGACCATGCGGGCCGAGGTGCCGCCGACCGATGCCGGCCGGATCTTCATGGCCATGGTGCGCGATGCCGCGCGGGAGGTGCGGTCGGGGTCTGGCGCCGGGTAAGACCTGGGATCAGCGCCGTTTGCCGATGACGAGCAAGTATTCCCGTCTGATGTGCAGCCCGGCCTCGACCCTGTAATGATCGTGGTAGGCGTCGACATCTCGTTTCAGCGCGATCCGGCCGGGTCCATCGAGCCCGTCATGCAGCGTCCGCAGCGGCCCGAAGCCGTGGAGATACTTGGACCAGATGTCGTCGGCGCCGTCGTGGTAGGCATTGGCCATGCCGTGCTCGAATGTGAGGGCGAAGTCCCGCCCGAGCAGGTCTTCGACGTGGCCCGGATCACCCCACAGCAGGGGCGACGGGTCCGGCGGCGGCATGCTGCTGTGCGATCCCAGCACGGCGAAGAAGCGCGCGACCGCGCCGTCGGGCGCCCAGGTGGCCAGGCACAGCCGCCCGCCCTGCCGGCAAACCCGGCCGAGCTCCCGCGCCGCGGCGGCATGGTCGCCGGCGAAGATGACGCCGAAGGTGGAGATGACCTTGTCGAATTCTCCGTCCGCGAAGGGCAGGGCTTCGGCGTCGCCAACCCGGTAGTCGATCCGGGGTGCGATGTGGGCCGACAGTTCCTGTGCCGCCCGGATCAGCTCGGGCGCGATGTCGACGGCGGTCACCCGCGCACCGCTGCGCGCTACATTGCGGGCGCTCCAGCCCGTTCCCGTCGCCACGTCGAGGATATGTTCTCCGGCCTTCGGGCTCAGCCGTTGCGCCGCATGCGCCAGCGCATCCGAGATGGCGAAGCTGACGTCGTCATAGCCTCGCCCGCCCGCGCTCCAGACCGCGGCGGCCGCCCTGTTGTGGTCGAGGGTCCGGCCGGTCGTGCTGTCAACCATGATCGCCTCCCTGTTCTGGACGGGATGATCCGATCACGCCGGGACCGTTTCGGCCACTCCAGGATCTGGAGTGGGCGCGCACTCGGATGAGGCGTAGAATGGTTGTCCGTGAAGGGGCGATCCGCGGTGAGGAGCTACAACCAGTTCTGCCCCGTCGCCAAGGCGGCGGAAGTCTTCTGCGAGCGTTGGACGGCGCTGATCCTGCGGGATCTGGCGAGCGGCGCGACACGCTTCTCCGATCTCCAGCGAGGGGTGCCGCTGGCCTCCCCGACCATCCTGTCGCAGCGGCTGAAGCAGCTCGAGGCGGAAGGGATCGTGCTCCGCCGGCAATCGCGCGATGGCCATGGCTGGACCTACCATCTGAGCGAGGCGGGAGAGGAGTTCGTCCCGATCGTCATGGCCCTTGGCGTCTGGGGCCAGCGCTGGTCGCGGCGCGAACTCGCCGAGCACGAGCAGGATCTCGGTCTGCTGCTCTGGGCGCTCGAGAGGGGCGCGCATCCTGACTCTCTCGGTGATGGGCGCACCGTCGTCGAGCTGGAATTGACGGATCAGCCGGAAGCCAGGCGGCGCTGGTGGTTCCTGAACGAGAACGGACATTGCGAGCTGTGCCTGAAACCGCCTGACCGCGATGCGCAGATCTATGTCGCGGTCTCGCTGCCCGACCTCATCCGCATCTGGCGCGGCGACCTCGCGCTGTCGGCCGCGACGGCGACGGGCCGGGTCGAAGTGCATGGCAGCATCCGGATGCGCAAGGCGTTCAACGACTGGCTCGGGATCAGCAGCCTGGCGCATGTCGAGCTGAGGAAGAGCGGCGCGTCCGCGGGAGCACCGCATCTCGCCTCGTAGCGGCCTCCACCTTTTTGTTTAGGCGGTAACGCGATTCTCGTTTCCCGACATGGAGCCGTAGCCGGGACGTGCTGTGATAAGCTCGGAGTCTCGGCAAACAGGGAGGACTTCAATGGCCATGAGGCCCGATCCGACCTTCCACGCCTCGCCCAGGCTGGCGATGGAAGCCCCGCCCGAAGATTTCGCCTACACGCTGCTGCTCAGCCCGGACTTCTCGCAGCCCGACGCTCTGGCGGTGATCGACGTCAAGCCCGGCTCGCCCAGCTACAGCCGGATCGTCCACACGGTGACGATGCCGGAGAAGGGTGACGAGTTCCATCATTTCGGCTGGAACGCCTGCTCCTCGTCTCTGTCGCCGCTGACCGGGCACGCCTTCCTGGAGCGGCGCTACCTGATCATCCCCGGCATCCGCTCGTCGCGGATCTATGTCGTGGACACCAAGCCGGATCCGACCCAGGCCAAGATCCACAAGGTCATCGAGCCTGAGGAGGTGTTCCGCAAGACCGGATATTCCCGGCCGCACACCGTGCATTGCGGCCCGGACGGCATCTATGTCTCGACCCTCGGCGGCGGCGGCAAGGACGGCACTGACGGCCCGCCCGGCATCTTCATCATGGATTGCGAGACCTTCGAGGTGCTGGGCCGCTGGGAGATCGACCGCGGGCCGCAGGAGCTGCATTACGACTTCTGGTGGAACCTGCCGCGCGACTACATGGTCTCCAGCGAATGGGGGCTGCCGCCGCAATTCGAGAACGGCATCGTGCCGGAGGACCTGCTGGCCAACAAATACGGCCACCGGGTGCATTTCTGGGATCTGCGGGCCCGGCGCAACGTCCAGACCATCGACCTCGGCGCCAACCACCAGATGGCGCTGGAGATCCGGCCGGCGCATGACCCGGCGAAGGAATACGGCTTCCTCGGCGTCGTCGTCGACACCACCAACCTGGAGGGGTCGATCTGGACCTGGTGGCGCGAGGGCGGCCGGTTCCATATCGAGAAGACGGCGACGATCCCGCCCGAGCCGGCGGAGGCCGACCTGCTGCCGCCGCTGCTGAAGGGCTTCGGGGCGGTGCCGCCGCTGGTGTCCGACATCGACCTGTCGCTGGACGACCGCTTCCTCTACGTCTCCTGCTGGGGCACCGGCGAGATGCGGCAATACGACGTCAGCGACCCGCGCAAGCCGAAGCTGTCCGGCTCGGTCCATATCGGCGGCATCGCCCGGCGGACGGCGCATCCGAACGGCAAGGCCTATACCGGCGGGCCGCAGATGGTTGAGATCAGCCGTGACGGCAAGCGGGTGTACTGGACCAACTCGCTGTACTCGACCTGGGACGACCAGTTCTATCCGGACGGCGTGCCGGGCGCGCAGGTGATGGCGCAGGCAGGGCCGAATGGCGGGCTGGAGCTGGCCAAGGACTACTGGGTCGAGTTCCCGGAGGGCTACCGGGCGCATCAGGTCCGGCTGCAGGGCGGCGACTGCTCGACCGATAGCTTCTGCTACCCCTCGGCCTGAGCGATGCCGGAGGCGGCCGGCCTGTGGCTGGCGGTGGTGGCGAGCGGCCTCTATCACGGGATCAACCCGGGGATGGGCTGGCCGCTCGCCGTTTCCGCCGGGCTGATGGAGCGCAGCCCGCGCGCCCTGGTCGCGGCGCTGGGGCCGCTCACCATCGGCCATCTGCTGGCGATGGCGGTGGTGATCCTGCCCTTCGCCCTGCTGGTGACATTGGTGGCCTGGCAGCAGCCGATCCGGATCGGCGCCAGCCTGCTGGTGATCGGGTTCGGCGTCTATCGGCTGGTGGACCGGCGCCACCCGCGAGCGCTGGCGCGGATCCGGCCGACCCAGCTGGGGCTGTGGTCCTTCGCCGTGGCGATGGCGCATGGCGCCGGGCTGATGCTGGTGCCGATCTATCTCGGCCTGTGCCGCGCGGCCGGGACAGACCAGGCGGCGGGGACGCTGATCGGCGGCGATCTCGGCATGGGCGTTCTGGTCGCCGCCGTCCACTCCGTCGCCATGGTCGTGGCCGGCGGCGCCTTCGCCTGGCTGGTCTATCGAATCCTCGGGCTCAAGGCGGTGTCGCGCAGCTGGTTCAACCTCGACATCGTCTGGGCCGGCAGCCTGGTCCTGGTCGGCGGCCTGTCGCTGGCGCTGGCGCTGGACGGCGGGATGTAGCCGGACGCTCGGACCAAATGTGAAGACCCGCCCTGCGGGCGCGCAGCAGCGTTGCGCGACAAGCCCTTGCCCGGATTGCGGTCCTGGCCGAAGCTCGTCCCGTTTCTCAATCATCCCCGCGGGGGCGGGCAGCGCTCGACCGGCACCACCGTCCAGGCGGCATGGCGCGGGCCGGGCCGTGCCGCGTTTAGGCGAGATCGCGATGTCGTTCGTCAGCAGGATCACCGGCACCGCGTCCGGCCGCGCCATGCCGGCCCCCGGCTTCGTCGAGTTCGTCGGCCTGATCGCCTTCATGATGGCGCTGATCTCGCTGTCGATCGACAACCTGCTGCCGGCCTTCGGCGCCATCCAGGCCGATCTCGGCATCGCCGACGCCAATTCGCTGCAATATGTGCTGACCGCCTACATGGCCGGCTTCGGCGTGATGCAGCTGGTCTACGGCCCGGTCTCCGACGTCATCGGGCGGCGGCCAACGCTGATGATCGGGCTGACCATCTACACCTTCGGCAGCATCCTGGCGATCGTCGCCCATGGCTTCGAATGGCTGCTGATCGCCCGGGTGGTGCAGGGCATGGGCGCCGCCGCGGCGCGCGTGCTGACCGTCACCATCGTCCGCGACCGCTACTCCGGCCGCGAGATGGCGCGGGTGATGTCGCTGACCATGATGGTGTTCATCATCGTGCCGATCCTCGCCCCGGCGATCGGCCAGGGCTTCCTGTTCCTCGGCGGCTGGCACGCGATCTTCGCCAGCATGCTGGTGCTGGCCCTGGTGCAGATCGTCTGGTTCAACCTGCGCATGCCGGAGACGCTGCATCCGGAATACCGCAAGCGGTTCTCGCCGACGCAGATCGCCGGCGCCGCGCGACGCTGCGTCACCACCCGGGTGTCGATCGGCTATGCCACCGCCATGGGGCTGATGATGGGCGCGCTGATGTCCTATCTGGGCTCGTCCCAGGCGATCTTCGAGACCGATGTCTACGCGCTGGGCACCTACTTCCCGATGGCCTTCGGGCTGATCGCGGCGGTGATGGGCTTCGCCTCCTTCCTCAACTCCCGGCTGGTGCGCCGGCTGGGCATGCGGCGGCTGTCGCACACCGGCATCCTCGGCTTCGTCGCCGTCGGCGCGCTGCAGGTGGTCTTCGCCTACGCCTTCGGCGGCAAGCCGCCCCTGTTCCTGTTCGGCGTGGTGCTGGCCGCCAACATGTTCCTGTTCAGCCTGACCGTGCCGAACTTCAATGCCATGGCGATGGAGCCGCTGGGCGATGTCGCCGGCACCGCCTCCTCGGTGTTCGGCAGCTACACCACGATCGTCAGCGCGATCCTCGGCGCCGTCGTCGGCCAGGCCTTCGACGGCACGGTGGTGCCGCTGGCCTTCGGCTATTTCGGCCTCGGCCTGCTGGCGCTGTTGATCGTGCTGTGGACCGAGCGCGGCCGGCTGTTCGTGCCGCATCATCCCGACCCTGTGAGGTAGGGTTTCCCTCGGCGCCGGAACGGCCCACTCTGTTTCAGGCCCTGTTCCCCGACGCGGAGACCGAGAGATGCGCCAGCAGACCTCCTTCCTGTTCGACCTCGACGGCACGCTGGTCGACAGCGTCTATCACCACGTCATGGCCTGGCGCGAGGCGCTGGACGCCGAGGGCATCGAACTGTCGGTCTGGCGCATCCACCGCAAGATCGGCATGAGCGGCGGGCTGTTCACCAACATGCTGCTGCGCGAGACCGGGCTGGACATCAGCGACGAGCGGGTCGAGCGGCTGCGCCGCCGCCACGCCGAGGCCTATAACCGGCATTCGGAGCAGAGCGTGCCGCTGCCCGGTGCGCGCGAGCTGCTGGCCTGGCTGACCGAGGCGGGCATCCCCTGGGCCATCGCCACCAGCGGCCGGATGGAGACGGCGCGGCCGGTGCTGGAGCATCTCGGCGTCGATTTCGACAAGGTGCCGGTCGTCACCCGCGACCTGGTGAAATACGCCAAGCCCGACCCCGACCTGTTCCTGGCCGCGGCCGAGAAGCTGGGCGTGCCGATCGAGCGCGCCCATGTCGTCGGCGACAGCGTCTGGGACATGCTGGCGGCGCAGCGGGCGCGGGCGCTGGGCGTCGGCTTCCTGTCCGGCGGCTACGGCCAGGACGAGCTGGAGCGCGCCGGCGCCTACCGCGTCTTCGAGGACCCGGCCGACATGCTGCTGCATATCGACGAGGTCGGCGGCCGCCGCTGAGACTGCCTGATACTGCTACTGGCGTGGCCGTCTGACGGCGGCCTCTCCGCTTCCGGTGCTCACGGACTTAAACATCCGCTGCGCGCCGGTTCTCGATGCCACCGCCAGCCGACTCACGCCAGCGCAGTCTCAGGCAGTCTCGGGAGACTGCTAACCGCCATCATCTGACTTCGGCACCGGAGCCAAGGCTTGCCGCCGGCGGATCGGCTTGCCTTGCCTCATGCCGCGGCATCAAGAGGAAGCTCACGAGTCTCTATTAAGCCTGAATTTCAAAATTTAGCTTGAGCTACATTCGGGTCGATGCGAGCATTCCCGGACAACGACGATGTGACGGGAGAGGCTGATGGTGAGGGTCCGGGGTGTGCTGGCGGCGGCGCTGGTGCTGGCGGGCGTGCTGACGGCCGGAAGCGCCTGGGCCGAAGGGGCGCGGCCGAAGCGCATCGTCACCACCTTCACCATCCTGCAGGACATGGCCCAGCAGGTGGCCGGCGACGCGGCGATCGTCGAATCGATCACCAAGCCGGGGGCGGAGATCCACGACTACGACCCGACGCCGCTGGATGTGGTCAAGGCGCAGGACGCCGACCTGGTGCTGTGGAACGGCCTGGGCCTCGAGCGCTGGTTCGAGAAGTTCTTCCAGGGCGTCGAGGACGTGCCGAGCGTGGTGGTGACCGACGGCATCCAGCCGGTCTCGATCACCGAGGGCCCCTACACCGACAAGCCGAACCCGCACAGCTGGATGTCGCCGGCCAATGCGGTGATCTATGTCGAGAACATCAGGAAGGCGCTGGTCGCGCTCGACCCCGCCAACGCCGCGACCTACGACCGCAACGCCGCCGCCTACACCGCCGAGCTGGAGGCGCTGGACGCGCCGATCCGCGAGGCGCTGGCGAAGATCCCGGCCGATCAGCGGATGCTGGTCAGCTGCGAGGGCGCCTTCTCCTACCTCGCCCGCGACTACGGGCTGAAGGAAGGCTACCTCTGGGCCGTCAACGCCGATGAGGAGGGCACGCCGCAGCAGATCCGCAAGGTGATCGACACGGTGCGCCGCGACCATGTGCCGGTGGTGTTCTGCGAGAGCACGGTCAACGACAAGGCAATGCGGCAGGTGGCGCAGGAGACCGGCGCCCGCTTCGGCGGCACGCTCTATGTCGACAGCCTGACCACCGAAGACGGGCCGGCGCCGACCTATCTGGCCATGCTGCGCTACAACGCCAAGCTGATCCAGGACGGCTTCAATGTCGGCCAATAACGTGTTGGCCAGTGACGCGCCTTCGATCTCCGTCTCCGGCATCACCGTCCGCTACCGCGCCGGCAATGTCGCCCTGAGCGACGTGTCGCTGACGCTGGACCGGCCCAGCATCTGCGGCCTGATCGGCATGAACGGCAGCGGCAAGTCGACCCTGTTCAAGGCGATCATGGGCTTCGTCGACCCGACCGCCGGCTCGGTCTCGATCTGCGGCCGGCCGGTGGCCTGGGCGCAGAAGGCCCAGATCGTCGCCTATGTGCCGCAGACCGAGGAGGTGGACTGGAGCTTCCCGGTCTCGGTCCGCGACGTGGTGATGATGGGGCGGCAGGGGCGGATGGGCTTCCTGCGCATCCCGTCGGCCGCCGACCGCGCGGCGGTGGCGGCCAGCCTGGAGCGGGTGGGCATGCAGGATTTCGCCGGCCGCCAGATCGGCGAGCTGTCCGGCGGCCAGCGCAAGCGGGTGTTCCTGGCCCGGGCGCTGGCGCAGGAGGCGCGGATCATCCTGCTGGACGAGCCCTTCACCGGCGTCGACGTCAAGACCGAGCGGGCGATCACCGGCATCCTGTCCGGGCTGCGCGACGCCGGCCACCTGATCCTGGTGTCGACCCACAACCTGGCGAGCGTGCCGGAATTCTGCGACCAGGCGGCGCTGATCCACCGCAGCCTGGTCGCCTTCGGGCCGGTCGAAGAGGTGTTCACCGCCGACAACCTGGCCCGCACCTTCGGCGGCGCGCTGCACCAGCTGCCCTTCGGCCTGATCGGTGTGGCCGAACCCCGGCTGCGGGCGGCGGCGGGATGACCGGGCTGCTCGACCTGCTGGCCGAGCCCTTCGGCTACCAGTTCATGGTCAAGGCCATCCTCGGCGGCGGCGCGGTCGGGGCGGTCTGTGCCGTCCTGTCCTGCTTCGTCACGCTGAAGGGCTGGTCGCTCTTGGGCGACGCGCTGTCCCACGCCGTGGTGCCGGGCGTCGCCATCGCCTATCTGGCCGGCGCGCCCTTCCTGCTCGGCGCCGTGCTGTCCGGCCTGTTCGCGGTGCTCGGCATCGGCGCGATCGAGCGCGCCACCCGGCTGCGCGGCGACGCGGTGATCGGCGTCGTCTTCACCGCCTTCTTCGCCTTCGGCCTGCTGCTGATCTCGCTGTATCCCAGCAACCTGCGGCTGACCACGATCCTGTTCGGCAACCTGCTGGGCATCGCCGATGCCGATCTGTGGCAGCTCTTCGCCGTCGGCGCCGGCTGCGTGCTGGTGGTGGCGGCGACGTGGAAGGACCTGCTGCTGTATTGCTTCGATGCGCAGCACGCCCGCGCCATCGGCCTGCCGACCGGGCGGCTGCACCTGCTGCTGCTCGGCCTGTTGTCGCTGACCGCGGTGGCGGCGCTGCAGGCGGTGGGCGCGCTCCTGGTCGTCGCCATGCTGATCACCCCCGGCGCCACCGCCCATCTGCTGACCGACCGCTTCCCGCGCATGCTGGTCCTGGCCGCGGTGATGGGGGCGGCGACGGCGATGGCCGGCGCCTATGCCAGCTATTTCCTCGACGGGTCGACCGGCGGGCTGATCGTGCTGGCCCAGACCGGCCTGTTCCTGCTGGCGCTGGCCCTGGCGCCGAAGCACGGGCTGCTGCGGCGGGCCAAGGTTGAGGAAGCGGTGCCGTGACCGCCCTCCTGTCCCTGCTCGAGGCCGCGGCCGAGCCGCTGCGGCATGGCTTCATGGTCGAGGCGATGCTGGTCGCCGCCTTCGTCGGCACGGTCTGCGCCGTCTTGTCCTGCTTCGTCGTGCTGAAGGGCTGGGCGCTGGTCGGCGACGCGGTCTCGCATGCCGTGCTGCCCGGCATCATCCTGGCCTATGTCGCCGGGCTGCCGATGTCGCTCGGCGCCGTCGCCAGCGGCATGGCCTGCGTGCTGTCGGCCGGGGCGATCGAGGCGCGCTGCCGGGTCAAGAGCGACGCCGTGCTCGGCATCGCCTTCACCGGCTTCCTGGCGCTCGGCATGGTGCTGCTGGTGGCGACGCCGAGCGACATCCACTTCATGCATGTGCTGTTCGGCAACCTGCTGGGCATCGAGCCGGCGGACATGATCCAGACGCTCGCGGTCGGCTCGGTCACGCTGGTCGCGGTGCTGGTGCTGCGCAAGGACCTGATCCTGTTCTGCTTCGATCCCGGCCAGGCCCGGGTGACCGGGATCTCGCCGCGGCGGCTGGAACTGATCCTGCTGCTGCTGGTGGCCGCCACCATCGTCGCGGCCTTGCAGGCGGTCGGCGTGGTGCTGGTGATGGCGATGCTGGTGACGCCGGGCTGCATCGGCCTCCTGCTGGCCGACCGCTTCGGCCGGGTGATGGCGGCGGCGGTCGGGTCCGCGGTGCTGTCCAGCGTGCTCGGCACCCTGCTCAGCTTCTGGCTCGACGGCGCCACCGGCCCGACCATCGTCGTGGTCCAGGCCCTGCTGTTCGCCCTGGCCTTCCTGTTCGCGCCGAAGAACGGGCTGCTGCGGCAGGGCGCGGCGGCCTGACCGTCATTACTCCGGTAGCCGTTTTCCCCGGATCCTGTCGTCAGATGGAAACAGAGGGAACCCAGCATCAGCCGGGCGGGGATGCCGTGCGGTCGTATCCTGGCCTGTCGGAAGTTCGGAGATTCCGAACTCTGATGCCAGGATTCCGGGATCAATCGGGGTTGCCGAACAAGCTATCCTCAAGCCCGCCCCGCACCGGAGGAGGGCGGGCCGCTTGCGCTTGCCCGGACGGGGAATGCGCATGGGCGATGACATCCTGGGAGGCGACCCATGGCCTACAGCATCAAGATCAACGGCACCATGCACGAGGTCGATGTCGACGCCGACACCCCGCTCTTGTGGGTGCTGCGCGACGTGCTCGGCATGACCGGCACCAAATTCGGCTGCGGCCAGGCCCTGTGCGGCGCCTGCACCGTGCATGTCGACGGCGCGGCGACGCGGTCCTGCATCACCACGGTCGACGCCATCGGCGACAGCGCCGTCACCACGATCGAGGCGATCGGCGGCACGCCGCAGGGCAAGGCGCTGCAGCAGGCCTGGCTGGCGCTGGAGGTGGTGCAATGCGGCTACTGCCAGTCCGGCCAGATCATGTCGGCCGCGGCGCTGCTGCAGGACACGCCGAAGCCGACCGATGACGACATCGACGCCGCCATGTCCGGCAATGTCTGCCGCTGCGGCACCTATCAGCGGATCCGCTCCGCGATCCACAAGGCCGCGGCCTGAGCGAGGAGCCGATCATGTCCGATGGTTCGCACACCCGCCGCGGCTTCCTGAATGCCGGCGCCGCCGTCGGCGGCGGCCTGGCCCTCGCCATAGCCCTGCCGCCGGCGCTGCGGCCCGCCCTGGCGGCCGAAGCCGGCTTCGCACCGAATGCCTTCATCCGCATCGACCGCCAGGGGCTGGTGACGCTGGTGATGCCGATGGCGGAGATGGGGCAGGGGACCTACACCGCCCACGCCATGCTGCTGGCGGAGGAGCTGGAGGTCGGGCTCGACCAGGTCCGGCTCGAGCATTCGCCGGCGAATGACGCGCTCTACGCCAACCCGATGCTGCATGTGCAGACCACGGGGCTGTCCTCATCCGTCCGCGCCTTCTGGACGCCGCTGCGCCAGGCTGGCGCCGCGGCGCGCCTGCTGCTGGTCGCGGCCGCTGCGAAGCAGTGGGGCGTCGATCCGGCAACCCTGAAGGCGCGGCACGGCGCGGTCACCGACGGGAAGCGCAGCCTGGGCTATGGCGCGCTGGCCGATCTGGCCGCGACGCTACAGGCGCCGGACCCGGCGACCGTGGCTCTGAAGGACCCCAAGGACTTCACGCTGATCGGCACCCCGGCCAAGCGGCTGGACACGCCGGACAAGGTGAACGGCAAGGCCGAGTACGGCATCGACGTCAGGTTGCCGGGGATGAAGGTGGCGGCGATCGCCATCTCGCCGGTGCGCGGCGGTTCGCCGAAGGTGGTCGACGAGGCCGCGGCGCTGGCGGTCAAGGGCGTCCGCCAGGTGGTGAAAACGGACGAGGCCGTGGCCGTGGTCGCGGACCATCTGGGCGCCGCCAAGAAGGGGCTCGAGGCGGCAGCGGTGCAGTGGGACGACGGCCCGAACGCCACCGTCGGCAGCGCCGACATCGTCCGCGCGCTGGAGGAGGAGTCGAAGAGGCCCGGCGTGATCGCGCGCAATGACGGCGATGTCGCCGAGGCGCTGGCCGGCGCGGCCCAGCGGCTGGAGGCGATCTACCAGGTGCCGTTCCTGGCCCATGCGGCGATGGAGCCGATGAACTGCACCGTCCATGTCCGCAAGGATGGCTGCGACATCTGGGTCGGCACCCAGGCCCCGACCCTGACCCAGGCGGTCGTCGCCGGGCTGCTGGGGCTGCCGAAGGAGCGGGTGCAGGTCCACAACCACCTGATCGGCGGCGGCTTCGGCCGGCGCCTCGAAGCCGACGGCACCCTGACGGCGGTCAAGGTGGCGCAGCAGGTCGACGGCCCGGTGAAGGTGGTGTGGAGCCGCGAGGAGGATATCCAGCACGACATGTACCGGCCGTACTATTACGACCGGCTCTCGGCCGGGCTGGATGCGCAAGGCAGGCCGGTGGCCTGGACCCATCGCATCGCCGGCTCCTCCGTGGTCGCGCGCTACATCCCGCCGCTGTTCAAGGACGGCTATGATTTCGACGCGGTGGAATGCGCGGCCGAGCCGCCCTACGCCTTCCCGGCGATCCATGTCGACTATGTCCGGGTCGAGCCGCAAGGCGTGGCCACGGCCTTCTGGCGCGGCGTCGGGCCGGTGCACAACGTCTTCGTGGTCGAGAGCTTCCTCGACGAGCTGGCGGCGGCGGCCAAGCAGGACCCGGTCGCCTACCGCAAGGCGCTGCTGGGCCACAATCCCCGCGCCCTCGCCGTGCTGACCCTGGCGGCGGAGAAGGCGGGCTGGGGCACGCCGCTGCCGCAGGGGCAGGGGCGCGGAATCTCGGTCCAGTTCGCCTTCGGCAGCTACCTGTCGCAGGTGGCGGAGGTCGAGGTGGCGGCGGACGGCTCGGTCAGGGTCCGCCACATCGTCTGCGCCGTCGATTGCGGCCTCGCGGTCAACCCGGACACGATCGAGGCGCAGATCCAGGGCGGCACGCTGTTCGGCCTGACCGCGGCGCTGCATGGCGCCATCACCTTCAAGGACGGCCGGGTGGAGCAGTCGAACTTCGACACCTACCTGCCGATGCGGATCGACGAGGTGCCGGTGATCGAGACCCATCTGGTGCGGAGCGCCGAGGCGCCCGGCGGCCTGGGCGAGGCGGCGACGGCGATTGTCAGCCCCGCGGTCACCAACGCCATCTTCGCCGCCACCGGCAAGCGCATCCGCACTTTGCCGATCGACCCCGGGCAGCTGAAGGCCTGACCGGCCGAAGCCGCAAAAAAAGAGGGGGCCGGGTTGCGGGTCGGCCCCCAAGGCTGCGGACTATCTCGACTCCTGCCCGGGCGCCTCTGTGCGGGTGAGGGGGATTCCGACGCGACGCCCGGGCGGTGGAGCCGCTGTTCCTATGGCAATCACTGCGAGTAAAATCGTACTCGTTGTGCTCGCACCCCACCAAGCAGGCCTTTCCGGCGCGTCCGGATCCCCGTTCATCGCATGCACTTTCTCCGGAGGGCGGGTCGGATCCCCCTAGGAGATCAGTCGGAGGGGGTAGGTGCGGGACGCCTGCATCCGCCGGCATGCGCCGTCCGCGACGTCCCCCGGTGCGCTATGCTTCGCGATGCGCACACCGCGCGGCTTGTGGGGGAAGCCGAGATGGACGTCGCCAACCTGGTTCTTCCCGTGTTCGCGATCATCGTCACCGGCTGGCTGGCCGGCTGGTCCGGCTACGTCTCGCGGTCGCTGGCCGACGGGCTGGTGCACTTCGCCTACAACGTCGCGATGCCGGCGCTGCTGGTCGTCACCATCGCGCAGGAGCCGGCGCGCAACCTGCTGCAAGGACGATTCCTGCTGGCCTTCGGCGGCGGCTCCGCCCTGTGCTTCGCGCTGGTGTTCCTGGCCGTCCGCGCCGCGTGGGGGCGCGGCCTCGCCAGCAGCACGATCCACGGCATGGCCGCGGCGATGACCAACACCGGCTTCGTGGCGCTGCCGATCCTGCATTCGATCTACGGCCAGCCCGCCGTCCTGCCCGCCGCCATCGCCACCGTGTTCGTGGCCGGGGTGATGTTCCCGGCGGCCGTCATCCTGCTGGAAAGCGACGGGCGTGGCGGGCAGGGGGTGCGCCCGGTCGCCCTGGCGAAGCAGATCCTGCTCAACCCGATGGTGCTGTCCACCCTGGTCGGCCTGGCCTGGGCGATCGCGGGCGTGCCGATCCCGGCCCCGGTCGCGGCCTATCTCGCCATCTTCGCGGCGGCGCTCACGCCCTGCGCGCTGTTCGCCATCGGGCTCGGCCTGTCGATCGCGGGGCTGCGCGAGAACCTCCGGACGTCCATGCTGCTCGCGGCCGTGAAGCTGGTGGTGATGCCCCTGATCGTCTACGGCCTGTGCCTGGCGACAGGCCTCGACCCGCTCTACACCATCGCCGCCGTGGTCTGCGCCGCCGTGCCAACGGCGAAGACGGTCTACATCCTGGCCGGCGCGTACAAGGTGGAGGAGCCGCTGGTCGCCGCCACGGTCTCGATCACGACGCTGCTGTCGGTGCCGACGCTGCTGATCTGGCTCTATGCCCTGTCCGGACCGGTGGTGCGGGCGGGCTAGCCGCGCGGATGGATCAGGAGCCAGCGGCTCGGCTCCCGCGCCACGAACTCCCGTTCGACATGGCGCAGGACATGGCGCTGGCCGGCGAAGGGCACCATCGCCGCCGCCTCGCCGAAGCCGACCCAGCGGAATTCGCTGTGCTCGGCATTCAGCCGCACTTCGGCGCCCGGCGCGGCGATGCCGACGAAGACCGGCAGCAGGCTGATGGCGTCGCGGTCCGCCTCGTAGAACTGCTCGCAGATATCGGCGGAATACAGCTGCTCCGGCACCAGCCCAGTCTCCTCCCGAGTCTCGCGCAGCGCCGCCTGCCAGGCGGTCTCGCCGGGCTCGATGGCGCCGGCGATCTGGCACCACTCGCCGGCCAGGGACCGGGTGCGGCGCAGCAGCAGCACCTCGGCGCCGTTCGTGGCGTGCCGGATGACGACGACGGAGACGGCAAAGCTCCGGATCGAGATCTGCTGCATTGGGCCTCGCGTTGCCTCCCGAGAGTTCAAACCATGCCGTGGCGCGAACGGCTAGCCGTTCGCATGCAGCTTGCTCAGGAAGATCACGATATCAAGAGGGATCCCCAAGGCAACGACGCCGACCATGACGTAGAAAAGCCATTTGTAGATATTTTTCAACCGCTGTGACATTCCTTCGATCGATTGGGTTTCTCTATAGCCAAGGCATATAATTATTAGAAACGACAACGTAGATATCAAAGAAACAGCAAAAGATCCGTGCGCTGTTTTGGTGAATTGAAGCCATCCAGGAAGGCGAAGTTCCTCATAGTTGTTGGAAAACCACTGCACGGCTACAAAGATGGCTAAGATGAAGACAAAAAGTATATTGGATCTGACAGAGTTTCTCATCCGTCGTCGTCCTCGCTATCGAGCGAATGCCGGGGACGCCGGCGCGAAGATCCACACCATCGCCCTGTGTCTCCGAGGGGCGACGACCATGCGCTGCGCCATCCTCAGAGCACCAGTGCGAATATTACGACCATCATGACGAGCATGACGGGGAAAGCGGCCAAAACGAGAAGCAGGGATTTGAGTATCTGCTTGGGATTGATCGGCATTGGCCTGGTCGATTGGCGGTGCCTGTACGAAAGGAAGAGGCTGAGCACTAGAAAGAAGATAGCCAGCGCTGCGGGCATCGCGAAGCCAAGGTCCGGTTTGGTGAACGGAAGCCATTCAGGAAAGGTGAGCTGCCGATAGAATATGAAGAACGGGTAGGGGATCAGGGCGATGATCGCGCCGAGCCGATACCGGCTGAAACTGGTGTCCATCGCATAATCTCCTTGCGATCGCGGATGCCGGGCGCGCGGGCCGCGCATTCCGCCCTATCGAAAATCACTCATGCAAATGCGGTTCTGCTCTGGCCAAGATTGCATCATCGCGCGCCGGGCGCGTCAATCGGAGGATGCGACTTCGTCCCTATCCACCGACCGCCGCCAGCGCCCGATCGGTGAAGGCGCGGTGCCTCTCCCGCAGCCGGCGCTCCGCCTCCGGCTCCAGGCCCCAGCCGGGCAGATCGGCGATCGGGCGCAGCGCCGCCCACAGCTCCCAGAGCGGCAGGGCGGCGGTGTCGATCGCGGAGACGGCGAGATAATGGCGGATGAGGGCGGCCATGGCGTCCCCGCCGCGGGCGATGAACAGCTCCAGCCGGGCATTGGCCAGGTCGGCCAGCGGGTCGCCGGTGGCGGCGTCCTCCCAGTCGATCACCGCCTGCAGCCGGCCGCCGCGCCACAGCAGGTTGCCGGGCCAGACATCGCCATGCAGCAGCGCCGGCGGGTTGCGGCGGGGCGGCGGCCAGGCCGCGGCCAGGGCGGTGCGCAGGCGGGATTCGGCCAGGCTCTCATCCGGCCCAGGGGGCCCCGGCCGAGCCATGGCGATCAGCGCCGCCGCCTGCGCCTCCTGCCGTGGCAGGAAGGGCGGGGCCGGGACGCGGTGGATCGCGGCCAGCGCTTCGGCGAGCTGGCGCATATGGTCGTCGAGCTCGGCCGGCACGTCCTCGGTGTCGCCGTCGACGAAGCTCTGCAGCAGGAAGGGCGTGGGCAGGATCGTGCCGCTCTCGTCCAGATGCAGCGGCCGGGGCGCGGGCACGCCGGCCGCCTGCAGCAGCTGCAGCAGCCGGACCTCATGCGCGGCGATGTCCGGGTCGCGCGCCAGGTCGGCGGCGCCGTGCCGGCGCAGCACCAGGGTCTCGGCCCGTCCGTCCGGATGCGCGAATTCCAGCGCCGTCACCTCGGCGGAGACGCCGCCGGCCAGGGGCCGCGCGGCCAGCAGCCGGGCGCCGGGGCGAAAGCGCTGGATGATGCCGGAATAGGCTGACATGGTTCCTGCCGATCGATCCGCATCCCCCGTACCACAGGGTGAACCATGCCAGAACGGATCGCCGTCCTCGCCGATATTCACGGCGTCCTGCCCGCCCTCGAGGCGGTGCTGGCCGAGCCCGAGGTGGCGGCGGCCGACCGCATCGTCATCCTCGGCGATGCGGCGGCGGGGCCGCATCCCTGCGCGGTGCTCGACCGGCTGATCGGCCTCGGCGACCGCGCCGCCTGGATCCGCGGCAATGCCGACCGCGAGCTGGTCGAATTCCGGCGCGGCACGCCGGCGCCGGACCCCGGATCGATCGGCGCCTGGGCCGCCGCGCAGCTGAGCGACCGCCATCTCGACTGGCTGTCGCGGCTGCCGCTGTCGCTGTCCCTGCCGGTCGCCGGCCTCGGCGGCGTGCATTTCTGCCACGCCACCCCGCGCCGCGACGACGAGATGGTCCTGGTCGAGTCCGGCTTCGACCGCTGGGCGGAGGTGTTCGACGGGCTGGATGCCGGGGTCGAGACGGTGGTGTGCGGCCACACCCACATGCCGTTCCTGCGCCTGGTGAACGGCCGCCTGGTGGTCAATCCCGGCAGCATCGGCATGCCCTATGGCCGGCCGGGCGCGCATTGGGCGCTGCTCGACCGCGGCGTGCATCTCCGGCGCGCGCCGCTCGACCTCGACGCGGCCTGCGCCGAGACGGTGGCGCGGTCCGGCTACCCGGATGTCGCCGCCTGGGCCGATTGCTATGTCAGGGTCAGGGTGGGCGACCGGGAGGCGGTGGAGACGTTCCGCCCGCTGGCGGCTCCCCGGTAGCTCCGCTCGCCCGCAGGGCGCCTACCGGCCCAGCGCGATGGCCGAGCCGGTGAAGGGCACCACCGTGTAAAAACCCTGCGGCGTCGGCGAGATCGGCGCGCCGGCAGCGGTGCCGAACTGGGTGACGCCCTGGCCGAGATGCTCGGCGACGTCGTGGCGGCCGCCGGCGAAGTCGAAGGGCGTGCTCTCGACCAGCCGGGCGGAGAACACATTGGTGCCGACCAGCGACACCGCCTGCGAGCCGTCGGGCTGGGTGACGGTGGTGCCGACCACCAGGCTGGCGCGGCGGAAGGTGGCGATGCAGTCGCCCCAGGCGAAGGAGGCCGGGTCGTCGAAGGTCCCTTCCGGCCGGCGCTGCAGGTAGATCGAAAACTCCCCGACCGGGTCGACCCCGAGCTTCAGCGCGCCATTGTCGACGCCCTTCGCCTGGAACGGCCGGGCGGCGAAGGTGAAATGGGCGGTGCCCTCGCCGCGCGGCCCGTCGAAGAGCGGCACGTCGAGGAAGGGCAGGTGCAGGAAATAGCCGTAATCCGCCACCGGACCGTCCGGCTCGGCCTGGTAGAAGCGACCGGTGACATACCAGGCGAGCTCGGCGGGGAGGAGGGAGGGCATGGAGTGGGCTTTCGCTGGGGGCGCAAGGCTAGAAACTTAGCGTGAACTATCCGGCGGCCGTTGACCGGAGCTCTTGCCGATGTCCTCTGATTACGCCTCAACGGCTGGAATCGGACTTCATCTGTAGGATCGAGCTGGCGCACCCGATGCCTGTTCTATTTGTTCGGTGAGAATCGTACGTTGATGGCGCACGGTCCTTTGAAATTGGATCCAATATCAAATACAACAAGATTTCCCTCCTTAAGTGTCTTAAATTCAACGGAGTCCTTCCATTCTCCCCTGTGAAAGAAAATTCTATTGTGATCCTTATCTATAAATCCATAGGTGGAGTGCAACTGAACAATACGACCTTCGCCGGAAGATACATCGGATATTGTTTGGTATCTTGTCGAATTTTCGTATTGATTATGACTTATTTCAATAACTAGATCATTTATCCACCTTTCTATATCATAAAGACGTGTCTCTTGATTTGAGCCTTTGAGTTCGCGTTTCAAAGCGGGGAGAGAGCGTCTGCATTTTCCAACATTCCGAATTGTTCGTAGGTCAATCAGTGTTTCTGGAGCGGAATCCAGAATCCCTCTCGCCATCTCTAAACAGCTAAGGGCAGGTTCGAATTCGCCTTTTGTTATGATGTGTTCACATTTTCTAATATAATTCTGAAGAACAAGATCTAAATGTATCCTCCGAGTTTTCGCTGGAAGTTTATCTATGTCACGTATAGCGCTAAGTCGTTCAGCAGATTTATCGAATTCTCTCTGATACTGAAAAACTCGTGCACACTCAAGCTTAATTGCGGGAGAGTTTGGTGCGATGGATTCCGCTTTAAGCAAATGATCGAGTGCTCTTTCTTGATCTCCCAATTGGCGCGATAGAAAGCCCGCGAACCAAAGACGAAGAGGTGCCTGTTCTGAAGCCAGAGAGATAGCAGATTCATATGAGCTCTCAGCAGAAAAGTAATCTTCTTGATTAGAATGCAAAAAGGCCTTCACTCTGTGAACTTCGAAATAATTTGGCGACAGATCCATGGCCTTCTTTATGTTTTGCTCCGCTTCATCAAGACGCTCTTTAAAAATGTATTCTAGTGCTCGCGTGAGAATTTTGGCGACAATATAGTCGTCTTTATCGCGAACGTATACGACATTCATGTCATATGTATCTGATCCCGCTCGCGCTGAGAATTCTTCTTTTGCGGAGCGCAGTGAGTTTTGTTTGGATATAAGTTTTCTTTGCTCCTCGACGCTAGGTTTGATGTGTTTCTGAATATATAGCCGAGCAAGTGGGCTAAGTAGATACCTATCTTCGTCCTCTGAGCTTCTTCCTCTCTCAGACATCACCAAATTTGATGTTATTAGATGCGATAAAGCGCTTTGAACATTAATGCTATCGAGATCTGTAAAGTATGCAAGGCCAGCAACTGATTGAGAGCCGCTGACACTAGCTAGTGTGCCGGCAATCAATTTCGATTCTCTTGATAAAGAATTAAATACATTTTGAAGACAAAATCTAAGAAATAATGCTGGATCATTTGTCAATGTTGCCGGACGAGCGCCGGCACGAATGCATTGAATAAACCATTTCATAAATAGTGGATTATATTGGAGTTTATTGCAATAACTATCAACTATTGCCTGGGTCGCCATAGCCATATCTGTAACGCCCCAAACTCGAGCGACGTTTCTAAAGTAAAATGCAGCTTCTTTTTTGTTAAGTGGCGACAAAGATATTGGAAAATCAAAGGCGCCGAGCCCGATTCTAGTGGTAAACAGTATTTTGCTGCCACTTGGTATTCTTCTTACAAGATCTCTGATATTTTGATCTATGACTGTCTCTAGATTATCTATAACAAGCAATATTTTATTATTTGTAAGATGAGAAAGGAGATCATCTATTGCAGAAGTCTCGTTTTCTCTTCCGAGAATTGATGCAGCATCTTCAATGATCCCCAAAGATGAAGATATGGCTCCGTCTATTATCTGTATCTCATTTAATGTCAATCTGGTGGTTTTTGCGGTAGTCCAGACTATTGCGTCTAGCTTTGTATCCTCGTCGTCTAATAAATCATAGCACGCCTTAAGCGCGAGCGCCGTTTTTCCTAGACCCCCTTCGCCAACCACTGTAACTATCGGATAATTACCCAAAATTGCCTTCTTTAATTCTGAAAGTTCTTTTTCTCGAACTAAGAATCCGGTATCATCGAATTCAGTCTGAGGAAGATTGTGGAGTAGAGACCTTGTCTCGTACGAAATCTCTGGTATTGAAAGCGTGGTAACAAATTCGGGATCCTTTTCCAGAAGCTTTCGCGTAGTTCTCAAATTTGCCCAGAAAAGACGATGTGATTTAACTAACTCCGTGGTTAAATTTAATAGTTTGGAAAGATCATCGTATTCCAACGGTCGAGAATGCATAACTCTATTTCTAATGGGTATTAGTTCGTCTAGTGCTGTATAGTATTTTTTGATATACTTTCTGGTGGAATCGTCCAAAAATTTATCATTTCCCCTGATTATTTGAATTTCATCTCCCATGTCAATGTATTCCAGTATTTCTCCGTCTTCAGGGGAGCTATCTGGATTTTCTTTATGGAATCTCTCTCTTGCTTTCTTCTCGATGGTCTCTCCCAGTACTCCTTCGGGAGTAGATAGTGGAGATATATTGGAAATAATAAAATCTCTAAGGTCGCGTTCCAAAGAAGACAGCAAAGCATACATAGTTAATCTTTGTATTGTGTATGCCATTAGAGTTCTCCATTGAGATCAAATGGTCGTTGGCCAGTCTATATTCGTTCGGATGTGCGGGATGTGAAATTTATTCGTTGCATGAACTTACGCACGGAGACGAGGATGTCTCGAATCGATAGCATAGCCAATGGTCTATCGCAACGAGGCAAGATTTCCAACTGCATCGGAGTTGGTGATTTCGCTTAACGGTGCCCTGTCGGCAAGGCTGGTTAGCGCTTAGTTGAGATCTATCTCACACCCCCGTCTGCGCCGACAGCAGCACCACCGCGCGGCCCTGCAGCGCAAAGGTCTCCCCCGCCGGCAGATGCCCCCTGATCGCCGCCTCCGGCTCTGCCGTGTCGATCAGCGCGGTCCAGAAGGCCCCGTCCGGGACCTCCGGCAGCAGGAAGGGCACCGGCTCGTGGTGGGCGTTCAGCAGCAGCAACAGCGTCGCCTCGGAGCCGCGGCGGCGGATGCCGGTCGGCTGGGCGCGGCCGTCGATCAGCATGCCCAGGCAGCGGGTCTGCCCGTTGGTCCAGTCGCCATTCTCCATCTCCTGCCCGTCCGGGCGCAGCCAGGCCACGTCCTTGACGTCCAACTCCTCATTGTAGAGGCCGGTCAGGAAGCGGGTGCGGCGCAGCACCGGGAAGCGCTGGCGCAGCGCGATCAGCCGGCGGGTGAACTGGGTCAGCCGGCGGCCGTCCTCGCCGATCGCCGCCCAATCCACCCAGCCGATCTCGTTGTCCTGGCAATAGGCGTTGTTGTTGCCCCCCTGGGTGCGGCCGAACTCGTCGCCGCCGAGGATCATCGGCGTGCCCTGGGACAAGAGCAGCGTGGCCAGCAGGTTGCGCTTCTGCCGCTCGCGCAGGGCCCGGATGGCGGGGTCGTCGGTCGGGCCCTCGGCGCCGTGGTTCCAGGACAGGTTGTCGGAATGGCCGTCGCGGTTGTCCTCGCCATTGGCCTCATTGTGCCGGTCGTTGTAGGAGACGAGGTCGTTCAGGGTGAAGCCGTCATGGGCGGTGACGAAGTTGACACTGGCCCAGGGCCTGCGGCCGCGGCGGTTGAACAGGTCGCCCGAGGCGGCGAGGCGGGAGGCGAGGTCGGCCACCTTGCCCTCGTCGCCCTTCCAGAAGGCGCGGGCGGTGTTGCGGAAGCGGTCGTTCCACTCCGCCCAGCCGGGCGGGAAGCCGCCGACCTGGTAGCCGCCGGGGCCGAGGTCCCAGGGCTCGGCGACCAGCGTCACGCTCTCCAGCACCGGGTCCTGGCGGCAGCTGTCGAGGAAGCCGCCCCCCTCGTCAAAGCCGTGCGCCTCGCGGCCGAGGATGGTGGCGAGGTCGAAGCGGAAGCCGTCGACCCCCATCTCGGTGACCCAGTAGCGCAGGCTGTCGGTCACCATCTGCAGCACCCGCTGGTGGCTGAGATTCAGCGTGTTGCCGGTGCCGGTGTCGTTGATGTAGTAACGCTTGTCCTCCGCCAGCCGGTAGTAGTTGGCGTTGTCGATGCCCTTGAGCGACAGGGTGGGGCCGCGCTCATTGCCCTCGGCCGTGTGGTTGTAGACGACGTCGAGGATGACCTCGAGCCCGGCATCGTGCAGCCGCGCCACCATCTCCTTGAACTCGGCGGTCTCGCCGGTGGCGGAATAGGCGGGGTGCGGGGCGAAGAAGCCGATGGTGTTGTAGCCCCAGAAGTTGCTCAGGCCGCGCTCCAGCAGGTGGCGGTCCTGGACGAAGGCGTGCACCGGCATCAGCTCGACCGTGGTGATGCCGAGGCTCTTCAGATGGCCGACCACCTCGGGGTGGCCGAGCCCGGCGAAGGTGCCGCGCTGCCGCCGCGGCACCGCAGGGTGGCGCATGGTGTAGCCGCGGACATGCAGCTCGTAGACCACGCTGCGGTCCCAGCCGACGCCGGGCGCGCGGGCACGGCCCCAGGTGAAGGCGGGGTCCACCACCCGGCATTTCGGCATGAAGGGGGCGCTGTCGCGGGTGTCGAAGGACAGGTCCTCCTCCGGCGCGCCGATGGTGTAGCCGAACAGCGCGTCGTCCCAGGTGAGATCGCCGACCAGCCGCTTGGCATAGGGGTCGAGCAGCAGCTTGTTCGGGTTGAAGCGGTGGCCGGCCGCCGGCTCGTAGGGGCCGTGCACGCGATAGCCGTAGATCGTGCCGGGCCGGGCGTCGGGCAGGTAGCCGTGCCAGACCTCGTCGGTGTATTCCGGCAGTTCGACCCGGGCGAGCTCGCGCTTCCCCTCCTCGTCGAACAGGCACAGCTCGACCTTGGTGGCATTGGCTGAGAACAGGGCGAAGTTCACGCCCAGCCCGTCCCAGGTGGCGCCGAGCGGGAAGGGCTGACCCTCCAGCACCCGGATGGCCGCCGGTCTTACCCGCTTCATTCGCTCTTTCCCCTCCGGGCCGGCCGAGCCGGCCCCTCCTGCAACTCTCACAGCGCCTCGCGCCAGCGGGCCCGCCACAGCCGGTAATCCGCCCCGTATTCGCACGCCGGGCTGGTCTCGTTGCCGAAGCGGTCGCGGAAGGGGTTGAGCACCCGGTGGCCGCGCCACTCGAACACGTCGGTGGCCGCCGTGGGTCCCAACGCCTCGGCCAGCGCATCGTTCCGCAGGCCGCGCAGAAGGGCGAAGGCGTCGATCGGGCGCAGGCCGAGCCATTCGTCGAGATCGGCGGGGTGCAGGCACAGCCGCCGCCGCTTGCGCCAATGGCCGAGCACGTCCCAGACCACAGCCACCGGCTCCTCCTCATGCTCCGGCGGGCGGGCGACGGCGCGGATGTCGACCCGCTCGGCGAAGCAGCCGGTCAGCTCGACCCGCTCCGGGCCAGTGGCCGCGACCAGCAGGCCCAGCCGCTCGAAATGCTCGCGCTGCGGCTCATCGGGGCCGACAGGGGGGCGGGGCAGGGGCAGCCCGCCCTGCAGGGCGGGGTTCGAGATCAGGCGCAACACTCTATCGGCCATGGCGACCTCCAAGCTGATGCAGGAACACCGGCAGCCGGCCGAAGACGGGGCCAAGATCGGCCCGGCTGCCCCCATTCCCCCGCTCACCATCCCCCACAGAACGCCCTTCCGGCAGCGTCAGTGCCGTGCCGTCGAAGCCGGTCAGGCCCAGCGCTCCGTTCAACTGGCCGGCCACCAGCCGCGGCACGGCGACCACCAGGTGCCGGTCGTCCAGCGACCGGCGCCAGGCGACGACATGCGCCGCCGCCGGCCCCTGCACCGGCACCGGCGCGTAATCGCCGCGGGCGAACAGCTCCGGGTCGTCGCGGCGCAGGCGCAGCAGCCGCGCCGCCAGCCACTGCTTGATCCGCCCGTCCGGCCAGGCGGCGGCCAGCTCGGCCGGATCGGCCTCGGCCGCCGCGTCGAGCCGCCGCGCCAGCCGGTTCCAGTCGACCGGGCGGCGGTTGTCGGGGTCGACCAGCGACAGGTCCCACTCATCGGTGCCCTGGTACAGGTCGGGCACGCCGGGCAGGGTCATCTGCAGCGCCAGCTGGGCCAGGCCGTTGACCGCGCCGATGCGGGCGACGCGCTCGGCGAAGGGGCCGATCGCGGCCGCGAACGGCCCGGCCGGGTCGAGCGCGGCGCGGATGAAGCGCTCCAGCCCGGCCTCATAGGCCTGGTCCGGGTCGGTCCAGCCGGTCTCGTCCTTGCCCTCGCGCGCCGCCTTCAGCAGATAGGCCGCGATCCGGTCGGCATAATCCTTGTCCGGCCCGCCGGCGGGCCAGGTGCCCAGCACGGTCTGCAGGAACAGGTGCTCGTGCCGGCGGCTGGGCACCGGTCGGTCGTCGCTGCCGCTGCGATACGGCTCCAGCAAGGCCGACCAGGCGACGAGCCCGGACTGCCATTCCGGCGCCAGCTCGGTCAGCGCCGCCAGCCGGGCGCGGACATCGGCGCCGCGCTTGTGGTCATGGGTCGACAGCGCCGACAGGGCGTCCGGCGAAAGCTGCCGCCGGCGGGCGAAGGCGGCATGGAAGTCGTCGGGCTCGACGCCGAAGCGCTCCGGCCAGCCGCCGACCTCGTTCAGCGAGACGAGGGGCAGGTGGCGGTAGAAGGCCGTGTCTTCCACCGCCTTGGCCGCGACCGCGCCGGTCAGCTGCTGGAAGCGCTGCAGGATCAGGGCGCCATCGTCGCCCGGGATGCGGCCGGAAACGAGCTTGGCCACGAGATCCAGCGCCGGACCGGGCATGGTCTCCCGGGCCTGGGCGATCGCGGCGTCGAGGCCGAAGCTTCCGCCTTCGCCGGGGTAGCCGCGATAGGCCTGCAGATGCTCGATCACCGTGGCCAGCGCCTGGCGCAGGTCGGCGCGGGTCAGGTCACGCTCCTCCCAGCCGGCATAGGCCCGGCGGTCGATGGCGTCGACCAGCGCCTCGAAGGGTGCGGCCAGGTTGCCCTCGATCACGGCGCGGCGGCAGCTTCGGATGGTGTCGGCCATGCTGCCCTGGTCGCCGGTGAAGCGGGCATAGGCGGCGCGGATCGGGCCGGCGGCGGCCGGATCGACCTGCAGCGCATGGATCGCATTGGCGACCTCGTAGCCGGTGGTGCCCTCGACCGGCCAGCCGGCCGGCAGGTCCTCGCCCTCGGCCAGGATCTTCTCGACCCAGATGGCGAAGGACGAGCCGGCGGGGCGGACCGCGTCGACCGCCTGGCGCAGCCGGGCCAGGTAGCCGGCCGGGTCGGCCAGCCCGTCGATATGGTCGATGCGCAGCCCCTGAACCTGGCCGGCCGCGACCGCGGCGAGGATGCGGCCGTGGGTGGCGTCGAACACCGCCGGGTCCTCGACCCGCACCGCCACCAGGTCATCGATGTCGAAGAAGCGCCGGTAGTTGATCTCGGCCGCCGAGACCCGCCAATGCGCCAGGCGGTAGTGCTGCCGTTCCAGGATCTCGTGCAGGGCCTCCGGCCCCAGCCTCTCGTCGATCGCCTCCACCGTGCCCGGGGCGACGGGCAGGGTGTGGCCGGGGATGGCGATGACGGGCCGGCCGCTGTCGGAATCGCGGGCGAGCCGGATGTCGCCGGCGCGCAGCGCCTCGCCATAGCGCCGGCCGAGGATCGGCAGCAGCAGCCGGCCGGGATGCGCCGGCGCGTTCCAGTCGATGTCGAACACTGCGGCATGCGGGCTGGCCCGGCCGTGCTCCAGAACGTCGCGCCACCACGGGGTGGCCACGCCGGCCGCCATGTGGTTCGGCACGATGTCGAGGATCAGGCCGAGCCCGTGCGAGCGCAGCGCCGCGGCGAAACGCTCGAAGCCGGCCTCGCCGCCGCGCTCCGGGTCGATCCGGGTCGGGTCGATGACGTCGTAGCCATGGGCCGAGCCCGGCCGGGCGGCCAGCAGCGGCGAGGCGTAGACATGGCTGATGCCGAGCCGGGCGAGATAGGGCAGGGTGGCGCAGGCGTCGTCCAGCGTGAAGCCGGCATGGAGCTGCAGCCGGGCGGTGGCGTGGGGCGGATCGGCGAGGACGCTCACGACACCCGCTCCAGCGCCACGACCGCGCCCCAGCCCTCGACCCCCTCGGCCAGGGCGGCGGCGAGGCCGGGCGTGCTCTCGAACAGGATCTCGCCGGCCGGCACCTCCCAGGCGGGGCCCTGGTCCGGCGCCAGATGGGCGACGATGCGCAGCCAGCCGCCGCCCTGCAGCATCCAGGCGACGTCCAGCATGCGGTGGCGGCTGCGGTCGATGCCGGGGCCGATCTTTCGCGGCGCCAGCAGCGGCACCACCCGCCGCTGCCGGATGTCGAGCAGCCGCCGCACCAGATCCAGTCGGCCGGCGGCCTCGCCGTCATCGGGCTGCAGCAGCACCGCGGAGTCGAAGGTGGCGGGGTCGAGCGCGTCGGGCAGGGTCTCGCCGGAGAAGCCGGCGAAGGCCGCGAACTCCTCGCGCCGGCCGCGGCGCACCGCATCGGCCAGTTCGCCCTCGAAATCGCAGAAGAACGGGAAGGGCTGACGGCTGCCCCATTCCTCGCCCATGAACAGCATCGGGATCTGCGGTGCCAGCAGCAGCACCGCGGTCATCGCCTCGACCGCCGCCGGCTCGGCCAGGGCAGTCAGCCGGTCGCCAAGAGCGCGGTTGCCGATCTGGTCGTGGTTCTGCAGGAAGTTGACGAAGGCGGTCGGCCGCAGATGGGCGCTGGGCTCGCCGCGTGGCGCCCGGCGCAGCTCCGACCAGTCGCCCTGGTAGACGAAACCCTCGGCCAGGGCCCGGCCCAGCCGCACCACCGGGGCGTCGGCATAATCGGCATAGTACCCGTCATCCTCGCCGGTCAGCGTGACGTGGATGGCGTGGTGGACATCGTCGTTCCACTGCGCGCCGTAGCGCCCCGCGGGTCCGGGCGTGCCGGACAGCCGCCGCGCCTCGTTGCTGTCGTTCTCCAGCACCAGATGGATGTGCCGGTCGGGGAAGGCGGTGCGGACGGCGTCGGCGATCTCGGTCAGGATGTCCGGCCGACTGTCGTCCTGGATCGCATGCACGGCGTCGAGGCGCAGCCCGTCGAAGCGGAACTCCTCCAACCAGTACAGCGCGTTGTGGCGGAAGAAGGCGCGGACTTCAGGCCGGCGGAAGTCGATCGCCGGCCCCCAGGGGGTGAGGCGGTCGGCATCGAAGAACGACTTCGCGTAGAGCGGCAGGTAGTTCCCGGCAGGGCCGAAATGATTGTAGACGACGTCCAGCAGCACCATCAGCCCGTGCTGATGCGCCGCGTCGACCAGGCGCTTGAGGTCGTCCGGCGCGCCATAGATCGAGGCCGGGGCGAAGGGCAGCACCCCGTCATAGCCCCAGCCGCGCGACCCCGGAAAATCGGCGACCGGCATCAGCTCGACCGCGGTGATGCCAAGTCCGGCGAGATGGTCGAGATGCCGTTCCACCGCCGCGAAGCCGCCGGGCCGGCCGATGGCGCCGCAATGCAGCTCATAGACCACCGCCTCGTGCCAGGGCCGGCCGCGCCAGTCCATCGCCTGCCAGTCATAGGCGTTGGGGTCGGTAACCAGGGACGGGCCGAAGGGGCCGCCCGCTTGAGCGCGCGACGCCGGGTCCGGCACCGCGGTGCCGTCGGCCAGGCGGTAGCGATAGGGCGTGCCCGCCGGCGCGCCGGCCACGGTGCGGCCGAACCAGCCGTCGTCCAGCGGTTCCAAGGGCAATGGAGCGCCGTCCTGGCCGAGCAGCAGGGTCACCGCCTCGGCATCGGGTGCCCACAGGCGGAAGCGGGTGCCGCCGTCGGGGCGCAGCTCGGCGCCGAATGGCATGGCATGGGCGGTGCGCTCGGGCAGCGGCGACGGCGCGGCGCGGGCGGCGGCCGGCGGGGTCATCGCCGGACCTCCGGCCGCAGGACCGGCATCCGCTCAGCCCCGCTTCGGTGCGCCATCGCGGTCCAACTCCTCCGCCCCTTCCGGAGCGCTCCCGGTGCCCGTGCCTTCATCGGCCAGGATTTCAGCCTCGGCCTGCGTCCAATGCTGCTGATGCCCGCCCTCGGGTCGGCCCAGAGCTTCCCAGATCCCGTAGGCGCGGCGTCGGATCCGCTCGTCGCGATCGTCACTCATTCCACCACATCCTTCTTTAGTATTAGGGCCATTATGACCCTTTCATTCGACCTCGCACTGCGATTCGCACCAGCAAATGTGAATGTTTTGTAAATTGGAATGATCTTTCTATTCCGCCCTATCCTGATATTCACGGGTCATTCGCGCATAAATTTATTGTCAGGCAAAAGAAATCGCTTCGCCTCCGGCCGAAGTATTTCTTCCTGTCTACGGCGACGCGCACCGAGGCGGCTGCGCCCGCTGGTCTTGGGAACACGGCGAGGCTGCCGCGGCGGAAGCGCGCCCGCGTCGGCCTCATCAGCGTCAATAGCGGCTGAGCGGTTCGGTTCCGGCCCGCTCGCAGATTTTTCCGATCTGGGAAAGGAGTCCTTCCAGGATCGGAACGACTGCGTCATGATCCGCCGTCCGCGATGCCCGCTTGACGGGTGGATATGGGAATTGGTAACGTTCCCACACAACCTGTCGGAGAGGCAGGGCGATGTTCCACCGGGGGAGACGGCTTTGAACGGCAAGCGCCAGCCCACGATCATCGATGTCGCCCGCCTGTCCGGCGTGTCGAAGACGACGGTGGCGCGGGTGCTGTCCGGCGTCGGCGCGGTCCATGCCGAGACCCGCCGGCGTGTCGAGGAGGCGGTGCGGCAATCGGGCTATGAGCGCAACCACCTGGCCTTCGGCCTGCGTACCGGCCGCAGCCGGATGATGGGCCTGGTCATCCCCGATATCTCCAACCCGTTCTGGGCCGACCTCGCCCGCGGCGCCCAGGACCGGGCGGAGGCCGAGAAGCGGTCGCTGCTGATCTTCAGCTCCGACTGGGATGCGGAGCGCGAGCGCCGGCATCTCCAGGCGCTGCGCCAAGCCCGGGTCGACGGCATCATCCTCAATCCAGCGACCGACGACCGTGGCCTGTTGCGCCAGACCGAGGCGCCGGTGGTGGTGATCGGCTCCTCGGGCGAGCGCTTCCCGGAATTCTCCAGCGTGCGCAGCGACGTCGCCCAGGGCGTGCGGCTGGCGCTCGACTATCTGATCGCCGCCGGGCACCGCCATATCGGCCTGATCAACGGCCGCGACCGGCGCGTCGCCCGCACCCGTTTCGTCACCGAGGCGCAGGCGCATTGGCAGCGCCACGGCTTCGACCCGGCCTCGCTGCCGATGGACGAGGGCGACTACACCGCGGATTCCGGCCAGGCGGCGACGCACCGGCTGATCGAGCGGGAAGGGGGCCGGATGACCGCGGTCTTCGCCGCCAACGACCTGATGGCGGTCGGCGGCATCCTGGCGGCCCGCGCCGCCGGCCGGTCCTGCCCGCGCGACATCTCGATCATGGGCATGGACGGGGTCGAGGCCGGGGGCTTCACCGATCCCGGCCTCACCACGGTCGACAAGCCGCGCTACGACATGGGCGTCCACGCGATGCGCCAGCTGCAGGCCGAGATCGACGGCGAGGCCGAGATCGTCCACACGGTCCTCCCCTGCCGGGTGGTCGAGCGCGCCTCGGTCGCGGCGCCGCCGGCGGCGGCCCTGCACAGCGTCCGGCCTCCGGCCGCGCGCGCCGTCCGGAAGAAGAGCGCCTGACATGACAGGTCTCGATCACAGCACTCAGGCCTCGATCCAGGCCATCGGTGGGAACGTTCCCAAGACGGCCCGCGAGTCCGGCCTGCGGCGGGTCTGGCGCTGGCGCGGCTACTATCTGATGCTGCTGCCGGGCCTGCTGTACTTCGTGGTCTTCCACTACCTGCCGATCTGGCAGGCCAAGCTGGCGTTCCAGGACTACCGCATCATCGGCCCCAGCGTCTGGGTCGGGCTGAAGCATTTCCGGGCGCTGTTCGAAAGTCCGGTGTTCTACCAGGTGCTGTGGAACACGGTGCTGATCAGCGCCATGAAGCTGGTCATCCTGTTCCCGGTGCCGGTGATCGTGGCGATGCTGGTGAACGAGGTGCAGGGCCGGCGCTACCGCCGCTTCGTGCAGTCGGCGATCTACCTGCCGCATTTCCTGTCCTGGATCGTCATCGCCGGCGTTTTCATCGCGGTGCTGTCGCCGACCGACGGCACGGTCAACGACATCCTCGGCCTGTTCGGCTTCGCGCCGGTGCCGTTCATGACGTCGGAGGGCTCGATCCTCTGGGTCCTGGTCTTCTCCGAGATGTGGCGCAGCGCCGGCTGGGATTCGCTTCTGTTCCTCGCCGCGGTGATGGCGATCGACCCGCAGCTCTACGACGCCGCGACGATCGACGGCGCCGGCCGTTGGCGCAAGATCTGGCACGTCACCCTGCCGGCCCTGGTGCCGACCATGGCGACGGTATTCATCCTCAATCTCGGGGCCTTCATGAGCGCCGGCTTCGACCAGGTGTTCAACTTCTCCAACGACGCGATCCGCGACCGGATCGACATCCTCGACACCTATGTCTACCGCATGGGCCTGGTCGGCGGCGAATACGCCTATGCCACGGCGGCCGGCGTGTTCAAGGCGGTGATCGGCATGGCCATGATCCTGGCCGCCCATTTCGTCTCCAAGCGCATCACCGGCAAGGGGGTGTGGTGATGGCCGCCTCCCAGATCCGCAAGACGCCGCTCGAGCGCATCGAATACGCCATCATCTGCTCGACCCTGCTGCTGATGGTGGTGGTGACGGTCCAGCCGATCCTGAACCTCCTGGCCGTGTCGCTGTCCGACAGCGCCGAGGTGCCGGGGATGAGCGGCCTGGCCGTGCTGCCGCACGGCTTCTCGCTCGATGTCTGGCAGGTGCTGCTGACCCATCCGCAGGTGCTGAGCGGCCTGGCCAACAGCCTCCTGATCACCATCGCCGGCACCGTGATCAACGTCGTCGCCACCACGCTGATGGCCTGGGCGTTGTCGCGCGAGGGGCTGCCGGGGCGGCGGGCGATCCTGGTCTTCATCCTGGTCACCGTGGTGTTCGAGCCCGGGGTGGTCCCGGACTATCTTGTGATGAAGCAGCTCGGCCTGCTCAACTCCTACTGGTCGGTGATCCTCTATCGCGGCGTCTTCGCCTGGTACCTGATCGTGCTGATCCGCTTTTTCGAGGAGATCCCGAAGGAGCTGATGGAGGCGGCCGAGATCGAGGGCGCGTCGCCGCTGCAGACCCTGTGGCACGTGGTGGTGCCGCTGGCGCTGCCGGCGATCGCCACCATCACCCTGTTTTACACGGTGCTGCACTGGAACGAGTATTTCCGGGCGATGATCTACCTGAACGACCCGAAGATGTGGCCGCTGCAGGTGGTGCTGCGCCAGTTCGTGGTCGAGGGCGACAAGTCGCTGATGGTCGGGCTGGACGCCATGAACCGATACACCGGCGGCAGCCAGATCGACCTCAGGGCGCTGAAGGCCGGGATGATCATCCTGACCCTGATCCCGGTGCTGGCGATCTATCCGCTGATCCTGAAGTTCTTCACCAAGGGGACCATGAGCGGAGCCGTCAAGGGATGACCCGCCATGACCCCCAACCAAAAAACCGAGGAGGAGACGCAATGAGCAAGATGCTTCTGGGGCCGGCGCTGGCCCTGGTGTTCGCGGCGGCGTTGAGCATGTCGGCGCAGGCCGCCGACCCGGTGACCCTTCGCGTCGTCAGCAAGGACTTCACCAAGTCGAACCCGGACGACGTCAAGCTGGTGGCGGCGATCGAGGCCGGCATGGCGGCCAAGGGCCACCCGATCAAGATCGACCTGGTCGACGTGCCGCCCGGCGGCTATGCCGACAAGCTGTCGCTGATGCTGCTGTCGGGCGACATCCCGGACCTGATCTATTTCCAGGGCGGCGACCAGAAGATCGTCGAGCAGGGCCTGCTCGAGGATTGGCGGCCCTGGCTGGACAAGGCGCCGAACCTCAAAAATGCACTGTGGGCGCACAACAAGCCGCGGCTCGAGAACTACCCCTACCTGATCTATCCGTTCCCGGTGCGGGCCAAGGTCGGGGTGATGCGCCAGGACTGGCTGGAGAAGACCGGCCTGCCGGCGCCGCAGACCCTCGACGACTGGGAGGCGATGTTCCGCAAGATCGTCGATGGCGATCTCGACGGTAACGGCAAGAAGGACACCTACGGCATCACGGTGGCCACCATCCCGCCGGCCGGCGCCACCGACGAGCTGGACGAGATCTTCAACCAGGCCTTCGGCGTCAGCGCCACCTGGCTGAAGGACGCCTCCGGCCAGTGGATCCATTCCCGCGTCTCGCCGCAGGAGCGCGACAAGGTCGCCTATTACCGCAAGCTGTTCGCGGAAGGCCTGCTGGACCCCGACTTCATCACCACCAAATGGGACACGCGCGAGGACAAGTTCTACTCCGGCCGGGTCGGGGTGATCCTGGGCGTCGTCGGCGTCAACATGGACATCTACCAGGGCAAGATGCGCCAGGTGCATCCGGGCACGACCCTGGTGCCGCTGGACCCGCCGAAGGGCCCGGGCGGGCAGGGGCTGCGCGCCGTCGACGTCAGCCGCGAGAGCCGCGGCTTCGCCATGTCCGCCATCTCCGAGCACAAGGAGGACGTGGTCGCGCTGATGGACTTCATGGCCAGCCCCGAGGGCCAGCAGATCGACCGCATGGGCTTCGAGGGCGAGGAGTGGGTCAAGGACGGCGGCACCATCAAGACCACCGACAAGATGGCGACCTGGTATCCGCGCTTCGTCATCGACCAGCCCGACGCCTGGAAGCCGCCGGTGCCGCTGCTGTCGGAGCAGGCCGAGAAGTCGATCGCGCTGGCCCAGAAATACTATGCGCCGGACGACGCCTTCGTCTTCCCGAGCGAGTACACGGCCCGGCTGGACGCGGCGGAGAACGTCTACCGCAGCTATGTCTGGAAGTTCATCTCCGGCGAGCTGCCGATCGACAAGTGGGACGAGTACGTCGCCGAGTGGAACGCCAAGGGCGGCGCCGAGATCACCGAATATGCGAGGACCAAGCTGAATGGAACCAACTGACGCCGGGTCCTCGCTGCAGGGCCGGATCCGGGGCATGCTGCATGGCGTCGCGTTCGGCGACGCCATCGGCGCCACGATCGAGAAGCTGTCCGCGGCCGAGATCCGGCAGCGCTACGGCCGGGTCACCTCGCTGGACGTCGACTGGCATCGCAAGGACGCGCCGGAGACGGCGCGCGGCGGCCGGATCCGCGGCCACGGCATCATCACCGACGACACGCTGATGACGCTGTGCCTGATGGCGGTCTACGAGGAGGCTGGCCGCCATCTCGACGCCTGGGACATGGCCGGCGGCATGGTCCGCCAGATCGCCTGGACGCCGCGCTGGATCCCGGAGATGCAGCGCGAGACCATGCTGATCGAGCGGCTGTTCTATCCGGAGAAATGGATCTTCCAGCGCCACCAGCTGACCAGCTGCGACCCGCGCGAGGGCGGCATCGGCAACATGGTCAATTGCGGCGCCGCCATGTACATCGCCCCGGTCGGGGCGGTGAACGCCTGCGACCCCAAGGCGGCCTATGACGAGGCGGTCGACCTGGCCGCCGGCCACCAGCACAGCTATGGGCTGGAGGCGGCCGGGGTGATGGCCGCCTGCGTCGCCGCCGCCATGGTGCCCGGCACCACCGTTGAAACGGTTGTCGATACAGCGATCGAGCTCGCCAAGGACGGCACCCGCGCCGCCATCGCCGACATCGCCGAGGCGGCGCGGCGGCTGAAGCCACACCGCGCCGACCACGCCCGGGTGACGGCGGAGTTCCAGTCGATCATCGGCCGCTACTCCAGCATGGGCGACAACGTCCACCGCCGGGTCGAGACGGCGGGGGTGCCGACCAACGACTACACCCCGTCGCGCCTGCGGACGATCGAGGAGTTGCCGCTGGCGCTCGGTTTCTGCCTGATCCATGACGGCGACTTCCGGGCAGCGATCATCGATGGCGTCAATTCCGGCCGCGACACCGATTCCATCGGCTGCATGGCCGGCGCCATCCTCGGCGCCATGCATGGCGAGGCGGTGATCGACCCGGCCGACCGCGACCTGCTGGACCGCGCCAACCGCTTCGACCTGGCGGCCGAGGCCGACCGCTTCCATGAGGTGGCCTCCGTCATCCTGGCCGCCGATCTCGACCGCACCCGCCGGCGCGACGCCCAGCGCCTGGCGCTGACCGCCGACCCCGCCCAGCCCGCCCGCGCCGCCGCCGGCCGCTGACCCGCCCCAAGACCAAGGCCCCGGAATGCCCATCCCCACCGACACCCTCGACCGCATCTATGCCGGCTTTCTCGGCAAGGCCATCGGCGTGCGCCTCGGCGCCCCGGTCGAGCCGACGATCTGGACCTGGGACCGGATCGACAAGACCTATGGCGAGATCACCGGCTATCTGCGCGACTTCAAGAACTTCGCCGCCGACGACGACACCAACGGGCCGGTCTATTTCATCCGGGCGCTCCGCGATTTCGGGCTGGACCCGTCGCCGCAGGATGTCGGCCGCACCTGGCTGAACTACGCCGCCGAGCTGCACGGCATGTTCTGGTGGGGCGGCTACGGCATCTCGACCGAGCACACCGCCTTCGCCAATCTGCAATCCGGCGTCCCGGCGCCGGACTCCGGCTCGATCGCCCGCAACGGCGCGGTGATCGCCGAGCAGATCGGCGGCCAGATCTTCGTCGATTCCTGGGGCTGGGTGTGCCCGGGCGACCCCGCCCGCGCCGCCGAGCTGGCCGCCCGCGCCGCCAGCGTCTCGCATGACGGCAACGGCCTCCACGGCGCCCGCTTCGTCGCCGCCGCCATCGCCAAGGCCTTCGTCGCCGAGACGATCGAGGAGGTGGTGGAGGCCGGCCTGGCCACCGTCCCGGCCGGCAGCGAATATGCCCGTGTCGCCCGAGCGGTGCAGGCCCAGCACCGGGTGAGGCCGAAGGACTGGCGCGCCTGCCGCAAGATGCTGGAGAGCGAGTTCGGCTATGACCGCTATCCCGGCGTCTGCCACATCATCCCGAATGCCGGCCTCCTGATCCTGTCCCTGCTGTACGGCCAGGGCGACCTGTCGCGCACGGTCGAGATCGCGACCATGGGCGGCTGGGACACCGACTGCAACGCCGGCAATGCCGGGGCCATCGTCGGCACCCTGGCCGGCATCGCCGGGGTGGCCGCGCATTACCGCAAGCCGATCAATGACGGCATCGTCGCGTCCGGCATCACCGGGTCGCTCAACATCGTCGACATCCCCAGCTTCTGCCGCGAGCTGGCGGTGCTGGCCCATCGCCTGGCCGGGGAGGAGCCGCCGGCGGAGTGGGTGGCGGACATGGAGCGGCGCGGCCTGCGCTTCGACTTCGACCTGCCCGGATCGACCCACGGCTTCCGCACCGAGCCCGACAACCGCATCGCCCTGTCCTGGTCGGACGAGCGCAAGGCCACCGGCCGCGGCGCGCTCTGCGCCCTGCTGGACCGGCTGGAGCGTGGCGATGGCGGCCGGATCTTCTGGAAGCCCTTCTACCGCCGCAGCGATTTCGACGACGAGCGCTACCGGCCGATGTTCTCGCCGGTGGTGGCGACCGGGCAGGAGGCGACTTTGCGCCTGTGGCTCGACCCATGGGAAGGCGACGGCCATCTCCGCATCGTGCCCTATGTCCGCCGGGCGATGAGCGGCCGGATCGACGAGATCGGCGCCTGGACCCAGCCGCCGGCCGGCGAGTGGCAGGAGCTGCGCTTCACCGTGCCGGAGACGGACGGCGAGGCGGTCGACGAGATCGGCATCAAGGTCGAGTATTTCGGCCGGCTGAAGTTCCTCGGCCGGATCTTCATCGACGAGTTCACAGTCGGCGGCGCCGGCTCGGCCCGGCTCGACCCGCGGATCGAGGCCAATGAATGGGGCGGCATCACCCGCTGCACCTGGAACCGCGGCGTCTGGAAGATCGAGGACGGCCGCATCCACGCTTTGACCGCGACCGACGCCGACCTGTGGACCGGCCACATCTACGCCCGAGACCAGATCGTGACCGCCGAGGTGACGCCGCTGGCCGGCGACGGCCACCTGGTCTGCGCCCGCGGCCAGGGCAATGAGCGCGGCTACGCCGCCGGCTTCGTCTCGGCCGACGAGGTGGCGATCATCCGCCGCGACTTCGGCGAGACCGTCCTGGCCCGGGCCCCGTTCCGGCGCGAGCTCGGCCGCAGCTACAGCCTGGCGCTGGAAGCGGTGGGCGACCGGCTGGCCCTGTCGGTCGACGGCAAGGCGCTGCTGGAGGCCCGCGACGACACGCTGGCCTATGGCATGGCCGGGCTGCGGCTGCCTTCGGCCGGGCGGATGCAGGCCGGGGTGATCGAGATCCGCGAGGCCGCCCATGGCTGACGCGCGTCCCGCCAGGATCGAGCCGGAGAGCGCAGGGCCGCTCTCCGGCATCCGCGTGCTCGACCTGTCCCGCGTCGTCGCCGGCAACGCGCTGGGGCTGGAGCTGGCGGATTTCGGCGCCGAGGTGATCAAGGTCGAGCCGCCGGGCGGCGACCCGCTGCGCGACTGGCAGGTGAAGGGCCACAGCCTCTATTGGAAGGAGCTGTCGCGCAACAAGCTGTCGGTGGTGCTCGACCTGCGCAAGCCGGAGGGCATGGCGGCGCTGGAGCGGCTGATCCCGACCGCCGATGTGATGATCGAGAACTTCCGGCCCGGCGTGCTGGAGGAGATGGGGCTGGCTCCCGACCGGCTGCAGGGGATGGCGCCGGACCTGATCCTGGTCCGCATCTCCGGCTTCGGCCAGACCGGCCCGGCCAGCCGGCTGCCCGGCTTCGGCACGCTGGTCGAGGCGATGTCCGGCTTCGCCTCGCGCAACGGCTTCGCCGACCGCGAGCCGGTGCTGCCGCCGCTGGCCCTGGCCGACATGATCGCCGGGCTGCACGGCGCCAAGGCGGTCCTGGCAGCGCTCCGGGCCCGCGACCGGGGCATGGCCCGCGGCCAGGTGATCGACCTGTCGCTGCTGGAGGCGATGTACTCCGTGCTGGGGCCGGAGGCCGGCAGCTACGCCGTCACCGGCCAGGTCAAGGAGCGCACCGGCAGCGCCTCGGGCAACAGCGCGCCGCGCAACGTCTACAAGACCCGCGACGGCCGCTGGATCGCCATGTCCGGCTCTACTGACCGCATGGCCAAGCGCATCCTGCTGCTGGTCGGCGGCGACGCGCTGGCGCGGGACCCGCGCTTCGCCAGCAATGCCGACCGGGTGCGCAACCGGGTGGTGCTGGATGCCGTCATCGGCGAATGGATCGGCGCGCGCGACCGCGACACGGCGCTGTCGATCTTCCGGTCCGAAGGCATCACCGTCGGCCCGGTGCACGACATCGCCGACTTCATGGCCGACGACCATGTGATCGAGCGCGAGGTGGTGGTGGCGATCCCCGACCCGGATCTGGGCCCCCTGCCGGTGCACAACGTCCTGCCGCGCCTGTCGGCCACGCCCGGCGCGATCCGCCGCCTGGCGCCGGAGCCCGGCGCCGACGCCGAGGACGTGCTGCGCCGCGCCGGCTTCTCGGCCGCGGAGATCGACGGCCTGCGCGAAGCGGGGGCGCTGGGGTGATACCGGCCGGTTACGACGACCGGGTCTATGCCGGATGGCTGGGCAAATGCATCGGCGTCCGTTTCGGTGCCCCGCTGGAGAACTGGACGGAAGCCCAGATCCGCAGCCATATCGGCGAGCTGGAGTTCTATCTCAGCGAGGATGACGGCAGGTTCTTCAAGCCGGATGACGACACCGCTTTCTCGATGATCCTGGCCCGCATCTTCGAGGATTGCGGGGCCTCGCCGGACATCACGACGCAGCAGATCGCCGAGGGCTGGCTGAACTATCTGGGCGACCAGCACGGCACGCTGTGGTGGGGCGGCTACGGCGTCGCCGCCATGCACACCGCCTATGTCAACCTGGCCGCGGGGATCCCGGCGCCGCTGGCGGGATCGGCCGCGCTCAACGGCCGGATCGTCGCCGAGGAGATCGGCGGCCAGATCTTCGCCGACATCTGGGGGCTGATGGCGCCGGGCCGGCCGGACCTTGCCGCGGATCTGTCGGAACGGGCGGCGCGGGTGGCCTGGGACGGCAACGCGCTGCAGGGCGCCCGCTTCGTCGCCGCCATGGTCAGCGCCGCCTTCGGGGTTCGCGAGCCGGCGGCGCTGATCGCGGCCGGGCTGGCCCGGATCGAGCGCGACGGCGACTACGCCGCCGTGGTCCGCGCCATGGTCGAGGCCCATCGCCGGTGTCCCGACGACTGGCGGGCCGCCTTCGCCGTGCTGTCGGCCGAGTTCGGCTACGACCGCTATCCGGGAACCGTCCCGATCGTGCCGAATGCCGGCGTGATCGTCCTCGCCCTGCTGTACGGCGCCGGGGATTTCAGCCGGGCGCTGCGGATCGCCGCCATGGCCGGCTGGGACACCGATTGCAATGTCGGCAATGTCGGCGCGGTGATGGGCGTCGCCGTCGGTGTCGGCGGCATCGACCCGGCCTGGCGCCGGCCCGTGAACGACATCCTGGTCAATGCCGGGCTGATCGGCGGCCGCAATCTGATGACGATCCCGCAGGGCGCCGACCTGCTCGCCCGGCTCGGCCACGGCCTGGCCGGGGTCGAAACCGGTCCGATACCGCCCCGCCGGCATGTCCGCCACGACGGGTCGATGGGCGGATTCCAGGCCAGGGCGACGGGCGGCTTGGGCCGGCCGATCGAATGGCGGCGTTCCACCGATGTCGATCCGGCCGGCGCGCTGGCCGTGGTGATCCGCAAGCTCGGCAGCACCGGCGAGATCCGGCTGTCGACCCGCAGCCACATCCGGCCGTCGGAGCTCAGCGGCAATTTCTACGGCGCCAGCTTCTCGCCGCAGATTCATCCGGGCCAGCGGGTGACGGCGCGGCTGTGGGTGCCGCCTGATGCGCCGCCCTCGCTGCGGGCCGGCCTCTATGTCCGCGACGACAACCGCGATTGCAGCCACCAGGCCGAAGCCGTGCCGCTGCGGCCGGGCGAATGGCAGGACCTGGCCTTCGACATCCCGCCGCTCGCGGATGCCTGCCTGTCCGAGATCGGCATCGTGCTGCGCAACCTCGGCGAGACCTGGGAAGCGGGATCGCTGCACCTGGCCTTGCTCGACTGGGGCGGCGCGCCGCGATTCTCGACCAGCTTCGCTCGCGAACGGCCGCAGACCGGCGGCATCAGCCAATGGACCTGGCTGCGCGGCTTCTGGCGGCTGGAGGATGGCGGATATCACGCCAGCGGTGCGCGCCGGTCCGAAAGCTATACCGGCGACGTCGAGTGGCGGGACTACACGGTGGCCGCCACGCTCGTGCCGCTGGTCGGTCCCGCCCATGCCGTGCTGACGCGGGTGCAGGGCGCCCGCCGCAGCTATGCCTTGGCCTTGACCGATGACAGTTGCCTCACCCTGTTTCGGACCGAAGGCGAGACGCGCGCGGTGAAGTCCGTGCCCTTCGCCTGGGCGCATGGCCGCAGCTACCGCCTGTCCGTCGCCGCCTCCGGCGCAGCCTTGCGCTGCGAGGTCTCCGGCGCCGACGGCTCGGCCGGATTCGAATGGACCGACCAGCGGCCCATTCGTCATGGTCAGATCGGCCTCGCCAACTGGGGCGGCGCCCACACCCGTTTCACCGCCATAGAGGTCGGCTGACATGACCGCTATTGACGAATCCAATGGGCGCTTCCGCCGCCTGCGCTCGCTGCTCTATGTCCCGGCCGATCGCGAGCGCTTCGTCGCCGGTGCCGCGGGGCGCGGCGCCGATGCCGTGATCCTGGATCTCGAGGACGGCGTCGCCGAAGCCGCCAAGCCCGCCGCCCGCGCGGCGCTGGCCGCCGCGGTGCCGCAGGCCGGCGCCGCCGGGGCCCGAATCTTCGTCCGCATCAACAGCCGCCTGGTGCACGCCGCCGCCGATGTCGAGGCCGCGGTGCGGGCCGGGGCGGATGCGCTGTTCGTGCCGAAGACCGACGATCCGCAATGGCCGCGGCTGATCGCCGAGCGGGCCGGCGAGGTCGAGCGGGAGATTGGCCGGCCGGAGGGCTGGACCAGCCTGGTGCCGATGATCGAGACGCTGGCCGGCCTCGACCGCCGGGCCGCGATCGCCGCGGCCACGCCGCGCAATCTGGCGCTGGTCTGCGGCGGCGAGGATCTTTCGGCCGAGATCGGCGCCGAGCCGGCCGCCGAGGTGATGCGCCTGGCCAAGCTGCAGATCCTGATGGCCGCGCGGGCCGCCGGGCTGGTCGCCTTCGGCCTGATGGGCTCGCTGGCCGGGATCGACGACCTCGACGCCCTGCGCCGCGCGGCGGAGGAGGCGGCGCGCCAGGGCTTCGAGGGCGCCAGCTGCATCCACCCGGCCCAGGTGGCGGTGCTGAACCGGGCCTTCACCCCGGACGAGGCCGCGGTCGAGCACGCCCGTCGGGTGGTCGCGGCGCTGCAGCCGGGGCAGGGGACGGCCAAGGTCGACGGCCGCATGGTCGACGCCCCGGTCGTCGCCCGCGCCCGCCGGGTGCTGGCCCGGGCCGGGGAGGACGCTGCCGGGGCGTGACGCCGGTTCAGGAGATCTTCAGGACCCTCTTCAGATCGGCGTCGATCGATCCCGGCTTCAGGCCGTTGTCGCTGCGGACCTTGTCGATGGCGGCGTTGGTCTTGGGGCCGATGATGCCGTCGGCCGTCACCGAGGTGAAGCCGCGGTCGCGCAGCGCCTGCTGGACCTTGCGGATCTCCTCCTTCGTCGGCGGCGCGCTCTTGGCGGGTGGGTTGGCGGGCGTGGGCTTGAGCACCTTGCGCACCTTCGCCAGCCAGGCCTCCCGGTCGGCCTGGCCGGTGGTGCCGCCATTGACCAGCCGCGTCACCTTCAGGAAGTCGCCCTCGTCGCAGGCCGCATTGATGTTCTTCCATTTCCAGAAGCCGCAGGCCACGCGCAGCGCGTCATCCGGGTCCGAGGCGCGGTCCGGATCGTTCTCCAGATTGACACCGATGGCGTTGCCGATGGCGCGATAGCCGTCGCGGCCGGTGATCTGGATGTAGCCGCGGCCGCGGTATTTCCAGCCGTCGCCCGATTCCGGCGACCCGTTGCCCATGCGGCTGGCATAAACCTTGTTCGCCAGCGCCTCGGGATTGCCGGCGAAGGGCTCGGCCGAGGCCAGGGTGGGGAAGCGCGACGGCCAGATCTCGGTCATCCGCTTGGCGCTGTATTTGAGGTTCTCCTCGATGACGGAGAGCCCGCCGGATTCATGGGCGACCTGCGCCAGGAAGAAGTGCAGCCGGTTCGGCCGGTCATCCATGTCGAACTCCGCGAACACTTTCTTGGACTGCTTGGCAAGCGCCTCCAGGATGGGCTCGCGGCCCTTGGGGAACAGCTCCTTCAAATCCTCGAGAGAAATCATCCTCAGCCTCCCGAAAAATCCGCCAGTGCCCCTGTCGGATTGAAAAGATCAAGTGGCGGAAACGGAATTTCGAACAATTCGATCGAACTTTAACGCAACAGTTGCAAGCATAAGCCCGATGTTTGATAAGGGCAATCTGCTCCCTCCGCGCAGACCGACAAATCGCGGCGGCACACGGAAAAGGATTGAGCCGGAGTTCCGGCCGATATCTACTCCTGGGATTAAATATCCATCGGGGGGATTCGGCCATGCGCGCTGCGGCGTTCGCCTGTACCATGCTTGCGTTGTTCCTGGCGGCCGCATCGGCCATGGCGGCCCAGCCGCGCTGGTTCACCTACGACCCGGCCAAGATCGAGCAGGCGCGGGCGAAGATCGCGGCGGGCGATCCGCTGTACCGGCCGTCCTACACCGCGCTGCTGCAGGCCGCCGACAAGGCACTGGCCAAGACGGCGCCGTCGGTCACCGACAAGACGCTGAGCCCGGCCTCGGGCGACAAGCATGACTATTTCAGCTTCGGCCCCTACTGGTGGCCGAACCCGGACACGCCGACCGGGCTGCCCTATATCCGCCGCGACGGCCAGACCAACCCGGACAGCAAGACCGACGCCACCGACAGCGTGCGCCTGTCCACCTTCGGCAGCGACCTGCGCAGCCTGGGGCTGGCCTACACCTTCACCCGCGACCCGAAATACGCGGTCAAGGCGGCGGAGATGCTGCGGGTCTGGTTCGTCCAGCCGAAGACGCGGATGAACCCGAACATGACCTACGCTCAGGCCATCCCGGGCATCGTCGACGGCCGCGGCATAGGCATCATCGACAGCCGCGCCTTCATCGACGTGATGGACGCGGTCGAGCTGATCCGCCCCAGCGGCGCGCTGCGCGAGCTGGACTACCAGCTGATCAAGCTGTGGTACCGTCTCTTCACCGCGTGGCTGCTGACCAGCGAGAACGGCTTCGAGGAGGGCAACTGGCACAACAACCACGGCACCTGGTACGACGCCCAGGTGACGGCCTTCGCGCTGTTCACCGATCAGCCTGACCTGGCCAAGCGGCAGATCAAGATCGCGGCGCTGCGCCGGGTGGCGGGCCAGTTCGACAAGGACGGCCGCCAGATGGCGGAGCTGGAGCGGACCCGGGCCTTCCACTACAGCCAGTTCAACCTGCAGGCCTATAACCGCCTCGGCCGCTATTCCGAGCTGGTCGATGCCGGGCTGACCAATGGCGACACCGACCCGACCGACCTCTGGCACTTCTCGCTCGACAGCCACACGCTGCAGAAGGGGTACGGCTTCATCGCCGGTTCCATCACCGCGGCCGGCACCATCGACCCGTCCTGGCCCTATCCGGAGCTGACGCCGGGCGACGGTCTGGATGAGGCGCTGGGCAACCTGCTGGCCGCGACCCGCGCCTACCAGGACCCGGCGCTGCGGCAGAAGGCGGCGATCCTGCTGGCCAAGTTCCCCGGCAAGATCGACGCCCTGCTGCTGCCACTGGACTGAGCGGGCGGGCGCCCGGTCACGACACTGGGCGCTGCAACTCCAGCCGGTCGCCGATGCGCAGCAGGCGCAGCTCCAGCGCCGGCTGGCCGGCGCCGCGGGGCACCGACACCACCGCCTCCTGGCCCGGCGCCAGGGTCGAGACGAAGCGGACGATGCCGCCCGGCGCGTCGGTGCCGGCCGTGACCACTGTCTCGTAGCCGGAAGCCGCCGGCTGGTAGTAGACGCTGACATTCACCGCGCCCAGCGTGGCGGTCAGGCCGGCACCGGGCGGGATCACCTCCGCCGCGGCGGGGCGCGCCGCGACGGCGCCGAGCAGGGCGGCGGCGAGCAGGATCTGCGGCAGCCGGCCGGCGGCCGGCGCCTTGCGTTCACGAGTCATGACGATGTCCTCAGGGGGTGTTCGAGCGCGGCGTCAGGCCGCGCTCTGGCCGCCATCCACGACGATGGCCTGGCCGTTGACGTAGGAGGCCCGGTCCGACAGCAGGAACAGGGCGACCTGCGCGATCTCCTCCGGCTCGGCCAGCCGCTTCAGCGGGATGCCGGTGGCCAGCGGATGGGATTCGGTGCCGTCCGCGTTCTTCACGATCCGGCCCTGCGTCATCTCGGTGCGGGTGATCGACGGGTTGATCGAGTTCACCCTGATGCCGTGCGGCCCCAGCTCTACCGCCGCGGCGCGGGCCAGGGAGACGATGCCGCCCTTGGTGGCGCTGTAGATCGAGGTGCCGGGCGCGGCGATGCCGGCGAGGACCGAGCCGTTGAACAGGATCGCCCCGCCGCCGCCCTGCGCCTTCATCTGCGCGGCCTCGGCCTTCAATGCGAAGAAATGCGCCTTGAGGTTGGTGTCGATCAGGCTGTCCCAGCGCGCCTCGTCGAGCGTCTCGATCGGCCCGCCGCCGGAGATGCCGGCATTGTTGAAGGCAGCGTCCAGCCGCCCGAAGCGCGCCACCACCCGGTCGATGAGGCCGGGAATGGCGTCGATCTGCGTCAGATCGGCCTGGAGGAACACCGCCTCGCCGCCGGCCGCCGCGATCTCCGCCACCACCGCCTCGCCCTCGGCCGCCCGTCGCCCGGTCAGCGCCACCTTGGCGCCTTCCCGGGCGAACAGGATCGCGCTGGCGCGGCCGATCCCGGAAGTGCCGCCGGTGACCAGGGCCACCTTGCCATCCAACAGTCCCATTTGATCGCTCCTTCACATGACGATCATCATTCAATGAGCGTTAGATGATGGCGATCATCCTTTTTGCAAGGGCACCCCGGGCGAGGGGAGGTCAGTCCAGGAAGTCGCCGTGCTTCCGCACATGCTCGGCCAGGCCCAGCGTGTGCTCGCGCACCAGCTTCTCGGCCAGGTCGGCGTCGCGGGCCTCGAGAGCGGCGACGATCTTCTGGTGGTCGACCACCGAGCGTTGCGCCCGGTGGTCCTGGCCGATCGTCACCCGGCGGATGCCGCGCATGTGGATGAACAGGTTGTCGGTGATGTCGACGATCAGCTGGCAGCCGCTGATCCGGATGATCTGCTTGTGGAAGGCGATGTTCGCCTCGGAATACTCGGTGACATGCTCCTCCGGGTTGCGGTCGTGGAACACGTCGACATAGTCGTGCAGCTTGCGGATCTGGGCGTCGGTCGCGACCTGGGTGGCCAGGCGCGCCGCCATGCTCTCCAGCGCCGCCCAGACCGTGACCATCTCCACCACCTCGGCCTTGCTCTTGCGGATCACGAAGATGCCGCGGCGGGGGACGGAGCGGACGAAGCCCTCCTGCTCCAGCAGCGTCATCGCCTCGCGGATCGGGGTGCGGCTGACGCCCAGCATCTCGCTCAGCTGGCGCTCCTCCAGCTTGATCTCGCCGGCATGGCCGTAGATGTCCATCTCGGTGATGGCGTGCTTCAGCGCCTTGTAGGCCTTGATCCGGAAGCTCGTTTCGGTGTCGAGCGGCTTGACGTCGATCTGCGGGAAGCTCATCGAAGGCCCTATCTGTCGCCTGCGGCCGGCGTTCCCCTCGGCTATAGCTCCGGGCGCTGCCGGTCACAAGTATACCGTAGACGAGAGTCCAGCGCAGCTTTCCTCCCTTGGATCGATTGGTCCTTGGATCGATTGACATAAGGTATTTTGTATACCACGATGATCCGGTCGGCTGCTCAGCGGCCCTGACTCCAATCAATGGGAGGAAGGCGCGGCCATGAAACTCTGTATCTATGGCGCCGGGGCCATCGGCGGCTATCTCGGCGTCCAGCTCCATCGCGCGGGGGTCGAGGTCAGCCTCGTCGCCCGCGGCCTGCATCTCGAGGCGATGCGCCAGAACGGCCTGACCCTCAAGATCGACGACGAAACCCGCACCGCCCGCATCCGCTGCACCGACAACCCGGCCGAGCTGGGCCCGCAGGACTATGTCGTGATCTGCCTCAAGGCCCATTCGGTGCCGGGGGTGGTCGAGGCGATCCAGCCGCTGCTGGGGCCGGAGACGGCGGTGGTCACCGCGGTGAACGGGCTGCCCTACTGGTATTTCCATCGCCATGGCGGCGCGCTCGAGGGGCGCACCATCGAGACGGTCGATCCCGGCGGGCTGCAGTGGCGGCGGCTGGGGCCGGAGCGCGGCATCGGCTGCATCGTCTACCCGGCCACCGAGGTGGTGGCGCCCGGCGTGGTCGAGCATCACTACGGCGACAAGTTCCCGCTGGGCGAGCCGGATGGCAACCGGTCGGCCCGCGTCATCGCCCTCAGCGAGGCGATGACGGCGGCGGAACTGAGCGCGCCGGTCCGGGACAACATCCGCGACGAGATCTGGCTCAAGCTCTGGGGCAATCTCTGCCTCAACCCGATCAGCGCCCTGACCCATGCGACGCTCGACGTCATCACCGGCGACCCCTCGACCCGCGACGTGGCACGGCGGATGATGGCCGAGGCCCAGGCGATCGGCGACCGGCTCGGCGTCCATTTCCGGGTCGATATCGAGCGGCGGCTGGACGGCGCCGGCGCGGTCGGCGCCCACCGCACCTCGATGCTGCAGGACCTGGATCGCGGCCGGCCGATGGAGATCGACCCGCTGGTCACCGTGATCCAGGAGCTCGGCCGCATGGTCGGGGTGCCGACCCCGACGGTCGACACCGTCCTGGCCCTGGTGCAGCAGCGCGCCGAGATCGCCGGGCTCTACAGCCGTGACGTGAAACTGGCACCGGCGCTGGTGCCGGCCTGACCCTTGTCCGAGCGGCCGGGAAGAGCCGCTTTCCAGAGGAGGAACCCAGCCAATGAGGGCCGAAGACATTCTCCGCCAGAAGGACTCGCGCGTCGTCATGATCCGGGTCGGCGAGACGGTGGCCACCGCCGTCGCGCTGATGACCAAGGAGATCATTGGCGCCCTCGTCGTCAAGGAGGTGTGCCGCACCGAAGGCAATGTCGTGGTCGGGGTGTTCTCCGAACGCGACGTCGCCAAGGCGCTGGCCAAGCATGGCGCCGCGGCGCTGACCATGCCGGTCTCGGCCTTCATGGGCCGCACCGTGATCAGCTGCGAGCCGCGCGACAGCATCGAGACGGTGCTGCGGCTGATGGACGAGAACCACATCCGGCATGTGCCGGTGATGGAGGATCACACCCTGGTCGGGGTGATCAGCGCCCGCGACCTGATCCGGCACTTCCTGCAGCAGTCTTCGCCGGCGCTGCAGGACCCGGCGACGGCCGTGGCGCACGCCTGACCTTCACTTGAGGGGTGGACCGCGACGGCCCGACCGGCTGCCGCGGCGTCTCTAACGCGATGCGGCGCCGCCCCGCGGGCCGCATGGGGGAGTCTTGTCCATGCGGATAGGTGTGTTGCGGGAGCGGCGGGATGGCGAGCGCCGTGTGGCGGCGACGGCGGACAGCGTGAAGAAGCTGGTGGCGTTGGGCGCGACGGTGGCGGTGGAGTCCGGCGCCGGCCTCGGCAGCGCGGTGACGGACGAGGCGTATCGCGCGGCGGGGGCGGAGGTGGCGCCGGATGCGGCGACGGCCCTGCAGGGCGCCGATGTGGTGCTGAAGGTGCGCCGTCCGCTGCGGTCGGGCGAGGGCGAGATCGACGAGCTGTCGCTGATCCCGCGTGGCGCGACCCTGATCGGCGTGCTGGAGCCCTATGACGACGCCGACAGCCTGGCCGCCTATGCTGCGGCGGGAATCGAAAGCTTCGCGCTGGAACTGGTGCCGCGGATCACGCGGGCGCAGTCGATGGACGTGCTGTCGAGCCAGGCGAACCTGGCCGGCTACCGGGCGGTGCTGGAGGCGGCGTCGGTGTTCGGCCGGGCCTATCCGATGATGATGACGGCGGCGGGCACGGTGCCGCCGGCGCGGGTGCTGGTGATGGGCGCGGGCGTGGCCGGGCTGCAGGCGATCGCGACGGCGCGGCGGCTGGGGGCGGTGGTGTCGGCGACCGATGTGCGCCCGGCGGCGAAGGAGCAGGTGCAGTCGCTCGGCGCCAGCTTCGTCGCGGTCGAGGACGAGGAGTTCAAGGCGGCCGAGACGGCGGGCGGCTACGCCAAGGAGATGTCGGCGGAGTACCGGGCCAAGCAGGCGGCGCTGATCGCGGAGACGATCAAGAAGCAGGACATCGTGATCTGCACCGCCCTGATCCCAGGCCGCAAGGCGCCGGTCCTGATGGACGAGGCGATGGTGCGATCGATGAAGCCGGGGTCGGTGATCGTCGACCTGGCGGCGGAGCGGGGCGGCAACTGCGCCCTGACCCGACCGGGCGAGGTGGTCGAGGACGGTGGTGTCACCATCGTCGGCTATCGCAATGTGCCGGGCCGGATCGCCACCGACGCCTCGGCGCTCTACGCCCGCAACCTCGTGGCGTTCCTGACGCCCCTGGTCGACAAGGACAGCAAGGCGCTGAAGGTGGATGGCGGCGACGAGATCGTGGCAGCGACGCGGCTGACCTCGGGGGGCCGGGTGGTGCATCCGAGCTTCGGCGGCAAAGCCGAGCAGGCGGCGTAGGGGAACGGACGATGGCGACAGAGGATATCGCGCAGGGCGCACAGGGTCTGGCCGAGGCGGCGCGGGGCCTGGCGGACCAGGCTCAGGCGCTGGCCGTGCAGGCGCAGGCGACAGCCGCGGCAACGCCGGCGGGGGAGCACGGCTTCTTCCTGACCGGGCTGACGGTGTTCGTGCTGGCCTGCTTCGTCGGCTACTACGTGGTGTGGCGGGTGACGCCGGCCCTGCATTCTCCGCTGATGAGCGTGACCAACGCGATCTCCTCGGTGATCGTGGTCGGCGCCTTGATCGCGGCGGGGCCTGCGGTGATCGGGGCGTCGAGCGTGCTCGGCGCGCTGGCGGTGCTGCTGGCCTCGGTCAACATCTTCGGGGGCTTCCTGGTCACCCGCCGGATGCTGGCGATGTACCGCAAGAAGTCCTGACCGGCCGTTCAGGCGACAAATCCAAGAGAAGAAGGCGAGGGGATCGCGATGACGAGCCTGGCGGTGCTGGCGTATCTGGTGGCTGCGGTGTGCTTCATCATGGCGCTGCGGGGCCTGTCGAGCCCGGTGACGAGCCGGATGGGGAACCTGTACGGCATGGTCGGGATGGCGATCGCGGTGGCGACGACGCTGATCCTGCTGCCGCAGGTGCGGAACTACTGGCTGATCGTGCCGGCGATCGCGATCGGCGGCGGCATCGGCTATGTGGTGGCGCAGCGGATCCAGATGACGGCGCTGCCGCAGCTGGTGGCGGCATTCCACAGCCTGGTCGGCCTGGCAGCGGTGTGCGTGGCGGCGGCGGCGTTCCTCGACCCCGCGGCGTACAATATCGGCACGCCGGGGGCGATCCATGTCGGCAGCCTGATCGAGATGGCGCTGGGGGCGGCGATCGGGGCGATCACCTTCACCGGCTCGCTGGTGGCCTTCGCCAAGCTGCAGGGGCTGGTCTCGGGCAAGCCGCTGGTGTTCCCGATGCAGCACCCGCTGAACGC
>Ga0207426_1000488_pt1 | contig 59803 bp, 34 predicted proteins | sample AraplaMF_Cvi_mMS_FD_184265 | JGI IMG/M metagenome (GOLD analysis project Ga0207426, IMG submission 184265) | Arabidopsis root microbial communities from the University of North Carolina, USA - plate scrape MF_Cvi_mMS (SPAdes) (version 2) | ecosystem: Host-associated > Plants > Roots > Endosphere...
AGGGTGGCCGAGAAGAGCATGCGCTGCCCCTCGGGCCGGACCTGGTCGAGGAGGGCGGTGACCTGGGGCATGAAGCCCATGTCGGCCATCTGGTCGGCCTCGTCCAGCACGGTGATGGCGACCTGGTTCAGGCGGCAGTCGCCCCGGCCGATGAGGTCCTTGAGCCGTCCGGGCGTCGCGACGACCACTTCGGCCCCGGCGCGCAGCGCGCTCGCCTGCCGGCCGATGGACATCCCGCCGACGACGGTGGCCATGCGCAGCGACAGCGACCGGGCGTGCGGGGTGAGCGCGTCGGTGACCTGCTGGGCCAGCTCGCGGGTGGGCACCAGCACCAGGGCGAGCGGCCGGCCGGGCTCGGCGCGCTGACCGGCGGTACGGGCCAGCAGGGCCAGACCGAAGGCGAGCGTCTTGCCCGAGCCGGTGCGGCCCCGGCCCAGAACGTCGCGTCCGGCCAGCGAGTTCGGCAGGGTGGCGGCCTGGATCGGGAAGGGGGCGGTCACCCCTTCCGCGGTCAGCGACGCCAGCAACGCGGGCGGCATGTCCAGTGCGGCGAAGCTCTCGGCCGGGGGCAGCGCCGGGGTGTGCGTGACGGGCAGCGCGAACTCCGCCGGCCGGGCGGCCGGACGGCGCCGCTTGCCACCGGAGCGGTTCGACGCCTGCGAGCGGGAGCCGCCGCGGCCGGAGCCGGAGGAACCGGCGGAGCGGTTACGGGAAGAGCGGTCGTTCGGGCGAGCTGTGCGGTTCATGAAGAACCTTCCTCGATGCGGTACGTCGAAGAATTCCCGGCAGCTGTGAGCCACACACAAAAGAATCGCAGAACGGACCGGCGAAAACAGATGGAACGAGGCGGGGCGGAATCGACCGCCGACGCGTGGAAAATGTGTCGCCGCACGGAGCGGCGAACACGGTGCCGGAGCACGGAACTGGACGGTTTGCCGTTCTGCCGCAGCATGCTGCGGTTCGGCGCCGAACAGGCTGCCCCTTGTCGCTCGTGCGGCCGTCAGGGCACGCACAGCGCATTCCGCAAAGGGCAACGCTGCTGGGGCCCGCACCCACGGTGCGGGCCCCAGCAGCGGTGTTACGCGTCAGTATCAGGCGGGGACGATGTTCTCGGCCTGCGGGCCCTTCTGGCCCTGCGTGACGTCGAAGGTGACCTTCTGGCCCTCCTGCAGCTCACGGAATCCCTGGGTGGCGATGTTCGAGTAGTGGGCGAAGACGTCAGCGCCGCCACCCTCCTGCTCGATGAAGCCGAAGCCCTTTTCCGAGTTGAACCACTTCACGGTGCCGGTAGCCATATTATTTCTCCTTCGGGGCAGTGCCCGGGGCCGCACTGTGCGGACCCCGCGTCGCCGCGATGATTGCCCCTCCGGAAATTCCGGAAATACAAAAGCACTCCAATCGGCCTGGAAGGCCGACGAGGTAGCGTGAAGTGTTCGGGAACCACAACTGCAACTGAGATCGACAGTAGCACGGCGCCAGCGGCCCTGCGCGGCCGTTGCTCCAGCCCTTTTTCGTCGGCCGAAAATCCCCGTCGGTGCGGCGGGTATTTCTGCCGTTGCGGCATGAGATATGCGTCACGGGCGCCCGCGGACCGCCGGAGGGGCCCCGACGGTCACCGGTGTCACCGCACGGCCCGGCAGGGCGCCGCACCACGGCCCGCGGAGTCCGTACGGCCTGGCAGGCTCATGTGATCGGGGCCACGATGGGGGCAGTGGAGCGGGGACGTCGCACCCGGTGGTGGGAGGGGCGTCAGGAAGCGGCGCAGCGGGGTGCCGGCTCCGGCGCGCGGCCCGCCGAAAAGGTCCGCCGGGATGCCCTTGACGCCCGCCGTGGCTGCTTTCCGACGGCCGGGACGATCCCCGGTCCGCAACGGGGTGGGGACGACCGGTGCTCCGGTTGACGTCCGGGAGCGGCGGCAGTCGCAGCGACGGCCGGTCCGGTCCACTTGTCCGACCCCGAAGGGAGGACGGCCATGGAGCCGGAGGTCATCACCGTCGGGCTCGACGGGTCGCCGGCGAGCCTGGCGGCCGCGCGCTGGGCCGCCGACGAGGCCGGCCGGCGGCAGTCGGCGCTGCGGCTTCTCCACGCGTGGATTCTGCTGGCCGGCAACGCGCCGGAAACACCCCCTGACCGGGACCGGAACGCCGGAGCCCGGGAGGTCGTGCGCCGGGCCCGTGAAGAGGTACGAGAAAGCCACCCGCGGCTGCAGATCATCGAGGACCTGGTGGGGGCGGAGGCCGAGGCGGCGTTGCTGGGCGCGGCGGGCGAGTCGCAGATGATCGTCCTGGGATCGCGGGCGCTCGGGCCATGGGAGAGCTATGTGCTCGGCGATGTGAGCCTGAATGTCGTGGGCCGGGCCAAGGGGCCGGTCGTCCTGGTCCGGGAGGACGGGCGCGCGAAGGCGCCGCGTCACGAACCGCCGGGTGGCCCGCCGCCCGTCCCCGAAGCGCGGGTCGTGGTCGGCCTGAGCCTCAACGGGCCGTGCGACCGCACGCTCGACTTCGCCTTCGCGGCCGCGGCGCTGCGGGGCCTCCCGCTCCAGGCCGTCCACGGTCGCCCGCTCCCCGTGGACGCCTACACCCCGTGGGGCCTGGACCCCGATGCCGCGACGGAACTCACCAAGGAAGCCGACGCCGAGCTGCGGGACGCCCTCGGTCCGTGGTGCGGGCGGCTTCCCGAGGTGGCGGTGCAGCGGACCGTGCTGCCGGAGAGTCCGTCGCGGGCGCTGGTCCAATCGGTCTTCGGGGCCGAACTGCTGGTGGTGGGCCGCCGGCTGCACCGTCCCCCGCTCGCGCCCCGCCTCGGCCCGGTGGCGCATGCCGCCCTCCACCATGTGACCTGCCCGATCGCCGTGGTGGCGCACGAGTGAGGGCGCCCGTACGGCCGGGTGCGTGCCGCGGCGCGCCGGACCCGGTCCGCTCTGCGCACGTATCACCGGAACGAGGCAGGCTTGTCCGTACCGGATTCCCCGGCCGCGAGGCCGAGGAGATCCGGCCCGAGCACCATCCGGAGGGACTGGCCCACCATGAGGCACCGCAGCGTCGCCGACCTGATGACGCCCCGAGCCGTCGTCGTCCAACGGGGCACCCCGTTCAAGGAGATCGCACGTCTGCTCGACGAGTACGACATCACCGCCGTCCCGGTCCTCGACGAGGACGAGCGGCCGGTGGGGGTGGTGTCCGAGGCCGATCTGCTGCGCCGGCAGATCGCGAAGCTCGGGGCGACCACCGCCGAAGCGATCATGACGAGTCCGGCCGTGGTGGCGCGGCCCGGGTGGAGCGTCGTCGAGGCCGCCAAGACGATGGAGAAGCGGAAGGTCAAGCGGCTGCCCGTGGTCGACGACTCCGGCCGGCTGATCGGCGTGATCAGCCGTAGCGACCTCGTGCAGCTGTTCCTGCGCCGGGACCGCGCCATCCAGGAGGAGGTGTTGGAGGAGGTGCTCACGCGCACGCTCGGGGTGTCCCCGTCCGCGGTCACGGTCGAGGTCGCCGACGGCACCGTGACGCTCACCGGCACCCTGGACCACAAGAGCCTGGTCCCCATCGCCGTGCGGCTGTGCGAGAGCGTCGACGGGGTGGTCGAGGTGGTCGACCGGCTCGGCTACCGGCGGGACGACACCGCCCGCGAGGAGCACGAGACGGGAGCGGGGGCGGGGAGCCAGCCGGGGTCCGGCGGGCCTTCGGGGGCGGAGTAGGGCGCACGCGGGCAGGCAGGCGCCCGGCAGACAGGTACTCCGGCAGGCGGGGGCGGCCCGGCAGCCGACAGGAGGTCAGATTTCGTGCTGTATGCGTGCTTTGCCGCATATCGTGTCCCTGTACCGCCGGGTCAAGCCGCCCCGGACCCCGGATTCGGCGAAGGGATGCCATGGAGCCGAGCGACCACGACGACGGGCCGCACCGCCCCGCCCGCGGCCGCCCCCGTCCGCCGGCCGGTCCACCGCCCGGCCCGGCGCGCCCCGCGTTCTGGCGCAGCCCCCTGCGGGGGCCGTGGCTGACCTCGGTGCTCGGGCTGGTCCTGCTCGTCGGCCTCCCCGTGCTGTTCGTGACCGGACTGCTGTCCTACGCCGCCTACAACCCCGATCTGGCACCGGGCAACGACCAGACACCCGGCAAGGGCTGGCTGGGCTTCTACCTGTTCTCCTGGCCGACCAGTCCGTACTGGCTCTACCGCCTGACCCAGGGCATCCACGTCACGCTCGGTGTGGTGCTGATCCCCGTCCTGCTGGCGAAGCTGTGGTCGGTCATCCCGAAGCTCTTCTCCTGGCCGCCGCTGCGCTCGCCGAGCCATGCGCCGGAACGGCTTTCGCTGCTGCTCCTGGTGGGCGGGGCGCTGTTCGAGTTCGTCACCGGCGTGCTGAACATCCAACTGCACTACCTCTTCCCCGGCTCCTTCTACACCCTGCACTTCTACGGGGCCTGGGTGTTCATCGCCGCCTTCGTCGTCCATGTCGCGTTCCGCATCCCCGTGATGGCAAGGGCCCTGCGCAGTCGCCGGCTGCGCACCGAGCTGCGCACCCCGGCCGCCCGTACGGAGAGCGAACCGGCCGACGACACCGGGCTGGTGACCCCGCACCCCGCGCCTGCCACCACCTCGCGGCGCGGCGCTCTCGGCCTGGTGGGGGCGGGGTCCCTGGGCCTGCTCCTCGTCACGGCGGGGCAGAGCATCGGCGGCGCGCTCCGCGGCACCGCGCTGCTGGCCCCGCGCGGCCAGGACCCCGGGCAGGGGCCCAACGGCTTCCAGATCAACAAGACCGCGGCGAGCGTGGGCATCCGGGCCCGCGACATCGGCCCCGGCTGGCGGCTGGTCGTACGGGGCAACGGCCGGGAGCGGAGCTGCACCCGCACACAGCTCCTCGCCCTGCCCCAGCACACCGCCGCCCTGCCCATCGCCTGCGTCGAGGGCTGGTCCACCGACGACCAGCACTGGAGCGGGGTCCGGCTGGCGGACCTCGCCGCCCTGGTCGGACTGCGGCACCTCCCACCGGGCGTCTTCGTCGAGTCCGTGCAGCGCACCGGGGCCTTCCGCTCGACGCATCTGCGCGGCAACCAAGTACGCGACACCAGATCGCTGCTGGCCCTCCGGGTCAACGGCGCCGATCTCTCCCCGGACCACGGGTACCCGGCGCGCATCATCGTTCCGGCCAACCCCGGTGTGCACAACACGAAATGGGTCACCCGCCTCACCTTCGGGGGCACCGTGTGACGGGCTTCCGCGCACGCTACGGGGCGTCGCCGCTCCACCTCCTGCTGGTCGTGTGCTCCTTCGCTGTGACGCTGTACGCGGGTGTGCGCCTGCTCCAGGGGGACACCATCGGCGTCATCGTCTGGTTCGTCGGCGCGGCCCTCCTGCACGACCTGGTGTTCCTGCCGCTCTACACCGTCACCGACCGCCTGGTGCAGCGCCTCCTCCGGCACCGGCGGCGGGACGGGGAGGACCCCGGGCCGGTGGTGGCGGGCGGGATCAACTACCTCCGGGTGCCCGCCTTCGTCGCGCTGCTGCTGCTCTTGGTGTGGTACCCGCTGATCCTGCGCCGCGTCCCGGAATTCACGCTGTACACGGCGCTGCCGTCCGGTGTGTTCTGGGGCCGCTGGCTACTGATCACCGCCACGCTCTTCGCGGCCTCGGCGGTCTGCCTGCTGGTGGCGCTGTGGCGGCACGGGCGTACGGCCGGTGGACGCCCGGAAGGGCTCCCGCCGCCGTCGCCGCCTCCGGCCGCGCCTCCCGCTCCGCCGTCGCCGCCGGCCGCGCCTCCGCCGTCGCCGCCGGCCGCGCCTCCGCCGGCCGGGCATCCGCCCCCGTCTCCGGCGGCTCCTCCCGCGGCTCCGCCCCCGTCCTCGCCGCCGTCCCCTCCACCGGCGCCCCCGGAGCCGAAGGAGTAGGCCCGTAGGAGCCCGGCGTGCACCGGCCGGACAGCCCGAGCCCGAGCCCGACACCGTGCGCCGCGGCCACCCGCGTCGGTCACCAACCGGTCAGCAGCAGATGGTTGACCAGCAGCGCGAGGAGCCCCTGCGCGGCCAGCCACCAGGTATGGAAGCGGCGGGGGAGCAGCGCAGCTGCGGGCAGGGTCCACACCGCGAAGGGCAGCCAGATCCGTTCGGTCTCCGCCTTGCTCATCCCGGACACATCCGCGAGCAGCAGCATGCAGACCCCGGCCGCGACCAGAACCGCCAGGGCGCCCCGTCCGGTCGGCGGCTCGTGCCGCATACCGCGTACCGCCGTCCACAGCGGACCCGCGGCGCGGCGCAGCCCGGCGACGGTGGCCGGGCCCACGGTCACCACCTGGGCCGCCAGGTTGGCCCAGACGAAGTAGCCGTACGGGCGCACCTTCGCGGCGCCCTGGTAGTAGCGCTCGACGAGCGTCGTATAGCCCTCCAGCCACCAGAATCCGGCCGAGGTGAACGCCGCCACCCACACCAGCACGCCCAGCAGGACATACGGCAACGGACGGGCCGAGCGCGCGAGCAGCAGCACCGCGGCCGCGGGGACGACGAGGAGGGTCAGGCCGTAGGAGAGGTACCAGGTCCAGCCGAGCAGCAGCCCCGCGCCCAGCGCGGCCAGGCGCGGCACCCGCGTACGCCGCGTCGCGGCCAGGGTCAGCAGGGCGAGGGCCCAGGCGGCCGCGCCGGCGAAGTAGCCGTCGGCGCTGACCCCGATCCATACCGCCGCGGGGGCCAGCACCAGGAACGGGGCGGCCCGGCGGGCCAGTTCCTCGCCGCAACACGCACGGACGGTGACCATGACGGCCGCGGTGAGGGAGGTCCCGACGGTGAGGCACCAGACGGCGGCCCAGGCACCGCCGCCCAGTCCGATCCGGTCCAGGCCGACGAACGTCAGCAGGGCGCCGGGCGGATGACCGGCCACATGCGCCGGCCAGATGGCGGGCGAGCCGACCAGGATGTGCTGGGTGAAGTCACGCAGAAAGGCGCCCACGTCGTGTACGTCGTCGACGGACCGCAGATACTCCAGGCTGGTGGTCAGCCGCCCGGCGACGCCACGGCCCCACCCGTCGACGAGCGCGAGCGACCACGTCCAGGCCATCGCCGCCGCCCACACCGCCGGCACCAGTGCCCGCCACGCCACGCGTCGCGCGGTCGACGGCCCGTAGACCACCACCAGCGCGGCGACCGCCACCGCCGCCGGAGTGCCGGGACCGGCATGCGGCAGCCACCACGCGTACAACGGGGGCCGGCCCAGCCGCAGAATCCCCTCGGAGCCGTAGACCGTCCGGTTGACGATCTGCCCCACGACGGCCGCCAGCACGAACAACGCCACCGCACCCGCCACCGCCCACAGGTCACGACGGCATGCGCGCGTGTGTGCACTTGCTGTCACCCGGCCACCGTAGGTCAGCCCGGCCCGACCGCCCCGGGGCGACACCGGGCCACGCCGGACGTGCCGGAGCCGGGTCGCTTCCGCCTCCCGCCCGGAGGAAGCTGGAGAAGTAACCGTGTAGCCGTGAACCGAGCTGTGAGGTGCCCGATGAGCACTCTCGAAGAACACATAGACGTCGGCGCTCCCATCGATACGGCCTGGGACTGCCTCCACCGGCCGGAGGCCTATCCGCGCTTCCTGGACGGCGTGCGCGGGGCCCGCTCGCAGGGCGAGCACCGGACGCATCTGGACCTCGACGCCGGCGGCCGGACGCAGGGCGTGGACGTCGAGATCACCGACCGCAGCATGGAGAACGTCATGACCTGGCAGACCACCAGCGGCCCCGACCTGGCGGGCACCTTCTCCCTGCTGCCCATCGACCGCGAGCACACCCGGGTCCAGGCCCGCTTCGAGTACGACCCCGGCGCCGTCAAAGAGGCATTCGGCGGACCCCGGGGGTTCGCCCAGGCCGCGGCGATCGAACGGGGCCTGCGGAGCGACCTTCAGCGCTTGAAGCAGCTGGTGGAACAGGAGAGCTGAACCGCGTGGGGATGTGATCCGGCAACGGGCGACAAGACCGGGCCGAGCCGGACCGGAGCCGTCAGGTCCCGTCCGGCCCGGCCTCGTCCTGCCTTGCCGCCCGTGAGCAGTCGCCCGTGAGCAGACTGCGGACAGCCGTCACACCGGATGGATGTCGGCGGCGACGATCACGCCGTCCCCGACCGTGTACGTGCCGGTGTAGTGGCGATGGGTCTCATCGGTCAGCGCGGCGTCCAGCCGGACCGTGACCTTGTTGCCCTGCACCGATTCGATCGTGACGTCGTACTTCGACACGGTGTTGAAGGTCCGGACGAAGGCGTCGTACGACTGCCCCGCGATGTGCTGTCTGCCGCCGAGAGCCCAAGCGCTCACGAAGTCACGGTCGTTGACGGCCCTGAAGTACGTCTGCACCACGGTGGCGGGGTCCGGCGCGGGCTGCTGCCCGGCGACGGCGCGGTGGGCGGCCGAGGGCGCTGCCCATGGGGCTGTCCATGGCCGGGCGGGCGTCGCGGTCGCGCCGGAAGAGGCGCTGTTCGCCTGGGCGATGCCGGTGAACGCGCCGATGCCGATGAGGACCACGGCAAGGCCCAGCATCACGGCCACGGACGCCCTCACGGTGGTCGCGAGAGACCTGCGGTGCGGGGTGCCCGGCGGGGCATGTCCCGAGGGCGCCGCCCGACGGTCGTTCGCACGGTGAAGTCCTGGATTCTCTGTCATCGGTCGTCCCGAGCAGGTCGAGGATCTGGATCTTCTCAACTTCCATCCTGCGCGACGCGCCTCGTGGCTGCATCCGCTGCTCCGTTTGCGGTACGGGAGAGAGTCCGGTTTGCGGTGCGGGACGTCCCGACGGGGGGCGGGGAGCGCACGATGGCGGAGGCCGGAGAGCTGCCGGGGCGAGGAGAGCGCCGACGGGGCCGAGGAGGCGCGCCCGCGCGACCTGTGCTGCGCCGAAAGGTCGTGCGGAGCGGGCGGCGGAGGCGGCGTTGGCGATGGTGCGCAGGAGCGGACCCGCGCCTTCCAGGGCTACAGGCGGACGATGACGAGGGCGATGTCGTCGCGGGCGCCGGCGCTCACGCCGAGGCGGTTGAGCAGGGCGTCCGCGAGGCGTTCGGGGCTGAACCGGCTGTAGCGGGAGAGGGCGTCGGTGAGGCGGGCGAGGCTGGCGTCGATGTCCTCGTCGCGGCGTTCGATGAGCCCGTCGGAGTAGAGGACGAGGGTGTCGCCGGGCGAGTACGGGAGGCGGACCTCGGGACGGGGCTCAGGTTCGTGGTGGGCGCCCAGGGGCGGGTCGGTGGCCTGGTCCAGGAGCGTGTGGGCCCCGTCGGCGTGCAGCAGGACGGGGGGCGGGTGACCGGCGCTGCTGTAGGTGACCTCGCGGCGGCCGGTGTCGATCAGCGCCTGCACGACGGTGGTGGCCAGGGCCTTGTCGACGGAGCGGGCGTACAGGCCCAGCACCTTCAGCGCCTGGGCGGGGCCCTCGACCGAACGGGCGGCGGCGCTCAGGGCACTGCGGAGCATTCCCATGACCGCGGCGGCCTCCAGCCCGTGGCCGACGACATCGCCGACCGCGACGGCGAAGGTCTCCCCGGGGAGGTCGACGACGTCGTACCAGTCGCCGCAGATGTTCAGCGAGCCGATGGCGGGGAGGTAGCGCACCGCGATGTTCCCGTGCCGGGCCAGGTCGGGGGAGTGCAGCATGGCCTCCTGGAGGGTGAGGGCGACCTGCCGTTCGCGGGCGTGGGCCCGGCGGAGCTCCTCGTTGAGGTGCTGCAGCGCCCGCGCACGGACGTACAGCTCGGCCTCCATCGCCTCCTCGCGCTCGCTCAACCGGCCGCCGGGCAACTGCCGGGACCGGCGGGAGTGCACGAACGCCGTCACGTCCTCCACCCGGTGGATGATCCACGCCACGGTGCCGTCCGGCCCGGTGACGGGGGTGTTGATGGTGGACCACCAGCGCTCCTCGAACAGGCCCGGCTCGTCGGCAACGGGGATGTCGTACCGCTGCACCGCCATCGTGTCCGGCTCTCCGGTGGCCAGCACCCGGTTCAGTGAGGGGTGCAGGTTCTGCACCCCTTCGGCATCGGGATCGGCGGGGTTGTCGGGGAAGGCGTCGAAGACGAACTGCCCGAGCAGATCGTCCCGGGTCCGCCCGGTGGCCTGCAGATACGCCTGGTTGACGTCGACGATCACCAGGTCCGGGTCCAGGACCAGGCAAGCGCTCGGTGTCGCGGCGAACAGTGCCGCATGATCGAGCTCCGGTCTCCTCACGGGTTCCCTGCCCATCCTCCTGCCGCTCACGGCCCCACCCGGCCAATCTATGAGCCACCCGGCGCCCGCGCCCGCCGGGAGACCGCGGCACGGTAGGACGGCCCGCAGCCGACGCCCGCCCGGCAGCGCGCGCGGGCGGGCCCCGGGGGCTGCCGGGCGTCGGTGGCCGGTTTCCGCTCCCGGCCACGCGCCTCACCCGAACGGCCTTGTGCTCGGTGACGCGGCCGCCCGGGACGTACGGGAAGTCCCCGTCGTCCTCCGCGACTTCGCCGTGATTCCTCGCAATCGAGAGCTGTCCGTTTTTGCCTGCGGTTTCGTGATACCTTCCTCCAGCTCTTACGCCGTCATGACGTTCATGGGGGGATCGCGGTTCGCCGTCGCCCTGCCCGGAAGGACCCCGGTGACCTCGCGCTCCCGCAGTCGGTTACGTGTACGCACTCCTGGAATCGGACCGCGGCCTGCGGGCCGGCATCCGGCAGGGACGCGTCGCCTTCCGTGCTCCGGCCGCTGCCGCTCGGGTGAAGCTCCGCGTCTCGCGGCACTGACCGGCCCCCATCGGCTCTCCGGCGGATAGCACTTCCAGCTCCCCGGCCCCGCGGCGCACCCACCGGCACACCTCGCCGTGGCACGTCAACTCCCGTACGAGGCATGTCCGTTCGCCTCCGGGAGGCCGCCGGCCGACGCCCGTATCGATGTCACTTCTTCCACAGACAGGCTCATGAAACGAATACCCTGGGGGCGCGCCGCCGCCATCGGCGCCTGCGCCTCGATCGTCCTCGCCGTCCCCGTTGCCGCCGCTGGGCAGCCGACGCCGGCGGCACCGCACACGGTCACCTCCCACGGTCCCTCCCGGCCGCTGACGGGCGACCGACCGGCACCGGACCCCACCCCCGCCCCGGCGACTCCCGCACCGGGCGGTACGGCGAAGCGCTCCCCGGGCGTGACGCCGGAAGAGATCCGCAAGGCGCAGGAAGCGGAGCGCTACTGGACACCCGAGCGCATCCGCTCCGCCGTCCCCGTCGACGCGGTGCGCGACGGCGCAGGGCTCGCGGGCCTGCGGCTGGGCGCCGGCGCGGCGGGCAACCGCTCGCTGTCCGAGCCCAGTCATCAGGCGAGCGCCGGAGTCGCCACCGTCGGGGTGTTCCTGATCCGCAACGACGACGGAACGCCCACGCCCAACCAGTTCTGCAGCGCCAGCGCCGTGACCTCGCCGACCAAGAGCCTGGTCCTCACGGCGGCGCACTGCCTCAAGAGCGACAAGCCCTACCGCAACGTCGCGTTCGTTCCCGGCTACCGCGCGGGGGCCTCCCAGGCCGGGCAGAGCGGGGAGACCCCGTACGGCATCTTCCCGATGGAGCAGGGCAAGGTCTGGATCGACAGCCGGTACCTGTCCTCGTCGCCCAGCGACGACGTGGACTTCGCCGTTCTGCGCGTCGGGGCCAACTCGCAGGGGCAGTTGCTGGAGGACGCCGTCGGCCGCGGCAACACCCTCACCTCCGTCCCCGCCACGAAACTGGCCCGCCGTGACGTCACGCTCATCGGCTACCCCGGTGGCCAGAAGACGCCGTTGCAGTGCAGGAACGACACCAAGGCCTTCCAGGGCCGGTTCATGGAGATCAACTGCGCCGGCTATCGCTCCGGCGTCAGCGGCGGTCCGTTCCTGGAGGGCTTCGACGGCCGCCGCGGCAACCTCGTCGGCGCCATAGGCGGCTACAAGACCGGCGGGCCCAGCGACGACATCTCCTACTCCTCGCAGTTCGACAACGACGTCTTCCGCCTCTACGACCAGGCGGTCGCCGACGCGGCGCCGGACACCGTCAACCCCCTCGGCGGCGCCGGCACCTGGCAGCACGCCACGGCCCTGGCCACCGGCAGGTTCCACAGCGACTCGGTGCGCAACGGCACCAGCGACCTGATCGCGCGCTGGTCCGACGGGGAGGTATCCCTCTACCCCGGCAACCGCGGGTACGGCTTCGGCAAGGACATCCAGCTCCGAAAGAAGAACACGGACTGGAAGCAGGCGAAGGTCACCGCGGGCGAATTCACCGGCAACAACACCGACGACCTCCTCGTCCGCTGGGACAACGGCAGGCTGAGCCTGTTCGTGGACGTCAACGAGACCAACAAGCTCAGCAACGAGGTCCAGCTCAAGGGCGCCAACGACACCTGGACGCACGCCTACAACCTCACCGCGGGACGCTTCGGCGGCGGCAACACCCGGCGCGACGACCTCGTGGTGCGCTGGTCCGACGGTGAGGTGACCCTCTACACCAACGTCGACGGCAAGGGCCTGCACGCGCAGAAGCGGCTCGCCAAGCGCAACACGACCTGGCCGCACGCCCGGGACATCGCCTCCGGCGACTTCCGCGGCACCACCGGCGACCAGGACCTGATCGTCGCGTGGTCCGACGGCGAGGTCACCGTCTACGAGGACACCGCCGCCAAGGGGCTCGGCGCGGAACGCCGGCTCCGGCCCGCGAAGTCCGTGTGGCGCAACAGCAGCCTCCTCACCGTCGGCGCCTTCGGCGGCGGCACGCGCCAGGACGACCTGATCGCCCGCTGGCCCGGCGGAAAGGTGGTCCTGTACGGCGAGACCACCTCCACCTCCCTGGCCCGCGAACGGGTCCTCGTTCCCCCGCAGATCAGCTGAGTCCGTACGACACCCGTCCACCGATGCCTTCCGGTTCCGTCCGCGGAACCGGAAGGCATCGTGCTGTGGCGCGCCGGTCCCACGGGCGGCCCGCCCGCTGCGCGGATCCGGGCGGCACCGCGACGCCGGTGCCGCCCGCGTACCGCGCCGCCGGCCGCCGGACCGCATCATTTGGTCCCGCTGAAGATGCACCGGCCGGGAACGCGATGAGACTTGACGTATGGCAGAACAATCCCGAACGCGGGTCCGGTCGTCCGCGGCTGCCCGGAAACACAGCAAGACGACGGGCAACGATCCCGGGGCGGTGGCCCGCCAGGGCGCTGAGCTGCTGCAGAGCCTGATCAGCCAGCGCGTGGAAGGTGTTTCCGCGGTACGGCGGACCGACGACGGCTGGTGCGTCGAGGTGGATGTGCTGGAACTGGCGCGGATCCCGGACACCACGAGCCTGCTCGCGACCTACGAGGTGAAGCTCGACGAGGACGGCGAGCTGCTCGAGTACTACCGGACCCACCGCTACCGACGAGGTGCGGCCGACCAGTGAACGCCCCGCTGACCAGCTGAAAGGCACCGCAGATGCCCACGACCACCTATTCGGGACTGTCCGGCGAGGTCATCCCCTGCCCGCCCAGGGCGGGAACGCTGTACGACGTGATGGAACTCATCCTGGACCGGGGGATGGTCATCGATGTGTTCATACGGGTGTCCCTGGTCGGGATCGAGATCCTCAAGATCGATGCCCGCATCGTGGTGGCCAGCGTCGACACGTACCTGCGCTTCGCGGAAGCGTGCAACCGGCTGGATCTGGAGCACGATTCGGGCAGCGTCACGGTCCCCGAGCTCTTCGGCGGCCAGGCCGTCAAGAGCGTCGGCAAGCACAAGGCGAAGAAGGCCGCCTCCTCCATCGGCGATACCGTCCGCTCGGTGGTGGGCGGGGGCGACGACTCGGACGACGACTCCGAGGAGGAGGCGCAGCCGCAGCGGCGGCGGCGCAGCAGTTCCGGCCGGTCCGGAGCCGCATCCCGCCGGCGGCGCGCAGAGGAGGAGTGACCAGTGACGGAAGACGGCATCTACGTCTATGCCATCGTCCGGGCCGACCACCCGTTGCCCTCCGGCCTGGGTGGCGTGGGGGATCCCCCGGGGGCGGTCGAGCGCCTCGACGAGGGGCGGGTCGCCGCGGTCGTGAGCCCGGCGCCGCCGCAGCTGCGCGCCCGGCGCCGTGACCTCCTGGCGCACCAGGAGCTGCTGCTGGCCCTGGCCGGCGCCGGTCCGGTCCTGCCCATGCGGTTCGGGATGGTCGCCGCGGACGAGACGGTGGTCCGCCGGCAGCTCTCGGACGCCGCGGAGCGCCATGTGGCCGCTCTCACGGACCTCGCGGGACGGGTCGAGATCAACGTCAAGGCGCTGCCGGCCGACGACTCGCTGGCCGCGCTCGTCCAAGGGGACGCGACCATCCGCGGCCTGCGCGAGACGGTGCGCCGGCGGCCCGGGTACGAGGCGAATCTGCGCCTCGGGGAGGCCGTGGCCACCGCGCTGTCGCGCCGGGCCGCCGAAGCGGGCCGCGAGATCGTGCGGGCGCTGACGCCCCGGGCGCATGCGGTCGCCGCCGGTCCTGAGGTGTCCGGGTGCCAGGTCAACACGTCGTTCCTGGTGGACCGGGGCGACAGCGCCGACTTCACGGCGGAGGCGGAGCGACTCGCCCGGCAGCACCGCGACCGCGTCGTCCTGCGGGTGGCGGGCCCGCTGCCCTGCTACAGCTTCCTCGAACCGCGTGCGCTCGCGGGCCGGGCCGGAGGATGAGATGGGGCTGATCAGCGGCGTGCTCACCCTGCCGCTCGCCCCCGTACGCGGTGTGGTCTGGGTGGCCGACCAACTCGCCCAGGCAGCCGACCGCGAGCTGCACGATCCGTCCGTGATCCGCGCCCGGCTCGCCGCGCTGAACCATGAATTCGAATCCGGTCACCTCGGCCAAGAGGCCTTCGAACGTGAAGAGGAGCAGCTGCTCGACCTGTTGTACGAGCGCTGAGGACCGCCGGAGCCGGGCGCCGCGCGCCGGTCGGCGGACGCACCGGAGTCCGGCCCGCCGCCGCTGCCCGGCCCGCAGAGGAAGGAGTGACAGGTGACCGACATCGACACACGACGGGACGCTCCTCCCGCCCACGGACCGAACACCTCGAACCTCGCCGACATCCTCGAACGGGTCCTCGACAAGGGGATCGTCATCGCCGGCGACATCAAGATCGACCTCCTCGACATCGAACTCCTCACCATCAGGCTGCGGTTGTTCGTCGCGTCGGTGGAGACGGCCAGGAAGGCCGGCATCGACTGGTGGGAGACCGACCCGGCGCTCAGCTCCACGGCGGCCCGCGACGAGCTGCGGGACGAGAACCGCCGGCTGCGCGAGCGGGTGGAGGCGCTGGAGTCCGCCGAGAACGGTGACGCGCCCTCCGCCCGCGCGAAGGACACCGCGGGGGCCGGGACATGACGGAGCAGCCGGGCGCCCCGGAGGGCGCCACCTCGACCTATGTCTTCGCCGTGTGCCGGCGGCTCGACCCGGCCGTCCTCACGGGCCTCGCCGGCCTCGCCGAGGGCTGCCCCGTGCGCGGTCTGCGCTGCGGGCCCCTGACGGCCGTCGTCCAGCACGTGCCCGCCGCCGAGTTCACCGAGGACGCCTGGCAACGGCGGCTGTCGGACCGGGCCGCGCTGGAGCACTGCGCACGCGCCCACCACGAGGTGGTGACCGCGGCCGCCGCCTGCGGTCCGACCGTGCCGCTGGCGCTGGCCACCCTCTACCGCGGGGACGAGCGCGCGCGAGAGGCTCTGGGCGCGGACGCGGACCGCTTCACCGTGGTCCTGGACCGCCTCGAGAACCACGCCGAATGGGGCGTGAAGGTCTACGTCCCCGCCACGGCCCGCCCGCCCTCCGCGCCCGCCTCCGCTGCGCCTCACCCGGGCGGCGGCAGTGCGGGTGGGGGAGCGGGCCGCGCCTACCTGGAACGCAAGCGCGGCCTGCACCGGGCGCGCGAGCAGCACCATGACCGGGCGCTGCGGACCGCCGAGGACGTCGATGCCGCCCTGACCCGCCTGGCCACCGCGACCCGCCGGCTCCGCCCGCACAGCCCGGAGATGACGGGGGAGACGCACCGGCTGCAGATCCTCAACGCCACCTACCTGATGCGGACCGAACGCGTGCAGGGGCTGCTCGACGCCGTGGAGGGCCTGCGGCAGCGCACCGGGGCCGAGGTGGAGGTCTCCGGCCCCTGGGTTCCGTACTCCTTCGCCGGGGAGGTGTGAGCCGTGTCCACCGTGCAGCCCGTCCCCTGGGAGACGCCGGGGCCGCTCACCGGACCCATCGGCGTCCCGTTGGTCGACCTGCTCGACCGTGTCCTGGCCACCGGCGTCGTCATCAGCGGCGACCTGGTCATCGCCATCGCGGATGTGCCGCTGGTGCGGCTCTCCCTGCACGCGCTGCTGTCGTCGGTCAGTGAGCGGGTGCCGGCGCCGTGGTCGGACTCGGGCCCGCTGTGACGGAGCGCACCGGCCCGCGCGAGGGCAGATTCGACGTCGACCGGGACCACATGGGCCGCGACCTGGTCGCGTTGGTGCTCACCGTGGTGGAACTCCTGCGGCAGCTGATGGAACGGCAGGCGATCCGGCGGGTGGAGCAGGGCGACCTGAGCGACGGGCAGGTCGAGCAGATCGGGGAGACGCTGATGCACCTGGAGGACCGGATGACCGAGCTGTGCGATCAGCACGGCCTCCAGCTCGACGACCTCAACCTCGACCTCGGGCCGCTGGGGTCGCTCCTGCCGCGCTCCTGAGGGGCCTCAGCGGGCGGCCCGCTCGCTCCGGGCGTGCTTGCCCTTGGCCCAGGCGACCAGGACGAAGGTCACGCTGATCAGGAGCGCCCAGGCTCCGATCTTCTCCACGGCGACGGGCTGCCAGCCGTGCACCTGGTCGGGGTAGCGCCAGGCGCCCAGGTAGGTGGCGATGTTCTCCGCCAGCCACAGGAAGAAGCCGATCAGGGCGAAGCCGAGCGCCAGCGGCATGCGGTGGCGGGTATGCCCGACGGTGAACCTCACCTGTGTCCCGGCCGTGGCCGCGAGCAGCGCGACGGCGAGGGGCCAGCGCAGGTCCGGGAGCCAGTGGTGGCTGAAGAAGTTCGCGTAGACCGCCGCGGCCACCACCGAGGTCGCTCCGGCGCGGTAGCGGCTCAGCTCCAGGTCCATCACCTGCCAGGCGCGGCACACATAGCTGCCCACCGCGGCGTAGAGGAAGCCGCCGTAGAGAGGTACGCCGGCGAACTTCAGCACGGCCGGCTCCGGATAGCTCCAGGACCCCAGGGCGACCTTTACCACCTCAAAGGCCAGCCCGATCACATGGCACACCGCGATGACCGCGAGGTCCCGCCCGCTCTCCCAGCGGCAGGCCAGGAACACCACGGTCAGCAGCACCCCGTAGACGACCAGCAGGTCGTACCGGGCGATGGGCAGCTGCGGCAGTGCCCGGGACACGGCCACGCCCGACAGCAGGGCGACGGCGAAGGCGCAGCAGCGCGTCTCGAGCCAGGCGAAGAGGAGGGCCTGCCGCAGAAGGGTGCTCACGGTGGACATGTCTGGATCGACGCAGGGGACCCGCGCACCGGTTGCCGCGGCTCCATGACCTGGGCCCTCGCCGATGTGGTTCACCGTGCAACCATCGTGGGCCTTCGCGAGTCCTTCACATGCCACACAGTTCCATCACCATGGAGGGGGATCTCCCTTGCGTATGCGCCCCGTGACCGCCACCGCCCTCATCGCCGGTGCGCTGGCCTGCATCGTCGCCACCCCGGCCCAGGCCGCCGAGTACCACTCGGCGTTGAAGGTCCGCGGAGTCCAGTACGACGCGCCCGGCCGGGATTCCCACAGCTGCTCCTCCGGCAACACCGACGAGGAGTACCTGACGATCAAGAACTACTCGACCACGGCGACCATCAACCTCAAGGGCTACGTGGTCAAGGACGCCACCGGCAACCGCTTCACCTTCACCGCCGTCCACTACCTCCAGCCCGGTGACTACGTGAAGCTCCGCGGCGGCCACGGCACCGATTCCGACCAGCGCAATGTCGTCTACCGCGACAACTGCAACTTCCTGTGGAACAACGACCGCGACACCATCTACCTGTACAAGCCCTCCGGCAGCCGCTCGGACGTCCACTCCTACACCAAGAGAGGATCCGACTCCGACGGCAACGGTTACATCGGCTACCACGCCTGAGCCGGATGGGTGCGGGCTCCCTCTCCCCGGCGGAGGCGGGGCCCGCGCGGCAGGGACGCGGGAGGGGAAGCCGCGGCGACCCGCACCCTGACGGCCGAGCGCGAGGCCGCTCATGACCCGACCCGGCCGTCGCGAATACGCTTGTCCGCCGCTCCGGCGCCGCACTACCGTGCCGAGGTGGACCTCTTCTCACGCTCCTGGACGGCGCTGCGCACCGCGGTCGCCGCGCTCCGGGACAAGGACTTCGCGCAGCCGTCCGGCTGCTCCGGCTGGCTCGTGCGGGACCTCGTGTGCCACCTGATCATCGACGCCCAGGACGTCCTGATCACCCTCGCCACCCCCGCCGGCACGGAACCGACCGTCGACGCGGTGACCTATTGGCACGTCGAGGACCGGCCGCCGACCGGCGAGGACCCGCTCGACGCGCTGACCGTCCGGCTGGCCGCCGCGTACGAGGATCCGCGCCTGCTCACGTTCCATCTCGACGACGTCGGCTCCGCCGCGGGCCGCGCCGCCGAACTCGCCGACCCCGGGGCCCGGGTGAGCACCCGCGACGAGGTCCTCACCGTCGGCGACTACCTCACCGCGTACGTCCTGGAATGGACGCTGCACCACCTCGACCTGATCGCCTCCCTCCCGGACGCGGCGAAACCGCCCGCGGAGGGCCTGGCCCGGTCCCGCGCCCTGCTGGAACGGCTCGCCGGCGCCGCCTTCCCCGCGTCGTTCACCGACGAGGACGCCCTCCTCGTCGGCACCGGCCGCCGGGCGCCGACCGCCGGGGAGAAGGCCGAACTCGGCGACCTGGCCGCGAAACTGCCGCTCGTCCTCGGCTGATCCGCCCACGCAGGCAGCCGGCCGGCAGGCAGTAGCCGGACAGGCCGACGGGCAGACCTCGACGATGTCGACGCGCTCGACGGCATCAACGGCCTCGTGAAGGACGCCCCCGGGCGGATGCCGGCACCGGTGGCCTGGTCATCGGGGAGAACCCGCACACACCGGCCGGATCGCCCTGCCGGCCAGGGCGCTGCCGGCCGGCCCCCGCGCGCAGCGCCGCAACGCGGGCCCGGCCGTGAACTCCTCGGTGTAACCGGGCTTTCCGGCCGGGGGCGCCCATTCCGCCGGCCCGCCCCGCGGCCGCTCAGTCGAGGCAGAACTCGTTGCCCTCGGGGTCGGCCATGACGAGGTGACCGGCACCGAGCGGGGGAGCCGGCTCGTGGCGCCCGAGCCGGGTCGCGCCGTGGGCGGCGAGCCGCTCGGCCGCCGCCTCCAGGGCTGCCATCCGCGCGTCGCCGGCCAGCCCGGGGGCGGCCCGCACATCGAGGTGCACCCGGTTCTTGGCCTGCTTGCCCTCCGGCACCCGCTGGAAGAACAGCCGCGGCCCGGAGCCGTCGGGGTCGACCACCGCCGAGGCGTCGTTGCGCCGCTCGGGCGGCACCCCCATCGCCACCAGGGCCTGCTCCCAGGAATCGAAGCCGGGGGGCGGGTCCTGCAGCCGGTAGCCGAGGGCCTCGGCCCAGAACGCGGCCAGTCCCGCCGGGTCGGCGCAATCGAAGGTGATCTGGACGTCGCGGGCCATCTCAGCTCGCCTCCTGTCGGGTCTGCGGGCGGGTCTGCGGGCGGGTGTGCCGGTGGAGGTCGCGCAGCAGGCACACCTCGGCCAGATGGTGGATCAGCTCACGGTGGATGTGCAGGACCAGCGCCGCCATCGGCCACTCGGCGTACGGCCCCTCCGCCGCCCCGCACGGACGGGCGAGACCGGTTTCGCCGAGGGACTCGACCCCGGCCAGCCAGGTGGCGTACTCCGCGTCGAGTTGGGCCAGTGCCGCGCCCGCGGTCCCGGCGTAGGCGAACGACTGGTAGTCGGTGGGCGTGCGGCCGAAGTGCGCGGCGTTGCGCATCGCGAGCACGCCGACGATCACATGCCCGAGACGCCAGGCGATCGTGGTGAACGGCGCCGGATCGGGCTCCGGCATCGCGAAGTCGATGGTCATCGCGCCGGACCCGGCCTGTACCGGCGCGCTGCCGGTGCCGCGCGGGCGCACGTTCCAGCAGTCGGGTGCCGGCTCCCAGAAGTACTCGTCGTCGGTGAGCCCGTCGAGGCGGGGGCGCAGTTGATGGGTCCAGTGCCAGGCGAGCTGATCGCGGAGCAGCGGGTTCCAGTTCTGGTCGGTCATGGCTCCAGCCTTCCCCCAAACGCGGACAGCTCCGTTCCGCGATCGTGGGACGATGGCCAGGTGACCGTCGAAGCAACGATCGAGCGGGTGCTGCGGCTGCTGGCACTGCTGCAGCGCCGGCCGTCCTGGACCGCCGCCGAGCTCGCCGCCGAGCTGGGGGTCACCGACCGCTCGGTGCGCCGCGACGTCGAGCGGCTGCGCGCGGTCGGCTACCCCGTGCACGCGACGGCGGGCGTCGGCGGCGGCTACCAGCTCGGTGCCGGCACCCGGCTGCCGCCGCTGCTCCTCGACGACGAGGAGGCGATCGCGACCGCGGTGTCCCTGCGGCTGGCGTCCGGGGGCACGGTGGCCGGGACCGGCGAGGCGGCACTGCGGGCGCTCGCCAAGCTCGACCAGGTGATGCCGCCCCGGCTGCGGGCCGAGGTGCGGGCGGTGCACGCCGCCACCGAGACCCTCGTCGACCCCGGCGTCGAGATCGACGCGGAGCTGCTGGTGACGCTCGCGCGGGCCTGCCGCGACGCCGTGCGGGTGCGGTTCCGCTACACCGCCCGCGCAGGCGACGAGCGCGAGCGCACGGTCGAGCCGGTGCGGATGGTCGCCACCGACCGCCGTTGGTACCTGATGGCCCGGGACGTCGACCGCGATGACTGGCGCACCTTCCGGCTGGACCGGATGCGCGAGGCGGTGGCGACGACCTGGCGCTTCCGCCCGAGGGAGCACCCGGACCCGGTCGCCTACGTACAACGGTCGGTCACCGAGGCGCCGTACCGGTACCTCGCCCGGGTGCGGCTGCACGCCCGCCCCGACCAGGTGCGGGAGCTGGTGCCGCCCCAGGTGGGGCGCGTCGAGGACGAGCGCGACGGATGGTGCGTGCTCACCGCCGGCGGGAACGACCTGGACTGGCTCGCCGTGCACGTGGCCCGGCTGGGCTTCGAGGCGGAGGTGCTGGAGCCTCCGGAGCTGCGGGAGGCCGCCGCCCGGCTCGCCCGCCGCGTGGCGGCGATGGCCGGTACGGGCTGACGGCTCCGGTCGGTCCGTGCTCGCCACCCGCGGCCGTAGCCCGGTGCGCCACCGGGGAGTGGCCAACCGGTCGTCGCAGGGACGAAGTTGACCAGGCCGTCGGCGCCACCGGTGCGGAGGAGGGCGGTCGTCGCTGCTGCCAGGCCGCTGTGGCGGGCGCGACGGGAGAGCCCATGCGCAGGCGCCCCAGGACGCCGTGGCGGTGTCATGGAGGCGGAGTGCCGCGGGCCGACTGCCTACCTGGCTAGTCGGCGCGGGAGAGTCCCGCGATGTGCGCGCGGTAGGCGGCGATCTCGGCGTCGGTGAGCGCCAGGCGACCGGGACCGGGCTGGTCGGCCGGCAGCGTGGTGGACTGGACTGCCGCCTGGTACATGGGGCCGGGCAGATTCAGCAGCAGCTGCCCCTGCTCGGCGGTCTCGATCACCAGCCAGGAGTCCGCGTTCTCGTCGTGAACATCGGTGACCCCGATGGTGCTGATGGCGGTAACGGTCAGAACCGGAGGGATATCGCTCATGGCACCTCCCTATCAGGCATGGCCTGCCTCGGCGAATCAGTACGACCCGGCACGAGCCCGCGCCCGGTCGCCGAGCGCCGGCGGGGTGACATGGGTGGGCGGGACCACCCTGGTACGGGGTCCCGCCCACCCATGTCGGAGGCCCGGAGTCAGTCCTTGAGGGCGTCCTTGCCCTTTTCCTTTGCGTCGCGCAGATTCCCCTTGGACTCCCGCACCACACCGTCCGCTTCGAGCCGCTCATTGCCGACCGTGCGGCCGACGTCCTTTTCGGCCTTCCCGGTCGTCTGCTCGGCCTTGGCCTTCGCCTTCTCCACGGCGCTCATCATGAGATCCTTTCGTCGGCGTCATCAATCCGGTGCCCGCACGACGCGGCGGCAAACGGAGAAATTCTCCGGGAGGACCGGCCCTCGGAGCGATCGAGAGACGCCGTGCCAAAGGCGCGCCGACGGCGGACACGGGACCGGACAGACGGCATCCTCCTCTCCTTTCCAGTGGATGTCTCCGTACTCGTGCCAGGTGTGCGTCCCAGGCTTCTTCCTGGGTATTCGCTCCGAATTCGTTGTCCCTCAGCGGTTTCTGAGAGGGCATCATGCGGGAACGCGAAACGGCCGGTGGACCGGATTCTGTGAGCGTCCGGAAACGGCGGAGTGGGTGCGGCAACAGAACTGTTGCCGCACCCACTCGGTGTCATCTCGGGCCCGGTGCCCGGCCGCCGCTCTAGCGGTCGAGGTGCGCCAGGGCGCCGCCGCCGGCGTGCACGCCGCCGACCGGGCGCTGGTGGTGCCTGTGGTGGTGGTGCAGGCACCTGTGGTGGTGGCGTCCGTGCCAGCGGTGGTCGTGGTCACGGTCCCCACGCCGGAACCGGTCGTGGTCGTGGTCACGGTCGCCACGGCGGAAGCGGTCGTGGTCGTGGTCACGGTCGCCACGGCGGAAGCGGTCGTGGTCGTCGCCGTGGTGTGCCGAGGGGGCGCTGACCGTGGCGCTGTCCCCGGCCGCGGGCGAGGCCGTCGCGACGGGCGCGCCCACCGCGAGGACCGCGGTCAGGACGGCTGAGGCGAACAGGGTGCGGGCAGTGCGCATGGGCATGTTCCTTTCGGCCTACTGCGAAGGCGGCACAGTGCCGGCCTTCTGATTGCAGTAGCGACATATGACCCGCAGTCAGCTGTCTTGTCACGGCGCATCACGTGACGGCGCCGCAAAAATGCGCTTTATGGGTGGCGTCGGGGAGGAGGCGGAGGCGTCGTGCGTCCGGTCCGCCGGATGTGCCGTGGCGCGGCGTTCGGTGATGGCCCCGGGGGGCGGACGCAGGAGTGCGGACCCGGAGGTGGCCGAGCGGGGCGCCGCCCTGCTCCCGACGGCGTCCCAGGGCGGCCGTCCGTGGGTGCGAGAGCCCGGGCGAGCACGATTCGCCGACGATCGCGAAACATCTCTCCGGGCGAATGCCATTACCTGATGCGACGTATTCCCTTCTTCTTCAAAGCTTCAATTTTTCCCCAAATTTGCACGTCGGGCGAAGGGTCGCATGGGTAATGGGGTGATTGCGTCCTGCTACCGGATCCGCCCCCGGGGCCGCCCGTTCGCGCATGCCGCGGATTGTCCACAGCGGTGCGCTGACATTTTCGGTATGCATTCCTTCAAGGAATATAACTATTCAGCCAATGGCTCTGTGCAAGACCGTGAATGCTCCCTACTCTGAGGCAAATTTTCAGCCAGCCCTGTCCTGAAAGGCCTCCTATGGCAAGCGTTGACGAGATCGCTCCCGAGAGGGCGCGCTCCTCCGGTTCCCTCCGCAGGGACGTGGGACTGATCGGTCTCATGTGGGCGTCGGTGGGCTCCATCATCGGATCCGGCTGGCTCTACGGTGCCCAGAAGGCCGTGGTGGTGGCGGGGCCGGCCGCGCTGATCTCCTGGATCATCGGCGCGGTCGCGGTGGTGCTGCTGGCGCTGGTGCACGCCGAGCTCGGCGGCCTGTTCCCGGTGGCCGGCGGCACGGCACGCTATCCGCACTACGCCTTCGGCGGCCTGGCCGGCATGTCCTTCGGCTGGTTCTCCTGGCTCCAGGCCGCAACGGTGGCCCCGATCGAGGTCGAGGCCATGATCGGATACGCCGGTCACTGGTCGTGGGCCCAGGGCTTCCAGCACGCCAACGGAACCCTGACGACGAGCGGCTTCCTCGTCGCGGTCGTCCTGATGGCCGTCTTCGTCGCGGTGAACTTCCTCGGCGTGAAGGTGCTGGCACACACGAACAGCGCGGCGACCTGGTGGAAGATCGCCGTACCCCTCGGGGCGATCTTCATCATCGCGGCGGTCAACTTCCAGCCGCACAACTTCACCTCGCACGGCTTCGCCCCCTTCGGCGCCAAGGGCGTGCTCAGCGCCATCAGCACCAGCGGCATCATCTTCGCGCTGCTCGGCTTCGAGCAGGCCATCCAGCTCGCCGGGGAGAGCCGCAACCCCAAGCGCGACCTGCCGCGCGCCACGATCGGTTCGGTCGTGATCGGCGCGGTGATCTACATCCTTCTGCAGATCGTCTACATCGGCGCACTGCCGCTGGCGTCCTTCGCGCACGGGTGGGCCAAGCTGGACTACGCGGGCATCAGCGGCCCGTGGGCCGGCCTGGCCACCGTGGTGGGCCTGGGCTGGCTGGGCTGGGTCCTGTACGCGGACGCGATCATCTCCCCCGGTGGCACCGGCCTGATCTACACCACCTCCACCTCGCGCATCTCCTACGGCCTCAGCAAGAACGGCTACGCGCCCAGGCTGTTCGAGAAGACCGACGGCCGGGGTGTGCCGTGGTTCGGTCTGATCATCTCGTTCGTGACCGGAGTGATCTGCTTCCTGCCCTTCCCGAGCTGGCAGGAGCTGGTCTCCTTCATCACCTCGGCGAGCGTGCTGATGTACGCGGGCGCGCCGCTGGCGTTCGGGGTCTTCCGCAACCGCCTGCCGCATCACGAGCGCCCGTACCGCCTGCCCGGCGGCGGCGTGGTCTCGCCGGTCTCCTTCGTCGTCGCGAGCCTGATCATCTACTGGGCCGGCTGGGACACCCTCCAGCGGCTGGGCTGGGCGATCGTCATCGGGTACGTACTGCTCGGCAGCTACGCCTGGTACGCGACGAAGAAGCGGCTGCCGAACGCTCCGCGACTGGACTGGAAGGCCGCGCAGTGGCTTCCGGTGTACCTGATCGGGATGGGCCTCATCGCCTGGCAGGGCGGCTTCGGCGGCCAGGACCACCTCCCGCTGTGGTGGGACATGGCGCTCATCACGGCGTTCTCCCTGGGGATCTACTACTGGGCCCGCGCCACCGCCGTCCCGGCCGAGGCGATCGAGCAGAACATCGAGGAGGTCGCGGTCGTGGACGAGGGCGGCCACTGACCACACCCTGACCGACACCCCCGAAGCCGAGGGGTCCGGCCGGACAACCGGCCGGACCCCTCGGCTGTTTCATGGATGCGGGCCGTCACGGCGGGGCAGGCGGGGGAGAACGACGACGGGCCCTAGAGCAGGTCGAGCGCCGCGCGTACGGCGGTGTTCAGGTCGGCGCCCCGCAGGTCGAGGTGCAGGGCGGAGTCGAGGACGTACCGGGGCTGCGCCCGCCAGCCGCGGGTGTGCAGCCGGATGTCATGGCGGGCGGTGTGACGGTGCAGGGCGCACAGGAAGTGCAGGCCCGTCACGTCCATGAACGGCACCTTCTGCACGTCCAGGACCACGCTGGACAGCGTCGCGGGCAGCGCGGCGAGGACGCCGTCGCACACGGGCTCGCAGGCGCGGTCGATCTCGCCGCAGGCCATGAGCAGTACGGTGTCGTCCAGATACTGGGTGCTGATGGTGAAAGGAATAACGCCCTCGAAGAGTTGGGGTGGCAGCCACCGGCAGCCGCAACGCTGCGGATACACGGCGGGTGCCGTGCATGGTCCGGAGTTCGCGGGCCGCCGCGGCAGGATCTGCGGGGGATCGCGTCCGCCGCTCGGGGCGCTGGGTGAGCGAAGCTCACGAGCCGAACCAGGCTGTTCCGTCACTTCACTGTCCCACATCGCGCCGCCCCTGCGGAACAACGCCGGCGGGCCGCGCCTCCGCCCCGCCCGTCCCCGCCGGATCAACCGGGGTGTTCCGCACCGGACTTGGGGGCAATACCGGTTACCCGGCGACCGCGCAACGCCCTCCCGTGCGCGCCGGTGCGTCACCGCAAGGCCGTCCGGCCGGCGTGCGGGCCTTCGACGATTCGTTGCCGCGGTTCGTGCCGACGATTCGTGCCGATGGGACGTCACCTTCCTTGGGGGCCGGCGAACCGCCGGACGGAGAGCCGTGTTCCCCGCCCGGGCATATTCCACGCTTCCTGGCCATGTGCTTGCCCCTCGGCAACAAATAGGCCACGTCTTTCTGCGTAAGCGACCCGCGGAGCAGTTACTGCAGCGTTCGCATCCGCCGCAAGGCATGGAATCCAGCCAATTAACCGGACGTCGAAAGCAAGCCACGGAGCGGGGGGTCGCCCTGGCCGACCAACGACCATGGATGCAGGCCGCGATGGCTCATCGGCGCGTGGCAACGGGCCTGGCCTGCTCGGCTTTAGTGCAGGCAGGTGCGCCGGCGAGCGCCGTGCGGCGCGCCGCGGGGCCCCGCGGCGCCGGGCCGGATCTGCTCTTGAGGCTTGCTCTGGCCGCAGCGGTTTGCCAAGGTCTGGCACTTGTCGCCGAGCGGTGATGGCATCATCGTGCGGCGGCGATAGCGGAACCCCTTGGAGTGACCTGCCGCTCTTCGGGGAAACGCTCAATACCTGCTTCTCTGCGCCCGGTTCGAACGAACAGTCGAAAATCGTTTGCCTCACCAGTAACAGGGGTCGCGCTTGCGACTACTGGCGGGCCAAGGCAAATGGGTATAAAAATCACTCTCAGTCAAACCGCAGGGGGTTGCTATTGTATGACTGGGAGTGAAGACTGTCGGTCAAGCTGGGCTGGCGTGAAAGCGCTCGGAGACGTGGATCGCTGACAACATCAAAAGGTACCTGCCGGTAGTGTTTACGCTTCTCTCGTTCTCTTTTCGGGCGCCGGTGGCTCGTGTTCGGATCGCCCACCATCTGCTTGCGCGGGGATGCCTGACACGTGTCATGTGTGAGGGGTTTTCAGTGGGGGATGTGTGGTAACGAGATGGTCGACGGTGGCTTCGCCGCCGTATGTCGGGGCAATGGTGAATGGCCGGCGTGGGGGTTCGCGGGCTGGTTCATCGCGCTGTGAGGCGAGCCCGACGGCATGTTCTCGATTGCCTGTCTCATGGGGTGGGAGGGGGCTCGGTATGTGGAATGGCATGGCCGGCTCCGGCCGGAAGGTGACGGCAGTCTGTCCGCGGTGGCATTCTGTCCGACCGCCGACGCTGCTTTATTGCTGCTGTCGCCGGTGAGTGAACCCACGACAACTGCCCAGGTGCTGTCGACGCTGATCAGCGAGCAGTGGGGGCGGTCCCGTCGTGCCCGCGACGGCAGGAAACCCGGATTCAGGGCCCTTGTGGGCGAGGTGTCGCGGGGGCCTGTGATGGACCATATCGGCATGCCTTAACCGGTGTTCGGGTGCGCACCTCTTCATGCGCGTTCATGTCGCCGGGGGATCCCGGACGCCGTTTTTGGGATATCGCGACACCCTCGTAAAGACCGTGCGCCGGAAACTGGCTCCGCTCATTCGCGCGCCGGTCGTGCAAAATTAATCCGAAGGCAGTCAAGGGCATGAAACGGCTGTGATAGTAAGCCTGTTGTGTCACACGGCGATCCGTCATTTCGAGGGGTGGGACCGCCGAACAGTCCAGCGCATAACCGCCGGGGAGCAACGAAGCCTCCCGGACCCGCACTTCAGGGAGTACCGGTGACCAGCAACGAACTGAAAGAGGCACCTTTCGTCTTCGACGATCTGGTCGACCGCTGGAGTTCCTTGAGCGAGGCCGATCCCGTACGCCATGACGAGGGGCAGAACCTCTGGCAGATTCTGGACCACCGCAGCGTGTCCGCGGTGCTCGCCGACCCGGCGACCTACTCCTCGGACTTCTCCGGACTCACCCCCACCCAGCCGGACTTCGAGACCTTCCGCCAGGGCAACTTCGTCGGCATGGACCCGCCGGAGCACCGCAAGCTGCGCACCCTCGTCAGCCAGGCGTTCACCCCGCGCGTCGTCTCCGGACTCGAACCCAGGATCCACGCCATCACGGCCGAACTCCTCGACGCCGTCGGGGACCGTGACCGCTTCGACGTGGTGGACGCGCTGGCCTACCCGCTGCCGATCCTCGTGATAGCCGAGCTGCTCGGTGTGCCGGCCAGTGACCGCGGGCTGTTCCAGGAGTGGGCGGCGACGCTCTTCGGCGGGGACGAGATCGGCGAATCGCTCGACATGAGCGACATCGAGCGCGCGCTGGACTCCATAGCGCCCACCGTCCGCGAGATGAACGGCTACATCCTCGAGCACATACGCCACCACCGGAAGAACCCCGGCGACGGACTGACCAGCAGGCTGGTGCAGGCCGAAGTGGACGGGGTACGCCTGGCGGACCAGGAGATCGTGGGCTTCGTGGCCCTGCTGCTGGTGGCCGGGCACATCACCACCACCGCCCTGCTGGGCAATGCCGTACTCAGCTTCGACCAGCACCCCGAGGCCGCCGCGCAGGTGCGCGCGGACCCCGGCCGGCTGCCGGACGCCATCGAGGAAGTGCTGCGGTGGCTGCCGCCCTTCCCGGAACTGGGGCGCCGTACCACCCGTGAGGTCGAACTCGGCGGCAGGACCATCCCCGCGGACGCCATCCTGATGGCCAACCTGGCCGCCGCCAACCGCGACCCGGCGCGGTTCACCGATCCCGGCGCCTTCCACGTGATGCGCAACCCCAACCCGCATCTGACCTTCGGCCACGGCATCCACTTCTGCTTCGGTGCCCCCCTGGCCAGGATGGAAGCGCGCATCGCGCTGCGCCAACTACTGGACCGCTTCTCCTGCATCACCATCCCGAGCCGCCGTGAGGTCGAGTTCCAGAACCCGGCCGTCATCGTCAGCGCGCGACGTCTGCCGCTGGAGGTGCGGAGGTCCTAGCGACGTTCGCCCAGCAGAGCGGGCCCGGCACCAAGGGCCGCGCCCGCGCGAGGAGATCGGTTGCCGAGTGCTCTCGGCGATCAGGCCCAGGGGCTGGTTCGCCCACGCCGTGAGCGGATCGCCGCCACGGCAGTCAGGCGCGTCATTCCCCGTGAGTTCCGAGTTCCGGGAGTTCCTTTCTCATGCCGCATCCTTCGAGTGCTCCGGTCGCGAGCCGGCAACCGACCCACATACGACGCCTCTTACAAGAGCGTCTGGACGGACTGGCGCGTGCCCACCAGGTACCTGGGGCCCAGCTCGCCGTGCAGGTCGACTCCGTCACGTACACGGTCCAGACGGGCGAGGCGGACGTGTCCACGGGCGAGGCGTTCACCGTGGACACGGCGGTGCCGCTGGGCTCCGTCACCAAGCCCTACACGGCCGCCGTCGTCCAGCTCCTCGCCGACGACGGTGACCTCGCGCTCACCGATCTCGTCGGTACGCATGTGCCGGAGCTGCGGCGGGCACCGCACCTCACCGTGCGGCAACTGCTCAGCCACACCGGGGGGCTGCCGACCGGGCCCGACTCGGACGACGCGGCGGCGCTGACCGCCGCCCGCTACCTGTCCGTGCACTGCTCCGGCCGGGACGCGGTGTGCGCGCCCGGCAGCGGCTTCTCCTACTCCAACGCCGGGTACGTCGCCGCCGGCCGGCTGATCGAAGCGGTGACCGGCATGACCTGGCAGGACGCCGTCCAGGCGCTGGTGCTGGAACCCCTGGGCACCGTCCCGGCCTTCCTCGGCGACCCCGCGCCGAAGCGTCCGGTGGCCCGCGGCCACTCCGTGCACGCGGCCCTGGGGCGGGTGCGGCCGGTGGAGCAGACCCTGGCGCCCGTGGAGGCCCCGGCGGGTGCCCTGCAGGCGAGCGCGCTCGACCTGGTGGCGCTGGGCCGGGCCCTGATCGGAGGCGGGCCCCGCGCGGTGCTGACGCCCGAAGCCGCCGAGGAGATGCGCCGCCCCGTACCGGGAGCCGCCCCGGGCGTCCTCGCGGACGCATGGGGCCTGGGCCTCGCGCTCTTCCAGCAGGGCGCCCAGCAGTGGTGCGGCCACGACGGCAACGCCCAGGGCACCTCCTGCCACCTGCGGGCCGAACCGGACAGCGGCACGGTGGTCGCCTTCACCAGTAACGCCAACAACGGCACCGCGCTGTGGCACGAACTGGCCGAGGAGCTCGCCCAGTTCACCGGAGTGCAGGTCCCCTCGGCCGCCCGCCCGCTCGAGCGGGGCCGCGCCGTCGCCCTTCCCCAGTGCGCCGGGACCTACCACAACGGAACCATCGAGTACCGGGTCACGGCGGATGCCGAGGGCGCCCTCGCGCTGACCGTGAACGGCGACACCCCCGCGCCCCTGGTCTGCTACCCGGATCTGACGTGCGACCTGGTGGATCCCGCGTCCGGCCAACGCCATCCCGGCGGGCGCTTCCTGCGGGATCCGGACAGCGGCGGCATCGACCGCCTCCAGATCTCCGGACGCACGGCCCGCCGTACCGTCACCGCCTGAATCGGGTCCGCCGCGGACGAACCGGTGCGACTCCCCGCTCTTCTCGCACCCGGCTCGCCCGAACGCTCCGGCCTGCCCTGCCCGGTACCCCTCTTCCGGGCCGCCCGATGTCCTGCCGCACTGCCCGTCCCCGCTGAGAAGGACCGACCTCCATGACGGACCAGCACGAGAGTTCAGCACCGTCGTCCTCGTCGCCGCAGGACCGGACCGTCCCCCCGGTCCCCGAGTCCGGCCCGGTCCGTCCCGGGCCCGGCACGCCGCTCGGGGACCTGTTCGCCGCATGGACGGCCCGCACCCCGGACGCACCCGCGGTGACGGACGGCCGGCGGACCTGGACCTACCGGGAGCTCGACGGGCTGGCCAACCGCCTCGCCCACGACCTCATCCGGCGCGGGGTGGGGCCGGAGCGGACGGTGGCCGTGGTACTGCCCCGCTCGGCCGAACTCGTCGTCGCGGAACTCGCCGTGGCCAAGGCGGGCGGTGCGTTCCTGCCGGTCGATCCGGCGTACCCCGCCGAACGCCGCGCCCTGATGCTGTCCGACGCCCGGCCGGCGGTGGTGCTCGACGACCCCGCGCAGACCCGGCCTCCCACGGGGCCGGACCACGCCCCACGGGACTCCGACCGGCTCGCGCCGCTGTGCGCCGAGCACCCCGCCTACGTCATCTACACCTCGGGGTCCACGGGGACCCCCAAGGGCGTGGCGGTGACCCACACGGGCCTGGCGTCCTTCGCCGCCGCGGCCGCCGTGCGGTACGACGTCGCGCCGGGCGCCCGCGTCCTGCAGTTCTCCTCCCCGAGCTTCGACGCCTCCGTCCTGGAGCTGTGCATCTCCCTGCTGGCGGGCGCGACCCTCGTGGTGCCGCCCGACGGACCGTGGCTGGGCGAGGAACTCGCGGCCGTCCTGGCCGAACACCGCATCACCCACGCCCTGATCCCGCCGGCCGCGCTCGCGACCGTGCCGGCCCCGGACGCGGGCGGCCTGCCCGACCTGCGGACCCTGATCGTGGGAGCCGAGGCCTGCCCGGCCGAGCTGGTCGACCGCTGGGCGGCGGGGCGCCGGCTGATCAACTCCTACGGTCCCACCGAGGCCACCGTCGTCGCGTCCTGGACCGGGCCGCTGGCCGTGGGCGGCGGCACGCCGTCCATCGGCGGACCGCTGCCGCACACCGAGGTCCATGTGCTGGACGCGGCGATGCGGCCGGTGCCGGCGGGGACCGGCGGTGAGCTGTACATCGGCGGCGCCGGAGTGGCGCGCGGCTACCTCGACCGGCCGGGGCTGACCGCCGCCCGGTTCGTGGCGAGCCCCTACGGCCCGTCCGGCAGCCGGCTCTACCGCACCGGCGACCTGGCGCGGTGGAACTCCGAGGGCGAACTGGAATTCCTCGGCCGGGCCGACCGGCAGGTCAAGGTGCGCGGCTTCCGCATCGAACCCGGGGAGATCGAGGCGGCGCTGGCCCGGCACCCCCGCGTCGGCGAAGCGGTGGTCATCGTGCGCGAGGACGAGCCCGGACGGCAGCGGCTCGTCGCCTACGTCACCGCCGTGGACCCCCACCGGTCCCCGCAGCCCGCGGAGTTGCGCGCCGCGGTCTCCCGCAGCCTGCCGGCCCATATGGTGCCCTCGGCCGTCGTGGTCCTCGACGCGTTCCCGCTGACCGCCCAGCACAAGATCGACCGGCGTGCGCTCCCCGCGCCCGACACCGCCCGCGCCCCGGAGGCGGGCCATGCCGCCCCCCGGACCCCCGCCGAGCGGACCCTCGCCGGCATCTGGTCGGACGTGCTGTCGGTGCACCCCGTCGGCACCGGCGACGACTTCTTCGAGCTCGGCGGCGACTCCGTCCTCGCCGTGCGGGTGCTGTCCCGGATCCGGGAGGAGCTCGGCGACCGGCTGTCCGTACGGGACCTGTTCACCGCCCGGACCATCGCCGGGCTGGTGCCGCTCCTCGGCGACCCGGACACCGCGGACACGGCGCCGCCGGTCACCCCGGCCCGGCGCGACCGGCCGCTGCCGCTGTCCGGCGCCCAGCAAAGGCTGTGGTTCCTCGACGACCTGACGGCCGGCGGCACCGAGTACAACACCGGCGTCGGGGTGCGCCTGGGCGGCCCCCTGGACGGCGCGGCGCTGCGCCGCGCCCTGGACCGGCTCGCCGCCCGCCACGACTCCCTGCGCACCACCTTCACCACGGTGGACGGGCGCGGTGTGCAACGGGTCGACGCCACCGCCACCCTGCCGCTGCGCACCGTCGACCTCGGCGACCTCCCGGCCGACCGCCGTGCCGCGGAGGCCGAGCGGCTGCTGGTCGAGGAGCTGGAGCGCCCCTACGACCTGCGCGAGGGCCCGCTCACCCGGGCCCTGCTGATCCGGCTCGCCGCCGACGACCATCTGCTGCTCCTGGCCCAGCACCACATCGTCACCGACGGCTGGTCGGTCGGCGTGCTGGTCCGTGAACTGGCCGCGCTGTACGCCTCCGAGGCGGACGGTAGCCCGGACGGCCTGGCAAAGCCGGTCCTGCAGTACCCCGACTTCGCCGTGTGGGAGCGTGCCCACCCCACCCCGGCCCGGCACGCCGACGACCTCGCGTACTGGAAGCGGCACCTCGCCGGGACACCGCAGCTGGACCTGCCCACGGACCGGCCCCGGCCGCCGGTGCGCACCACGTCCGGCGCGGCGCACCGCCACGACCTGCCGGCCGGCCTGGCCGAGCGCCTCGCCGCCCTCGCCCGGTCCCAGGGCACGACCGTGTTCACCCTGTTCGCCGGGGCGGCCGCGGTGCTGTTCTCGCGCTACAGCGGTCAGCGCGACATCGCGTTCGGCACCGTCACCAACGGGCGCGGCCACCGGGAACTGGAGGAGGTCACCGGCTTCTTCGTCAACACCCTGGTGCTGCGCAGCGACGTCGACCCCGCCGCCACCGTCGACCGGTTCCTGGACACCATGCGCTCGACGCTGCTGGACGCCTTCGGCCACGACAGCGTGCCGTTCGACCGGGTCGTCGAGGAGCTGGCCCCGCGGCGGGACCCCAGCCGTACCCCGCTGGTGCAGGTCCTGGTCGTCCAGCAGACCGCCATGGTGCACCCGCAGGAAGCCGGCGGCGTACGGATCGAGGAGCATCCGCTGCCGCGCCCGGCCGCCCGCTTCGACCTGGTGCTGGAGTTCCTGCCGCGCGGCGACGGGTCGTTCGGGCTGACCGTCGAGTACAACACCGACCTCTTCGACGCCCGGACCGTGGCCCGGATGAGCCGTCAGCTGCACCTCCTGCTGGAGGGGATGGCGGACGGCCCGCAGCGGACCGTCGCCGAACTGCCGCTGCTGACGGACGACGAGCGCCGCACCATGCTCGACGCCTGGAACGCCCCGCAGCAGGACGGCCCGGACACCACCCTGCCCGAGCTGCTGGAGGCGCAGACCGTCCGCACGCCCGGCCACACCGCCGTCGTCTGCGGGGACACCCGGCTCACCTACGACGAGGTGAACCGGCGCGCCAACCGTCTCGCACGGCTGCTGACCCGCCGCGGGGTGGGGCCCGAGACGCTGGTGGCGCTGGCCCTGCCGCGCTCGGCCGACCTGCTCCCCGTCCTGTGGGCGGTGCTCAAGGCGGGCGCCGGGTATCTGCCGGTGGACCCCGGCTATCCGGCCGAGCGCATCCGGTTCATGCTCGGCGACGCCGAGCCGGCCCTCGTGCTGACCACCCGGGACACGGCCGGCTGCCTGCCCGAGGCCGCCGAGCGGCTGGTACTGGACGATCCGCTGACCGTGGCCGAGGCGGCCGGTCTCGCGGACGACGACCTCACCGACGCCGACCGCGCCCGGCCGCTGGACCCCGGTCACCCCGCGTACGTCATCTACACGTCCGGCTCGACCGGCCGCCCCAAAGGCGTGGTGGTCACCCACCGCAGCGTGGCCGACCTGGCGGCCTGGGCGGAAGCGCAGTTCGGCCCGGAGCGGCTGACGCACGTGGTGGCCTCCACCTCGCTCAACTTCGACGTCTCCGTCTTCGAACTCCTCTGCCCGCTGCTGTCCGGCGGCAGCATCGAAGTGGTGGCCGACCTGCCGGCCCTCGCCGACCGGCCGGGCGCCGCGCCGCGGCAGGCCGGTCTCCTCAGCGGCGTGCCGTCGGTGGTCTCCCGGCTGCTCACCCGGGACGCCGGCACCGTCACGGCCGACACGGTGGTCCTGGCGGGCGAGGCGCTGCCCGCGCAGACCGTCCGGGAGATCCGGGAGACCATGCCGTCCTCCCAGGTCGCCAACATCTACGGCCCGACCGAGGCCACCGTGTACGCCACGGCCTGGTTCGCCGGTGACGCCGCACCCGAGCAGGCCCCGCCCATCGGCCGGCCGGTCGCCCGGACCCGCTGCTACGTCCTGGACGGCATGCTGCGGCCGCAACCGCCGGGGGTGACGGGCGAGTTGTACCTCGGCGGGGGAGGGCTGGCCCGGGGGTACCTCAAGCGCCCCGGCCTGACCGCCACCCGGTTCGTCGCCGACCCCTTCGCCGGCCCCGGCAGCCGGATGTACCGCACCGGCGACCTGGTGCGGTGGACCACCGACGGCGAGCTGGAGTACCTGGGCCGGGCCGACCAGCAGGTCAAGGTGCGCGGCTTCCGCATCGAGCTGGGCGAGGTCGAGGAGGCGCTGCTGCGCTGTGCGGGGGTGGCCCAGGCGGCCGCCGCCACCCGGGAGAGCGGCGGGCACAAGCGCCTGATCGGCTATGTCGTCCCGGCGCCCGGGGCCGAACTCGTCCCGAGCGCGATCCGCCGGCTGCTCGGCCGCAGCGTGCCCGACTACATGGTGCCCGCCTCCGTCGTCGTCCTGGACGCGATGCCGCTCAACCCCAACGGCAAGCTGGACCGCGCCCGGCTGCCCGCCCCGGACTGGACGACCGCCGGGACGACGGACTACGTCGCGCCGCGCACCGCCACCGAACGGGCGCTCGCCGCCGTGTGGGCCGACGTCCTGCGGGTCGAGCGCGTCGGTGTCGACGACAACTTCTTCTCGCTGGGCGGCGACTCGATCCTCAGCATCCAGGTGGTCGCCCAGGCCCGGCAGGCCGGCCTCGCCGTCACCTCGCGCGACGTCTACCGGCACCAGACGGTCGCCGCCCTCGCGCAGTGCGCGGACGCCGCCGACCGGCCGGCGCCGGGCCCGCACCCCGAGGCGGAGGCCACCGGCCGGGCACCACTGACGCCCATTCAGCACTGGCTGTTCGAGAGCGATCCCGCGCGGGCCGCCCACTTCGGCCAGACGGTGTCCGTCGAGCTGGCCGAGGGCCTGGACGCCACTGCGCTGGAGGCCGCCCTCCAGGACGTGGTCGCCCACCACGACGCCCTGCGCTCGCGCTTCGTGCGGGACGGCGACGGCCGGTGGCACCAGCACATCGACGCCGGCGCGCCCGGCCCCGTCCTGCAGCGCCACACCGGCCCCGACGACGACGCCCCGCACCACGGGCCGTTCGACCTGGGCCGCGGCCTCCTGCTGCGCGCCGTGCTCCACGACCGGGGCAGCGGTCTGCCCCCCGTCCTGCACCTGGCCGTCCACCACCTGGTCGTCGACGGTGTCTCCTGGCGGCTGTTGCTGGAGGACCTGGACCGCGCCTACCGCGCCCGCCGCGAGGGAGCGGACGGGGCCCTGCCGCCGAAGTCCTCCCCGCTGCGGCACTGGGCCCGGCGGCTGACCGCGCACGCCGACGCCGGCGGCTTTCAGGACGAGACCGGTCACTGGACCGCGCTGGCCCGCACCTGCGACCCGGCGCTGCCCGCCGACCTCGCCGGCGCCAACACCTACGCCTCCGCCCGCTCGGTGACCGTGCGCCTCAGCCCACAGGACACCGCCGTCCTGCTGCACACCCTGCCCCGGGCCTTCCGCACCCAGGTCAACGACGTGCTGCTGAGCGCGCTGGGCCGGGTGCTGCACGAGTGGACCGGACACGACCGGGTCCCGGTGGACCTGGAGGGCCACGGCCGGGAGGAGCTCTTCACCGACGTGGACCTCAGCCGGACCGTCGGCTGGTTCACCACCCGCTACCCGGTCGCCCTCGCCGTGGCGCGGGACGCCGACTGGGGCACCGTGCTGAAGTCGGTCAAGGAGCAGCTGCGCGCGGTGCCCCGCCGCGGCCTGGGCTACGGCGTCCAGCGGCACCTGATCCGGCCGGCGGACCTGCCCGGCACACCGACCGCCGGCCTCAGCTTCAACTACCTCGGCCAGTTCGCCGCACCGGGCGGCGACGGCAGCCTCTACCGCGGGCCGCACCGCGAACTGGCGCTGGACGCCGACCCCGCCGCGCCGCGCCCGCACGCCCTGGAGGTCGTCGGCCGGCTGGAGGGCGACGCCCTGGAGTTCACCTGGTTCTACTCGGCGAACCTCCACCACGAGGAGACCGTCGCCCGGCTGGCCGGGGACTTCGGCCGGGCGCTGGGCGACATCGCCCGGCACGCCGCCCGGCCCGGAGCCGGCGGCCGCACCCCCTCCGACTTCCCGCTCGCCGCCCTCGACCAGCCCACCGTGGACCGGCTGGCGGGCGACGGCAGCACCGTCGAGGACATCCACCCGCTCACCCCCACCCAGGCCGGCATGCTCTTCCACCGGCTCTCCCAGGACGACCAGAGTGTCTACTTCCAGCAGCTGACCTTCGTCCTGGACGGCGTGCCCGACCCGCAGGCCCTCGCCGCGGCCTGGCAGCAGGTGACGGACCGCACCCCCGTGCTGCGCGGTCGTGTCGTCTGGGAGGACGTGCCCGAGCCGCTGCTGGTGGTGGAGAGCGGCGTCACCGTGCCGGTCACCCAACTGGACTGGCGTGCCCTGTCGGACGAGGAGCGCCGGGCCGGACTGGCGGAGCTGCTCGACCGTGACCGGCAGCGCGGGATCGACCTCGCCGCCGCCCCGCTGCTGCGCCTGGTCCTGGCCCGGCTCTCCGACACCGAGGTCCAGGTGGTGTGGTCCTTCCACCACCTGGTGCTGGACGGCTGGAGCCTGTTCCAGGTCCTCTCCGACGTCTTCCGCTGCCACGCCGCGCTGCGCGACCGGGCGGACCACGACGGCGCCGTGCCCGCCGGGGCGGACCTGCCCGGCCGCCGGCCGTTCCGCGACTACGTGGCCTGGCTGCAAGGCCGCGACTGGGCACAGGCCGAACGGCACTGGCAGGACCGGCTCGACGGGTGGAGCGAGCCCACCGCACTGCCCTACGACCGCGAGCCCCGCGAGGCGCACCGCGCGGAGTCCACCGAGGCGGTGCGGATCTCCCTGCCCGCCGCCACCACCCGCCGCCTGGACCGCCTGGCCAAGAACGCGGGCCTGACCATGAACACGCTGGTACAGGGCGCCTGGGCCCTGCTGCTGGCCCGTCACACGGGGCGGTCCGACGTCGTCTTCGGCACCACCGTGTCCGGACGGCCGCCGGAGCTGCCCGGCGTCGAGGCGATGAACGGCCTGTTCATCGCCACCGTACCGACGCGGCTGACCGTCCCCGCCGAGGGCACCCTGACCGCCTGGCTGCACCGGGTGCAGGAGATCCAGACCGAGGACCGGCGCTTCGACTTCGTCCCGCTCGCCCGGCTGAAGGCGTTCAGCGACCTGCCCGAGCGGGTCCCGCTCTTCGACAGCATCGTGGTCTTCGAGAACTACCCGGTCGGCGGCGACCTCGCCGCCGCGCACGGGCTGCGGCTGAGCGGCCTCGACGGCATCGAGACCACCAACTACCCGCTGAGCCTGGTCGCCTATCCGGGCCAGGAGCTGGCCCTGCGCCTCGGCTACGACCCGGACCTGTTCGACGCGGCCACCGTCGAGCGGATGGGGGAGTACCTCACGGTCCTGCTGGCGGGCCTGGCCGAGGACCCCCAGCTTCCGCCCGCCCGGCTGCCGGTGCTCGGTGCGGCACGCCGCCGCCAGGTCGTCGAGGAGTGGAACGACACCGCCGCCCCGCTGCCCGAGGGCACGGTGGCCACCCTGTTCGCCGCCCAGGCCCGCCGCACCCCCGACGCCATCGCGCTGGACGCGGGGGACAGCCGCCTGACCTACCGCGAACTCGACGCCCGTACCGACGCGTTGGCCCACCGGCTGACCGGGCTCGGCGTGCGCCCGGAGACCCCCGTCGGGGTCCTGATGGACCGGTCGGCCGCCCTGGTCGTCGCCCAACTGGCCCTCGTCAAGGCGGGCGGCGTGTACGTCCCGCTGGACGGCCGCGCGCCCCGCGAGCGGCTGCGGCAGGTGCTGGCGGAGACCACCGCCGACCTGGTGCTCACCGACGCCGCCTGGGAGGAGACCGCCCGCGCCGCGGCGCCCGGCGGCCGTGTCCTGCGGGTGACGGACGAGGCCCCACCGGCCGGCGCCGCCGCCCCGGAGGGCACACCCCTGCCCGCGCTCCACCCCGACAACGCCCTGTACCTGATGTTCACCTCCGGCTCCACCGGCCGCCCCAAGGGGGTCGCGGTGCGTCACCGGGACGTCGTGGCGCTCGCCTTCGACCGCGCCTTCGACGGACACGACCGGGTCCTGGTGCACTCGCCGCAGGCCTTCGACGCGGCCACCTACGAACTGTGGGTGCCCCTGCTGCGCGGCGGCCGGGCCGTTCTCGCCCCGCCGGCCGACGTGGACGCCACCACGGTGCGCCGCGCGATCGACGAGCAGGGCGTCACCTGCCTGTGGCTGACCGCCGGGCTGTTCCGCCTGCTGTCCCAGGAGGACCCCGAGTGCCTGCGGGGCGCCCGGGAGGTGTGGACCGGCGGCGAGGCCGTGCCGGGCGCCGCCGTGCGCCGCGTCCTCGACGCCTGCCCCGGCCTGACCGTGGTCGACGGCTACGGCCCCACCGAGACGACCACCTTCGCGACCCGGCGGGCCTTCCGCTCCGGCGACCCGCTGCCCGCCGCCCTGCCCATCGGGCGTCCGCTGGACAACATGCGCGTCTACGTCCTGGACGCCGCGCTGCAGCCCCAGCCGCCCGGCATCCCCGGAGAGCTGTACCTCGCCGGCGCCGGGCTCGCCCGCGGCTACGCCGGCCGCCCCGGCGCGACCGCCGAACGCTACCTGGCCGACCCGTTCGGACCGGCCGGGAGCCGGATGTACCGCACCGGCGACATCGTGCGCTGGAGTGCCGAGGGCGAACTCCACTTCGTGGGACGCGCCGACGACCAGATCAAGATCCGTGGCTTCCGCGTCGAACCGGCCGAGATCGAGGCGGTGCTCACCCGCCACGCGGCCGTCGCCGAAGCCGTGGTGACCGTCCCCGAGGACGGCGGCCGCAAGCGGCTGGTGGCCTACCTCGTCCCCGCCCCGGACCGGGCGGTGCCGCAGCCGGCCGAGCTGCGTGCCGCGCTCGCCGGTGAACTGCCCGACTACATGGTCCCCGCCGCGTTCGTGACCCTGGACGCGCTGCCCCTCACGGGCAACGGGAAGGTGGACCGGCGCAGGCTGCCCGCCCCCGACTGGTCGGCCGCCACCGCCGGCGAGCACCTCGCGCCGCGCACCGAGGCCGAGCGGATCCTCGCGGAGATCTGGTGCGCCCTGCTGGGCGTCGACCGGGTGGGCGTCGAGGACAACTTCTTCATGCTGGGCGGCGATTCGATCCTCAGCATCCAGGTCGTCTCGCGCGCCCGCCGGGCGGGCCTGGCCCTGACGCCCCGGGACCTGTTCCGCCACCCCACCGTCGCCGCCCTGGCCGCCGCCACCGGCGCCGCCGCACCGGTCAGCGGCACCGGCCCGGTGACCGGGGACATCGCCCTCACCCCGATCCAGCGCTGGTTCCTCGACGCCGCGCCGCAGCGCCCGGAGTACTTCAACCAGTCCCTCGTCATCGAACTGGCCGAGGAGCCCGATCCGCGGGCGCTGGAAGCGGCGCTGCACGCCCTGTGGGCCCACCACGACGCCCTGCGGGCCCGCTTCGTGCAGCGGCCGGACGGCACCTGGCACCAGCACTGCCCCGCCCTGGACGCCACCGCACCGCAGCTGCTGCGGGTGCACGACCTGTCCGGGCAGGACGAGGAGGAGGGCGCCGCCGCGGCGGAGGCCGCCATGGCCGAGGCGCAGGCCGGCTTCCGGCTGGAGACCGGCCCCCTGCTCGCCGCCCGCCTCTTCACCGGCGGACGGCACCGGCCGCCGCGGCTGTTCCTGGCCGTGCACCACCTGGTGGTCGACGGGGTCTCCTGGCGGGTGCTGCTGGAGGACCTGGAGAGCGCCTACCAGCAGGCCCGCACCGGTACGCCGCCGAGCCCCCTCGCCCGCACCACCTCCGTACAGGAGTGGGCCCGCCGGCTGCACGAGCACACCGAGGCCGGTCTCTTCGACGGGGAACGCGCGCACTGGAGCGAGGTCGCCGCACACTGCGCCACGGCGCTGCCCGTCGACGCCGATGGCAGCAACACCATCGCCGACCTGCGCTCGGTGACCGTCCGGCTGGACCGGCAGCGGACCGGCGACCTGCTGCAGAAGGTGCCCGGCGTCTACCGCACGCAGATCAACGACGTGCTGCTCACCGCGCTCGGCCGGGTGCTGGCCGACTGGACCGGCGAGCGCACCGTCGCCGTCGGCCTGGAGGGGCACGGCCGCGAGGACCACCTCTTCGACGGCGTCGACCTGTCCCGTACGGTCGGCTGGTTCACCACCCTGTTCCCCGTCGCCCTGGACGTCCCGGACGGCGACTGGGCCGCGGCGCTGAAGTCCGTCAAGGAGCAGTTGCGCGCGGTGCCCGGCCGGGGGCTCGGCCACGGGGCGCTGCGGCACCTCGCCGGAGCCGCCGAACTCACCGGCGTCCCGCAGCCGCAGATCAGCTTCAACTACCTGGGCCAGTTCGACTGGTCCGGTGACGGCGGGCTGATCCGGGCGGTGCACGGCGGACTGGGCGGCGCCGACGCTCCCGAGTCCGTCCGGCCGCACCTGCTGGACGTGGTGGGCCGAGTCGAGGAGCGCTGCCTCGAACTCACCTGGTACTACAGCGGCGAAGTGCACCGCGAGGAGACGGTGTCCGCGCTGGCCACCGGCATGCTCACGGCGCTGGAGGACATCGTCGCGCACTGCGCGGCCCCGGACGCCGGCGGCCGCACCCCCTCCGACTACCCGCTCGCCCGCCTCGACCAGGCGGCCGTGGACCGGGTCGCGGCGGACGGCCGCGCGGTGGAGGACATCTACCCGCTGACGCCCATGCAGGCGGGCATGCTGTTCCACAGCCTGATGGACCCCGACTCGCACACCTACTTCAACCAGGTCCAGTTGGTGCTGTCCGGCGTCACCGACCCGGCCGCGCTCGCCACGGCCTGGCAGCAGGCGGCCGACGCCAACCCGATGCTGCGCACCCGTCTGGTGTGGGAGGAGACCGCCGAGCCGCTGCAGGTCGTCCAGGCACGGGCCGCCGTGCCCGTCACCCACCACGACTGGACCGGATGGAGCGCCGAGGACTGCGAGCGCGCACTGACCACCCTGCTCGCCCAGGACCGGGCGGCCGGACTCGACCTCGCCGCCGCTCCGCTGATGCGGCTGGCCCTGATCAAGCTGTCCGAGGACCGGGTCCGGCTGGTGTGGACGTTCCACCACGTCCTGCTCGACGGCTGGAGCGCGGCCCAGGTCTTCGACGAGATCTGCGAACGGTACGCGGCGCTCACCGCGGGCCGCCGCCCCGAGGTTCCCGCCCGCCCGCCCTTCGGCAGCTACCTGCGCTGGCTGGCGGAGCAGGACAGCACACAGGCCGAGCGGCACTGGCGCACCGCGCTGGCCGGCTTCACCTCGCCGACCGAACTCCCGCGTGACCGCAAGCCCCTGGAGGCCCACCGCGCCTCGTCGTCGGGGTCGGTCCACGTCACGCTGGACGAGGCGGACTCCGCCCGTCTGCGGGAGACCGCGCAGCGGGCCGGCCTCACCATGAACACCGTGCTGCAGGGCGCCTGGGGCCTGCTGCTGTCCCGCTACAGCAACAGCGACGACGTGGTCTTCGGCACCACCGTCTCCGGGCGGCCCGCCGCGCTGCCCGGGGTGGAGTCCATGGTCGGCCTGTTCATCAACACCCTCCCCACCCGGGTGCGTACCGACGGGCGGCGCGGGCTGCTGGACTGGCTGCGCGACCTGCAGACGGCCCAGTCGGAGTCGCGGCGCTACGACTTCGTCTCCCTGACCGAGCTCCAGACCTGGAGCGACGTCCCGCGCGGGTCGAACCTGTTCGACAGCATCGTGGTCTTCGAGAACTACCCCTTCGACAGCGACGCCCTCGCCCGGCACGGCCTGGGCATCCAGCAGGAACGCGACCTGGAGCCGACCAACTACCCGCTCAGCGTGGTCGTCGCCCCGGGCGAGCGCCTCACCGTGGCCCTGGACTACGACCCGGCGGCCTTCGACGCGGCGACCGTCGAGCGGATGGGCGCCTGCCTGCGGGTGCTGCTCACGGAGATGGCGGCCGATCCGGACCGCCGCCTGGGCGACCTGCCGCTGCTCGCCGGGGACGAACGCGGGCGCATCCTGCGCGAGTTCGGGGGAGCGGTCGCCGCGGTGCCGCGGCGCGTCCTGCCCGAGGTGTTCGAGGCGCAGGCGGGCCGCACCCCGCACGCCACCGCCGTACTGGCCGGGGACGACCGGCTCACCTACCGGGAGCTGAACGCACGCGCCAACCGGCTGGCCCGGCTGCTGATCGCCTCGGGCGCGGGCCCGGAGCGGTTCGTCGCCCTCGCCCTGCCGCGCACGGCCGACCTGATCACGGCCCTGCTGGCGGTGCTCAAGAGCGGCGCCGGCTATCTGCCGGTCGACCCCAAGTACCCGGCCGAGCGGGTCTCCTTCCTGTTCGAGGACATCGGGCCGGACATCGTGCTCACCACCGCCGCGCTGGCCGGCCGGCTGCCGGACGGGCCGGCCACCCGGATCGCGCTGGACGACCCGGGGACCGCGGACCGGCTCGCCGCGTTGTCCGCCGCCGACCTCGGCGACGGCGAGCGGACCGGCACGCTGCTGCCCGCCCACCCCGCCTACGTCATCCACACCTCGGGCTCGACCGGCCTGCCCAAGGGCGTGGTGGCGACCCACGGATCGGTGGTCGCACTGGCCGACTGGGCGGCCGGCGAATTCGGCGGCCGGGGCCTGTCCCACGTCGTGGCGTCCACCTCGCTCAACTTCGATGTGTCGGTCTTCGAGATCTTCAGCCCGCTGCTGTCCGGCGGCTGCGTCGAGATCGTGAGCGACCTGCTGGCCCTCGCCGAACGCTCAGCCCCCTGGACCGCGAGCCTGCTCAGCGCCGTGCCCTCCGCCCTCGGCCAGCTCCTCGCCGAGGACACCGTGCACGTCACCGCGGACACCGTGGTGCTGGCCGGTGAGGGGCTCGCCGCCCGTACCGTGCGGGAGGTCCGCGCCGCCGTCCCCGGCTGCCGGGTCGCGAACATCTACGGCCCCACCGAGGCCACCGTCTACGCCACCGCCTGGTACTGCGACCCCGCCGACCCCGACCGCACCCCGCCGATCGGCAGCCCCGTCGCCGGCGCGCGGGCCTACGTCCTCGATCCGCACCTGCGGCCGGTCCCCGTCGGCGTGCCCGGCGAGCTCTACCTCGCCGGAACCGGTGTGGCACGCGGCTACTTCGACCGGCCCGGACTGACCGCCCGGCGCTTCCTGGCCGACCCGTTCGGCCCGGCCGGCGAGCGGATGTACCGCACCGGCGACCTCGTGCGCTGGGACGCCGACGGGCAGTTGGAGTACCTCGGCCGCGGTGACGACCAGGTCAAGGTGCGCGGCTTCCGCATCGAACTCGGCGAGGTCGAGGCCGCGCTGGCCCGGCACCCCGACGTCGCCGAGGCCGCCGCGCGGGTGGTCGAGACCGACGGCCACAAGCGCCTGGTGGGCTATGTGGTCACCCGCGGCACGGCGGACGCCGACCCCGCCGCGGTGCGTGCCTTCCTCGCCCGGAGCCTGCCCGACCACCTCGTGCCCGCGGTCGTCGTCCCCCTGGAGCGGCTGCCGCTGGGAGCCACCGGCAAGCTCGACCGGCGCGCCCTGCCGGCGCCCGACTGGTCCGCCCCGGCCACCGCTCACGTCCCGCCGCGCACGGACACCGAGAAGGTGCTCGCCGGGATCTGGGCCGAGGTGCTGGGCGTGCCGCGGGTGGGCGCCGAGGACAACTACTTCGCGCTCGGCGGTGACTCGATCCTCAGCATCCAGATCGTCTCCGCGGCCCGCCGCGCGGGCCTCGCCCTGACCCCGCGCCACCTCTTCGTCCACCAGACCGTCGCCGCGCTGGCCGCGGCCGCCGAGGCGCTGCCGGCCACGGTGTCCACCGCCGAACAGGGCCCGGTGGTGGGAGAGGTGCCGCTCACCCCCGTCCAGCACTGGCTGTTCGACAGCGTCCCCGACAGCCCCGGTCACTTCACCCAGTCGCTCTCCTTCCAGCTGGCCGCCGAGGTGGACGAGGGCGCGCTGCGCGCCGCCCTGGCCGCGGTGCTGGAGCACCATGACGCCCTGCGCACGGTGTACGAGACCACCGGCGACGGCCTCTGGCGCCAGTACACCGCGGCGCCCGGCGCGGCACCCGCCCTGGAGGTCCACGACCTCTCCGGCCTGGAGCCGCAGGACCGTGCCGCGGAACTGCGCCGGCTGACCGCCGGCCTGTGCGCCGGCTTCGACCTCGCGCAGGGGCCGCTGCTGAAGACCGCGCTGTGCCACCGCGGCGACCAGGACCGCCCGGTCCTGCTGCTGGCGGCCCACCACCTGGTCGTCGACGCGGTGTCCTGGCGGATCGTCCTGGAGGACCTCGACACCGCCTACCGCCGGACGCGAGCGGGGAAGCGGGCCGGGCTCGGCCCCAAGACCACCTCGTTCCGCGCCTGGGCGCAGCGGCTGCACGACCACACCGCCGCCGGCGGCTTCGACGGCGAACTCGCCCACTGGAGCGCGCCGGAGGGCCACACGGAGCTGCCCACCGACCGCACCGGCCGCAACTCCGCGGACTCCGAGGACACCGTGACCGTCCGCCTGGAGGCCGAGGAGACCCGCCGGCTGCTCCAGGACGTCCCGGACGTCTACCGGACCCGGATCAACGACGTCCTGCTGTGCGCGCTGGGCCGGGTGCTGGCCCGCTGGACCGGGCACGACCGGGTGCGGATCGGGCTGGAGGGCCACGGCCGCGAGGAGATCTTCGACGACATCGACCTCTCCCGCACCGTCGGCTGGTTCACCACCATGTTCCCGGTCGCCCTGGACCTGCCGCCGCACGCGGACCTCGCCACGGCGCTGAAGTCCGCCAAGGAGGGCCTGCGGGCCCTGCCCGGCCACGGCCTGGGGCACGGCGCGCTGCGCCGGCTGCGCACCCCGGCGGCCGCGGAGCTGCCGGCCGACCCGCAGATCGCCTTCAACTACCTCGGGCAGCAGGACTGGAGCGCGTCCGCGGGCGACGGTCTGCTGCACGCCCCGTACGGCGGGCTGGAGGGCGACATGGACCGGACGGCCGACCGGCCGCACCTGATCGACGTCGTCGGCCTGGTCGCGGACAAGCGGCTGGAGTTCACCTGGTCCTACTCGACCAATCTGCACCTGCGCGCCACCGTGGCCGCGCTGGCCGAGGAGATGACCGCCGAGCTGCGGGAGATCGTGCGGCACTGCGCGGAGCCGGACGCCGGCGGGCGCACCCCCGCCGACTTCCCGCTGGTCCGCCTCGACCAGGAGACCGTCGACCGGCTCGTCGGCGACGGCCGGGACGTCACGGACGTCTACCCGCTGACGCCCACCCAGACGGGCCTGGTCTTCCACGGGCTCGACGAACCCGACCAGGGGCTCTACGTCGAACAGGCCACCTTCGTCCTGGACGGCGTACCCGACCCCCGGCTGCTGGCCGCCGCCTGGCAGCAGGTCGTCGACCGCACCCCCGTGCTGCGCAGCGCGGTGGTCCTGCACGAGGTGCCGGTGCCCCTGCAGACCGTCCACCGTTCCGTCACCCTGCCCGTCACCGAGCTCGACTGGAGCGCGCTGACGCAGGAGCGGCGCGACGCGGAACTGGCGCGGCTGCTCGCCGACGACCGGGACCGCGGGCTCGCCCTCGACCGGGCGCCGCTGCTGCGGCTCACCCTCATCCGGCTCTCCCCGGCCGAAGTACGGGTCGTGTGGACCTTCCACCATGTACTGCTCGACGGCTGGAGCGTCTTCCAGGTCCTCTCGGACGTCTTCGCCTGCCATGCGGCGCTCACCCGCGGCGACGCCCCGGACCTGCCCGACCGCAGGCCGTTCGCCGACTACGCCGCCTGGCTCGCCGCCCGCGACACGGCCCCGGCCGAAGCGCACTGGCGCACCGCGCTGGCCGGCCTGACCGCACCCACCCCGCTGCCCTACGACCGGCGCCCGGCGCCAGGTGCCGCCACCCGCGCCGGCACCTGGCTCTCCGAGCGGCTCGGCGAACGGGAGAGCGCCGCGCTCCAGGACTTCGCCCGGCGCCACCACCTCACCCTCAACACCGTCGTCCAGGGGGTCTGGGGCCTGCTGCTGTCGCGCTGGAGCAACGAGCGCGAGGTCTGCTTCGGCACCACCGTCTCGGGCCGGCCCGCCGACCTGCCCGGTGCCGACGCCATCACCGGCCTGTTCATCAACACCCTGCCGGTGCGGTGCGAGGTGGACGGCGGCGCGGCCCCGGCCGACTGGCTGGGCGCTCTGCAGTCCGTACAGGCCGACGCCCGCGGCCACGACCACGTCCCGCTGTCCGATCTGCGGGGATGGAGCGAACTGCCCGCCGGGACACCGCTGTTCGAGAGCCTGGTGGTCTTCGAGAACTACCCGATCAACGACACCGCGGCCACCGCACACGGCCTGCGCGTCCGCGATCTGCACGCCCTGGAGGCCACCAACTACCCGCTGACCGTGGTGATCTCGCCCGGCACCCGGCTGAGCGTCGAACTCGGCTACGACCCGCGGTACTTCGAGGAGTCCACCGCCCGGTCCCTGGCAGCCCAGCTGGTGCACACCCTGGGCGCCCTGGCCGCCCCCGGCGGCGCGACGACCGTGGACGGGATCGACATCCTGCCGCCACAGGAGCGCGAGCGGCTGACCGGAGGTTCCGCGCCGGCGCCCGATGACGCCGTGCCGCCCGCCACCCTGGCCGCGCTCGTCGAAGCGGCCGTCGACCGGTGGCCCCACGCCCCCGCGGTGACCGCACCGGACGGGCAACTCTCCTTCGCGCAGCTGGAGGCGCGGGCCAACCGCCTCGCGCACCACCTCCTCACCCGCGGGACCGGCCCCGGCGACCTCGTCGCCCTGGTCCTGCCGAGGTCGGCCGACATGGTCGTCGCCCAGCTCGCCACCGCCAAGACGGGCGCCGCCCACCTGCCGGTGGACCCCGGGTACCCGGCCGAGCGGATCGCGCTGATGCTGCGCGACGCCGCACCGGCCGTCACCCTGGAGGCCGCCGAGGTCCATGACCTCCTGGCCGCCGGGGACGACGACGCACCCGCCCACCGGCCCACCGACCGGGACCGGGTCCGCCCGCTCGACCTCGACGACCCGGCCTACGTGATCTACACCTCCGGCTCCACCGGCACCCCCAAGGGCGTCGTCGTCACCCACCGCGGCCTGGCGGCCTTCGCCGCGGCCGAGGCCGACCACTACCAGGTCCGGCCGGGCGACCGGGTGCTGGCCTTCGCCACGCCCAGCTTCGACGCCTCGGTGCTGGAGCTGTGCATGGCCCTGCCGACCGGTGCCCGCCTCGTGGTGCCGCCGCCCGGACCGCTGCTCGGCGAGCAACTCGCCGAGGTGCTGCGCCGGGAGGGCATCACCCACACCCTGCTGCCGCCCGCCGCGCTCGCCACGGTGCCGCCCGCGACCGCGGGGACGCTGCCGGACCTGCGCACCCTCATCGTCGGCGCGGACGCCTGCGGCGCCGACCTGGTCGCCCGCTGGGCCCCGCACCACCGGATGATCAACTCGTACGGGCCCACCGAGACCACGGTGGTCGCCACCTGGTCCGGTCCGCTGGTGCCCGACGGCGCCGCGCCCCCCATCGGACGCTCCCGCGCGGGCAGCCGCAGCTATGTGCTCGACGATCGGCTCCGACCGGTCGCCGACGGCGTCCCCGGCGAGCTGTGGATCAGCGGACCCTCGCTGGCCCGCGGCTACCTCCACCGTCCCGGCCTGACCGCCACCCGGTTCCTCGCCGACCCGTACGGCGCACCGGGCGAGCGGATGTACCGCACCGGCGACCTGGTCCGCCGCGACGCCCGCGGCGAGCTCCACTACCTCGGCCGCACCGACCACCAGATCAAGCTGCACGGGCACCGGATCGAAGCGGGAGAGGTCGAGGCCGCCCTGGTCGGCCACCCGGCCGTCCGGGACGCCGTGGTGGCCGTACGGGAGGACGAGCCCGGGACGCCGCGTCTGGTGGCCCACCTGCTCGCCGCACCGGACACCGAAGTCCCGGCCGGTGCCGAGCTGCGCGCGTTCGCCGCCCGGACGCTGCCCGCGCACATGGTCCCCTCGGCCTTCGTCGTCCTGGAGCGCTTCCCGCTCACCGAGAACGGCAAGACCGACCGCGCGGCGCTGCCCGCACCCGGCCCCGACCCGCACGAGCCCGCCGCACAGGTCGCCCCGCGCACCCCCACCGAGCAGTTCCTCGCGGACGTCTGGTCCGAGGTCCTGGAGACGGCCGTGGGCGCCGAGGACGACTTCTTCGCCCTCGGCGGCGACTCGCTGCGCAGCCTGCGCATCGCCTCCCGGGTCAACGAGACCTTCGGCGTGGAACTCACCCCCCGGGACGTGCTGACCGCCCGCACGGTCGCCGCCCTGGCGGACCAGGTGGAGGAGCACGTCCTGCGCGAACTCGAAGACGCCGCACGCGGCACCAGCGACCACAACGAACGGTGAGGAACGACGACATGACGTCTTCGCATTCGAAGAAGGACCGTGCCGCGGCCCTGCCCCAGGAGTTGCAGGAGGCGCTGCGCCGCCGCCTGGCGGGCCAGGCCCCGCCGGCCGCCGCCAAGGCCCGGCAGCAGATCCCGCGCGCCGACCGGTCGCAGCCCCTGCCGCTCGCCTTCGCCCAGCAGCGGCTGTGGTTCCTCGACCAGCTCCGGCCCGGCGACTCCCGCTACAACAGCGCGGTCGCCCTGCGGCTGACCGGCGCACTGGACCGGGCCGCGCTGTCCCGGGCGCTGGACGCCGTACTGGAGCGCCACGAGTCCCTGCGGACCACCTTCGACGACATCGACGGCCGGCCCGTGCAGACCGTGCACCCGGCCGCCCCCGTGCCGCTGCCGGTACGCGACCTGGCGGCGGAGCACGCCCCCGCGTCCGGCGCGGCCGACCGGACCGCAGCGCTGGACGACGCGCTGCTGGCGGAGTACTCCCGCCCCTTCGACCTGCGCACCGGTCCGCTGCTGCGGGCCCTGCTGATCCGCCTGGCCGACGACGCGCACGTCCTGCTGCTCACCGCGCACCACATCGTCACCGACGGCTGGTCCATGGGCGTGCTGCTGGACGAACTGTGCACGCTGTACGACGCCCTGGCCCACGGGGAGACCCCCGCGCTCGCCCCCGTCGCGACGCAGTACCCGGACTTCGCCGTGTGGCAGCGCGAGCGGCTGTCCGGCGCCCTGCTGGCGGAGCAGCTCTCGTACTGGGCCAAGCAGCTCGACCAGGCCGTGCCGTTGGAGCTGCCGCTCGACCGTCCCCGCAGCGGGGAGGAGGCCGGTGACGGCGCGGTCCACGCGTTCCGGGTCCCGGCGGCCACGGCGGCCCGGCTGCGGGAGGTGGCGGCGCAGCAGCACACCACGCTGTTCGCGGCGCTGATCGCCGCCTGCCAGGCGTTGTTCGCCCGCTGGTCGGGACAGGACGACATCGCCGTCGGCTCGCTGACCCCCGGTCGCGGACGCACCGAACTGGAGCGCGCGGTCGGCCTCTTCGTCAACACCGTCGTGCTGCGCGCCCCCGTCGACACCGCACGCTCCTACCGCGAGCTGCTGGACACCTCCGCCACCGCCGTCCTCGACGCCTTCGCCCACGGCGACACCCCCTTCGAGCGGCTCGTGGAGGCCGCGGGGGCGGTACGGGAAGCGGGCCGCAACCCGCTCTTCGACGTGATGGTCCTGCTCCACCCCGCCCCGCCCGCGGCCCCCGCCCTGCGCGGGATCACCGCCGGCACCGTGACCGTGCCCCGCCGCGCGGCCACCTTCGACCTGAGCGTCGAGTTCGTCCCCGACGGGGACGGACTGACCGGGTTGCTGGAGTACCGCACCGACCTCTTCGACGCGACCACCGTCGCACGGATGGCCGAACAACTGGTCCTGCTGCTCGGCGGCGTCGCGGCCGAACCCGACCGTCCGCTGGGCGAACTGTCCCTGCTGTCGGAGCGGGAACACCGCCGGCTGACCACCGAATGGAACGACACCGCACTGCCCGTCGCCCCCACCACCTACCCCGCCGTCTTCGAGGCGCAGGCGGCCCGCACCCCGCACGCCACGGCACTGGTGGCCGGGGACGCCACCCTGGACTACGCCGCCCTCAACACCCGCGCCAACCGGCTGGCCCACCACCTCATCGACCGCGGCGCCGGCCCCGAACAGCTCGTCGCGCTGCGGCTGCCGCGCACCGCCGACATGATCGTGGCGATCCTCGCCGTCCTCAAGACCGGCGCCGGGTACCTGCCGGTCGACCCCGAACTCCCCGACGAGCGGACGCGCCTGCTGCTCGACGACGCCCGGCCGGCGCTGGTGCTCGACGAGGCGGCCCTGCGCGCGGCACCGGCGGCGGCCCCCGCGCACGACCCCACCGACGCCGACCGCCGTGCCCCGCTGCGCCCCGGCCACACCGCCTACGTCATCTACACCTCCGGGTCCACCGGCCGCCCCAAGGGCGTGTGCGTGGAGCACCGTGCGCTGATGAACCTGCTGGCCGGCCACCGGCAGGGCTTCGTCGCCGAGGCCGGCGGCGGCCCCCTGCGGACCGCCCTGACCGCCTCGTTCTCCTTCGACACCTCCCTGGAGGGCCTGCTGCTGATGGCCGACGGCCACCGGCTGCACCTGGTCGACGAGGCGACCCGGCTCGACCCGGCCGCCCTGGTCGAGTACGTCGTCGAGCACCGCATCGACTTCCTCGACCTGACCCCCTCCTACCTGCGCCAGCTCCTGCCCGCCGGGCTGCTCACCGACCCGCGCCACCACCCCAGGGTGCTGATGCTCGGCGGCGAGGCCGTCGGCCCCGCGCTGTGGCGGGAACTCGCCGGCCTGGACGACGTCGCCTCCTACAACTTCTACGGTCCCACCGAGTGCACCGTCGACGCCCTGGCCTGCCGTATCGACGGCACCGCCCGTCCGGTGGTGGGCCGGCCGCTGGCCAATGTGCGCGCCCACGTCCTCGACCACCGCCTGCGGCCGGTGCCGCCCGGTGTCGGCGGCGAGCTGTACCTGGCGGGCGACCAGCTCGCCCGCGGCTATCTCCACCGGCCCGGCCTGACCGCGGCGCGGTTCGTGGCGGACCCCTTCGGGCCGCCCGGCAGCCGGATGTACCGCACCGGCGACCTGGCCCGCTGGACCGCCGACGGACGGCTCGACTACCTCGGCCGCGCCGACGACCAGGTCAAGATCCGCGGCCACCGCATCGAGCCCGGCGAGGTCGAGGCGGCGCTGCTGGACCTGCCCGCCGTCGCCGAGGCGGCGGTCGTCGCCGTCGCCGGCGAGCGCGGCCACGCCCGGCTCGCCGCCTACGTGGTGCCTGCCGCCGGAAGCGGTGCGCCGGCCGTCTCCGAGCTGCGGACGGCCCTGGGGCGCACCCTGCCGGGCCACATGGTGCCCGCCGCCTTCGTCGTCCTGGACGCCCTGCCGCTCAACACCAGCGGCAAGCTGGACCGCCGCGCGCTGCCCGCCCCCGACCTCGACGCGGCCCCGCGCGAGCGGGAGTTCGTGGCACCGCGCACCCCGGCCGAGCGGGAGCTCGCCGGGATCTGGTCCGCGGTGCTCGGCCTCGCCCAGGTGGGCGTCACCGACAACTTCTTCGAACTCGGCGGCGACTCCATCCTCAGCATCCAGGCCGTCTCCCGGGCCCGCGCCGCCGGACTGCGCCTGACCTCCCGGGACGTCTTCCTGCACCAGACCGTCGCCGAACTGGCCGCCGCCGTGGCCCTGCGCACCGCCCCGGCATCCGCACCGCAGCAGCCGCACCACGAGGGACCGGCCCCGCTCACCCCCATCCAGGAGTGGTTCTTCGCCACCCACGGACCGCGGCGACGCTTTTGCATGTCGATGCTGCTCGACCTGCCGCACGACCTCGACCGGGACGCCCTGGAGCGCGCCCTGTACGCGGTCGCCGCCCACCACCCGGCGCTGCGCACCCGGTTCGTCCGCACCGGCGACACCTGGCGCCAGCACCCCGTCGACACCGTGGCGCCCGGCCTCCTGGCCGTCCGGGATCTGTCCCGGACCACCGGCGACGCCCGGGACGCCGCGCTCACCGAAGCGGCCGATGCCGCCCGCGCGGGCCTCGATGCCGCCACCGGCACCCTGCTGCGCGCCGTCCTGTTCCGGGCGGGTCCGGGCAGCCGGCCCCAGCTGTTCCTGACGGCCCATCACCTGGCGGTGGACAGCGTCTCCTGGCGCATCCTGCTCGCCGACCTGGAGGGCGCCTACCGCCGGGCCGCCGCGGGCGAGACGATCCAACTGGAGCCCACCACCACGCCGTTCACCGACTGGGCCGCCCAGCTCGCCCGGCAGGTGCGGGACGGCGGACTCGACGGCGACCTGGCGTACTGGAGAGCCGAGAGCGAAGCGGTACGCACCCCGCTGCCCGTGGACCGCCCCGGCCCCGCCCACGCCGGCTCGGTCCGCACCGTACGCGCCCGCCTCGACCGCGACACCACCGAGGCCCTGCTGCGCCGGGTGCCCGGCGTCTACCGCACCCAGGTCAACGACGTCCTGCTCAGCGCGCTGGGCAGGGTGCTCGCCGACTGGGCGGGCAGCGACCGGGTGACGGTGGCCCTGGAGGGCCACGGCCGCGAGGACATCGACGCCCACGACGACCAGGACGCGCCCGGCTCCGCCGCCGACCTGTCCCGCACCGTCGGCTGGTTCACCACCCAGTACCCGGTCACCCTCACCCTGGACGCCGCCTCACCGGAGCCGGACTGGGGCGCCACGCTCAAGTCGGTGAAGGAACAGCTGCGGGCCGTCCCGCGCCGCGGCCTCGGCTACGAGGCGCTGGCCCGCCTGGGCTCACCGGACCCGGGCGCCCGCGCCCTGCGCGAACTGCCCCTGCCGCAGGTCTGCTTCAACTACCACGGCCAGTGGGAGAGCGCCCCCGGCCGGGACTTCGCACCCGCCGGCGAGGTCCCCGGCCGCGACCAGGCCGCCGACGCACCCCTCGACCACCTGCTGGACGTCTCGGCCGTGGCCGCCGACGGCGAGCTGGAACTGACCTGGCACTACAGCGACCAGGTGCACGACGAGCGCACGGTCCAGGAGCTGGCGGACGGCACGGCCCGTGCGCTGGCAGCGATCGCCGCCCACTGCGCACGGCCGGAAGCGGGCGGCCGCACCCCCTCCGACTTCCCGCTCGCCCGGCTGGACCAGGCCGGGGTGGACCGCCTGGCCGGGGACGGGCGCGCCGTCGAGGACATCCTCCCGCTCACCCCGCTCCAGGAAGGCATGCTCTTCCACCGGCTGATGGGCGGGTCGGACGACGTCTACCTCGACCAGGCCACCCTGCTGCTGGACGGCGTCGCGGACCCGCAGGCGTTCGCCCGGGCCTGGCAGCGGATCGCCGACCGCACACCGGTGCTGCGGACCTCCGTCGTCTGGGAGGACGTGCCCGTACCGCTCCAGATCGTGCACCGGTGGGCGACCGTGCCCACCGTCCACGTCGACTGGCGCGAGCTGGACGACGACCGGCAGGAAGCCGAACTCGCCCGGCTCCAGGCCGAGGACCTCGCCCGGGGCCTGGACCTCGGCACCGCGCCGCTGATGCGGCTCACCCTGATCCGGCTGCCCGGCGGCCGGCTGCGGCTGCTGTGGACCTCGCACCACCTGATCCTGGACGGCTGGAGCCTGGCGCAGGTGCTGACCGAGGTGTGCGAGGAGTACGCCGCCCTCGTCGCCGGCCAGGACCGGACAGCGCCCGTGCGCCGCCCCTTCGGCGACTATGTCCGCTGGCTGTCCGGCCGGGACGGGCGCGAGGCCGAGGAGCACTGGCGCACCGTCCTCGCGGGCTTCGCCACCCCGACGCCGCTGCCCTGCGACCGCCCGCCCCGCGAGGCCCACCGGGCCCGCTCGGCCGCGGTGGTCACCGCGAGCCTGCCCGTCGAGCTGTCCGAGGAGCTGCTGCACACCGCCCGCCGCAGCGGACTCACCCTCAACACCCTCGTCCAGGGCGCCTGGGCGCTGCTGCTGGCGCGCTACAGCGGCGAGCGGGACGTGGTGTTCGGCACCACCGTGTCCGGCCGCCCGGACTCCCTCCACGGCGTCGAGTCCATGGTGGGCATGTTCATCAACACCCTGCCCACCCGGGTACGGGTCGACCAGGACCGCACGGCCGCCGACTGGCTGCGGGACCTCCAGGACGCCCAGTCCGAGTCCCGGCGCTTCGAGGCCGTCTCGCTGGCCCAGCTGACCTCGCTCAGCGACGTCCCGGCGGGCACCGCGCTGTTCGACAGCATGGTCGCCTTTGAGAACTACCCGTTCGACGACGCCCGGACGTCCGGCGCCGGGGTGCGCATCCTCGACGTCGCCTCGCGCGATGCGACCAACTTCCCGCTCGTCCTGCGCGCCCACCACAGCGACCGCCTCGGCTTCGACCTCGCCCACGACCCGGACCTCTTCGACCCCGCCACCGCCCGCGCGCTCGCCGACCGGCTGTGCCTGCTCCTCACGGAACTCGCCGCGGGAGCGGACCGGCCGCTGCACGAACTGGCGTGGACCACCGCGGAGGAACGCCGGCGGATGCTGGTGGACTGGAACGGCACTGAGCACGGGCGGCCCGGCACCACGGTGCTGGACCTGTTCGAGGACCGGGCGGCGCGCACCCCCGACGCCCCCGCGGTCACCTGCGCGGGAAGCACCCTGTCCTACGCCGAACTCGACGCGCGGGCGGGCCGGCTGGCCCACCGGCTGGCCGAGGCGGGAGCGGGCCCGGAGCGCTTCGTGGCGCTCGCGCTGCCCCGCTCCGCGGAGACGATCGTGGCGATCGTCGCGGTGCTGAAGACCGGCGCCGCCTACCTGCCCGTCGACCCGGAGCTGCCCGAGGGCCGCATCGCCCACCTGCTCACCGACGCCGCGCCGGCCCTGCTGGTGACCACCGGGGCCGTCGCCGGACGGCTCGGGGACGCCGCCTGCCCCCGGCTGCTCCTGGACGACCCCGGCGTCCGCGCCGACCTCGAACGGCGCCCCGCCACCGGCCCGGAACCGGCCCGCCGCCCGCTGCCCGAGCAGCCCGCCTACGTCATCTACACCTCCGGCTCCACCGGCCGGCCCAAGGGCGTGGTCGTCCCGCACGCCAACGTGGTGCGGCTGTTCTCCCGCACCCAGGACCGGTTCGCCTTCGACGAGCACGACGTGTGGACGCTGTTCCACTCCTACGCCTTCGACTTCTCCGTCTGGGAGATCTGGGGCGCGCTGCTGCACGGCGGCCGGCTCGTCGTCGTCCCGCACGAGGTCGCCCGCTCCCCCGAGGAGTTCCTGCGCCTGCTGGCCGACGAACGGGTCACGGTGCTCAACCAGACGCCCTCGGCGTTCTACCCCCTGATGCGCGCCGACGCCGAACACCCGGAGACCGGGGCACGGTTGGCCCTGCGACGGGTGATCTTCGGCGGTGAGGCGCTGGACCCGGGACGGCTCACCGACTGGTACGCGCGGCACCCGGACGCCGCGCCCGTCCTGGTCAACATGTACGGCATCACCGAAACCACCGTGCACGTCTCCTACGCGCCCCTCGACCGTGCCACGGTCACCGCCGCCACCGGCAGCACCATCGGCCGCGGCATCCCCGACCTGCGCGTCCGGGTGCTCGACGGCCGCCTCGCGCCGGTTCCGCCCGGCGCCGTCGGCGAGATGTACGTGGCCGGCGAGGGCCTGGCCCGCGGCTATCTGAACCGGCCCGGCCTGACCGCCGCGCGGTTCGTGGCGGACCCGTTCGGCCCGCCCGGCACCCGCATGTACCGCACCGGCGACCGGGCCCGCTGGCGGCCCGACGGCACCCTGGAGTACCTCGGCCGGGCCGACCAGCAGGTCAAGATCCGCGGATTCCGGATCGAACCCGGCGAGATCGAGGCCGCCCTGACCGCCCACCCGGACGTCGCCGAGGCCGTGGTCGGGGTGCGCGAGGACACCCCCGGGGTGCGGCGGCTGGTGGCCCATGTCGTGGGCACCGGCCAGGGCGCCGCGCCGTCCGCCGCCGCGCTGCGCGCCCACCTGGCCCGGACCCTGCCCGCCCACATGGTGCCCGCCGCCTACGTCGCCCTGGACGCGCTGCCGCTGACCGTCAACGGCAAGCTCGACCACCGCGCCCTGCCCGCGCCCGGCCCGGACGGCTTCGCCGCCGGCGAGGACCGCACCGCACCGCGCACCGAGGCGGAGCGCCTCGTCGCCCGGGTGTGGGCCGAGGTCCTGGACGCCGGAGAGGTCGGCGCGGAGGACAGCTTCTTCGCCCTGGGCGGCGACTCGATCCTCGCCATCCGCGTCACCTCCCGCCTGCGCGCCGCCCTCGGCGCCGAGGTCTCGCCCCGGCTGCTGTTCACCCATCCCACCGTCGCCGCCCTGGCCGCCGCCCTGCCGGACCCGGCCACCGCCCGACGGGCACCGGACGACGCGATCCCCGCGGCCGACCGCACCGCCGCACTGCCGCTGTCGTTCCCCCAGCAGCGCCTGTGGTTCCTGGACACCTTCGAGCCGGACAGCACCGCCTATGTGACCTTCTTCGTGCTGCGCCTGCGCGGCCCCCTCGACGAAGCGGCCCTGCGCACCGCCCTGGACGCACTGGTGGCCCGGCACGAACCGCTGCGCACCACCTTCGCCGAACAGGACGGCCACGCCCGCCAGCACGTCCACGCCCCCCGGGCGACCGACCTGCCGCTGGACGACCTGTCCACCGTCCCGGCCCACGCCCGCGACGGCGCACTCGACGCGCTGCTGGCCCGCGAGGGCGCCCTCCCGTTCGACCTGGGCAACGGGCCGCTGCTGCGGACCCGGCTGGTCCGGCTCACCGCCGACGAGCACGTCCTGACCCTGGCCATGCACCACATCGTCACCGACGGCTGGTCCACCGCCGTGCTCGGCCGGGACCTGGGCGAGCTCTACGCCGCCGCCCTCCAGGACCGCCGCCCCGACCTGCCCGAACTGCCGCTCCAGTACGCCGACTACGCGGCCTGGCAGCGGGCCCGCGCGGCCGACGCCGGCGACGTGCAGCTCGCCTACTGGCAGCGGAAGCTGTCCGATGTGGCGCCGCTGGAGCTGCCCACCGACCGGCCGCGGCCCGCCGTCCGCACCGAGAACGGCGCGCTGCTGGAGTTCTCCCTGCCCGCCGCGCTGACCGACCGGCTGCGGGAGACCGGCCGCCGCGCCGACGCCACCCTCTACATGACCCTGCTCGCGGCCTGCAAGGTGCTGCTCGCCCGCTGGGCCGGCCAGGAGGACGTCGCGGTCGGCACCGTCGCCTCCGGACGCGAACGTCCCGAACTGGAGCACCTGGTCGGGATGTTCGTGAACACCCTGGTGCTGCGCAGCCGGGTGCCCGGCGACCTGCCGTTCACCGCGCTGCTGTCCGAGGTGCGCGCCACCGTCCTGGACGCGTTCGCCCACCAGGACGTGCCCTTCGAGCAGCTCGTCGATGTGCTCCAGCCCGAACGTGACACCAGCCGCACCCCCCTCTTCCAGGTCATGGTGGCCCTGCACAACCTGGGCGGCGGGGCACCGCACCTGCCGGGCCTCGACGTCGAGACCGTCCAGCCGCCCGGCCGGCACGCCGCCTTCGACCTCGGCTTCGACTTCGTGGAGCGCGACGGCGGCCTCACCGGCTACGTCGAGTACAACACCGACCTGTTCGACGCGGACACCGTCGAGCGGGCGACCGCCCGGCTGCGCCTGCTGCTGGAAGCGGTCGCGGACGACCCCGCCCGCACGGTCGGCGACCTGCCGCTGCTGTCCGGTGCCGAGCGGCGCCAGATGCAGGAGGAGTGGCAGGGCGAGACCCTGCCCGTCCCGGACCGGACGTTCGTGGACCTCTTCGAGGCGCAGGCGGCGCGCACCCCGCACGCCACCGCCCTGGTGGCCCGGGACGCCACCCTCGACTTCGCCACCCTCAACGACCGCGCCAACCGGCTGGCCCACCACCTCATCTCCCTCGGCGTCGGCCCGGAGCGGGTGGTCGCCGTGCAGCTGCCGCGCACCTCGGACATGCTGGTGGCGCTCCTCGCCGTCCTCAAGGCCGGCGGCACCCAGCTGTCCCTCGACCCCGAACTCCCCGCCGAACGCCGCGCGTTCCTGCTCTCGGACGCCGCACCGCGGACCGTCCTGACGGCCGACGTGCTGCGCGGCGTCCCCCTGGAGCGGCAGCCCGGCCACAACCCCACCGACGCCGACCGCACTTCGCCGCTGTACGGCGCCCACACCGCGTACCTCAACTACACCTCCGGCTCCACCGGCCGGCCCAAGGGCGTCGCCGTCGAACACCGCCAGCTCGTCAACCTCTGCCACGACCACCTGGCCGGGCTCGTCACCCCGCACACCACCGACGGCCGGCCGCTGCGCTTCGCGCTGAGCGCCGCCTTCTCCTTCGACACCTCGTGGGAGGGCCCGCTGCTCCTGGCCCTGGGCCAGGAGGTCCACCTCGTCGACGAGGACGTGCGCCTGGACCCGGCGGCCTTCGTCCGCCAGGTCGCCGAAAACCGCCTCGACTGCGTCAATGTGACACCGTCCTTCCTGCACGAGCTGCTGGCCGCCGGGCTGCTCACCGGCGACCACCACCGCCCCCGCCTCGTCATGGTCGGCGGCGAGGCCGTCGGCGCCCCGCTGTGGCGGGAGCTGCGGGAGACCGAGGGCGTCACCGCGTACAACGTCTACGGGCCCACCGAGTGCACCGTCGACGCCGTGTACGGCCCCTTCGCCGGCGACGCCGGGGGGCCCGTGATCGGCCGCCCGGGCCGCAACCTGCGCGCCCATGTGCTCGACGGCGCCCTGCGGCCGGTCCCGGTCGGGGTGCCGGGCGAGCTGTACCTCGCCGGTGCCCAGGTCACCCGCGGCTACCTGGGACGCCCCGGGCTCACCGCCGGGCGCTTCGTCGCCGACCCGTTCGGCCCGCCCGGCACCCGGATGTACCGCACCGGCGACCGTGCGCGCTGGGACCGGCACGGGCAACTGGAGTACCTGGGCCGCACCGACGAACAGGTCAAGATCCGGGGCTTCCGCATCGAACCCGGCGAGATCGAGGCCGCCCTGCTCGGCGACCCCGCGGTGGCCGACGCCGTGGTGGTGGCCGCCGACCACGCGGGACGGGCCCGGCTGGTGGCCTACGTGGTGCCCG
>Ga0207426_1000490_pt1 | contig 59505 bp, 40 predicted proteins | sample AraplaMF_Cvi_mMS_FD_184265 | JGI IMG/M metagenome (GOLD analysis project Ga0207426, IMG submission 184265) | Arabidopsis root microbial communities from the University of North Carolina, USA - plate scrape MF_Cvi_mMS (SPAdes) (version 2) | ecosystem: Host-associated > Plants > Roots > Endosphere...
CGGTGCGCCTCGCAGATTCCCCGGACGGCGCGGCGCAGGCTCGGCAGGGTGTGGAAGGTGTGGGGGCTCACGGGAGTCTCTGGCTGGGTCGGGCGGCGATCACGGTCGCATCGTCGCGGCTGAGGCGGTGGCTGTGGGCGAGGGACGCGGCGAGGAGGTGCGGCGGCAGCCGGTGCACGAAGGCCGACGGCGACTGGGCCCATCGCTGGTCGATGCCGTCGGAGTGGAGCACCGCGGTGGCACCGGGCGGTACGGGAAAGGACCGCACCTGCGGCGTCGCCATGTTCAGACCGGCTATACCGGGCTGGCCGGTCAGGCGGTGGCCCACGTCGAGCGGAGTCAGCGTCAGGACCCGTACGTTGCCGATGCCGCTGTACTCCGCCTGGCCGGGGTGCAGGCGCAGCAGGCCCACCGCCGCGCCCCGGGTGCGGCGCAGCGCTCGGTGGAGGGCGGTGAGGAGGGCGGGCAGGGGAAGGTCCGGTGCCCGGTGGAAGGACCGTATGGCCGCCTGCGCGGCCTCGGCCGCCTGCGGGCCGTGCCCGAGGCCGTCGACCACGATCGCGGTGCGGGTGGTGCCCTGATCGACGACGGCGCAGGCGTCGCCACTGAGTTCCTCGCGGTCCGCCGGCAGGCAGATGGCGCCCACCTCCTGGTCGGCCGGGTGGGCGGCGTCGGGCTCGGTGAGGCGGGCGCAGACGAGGGTGCCGACGCCGGGCTGCGTACGGATGGTGAGCGCGGTCGCTATCCGCTTCACGGCGCCCAGCCCGGCCCCGAGGGTGTTGCTGGTGGTGAAGCCGTCGGCGAGGCATTGCTGGAGTGCGTCGATGCCGGGACCGCGGTCCGCGGCGACGATCTCCAGCCCGCCGCCCAGCGGCAGCGGCTGAATGAACAGCGAGCCGCTGCTGGCGTGTTTGGCGAGGTTGCTGGCCAGTTCCGAGGCGATGACGGCGGCCTGGTCAGGCAGGGCACCCGGCAGGCGGCAGCGCCCGGCCACCGTGCGGGCGGTCTCGGCGGCGAGATGGACGGCGCTGTAGTGGTCCACGGCGATATGTGCCGTCGGCAGGGTCTCGGGGGTGCTCACCGCCCCGCCCATCGCGTGGCGATCACGGTCGTGCCCTGACCGGGCACGGTGTGCAGTTCGAAGTCGTTCATCAGGCGCCGGGCGCCCCCCAGGCCGTGACCGAGTCCCGCGCCGGTGGTGAAGCCGTCGGCCAGCGCCGCGTCGGTGTCCGCGATGCCGGGGCCGTCGTCCTTGACCGTCAGCCGCAGCCCGGCGTTTCCCCGCAGCGTCAGCTGGTCGATGGTGACGGTGCCCCCGCCGCCGTGGATATAGGCGTTGCGGGCCAGCTCGCTGGCGGCAGTGACCACCCGGGTCTGGTCCACGATGCTGAATCCGGCACGCAGGGTGGCCGCCCGCACGGCGTGGCGGACGGTCAGCAGGTCTTCTTCGATGCGCACGTGGTGAACCGTCCGCTCCGTGTGTGCGGCACGGTTGGCGGCGTCGGACGCCGTAGGGGAAAGAGCCACCGTGTGGTCAGTGTTCCGGGCGGAACTCACCCAGGCCCCCTCCGGACGGTTGCAGGCTCTGATGCCAGCCCATCGCAGCCATCGCTTGCTCGGCGTTGAGAGCCGTCTCCACCCCGGTGAGCTGGATGCCCAGCTCGACGAGCGTGATGGCGACCGGCGGCCGCATACCGGCGACGATCACCCGGGCGCCCAGCAGCCGCGCCATGGTGGTCAGCTCCATCAACGTGCGGGCCACGAAGGAATCGACGATCTCCAGGCGGGAGATGTCGATGAGCACACCACGGGCTCCGTCGCTGCTGATCCGGTTGGTGAGCTCCTCGGTGAATGCCACGGCGGTCGTGTCGTCGAGTTCGTTGAGGAGGCCTGTGACCAGCACGTCCCCCAGACGCAGGATCGGGACTCCACCCGAGGCCGGCGCGCTCATCGCTTGTCCAGCGGCGCGTGGTCCGATACGGCGGCGTCGGTGAGCTTGACGGCCTCTCCGAGGGCGTCGGCGAGGGTGGCGCGGGTCAGGATCGTCGACAAGTCGATCCCGAGCTGCGCGATGGTCTGGGCGATGGGCGGCCGGATACCGCTGATGACACAGTCCGCGCCCATCAGCCGCACCGCGTTGACGGTGTGCATCAGATGCTGGGCGACAGCGGTGTCGACGGTGGGCACACCGGTGATGTCGATGATGGCGACGAGCGCCTCGTGCTCCTGGATGGCCTGGAGAAGGTTCTCCATCACCACCTGGGTGCGTGCGGTGTCGAGTGTGCCGATCAGCGGGACGGCCAGGACCTGGCGCCACAACCGGACGACCGGCGTGGAGACCTCCAGCAGCTGCTGGCTCTGCCGGCGGATGATCTCCTCGCGGCCCTCGACATAGGTCTCGAACGAGAGCGCACCGGCGCTGTCCAGCAGGCGGTTGATCAGCACCGCACTGGGGAAGAGGTCATCCCCCTCGCGGGTCCGCCGCTGAACGGCCTCCAGCAGAGCTTCCTTGAGGGACAGCACCGCCAGGGACGTCGCGGTGGGCGAGACGCCCCGGCGGGCACGGCGCATGGAGATCTCGGACACCGTCCGGTGCATCTCCTCGTGCGAGGTGACCACGCGCTCGACCGGGAGCCCCAGATCCAGACCGGACAGCAGGGCACTGACGAGGGCGTCGGCCTCCTCCCCCAGCTCGGCCTCGCTCACTTCCCCGTCCAGCGACGGCTGCGCCAGCTGCAACTGCACCCAACGGTCCGAGATCTCATCGGCCTCTTCGCGCAGCACGCTCGTGACACGCTCGCGTGCGGCAGCTTCAGCGGAACCCAACTGTTTGTCCTTTCGGTCCGGCCGACCCGTGGTGACCGTCGGACTGCTCGCCCGATGGTGCGGCCGGGCCGAGCCGCGCTCGTCGATAGTTGCCTTCCGGCAAATGTTATCGAGCGCGATCAAGCCCGGTAACCCGCGGGCCCCCTCTTCACCCGCCGAGACAGGGGAAGGCCGGACGGCCGAATTGGTGCGGTGGTTTTGCGGCCGGAGACCGGATATGAGACCCGTGCTCCTTCCGGGATCCGGCGGTACGGCGACCCGGTGGGCGGGCCGCGGGCCGCACCTCCTGGATGATCTCACAGCGGCGACCGGCGAGAAGAGCCGCAGCAGGTCGGCGGCTACGGACCCGGGCTACGGGCCGGAGGCCGCCGCCCACGGAGTGCCCCGGCGGCGGACCTCACAAAGGCGGCGTACTCAAGGACGCCGCACAACGATCCGTGCTCAGTCGAGCCCGTCGCCGAACCAGTCAAAACACAGCACCAAGGCATCATCCAGCGTCTCCGCCGCACGGTATTCGGCCACATCGCGCAGCAGCGCACCCGGCACCAGCGCGGCCGGCAGCAGCCGCGTGGCGTGCAGCCCGCGCGCGAGCGCCGCCTCGACATACGTTCCGCCGCGCGGCGCGGGCGCCTCGTACACCCCGTCGCTCACGAACACCAGCCGGTCCCCCGGCTCGACCGTGAAGCTCTCGGTCGCGTAGTGCGACTCCTCGAACATGCCCAGAGGCAGTTGCCTGTCCAGCTCGATGCGCTCGACGGTCCTGCCCCGCAGCCGCCACATCTGCGGCGACCCGGCGTCGATGACCTCCATCCGCCCCGTCGCGAGTTCGACCCGCACGAGCAGCGTCGAAACGTGGGACGCACCCCGATAGTGGTCGTACACCGCCTGGTCAGCCAGCGCCGCCTGATCGGCGAGACTGAGGCCGGCCCGCCGGGCGTTGCGCAGAGCGCTGACGGCGAGGTGGGTCAGAAGCGAGGCGTCGATGCCCTGCCCCATGCCGTTGGTGACGGCGAGGGTCAGTTCGTCGCCGTCCGAGGCCCAGTCGAAATTGTCGCCGTGCACCGCATAGGCGGGCTCCAGCTGGGCGCCGAGGGCGTACCGCGCGGCGGTGCACGCCCGGGCGGGCAGCAGCTGCCACTGCATCTCGGCCGCCAGAGTGAGGCGACTGATCCGACGTACCCGCTGATAGACGTCGGTATCCCGCTCGGCGACAAGGATCTCGTGCCCCAGCTGATCGACGACTTGCCTCAGCTCCTCCAGGACCGCAGGCGTGGAACGGTCACCGGGAAGCCGGACCGTCAGAATGCCGATCCGGTCGCCACGCACCGTCACCGGGAGATGGTGGTCGATGGCGTCACCGTGCGGCACCTGCTGCGCGCGGCGCTCCTGGCTCCCCAAGGCGCGCCCTTCCGGGCTGCTGGCGATGCGCAGCGGTCCGACCTCGTCCCCCGAGGAGTCGCACGGGCTGAGGACCGTGCCGCCGTAGTCCGTCAGATACAGACGCACCGAAGTGGCCCCGTAGGCGGTGGCGAGGTGGTCACGCACGGTGTCGAGCAGGGCGTGTGGTGCCGACGCGCGCAGCGCCCGGCCCACGTCAATGCCGTCCGTCATGCTTGCGCGGACCCCCTTCGTGCGGCGCCAAGGGCAGGGTCGGTCTGACAACAGGACGCACAGGGTGACAGAGTGTTCGTGTGTCCCGTTTCACCAGTCGGTCCCCTTCCCGCGAGCAAGCGAGCGCGGCGGCCCTTGCCGCCTCCGAGCTGCTCGAGGTTCTGTGGGGACGTGGACAGGAAGCGGCGCGCTCGGCGGAGGTCTCCCCGTCCCAGCTCCGCGCACTCCTCGTGCTCGAAAAGCGGGAAGGCACGAACCTGCGCACCCTCGCCGAAGCGCTCGCCTCGCGGCCGCCGGCGGTCAGCCGACTCTGCGACCGCCTGGAGGCGATGGGCCTCGCCGAACGGAGCCCCAGCGCAACGAGCCGGCGCGAGGTCGAGCTGAGGCTGAGCTTGCGCGGCAGAGTGCTGCTGGAGGAGTACCGCGCGGCACGCAGCCGAGACGTCACGGCCACCCTGGAGCAGATGGAACCCGCCGATGTCGCCAAGCTCGCGGCCGGCCTGGAGGCCTTCCACGCGGCGTTCGCCCGGCGCGCGGCCGACGAGGGCCCTGCCGTCCGGGACGACAGCGTCGCGGACAGTGCCTGACCTCACCTGAACTCCGCCTCTCGAGCCGACATTCCCCGTCGGAAACGCTCTGCGCGGACGGAACAAACGGATCTTCGCCGCACGAGGGACGCTATCAAACCGGCCCTTCACCACCGGCCGTTCGCCACTGGCCGTTCGGACGAACGGGCGCGGTGTGGTGGGCCTCGCCCAGCGTCTCCCGCCTGCGCGTCAGACGGTCAGCGCCGTTTGGGGTGCCGCCGCCGTGATGGGGGTGTGGCGGATGTACCACTCGGTGGCGAAGAGCCGTTTCCGGGCGTCCGGCGGCAGGGCGGCGATCAGGCCCGGCAGGGCGCCCCGCTCGACCTCGGAGCGATGGGCCAGTACGGCGGCGATCTTCTGCTCGAGCCAGGGGCCGACGTCGACGGTTGCGGTGACCTGTTCGTCCGGAACGCTGTACACCGCCTTGCGCGTACCGACCACGTCTCTCAGCGCCGGCACGGCCGAGTGCGGGTGCGTGGCCAAGTAGAGGGCACGGGGCTGCCAGGGGGCACCGGCGTCCGGATAGAGCTGAGCGAGTCCGGCCGCCTGGGCAGCCAGCATGGTCACCCGGTGGGTGTGGACGTGGTCCGGATGGCCGGGCAGCCCACCATAGGCGTCGTGGGTGACCATGATGTCCGGGCGGAATTCCCGGATGTGCGTGACCAGCCGCCCCACCGCCTCGTCGAGCGGTGCCTCGCAGAACCGTACGCAGCCCGGGGCCGATTGCGGCACCCGTGCGTCGGCGTAGCCGAGCAGCCGCGGCTCGCCCGCGCCGAGGATCCGCAGCGCCTCGGCCAACTCCTCTGCGCGATGCGTGCCGTTGTCCCAGGTCGCCGTGACCACTGCGGTACGCGCGCCGTCAGCCGCGTGACGGGCGAGCGCTCCGCCCGCCGACAATGATTCGTCGTCCGGGTGCGCGAAGACCGCGAGCAAGCTCGGCGCGGGCAGGGGAAGACCACCTTCCGTGACGGCCACGACGGATACCAGCTGACCTCATCGGCCGAGAGCCGAGCGTACAGCCGTCGTCGTCGCGATTGTCGTGTTGAGGTGGAGTCCGGGGCGCGACGAGACCGCGGGGGTCGGCGGTGCCGTGTCACCCGGCGTACGGCCGCCGGTCGGACCTTGGTGCGTAGCCCGGGGGCGGTCCGCGCCGGACGGTCTGCCACGATGGCGCCGTGCTGTCCGAACTCGCTGCGCCGGAGCCCGTCACCGTCGAGCCGCCGCACTCCCTCGCGCCGGTCCTGCTCACCCAGAACTGGCTCGATCTGGCGTTCCTGCACTGGGCCGTTGATCCGGCGGAGGTGGCGCCTCTGCTGCCGGCCGGGACGGTTCCGGACACCTTCGACGGGGCCACCTACGTCGGGCTGGTGGCGTTCCGGATGCAGCGGGTCGGATGGTTCAAGCTTCCGGGCATCCCTTACCTCGGCACCTTCCCGGAGACGAATGTCCGTCTCTACTCGGTGGACGGCAGCGGACGGCGCGGGGTGGTCTTCCGGTCCCTGGACGCCTCGCGGCTGATACCCGTGGCCTTCGCGCGATCCGTGGTCCGGCTGCCGTATCTGTGGTCCCGGATGTCCGTCCGGCACGACGGCGACACCGTCAGCTACGCCAGCACCCGGCGCTGGCCCGGTCCGCGCGGGGCGCACTGCCGGATCACCGTGCGGAAGGGCGCTCCCGTGACGGCGCCCACCGCACTCGAACACTTTCTGACCGCGCGCTGGGGCCTGCACCACACGTTTCACGGACGGCCGTCGTATCTGCACAACGCCCATCCGCGCTGGCCGCTGCACCGGGCGGAGCTGCTGGACCTCGACGAGAACCTGATCGCGGCAGCGGGCCTGTCCACGCCGCTGGGGCAGCCGCTCAGCGTGCTGTACTCGCCCGGTGTCCCGGTGACGTTCGGCCGCCCCACCCCGAGCACCTGAGCCCGTTTCCCTGGCCGGAGGCACCTGCCGACACGCCGACGACGAAGGCTGCGGCACGCCGGCCCGGGTCGGGCCGGCGTGTGCAGCTCACCCGGTCGCGACCGACTCCGCGGCGCCACGGCCCAGGAGGTCGTGGAGGAGGCGGGTGGCGGGGAGTTCGGGGTGGAGGTAGACGTGTTCGTTGCTCTGGCCGACGGCTGCGAGGAGGGCGCGGAAGGTGGTCTTGGCGTCCTCGGTCCGTCCGGCGTGGTGCTGGGCCTGGGCGAGGAGGCCCAGGTGGAGGGGGCGGCGCAAGTGGGTTCTGGAGTTGCGGAGTTCGGCCAGGGAGGAGTGCATGAGGGTGAGGCCGTCCTCCTGTCCGGAGTGGGTGCGGCCCCAGCCCTCCAGCACGCCGAGCATGCCCTTCCAGTAGAGCAGTCCGTGTTCGTCCGCCAGGCGGGCTCCTTCGGCGCCGGAGGAGCGGGCCGTGCGGGCATCGTCTTCCCAGGCCGCCACGACCGCGTCCACGTAGAGGGCGAAGCAGCGGTCGGAGGGCCTGCTGTCGTACTCGGTGAGGCGCAGTAATTCGCGGCGGCGTGCCGTGGCGGTCGTGCGGTCGCCCAGGAGCCAGCGGGTGAAGGTGTCGTAGGAGCGGCAGGAGACGCGGGGGTCGTGCTGGAAGGTACGGGCCAGCGAGTGACCCTCGTTGGCGTACCCGTCCGCCATGGCGACGCCGTGCTCCAGTTCGGCGAGCGCCTGCCGCAACTGGCCGCGGACGTGGAGGACGATGCCCTCGCCGTAGGCCGCGCCGAGCACCGCGACGGGCTGACCGGTCCCGTCGGCGAGGTCCCGGAGCAGATGCGAGAACTGGCGTGAGGCGTCGTAGCGGCCGGTGACGATGTACGCCGCGCACAGGGCCCAGAGCACCGACGGGTCTTCGGGAGAGCGGGCGGCCGCGCTGAGGGCCCAGCCGCGGGCGAGGGCGGTCTCGGCCTCGGCGTGGCCGTAGCCCCGGGTGGTGGCGAGCACCTGGCCGAGTTGTATGTGCAGCCGCTGGTTCAGGGACGCCACCGAGGGGTCGCCGGGCGGCAACAGGCCGACCAGGTGGACCGCGCGGCGCAGCCAGGTCTCCACCTGTTCGTAGGCGAGTTGCTGTTCGGCCTGCTCGGCGGCGCGCAGCAGCAGGGGAAGCGTGTCGGCCGCCGGCAGTGCGCTCTTGGCGTGCCAGGCGTGGTGGGCGATCCGCTCGATCTCCTCGTCCGCCAGCTGCCCGAGTCTGCGGGTCGATATCCCCTCGACGACTCTCGCGTGCAGCCGCTGCCGGTCCTCGCGGGCGAGCTCGTCGATGAGCGTCTCCTGGACCAGGGCGTGGGTGAAGTGGAGCCGTTCCGGGTGGTGGCGGTCCTCGCCGAGCAGCCCGGCCCGGATCGCCAACTCCAGTGCCTTGGTGACGGGTTCGTCCTCGGTGGCGGTGCGCTCCAGCAGGTCGGTGTCGATCTCGGTGCCGATGACGGCGCACAGCCGCAGCACGCGCAGCACCGTGTCGGGGAGGGTGGCGAAGCGCTGGTGCAGGGCCTCGCGGACGCCCGTCGGGACACGGGTCAGGAGCACGTCCACCGCGTCGGGCCGCCGCAGGCTCCGTGCGTCGCCCAGGAGGGAGAGGAGCTGCATGACGAAGTACGGGTTGCCCTCACTGCGCCGGTGCAGCACCTCGACGACCCTCGCGTCGACGCCGGGCCCGACGAGGGCGGCGACGGCGTGACGGGACAGGCCGCCGAGCCGCAGGGTCTCGGTCCGGGGGCCGCGCAGAACCTCGGAGAGCATGCGGCGCAGCGTGGCGTCGGACTCGATCTCGTACTCACGGGCGGTCAGGACGATGCCGAGCGGATGGCCCTGGCTGCGGGTACTCAGCAGCCTGAGAAGGTCGAGGGAGGCGGTGTCGGCCCAGTGCAGGTCCTCCATGAGCAGGACGAGGGGGCGCTGGGCGGCGAGGGCGAGCAGGACTTCGCAGACCGCGTCGTGGGTGAGGAACCGGGCCCGGCCCCAGTCGGATTCCGGGGCCGGCCCGCCGGGCCGGGCCGCGCGCTCGGGCAGCAGCGGGGCGAGCAGGGTGCCGAACGGTTCCGCCGCCGCGCGGAAGGCGTCCGGGCGGGTCGTGGACAGTCGTCTGAGGATCTGGGTCCACACCCAGTACGGCGGCACGCCCTCGCCCAGGAAGCAGTGGCTCCAGATCACCTCCAGGCCGGAGGCGTCCTCGTCAGCACCCTTCCGGCCTGCTTGGGCGGTTCCCAGCCGCAGTGCGAATTCGAGGAGCAGCCGGGTTTTGCCGACGCCGGCGGGGCCGAGGACGCCCGCGACGTGACCGTGCCCGGCGAGCGCGCTCGCCGCCGCGGCGGTCAGGCGCTGTAACTCCTCGCTGCGGCCGGTGAACGGCGCCTGGGCGCCCGGACTGCCGCACACGGGGCGGGAGGTCTCGGTGGCCGACCGCGAGGGCGTGGTCGACGGCGGCGTGGTGGTCGGCTGTGAGTGCGCGGTGATTGTCGTCGGGCGGTGGGTGTGTCCCGGTTCCCCGGCAGGTCCGTCCGCCTGTGCCCCGGCCGCCCGTGTCCCGTCCGCGGCAGTGCTTCCTCCGGCCTCTCCCGATCGCGCGGAAAGCGTGCCGTCCTGGCCCCCGGCGCCACCGCGCTCGGCTGCGGAGCGCTCGTCCGGAGCGACTGTTCCCCCGCCGATCCCACCGGATGCCTCGGCCGCCGCCGACTGCTCGGGCTCCTGTGCCGCGCACGGTGGGCGCTCTTCCGCCCCCTGTGTGCCTTCGCTGTCGTTCTCCGTGGCGCCCCCGAGCGCCGTGGCCGGCAGTGCGGGCCCGGCCGGTCCGGGGCTATCGGGGCGCGGCCCGGCGGCGGGCCGGGTGAGGGGGCCGGTCAGGGGCCCTGCCATGGATCCGGTCAGGGGCCCGGTCACGGATCCGGTCATGGGCCCCGCCGTGGGCCCGCCCGCCCCCGGTTCCTGGCGCAGGATCGCGGTCCGGACCCGTCGGAGTTCGGCGGCGGTGCCCACGCCGAACTCCTCCTCCAGGTGGACACGGGTCCGTTCGTACGCTTCGAGTGCCTCGGCTTGCCGACCGAGCCGGGACAGGGCTGTCATCAAGTGGCCGACCAGGCGTTCGCGCGCCGGGTGGAGGCGCGCCTCGCGGTCGAGGTCCGCAGCCACTTCCTGGGCTTCGCCGAGGGCGAGTTGGGCCTCCGCACAGGACTCCACGGCGGTGAGCCGGACGTCTTCGAGACGTGAACTCTCATCGCTGAGCGGAGGGTGGCCGTCGAACTCCGCGTAGGGCGAGCCCCGCCACAGTGACAGGGCTGCCGTGAACCGGTCGCGCGCGGCGCGTGGGTCGCGTCGTTCCAGCAGTAGCCGCCCTTCGGCGACCATGCGCTCGAAGCGGCAGGCGTCGATCTGTTCGGGGGCGAGTTCCAGGACGTAGCCGTGCGCGCGGTGGCGCAGCACCGTGGGGCGGTCCGGCCCGGACGCCGGCTGGAGGACGCGGCGCAGGTGGGAGATATGGCTCTGGAGCGTGGCGACGGACTGACGCGGGGGTTCCTCGCCCCACAGCTCCTCGATGAGCAGTTCCGTAGGCACCACCCGCCCCAGGCGTATGAGGAGCAGGGCGAGCAGGGCCCTGCGGCGTGGCGGACCGAGGGGGAGGTCATGGCCGTCGTGGCGCGCCGACATGGGGCCCAGAACGCTCAGTAGGAGGGGGGTTCCGTGCGGCTCGGCCTCGGGGGCCGAGGTGGGGTGCTTCGGCGTCAGGGATGAAGGCATATCGGTCCCAATCGTTCTCGCACGCGCGATCGTGCTGACGGGCGAGTGGCGCAGTGCGGCCGGTGCCCGTCCGAACCGGAGCCTTACACAGAGGATGAGGCGTTCCAAGATCTTCGCCGCTGCCAAGGAGCGAACGGCAAGGTAACCGCAGGAATTTCGGCCAGGATGGCCAAAATCCTCTCAGGCAATGGCAGGAATCCGGCAGCGTCCCGACCAGGGCGCGGCAAGGGGGATGCCGCAGGATGCCGGTGATCGGAAACCACCCCCGAACGGGAGGCCATGGTCGGAGCCCGCGGTGCCGTCGCCTTCGCGGACACCCGCTGGACAGACCTTCACCAAGGCCGCCTCTCAACGGAGAAGGAGTATCGGTCGGATGCGTAACGGATTGCTGGTGAATCCCGCGACCCTAGGTGTCGCACGGCCACCCTCCGGAGTCCCGCAGGCGGCTGTGGCCTGCCTAGGGTTGCGGTCATGGACGGGCGAGGTCGACGACCTGGGGCAGGCGGGCCGCGTGGACCCCGGTGGCCGTGTTGGCCGTGGGTCCCACCGGCGGCGCCGGTCGCGACGGCGACCCGGCCGGTCAAGGTAGCGCGTCTCTCAGGAGGCGCACCCGCAGGGAAGTCCACGGCCGTCCTCCGGCGTCCCCCTTGGAGCAAGCAGATCGACCCTCCGACGCTGACGCGATGTCAACAAGTGCCTCTTCAGTGCCGATTCCCAATGATCGTCGGGCATGTGATGTGAAGGGTCCAGTTCCGTGCACTATGCAATTCTCGGGCCGCTCCGCCTGGTCATTAATGGTGAACCCCGCCCCATTCGATCCCGGAACTTATCGATTATCCTCGCCACTCTTCTCGTGAAGGCGGGAAGCATTGTCACCGTCGACGACCTCATCGGCGAGGTATGGGCTCAGCCGCCCCAGCGGGCGCGCGACGCGATATACGTACACATCTCCAAACTGCGCCAGCAACTCGGCAACAAGCCCCAGGACGACGTGATATGGAGTCAATTCCCGGGCTATCTGATGCGTCTCCATGGCGAGCAGCTGGACCTCCAGTTGTTTCATCGCCACCGGATCGACGGACACCGCAACATGGTGAACGGTGACTACAAGGCCGCGGCCCGCGACTGGAAATCCGGGCTCTCCCTCTGCCGAGGCACGCTGCTCGGCGGGGCCTACGCCGGGCCCATCCTCGGCAGCTTCGACTCGTGGCTGGAGCAGTCACGCACGGACTGCATCGAGCTGACCGCATGGTCACAGCTCAGCGCGGGCCTGTGCCATGAGGTGATCGACTTCCTCTCCCTGCATCTGACGCGGTATCCGCTGAACGAGATCTTGTATCAGCAGTTGATGCTGGCGTTCTTCTTGTCGCGCCACCGCGCGCAATCCCTCCGGATTTTCCATCGGGCCCGCCAGACACTCGCCGGCGAACTCGGTATCAATCCTGGCGGGGATCTCCGGATGATGCAGGACATCGTCCTGTCCGACGACGTGAGCCGGGCCAAGCGGGTCATTGCGTCCGCCGTGGCGTCACGCGTCAGCGACCTACGGCCTTCGGGAGCTCCGACGACCCCCTCCTTCTGTTGATGAGTTCGACACCGGCCATATTTTTCCGGGGCCACCGGCCCTCAGTTGAGAGCGCCGCTCAGCATTTTCCGCTGCGCCGGCCTCGCGCACAGGAAAGAGAAACCGTGGTCACCTTTCCCCTCCGCACCATTCCGGCGGCACCATGAGTGCCCCGGACGCGAGCTCGATGCTGCTCGCCCTCGCCGTACTCGTCCTCGTCTGCCAGGGGATGGCGGCCCTCGCACGCCGCCTGGGCCAGCCCTCGGTGGTCGGGGAGATCGTCGGCGGTGTGCTTCTCGGCCCCACCCTCTTCGGAGGACGGCTCACCGACACGCTCTTCCCGACCGATGTCCGTCCGCTGCTCGGCGCGTTCGCGAATGTCGGCGTGGCGTTGTTCATGTTCCTGGTGGGGCTGGAGTTCGACCGGCGCGTCATACGTCAGCAGGCGGGCACGATGGGCTGGCTCGGCGTCGGGGCGCTCGTGGTGCCGTTCGGGCTCGGGTCGCTGTTCGCGCTCTGGCTGCTCGGCGCACACCCGAGCCGGCAGCCCACGGCGTTCGTCGTGTTCCTCGGTACGGCCATGGCCGTCACCGCCTTCCCCGTCCTCGCACGGATCATCGTCGACCACGGCCTGCTCAACAGCCGGGTCGGCGGACTCGCGCTGGCGCTGGCGGCGGTGGGCGACGTGATCGCCTGGACGGTGCTGGCCGTCGTCGTGGCCACCGTCGGAGCGGACGGGCATTCCTGGCGACTGCTGCTGCTCCTCCCCTACGCCGCGATCATGGTGTTCGTGGTCCCGCGGCTGCTGAGCAGCCGTCTGGTGAACCGGCTCCCGCAGCGCGCGACCGTGCTGCTCGTGATGGCCGGTGTGCTCGCCTCCGGCGCGGCGACCGAGTGGATGGGGCTGCACCTGATCTTCGGGGCCTTCCTGTTCGGCCTCATCGTCCCCCGCACCGGGCTGCGCGGTGGCTTCCGGGAGGGGCTGGGCACCTCGGTCGAGCCGCTGGCGTCCTTCCTCATGCCGATCTACTTCGTGGTCGCCGGTTTCCGGGTGGACCTCTCACACCTGGACGCCGGCGCGATCGGCGAGCTGTTGCTGATCCTGCTCGTCGCGTGCGGCGGAAAGCTCCTCGGCGTCTACAGCGGTGCCAGGGCCGCCCGCCTCGACCACCGGTCGGCCCTGGGGCTCGCCACGCTGATGAATGTGCGCGGCCTGACCGAACTGGTGCTGCTGATGGTTGGCCTCTCCATGGGGCTCCTGGATCCCGACCTCTACTCGCTGATGGTCGTGATGGCCGTCGTGACCACGGTCGCGTCGGGGCCGCTGTTGCGCTCCAGCATCGGCTCGTCGATGAAGGACGAGGGAGCGCTCGGAGCACGGGTACCGGTGCCGAGTGCGCCGGTCGAGGAGCGGGAGCAACCTCAGGCAGGGCGGCCGTAGTTCGCCACCTCCAGGGGAGACACAGCGAGCGTCAACTACTACTTGACGACCCTCGATCGTCAACTTAAAGTTGACGCATGAGCCCACTCGACATCAGCCTCGCCGACCTGATCGCCCGTCTCGACGAGGAGTTCCCCGAAACCAGCGAACTGGCCCGTATCAGCGAGGCGCGATTGCGCGCCCAGACGCTGTCCGACCTCGGTGACCAGCTCATCGACCACTACGTCAGCAAGGCCAAGCAGACCGGCGCGTCATGGACCGAGATCGGCGACGCCATCGGAGTGTCCAAGCAGGCCGCCCAGCAACGTCACGCACCCGGCCCGTTCGGGCGGTACACCGAGCTGAACCGGCACAGCATCGTGCTGGCGCAGGAGGCCGCCCGAACGCACAAGCACGACTTCATCGGCACCGAACACATGCTGCTCGGCCTGCTCGGTGAACCGCGCGGCCTGGCATACGAGGTGCTGCTCGCGAAGACCGGGTCGGAGCAGCGCATCCGCGACGCGATCGAGGAAGCGCTGCCGCCGGCCGGCGAGAAGGCGCTGCGGGGTCACATCGCGTTCCGGCCGGAGAGCAAGGAGGCCATCGAGCAGGCAGGCCGCGCATCGGCCGACCTCGGCCACGACTGGGTCGGCACGGAACACACCCTGCTGGGCCTGATCCGCGCCGAGGAGAGCCCCGCCGCGCAGATCCTGCGCACCCTCGGCTTCAGGTCAGATGAGCTGCGCGAGACGGTCAAGACCGAGGTCGCCCAACGGTCCGCCACGCGCGACGAGCGGTAGCTGAACAGTCGGTCACCGCGGAGAACCGGGCCGGCACAGCCTTCCGCCCTGACACGGGGCGGTGGCTCGTGCCGCCCCCCACTCGAAGTCGCCAAAAGCCTTGTAGGGCACGGTGGGTGAGCGGCAGCCGTGCCCTACGACTCATGTCGAAACCGTCAGTAAGGGGCCAGATCCAAGGCGAGACACATGCGATCGCAGGCCGCAGTTCCCTCCCCGGCTTCGCAGAGGCAAGCAGGGGACGGCCCCTCACTCGTGGAAGCGCGTCGTCTCTGCCAGCGGTGCGCGGGGGATGACCGGCATGGTGGCCGCCGCCCCCGGCTCGGGGTAGCCGAAGGAGATGCCGAAGAGCAGCTTGTCCGTGGAGGGGCCGAGGACGGAGCGTACGGCGTCGGCGTAGAAGCCGAGGACGCCCTGTGGGCAGCTGGCGACGCCGTGGGCTGTCATGGCGAGCATCAGGGTCTGGGCGTAGATGCCGAGGTCGGCGGTCATGCGCTCGTCCGCGTCGGCGGGGACCGAGAGCAGGGCCACGTGGGGCGCGCCGTAGAAGCGCAGCCCCTCCAGGAATGCCCGCCGCCGCCCGGCGCGGTCGCTTCGCGCGATGCCCCGTGCTTCGTGCATGATCGCGCCGGCCGCATAGCTGCGTTCCGCGGCGGCCCCGGTGTAGGGGTGCAGCGGGAAATCGGGGCTCGGCTTGCCCGATTCGGCGGCTTGGACCAGTGCTTCGCCGAGACGTTGGCGGGCCCCGGCGCTGACGACGTCGACCGACCAGGGCTGGGTATTCGAGTGTGACGGGGCCGCGGCCGCCAGGTCGAAGACCGCGGTGATGACGGTGTCGGGTACCGGATCGGGCCGGTAGGCACGGACCGCGCGCCGGCCACGGATGAGCCGCTCGGCCACAAGTGGCTCCAGAGAGGTTTCGAGAGAAGTCACGAGCACTCCTTTCGGTGGGTGCGTGCCACGGATCGGTCTCCACTACGATCCGGGCCGGGCACGGACGGTCCGTTCACCGACGGGTCAGGCCGGCGGGGCGGGGCAGGACGAGGCGGGAGAAGGAGCGCCCCTCACCACGGCAGGTCGCAGGAACCGTGCAGGCGCTGTGCCTCGATTCCGCGGGTGCGGCAGGCCGCCACGAACCGCTCGGCCGCCTGCACCGGCGCCGCGTTCTCGTCGAAGGTCGTTGTTGTCAGGTACCACACCCATGGTTCGTGGCCCATGGCGTAGACGTAGGCCCGGTCGCACCCGAGGGCCTCGGCGAGTGCCATGGCGCCGATGTCGTCATTGCCGTTGAGGCGGCGGCGCACGGCCATCTCACGTGCGGGCTCGTGGGTGAACAGGGGCCCGTAGAGCCAGGTCAGCGGGGCTCCTTCGCACTCCATGCCCAGGAAGAGCACATCGACCCTGCCGATGGCCCGCCGCACATGCGCGTACGCCGCGGGGTCGATCGTGGAGGTGTCGGCGGCGAAGAGGACGGACCGGCCGTCGGACTCCAGCAGCCAGGCGGACTTGGAGATGGCGAGGTCGCCGTGTTCACCGAAGAAGGGGACGGCGGTGAGCCGGCCCATCGCCGTCTCGATCTGCTGAAGCTCGCCGAGCTCGATCACCCGGGGGAAGCCCGCGGCTTCCAACGCCAGCCGCAGGGACGGGTCCTGAAGCGATCCCGCGTCCGACCGGGGCACGACGACCGTGCCGATCCGGGTGCGCAGGCGCAGGAGCGATTCCAGTACCAGGTGGTCCTGGTGCCCGTGGGTGATCAGGACGTGGTCGATGTAGTCGGGCAGATCGCTGTCGACCAGGCGGGGCCCGGCGCCCGGGAACGCGGGCGGCAGCAGCGGGTCCACCAGGATCGCGCCCTGGTCGTTCTCGGCCAGGACGCAGGCGTGGCCGAGGTAGCGGATACGCGGCTCCGTGACCGGCTCCCTGCGGGTGGCCTTCGCGGGGGCGTCGACCGCGGTGAAGTAGGGCGCCAGCTTGCGGGCCATGTCGGAGGTGAGTTCCAGGGCGTCCGCGACCTCGCCGAGCGGCCGTGGCGTGCGCAGGGTCGAGAACATGACGTCGACGCCGGGGTGGTGGAAGGGCACCGGCAGCACGGTCCGCTCGTCGGTGTCGAGGCGGGGGGTGGAGAGGGCGAAGGGGCGCCGGTCGGCCCGGAGGGGTTCCAGCGCGAGGGACTGACCGTCCGTCGAGGCGTAGTCGCTGCGGTAGAGCAGGGCCTCGATCAGCCGGAACGAGGCGTTGTCCTGGAGGTCGTAGACCAGCTCCACATAGCCCTGGAGCGGCTCCGGCACGAGGGGGTAGAGCTCTTCGAGCGGCACGCCCGGGGCGGCCTTCGCGAGCAGGTCCTGAAGTGTGTCCACCGCGGTGTCGAATTCGAGCAGCCGGGCGGCCCGCCGCCGGGTGGCCGCGATCAGGGCTTCGACGTCCGCCGAGCGGTCCCCGCCGAGGTCCATGAACGGGCCGCCGGCCAGCGCAGGCGTCCGGGAAGACCGCTGGTGCACCGCCGGCGCGTCCAGGTACGACGTCATGATGGGCAGCTGTCGGCGGGCGATATTGCGGGCCGCGGTGCCCGGCGAGAGCAGGTGCGACCAGGCGTACCAGTGGTCGATCAGTGGCTCGACGACGACGTCGGAGCGCAGCGAGACGGGCTGCCGGGTGTTCGGGATCGTGTTCATCGGACGCGCCTTCCCTGTCCGGCCCGGACTCGGTCGAGGGTGTAGGGGGTGAGGCCGCCGCCGTCGACGATGCCCTGAAGGGCTCCGAGGTCGGCGAACTCCATCTGTCGGTCCGCGCAGGTCACGACCCGGCGGGAGACGTCCACACTGACCGGTGCACCGGTGATCGACTCGTCGAAGCCGTGGTCGATGACGACGGGAAGCAGCAGGCCCATGTTGACGCAGTTGCGGAAGAAGATGTTGCCGAAGGATTTGGCGATCACGACGCGGGCGCCGGCGTAGTGCAGCGCCTGGGGGGCGGTCTCCCGGCTGGATCCGCAGCCGAACTCCGTTCCGGCGAAGATCACTTTGAACGGGGAGGTGCCGGTGTCCGGGTCGACGAACGGCGTCTTTGCGGGGTAGTCGACGAGTGCGATCCGGGCGAGCTGATCCGGCCCCTCGTAGGGCTCGTAACGTCCCGGGCTCATCACGTCGGTGTCCACGAAGTCCCCCACCCCGTAGGCGAGGCCACTGATGATCATGACGGCAACCCTTCGTTCCCGGCCGACGCGGCGCGGCGTTTCCACGCCATCCCCGACAGCACCTCCAGCACGATCCGGTTCGCGAGATAGGCCGTGATCTCCCCCGGCCCGTCGTAAGGCGGCGAGAGCTCGACGATCTCCGCGCCGACGAGGTCCACGCGCTGGGCGCAGGTCCGGACGGCGTCGAGCAGCTCACGGCTGGTCAGTCCGCCCGGTTCGGGCGTCCCCGTCGCCGGGGCCATGCCCGGGTCGACGACATCGATATCGATCGTCAGATACAGCGGGCCGGGCCCGATCCGGTCGAGGACGTCGTCCAGACAGGTGTCGAGGCCGCGGGAGCGCAGCTCCGACATCGTGAGCGAGCTCACCCCGAGCCCGGCCGCCCATTGGAGCGTGCGCGGCCCGGGCCAGTACCCGCGCAGCCCGATCTGGGTGAAGCGGTCGCCCGGCACGGTGCCGGACTCCAGGAGCCGGCGCATGACGGTGCCGTGGCCGTACTCCGCTCCGAAGTCGCTGGTGTCCCCGATGTCCGCGTGGGCGTCGAAGTGGACCACCGAGAAGGTCCCGGGGCCGCGCCGGCCGGCGATCCCGCGCATCGTGGGCCAGGCGATGCTGTGGTCCCCGCCGAGGGTGAAGGGGATGGCTCCCGCGGCCACGACCTCGCTCACCGTGCGCTCAAGGAGCTGGTGGGCCCGCTCGGTCTCTCCCGGAGGGGTGGGCACGTCCCCGGCGTCCACGATCTTGAGTTCGGTGAACGGGTCGACTCCGAGGCCGAGATGGGGCCGGTAGGGGACGTGCGGCAGGTAGTCGGTCCGGCGGATGGCCTGCGGGCCGAACCGTGTGCCCGGCCGGTGGGACGTGGTGCCGTCGAAGGGCGCTCCGAGGATCACCACGTCGGCGCCCGCGTACCCGGCGGGGCTCTGTTCGCACCGTGGCAGCCCGAGGAACGAGGTCTCCGGGCCGAACACCCCGCGGTAGTCGGCCCGGCGCACCGCGTCGTCGTAGTCCTGCGGTGCGTCGGCGGCGGGTCCGCCCGGCCCGCCTGGCGTGGATGGGGTCATCGCTGGGTTTCCTCCTCCGCCACCACGGCGTCGAACGCGTCGCAGACCGCGGCGGTCATCTCTTTGGTGGTGCAGGGCGCGCTCCCCGGTCCGGCGATGTCGGGGGTGCGGCACGACTCGACCGCCCGCTCGACGCCGTCGGCCAGGAAGTCCGCCCATCGGGGGGCGCCGAAGGTGTGACGCAGCATCAGCTCCACGGACCCGATCGTGCCGAGCGGGTTGGCGTGTCCGGTGCCGGCGAGGTCGGGGGCCGTGCCGCCGACCGGCTCGTACAGCGCGAAGCCGGTGGGGCTCAGGGTCGCCGAGGGGAGCAGCCCCAGTGAGCCGCACACCGCACCAGTGATCTCGGAGAGCACATCGCCGAGCAGGTTGCTGGTGACGATCACGTCGAAGTCGGCCGGGCGCAGGACCATCTGCATCGCCATCGTGTCGGCGTACATGTCCCGGACCTCGACGTCCGGGAAGGCCGGTGCCTCCTCGGCGAGGACCTCCAGCCACAGTCCGAAGACGTCGGGGATGGCGTTCGCCTTGTGCACCAGAGTGAGGCGGCGGCGCCGGGCCTCGGCGTGCTCCAGGGCGCAGCGCACGATGCGGCGGATCTCGTCCTCGCGGTAGTACATCTCCTGCCCGGCCCACCGTTGGCCCGATTCGACCCCCGTCCGGCGTCGCCCGTAGTAGACGCCCGACACGAGTTCGCGCACGAGCAGCAGGTCGACACCGTCGAGACGCTCCGGCCGGAGGGGCGAGACATCGCGCAGCGCCCGCAGCGGGCGGGCCGGGCGGAGGTTGGCGAACAGGTCGTAGCGGCTGCGCAGTTCGCCGATCGGTTCGTCGGCCGTCGCGCCGAACAGGACCGCGCCGTGCGGTGTCGCCGCGACCTGGTCGATTTCTTCGCGCACCGGGTCGGGCAGCCACTGTCCGGTGCGCTCGTACGCCGGGAGACCCACCGCGTGTTCGCGGATCGTGGCGTCCAGTCCGGCGCGGTCGAGGACGTGTTCCAGGACGTGGCGCGCGGCGCCCACGACCTCCGGCCCGATCCCTTCGCCGGGAAGGACGAGCACCGTCGGTTTCGTTGTCGGCGTCATCGGCTACTCCGTGATCCGGCCGGCGAGCGCACTGCGTGCGGCCACGATCGGCGATGCCAGGTAGACGGACGACTTGGGATTGCCCATCCGCCCCCGGAAGTTACGGTTGGTCGTGGACAGGCAGACCTCACCGTCGCCGACGACCCCGCCGTGCGCGCCGTAGCACGCCTTGCAGCCGGGAGACTCGACGACGGCCCCGGCGGCGAGCAGCGTCGACATCGTGCCGGACAGGGCCAGCCGGCGGTAGATGCCCATGGTGGCGGGCACGATCATGAGCCGTACTCCGGGCGCCACCCGCTTCCCGGCCAGCTCGGCGGCCGCCACCTCGATGTCGTCGTACTTCGCTCCGGTGCAGGACCCGATGTAGACCTGGTCCACCCGGATGCGGTCGGCCATCGCCTCGTCGATCGAGTGCACATTGTCCGGCCGGTGCGGATAGGCGACGGCGGGGCGCAGTTTCTCGGCGCGGTATTCCAGGCGGCGCGCGAACGGGGCACCGGGGTCGCTGGTCACCGGCTCGTACGGGACGGTCCGCGGCCGTGCGGCCAGATACTCCGCGGCGGCGGGCGACAGGGCCATGATGCCGTTGACCGCGCCGGCCTCCACGACCATGTTGCACAACGTCATCCGCTCCTCGACCGACATCGTGTCGATGGTGGAGCCGGTGAACTCGATCGACCGACCCGAGGCGCCGCCCATGCCGAGGTCGCCGATCAGGGTCAGGATCACGTCCTTGGCCAGGACGCCCGGCGGGAGTTCGCCCTCGATCCGGACCTCGATGGTCTCCGGGACCCGGAACCACAGATCGCCGGTGTAGAAGGCGTTGACCATGTCGATCATGCCGACGCCGGAGCCGAAGGCGTTGAACGCCCCGTAGGTCACCGAGTGCGAGTCCGTGCCGAGCACCACCGTCCCGGGCTGGACGAGTCCCTCGTCGCACATCATCACGTGGCAGATGCCGTAGTTCTCGCCGTACGGGTAGTGGTGCGTGATGCCCTGCTCGGTGGCGAACTGGGTCATGCCGGCGGCGAGTCGGCGCGACTCGGCGTCCTTGGCCGGTACGAGATGGTCCTCGAAGAGGGCGATCCGCTCGGGGTCCCACACGGTCGCGTCCGGGCCGAACGCGTCGCGGAACTCCCGGCGGAGACCCTCGCACACCGGGTCGTGGGTGAATGCCATGTCGATGCCGACCTCGACGATCTCCCCGGCGACGACATGGTCCCGGCCCGCGGCCCGGGCGAGGATCTTGTGGGTCATGGTCTGCGGAATCATGCGGAGACACCCCTTACTTCGAGCAGCTCACGGATCTCCGACGGTTCGAGCCAGCGATCGCGCGCGTGCGCCCGTGCCAGCACCGCGTCGACGTTGACGTCATCGACGGGGGCCCCGACCGAGGCGAGCGCCTCACGGGCGGCGGCCCGCCCGCTCGTCGGCCCGACCATGATCAACTGGGTACGTCCGAGCACGGCGGCGGGCACACTGGAGAACACCAGGTCCTCCGCCTCCCGCCCCCAGCGCCGGGCCTTCACCAGGGCCGCGACATGGGTCCCCGTGCACGTGGCGAAGGCCTGATCACCTATCAGGGGCGCGTTGCGCCGGACCGGGGAGCCCGTCGCCTCGGCGAGGCGGCGGCAGTGCTCGACCACCCGGTCCATCCGGTAGCCCTGGTGTCCGGCCTGGTAGAGGTACATCAGCACCGATTCGAGCGCGGTGTTGCCGGCTCGCTCCCCCAGGCCGAGGAAGGCACCGCTGATGGTGTCGGCCCCGGCCTCGGCGGCGGCGATGGCGTTCGCCACCGCGAGCCCGCGATCGTCATGGCCGTGCCACCAGATCTTCACCGCCGCGCCGTGGTTGTCGGACGGCAGGCCGGCCAGCGCGCGCTGTACGGCCGCCCGCACCGCCCGCACGATCTGCGCGGCGCCCTCGGGGGTCGACTCCCCGACCGTGTCGCAGACGGTGAGCACCTCCGCGCCCGCACCGACCGCCACATGGACCAGCTGTTCAAGTTCCTCGGGCGGCGTACGTGTGGCGTCCTCCAGGCTGACGCCGAACCTCGTGCCGTCGTCCCGGGCCGCCGACCCCGCGGCTGTGATGCGCTCCAGAACGCTGTCGAGGGTCCAGCCCTCGACCCGCCGCCGCAGCGGGCTGCATCCGACGAAGAAGTCGGCCCACACGTCGCGGTCGGTGCCCCGGTTGAGCCGGCTGATCGGGGCGATGCTCGCCGGGTCGGCCAGCGCCAGAAAGCGCGGCACCATCGGGAGACCGCGGCGGTCGAGGTGTTCGACGAGCTCGGCCGCCTCCGCGAGGGCGCCCGCTGAGCTCGACGGAAAGCCGAGCATGGCCGCCTCGACCCCGATCGCCGCGGCGGACTCGACCAGCGATTTCTTCACTTCGACGGAGGGGTGGTGCACAAAAGCACCCTGCAAGCCGTCCCGCAGACTGTCGTCCTCGATCCCGACGTGTGTAATTCCGCGTGACCGCGGATTCCAGGTGAACAATTCCTCGGCGCTCCCAGACATCACTCCACCTCTAATCGAGACCGGCCAGACAGCCTGACATCGGTCCGCCGACCGAAAAGAAAAGCAACGTGCAGTGCTGGTGTAACAGATCGGATCACCGGTGCACCAGTGTTCCGAGGGGAATCCAAAGCCCACCCTAAACGGGACCTAAACGATACCTGAAAGGCAGCTGACGGACCGTCTGAAGGATAATTCGGATGCTCTTGAACAGCCGTCAGGTCTGTGTTCTGGTGGAGCTCGGGACAGCAACGGTCATCGTCAGTCCCATTGCCCGGCAAATTCCCCTTGCCGGCAATCTCGTCCGGATGCGGCCGGAGGTTTCAGGTGTCAATCGGCATAGAAAACGGAACGAGCGCTCGTCACCCGCGTTGGGAGGACGTGCCCCAGGCCGAGTGGAGTGATCCGCGATGGCAGATGACCCACCGGCTGCGGCGCCCCTCGCAGTTGCGCGACGTCATCAAGCTCACCGAGGACGAAGAGGCGGCACTCGGCGGGGACGACCTGTTCCGGGTGGACATCACCCCGTACTTCCTCAGCCTGATCGACGGGGACGACCCGCACTGCCCGCTGCGTCTCCAGGTCATCCCCAGCTCACGGGAAATGGAGGCCTTCGACGGAAGGCTTCCCGACGCCAACTCGGAGATCGAGCACGAGCCGGTGCGCGGGATCATTCATAAATATCCCGACCGGCTGGTGATGCTCGTTACGAGTTCCTGCACGTCCTACTGCCGATACTGCACTCGCAGCCGGTTCGTCGGCGACGGAAAGCAGAACTACAGCCACTCGGACTGGGCGGAGCAACTCCGGTATATCCGGGATTCGCCACAGGTACGCGATGTCCTGATCACCGGCGGCGACCCGCTGTCAATGGCGCGCAACCGGCTGGCCGAAATCATCACCGAACTCCGGGCGATTCCGCATGTCGAGATCGTACGCATCGGCACCCGGGCCCCGGTCTTCAACCCGTTCGTCGTCGACGACGAGCTCTGCAAGTTGCTCGCGGACAATCACCCGATCTGGCTGAACATCCACGTCAACCACCCCTACGAACTCACCCCGGAACTCGCCCAGGCCTGCTCCCGTCTCTCCAGCGCCGGTGTCCCCCTCGGCGCGCAGACGGTCCTGCTCGCGGGGATCAACGACAGCGTCGAGGTCCAGCGCCGGCTGTGCACCGAGCTCGTCCGTATGCGGGTGCGCCCCTATTACCTGTACCAATGTGACTCGGTGCGGGGCGCGGGCCACTTCCGGACCAGCGTCACCAAGGGCATCGAGATCATCGAAGGGCTGCGCGGACACATCAGCGGCTTCGCGGTCCCGACCTACGTGGTCGACAGCCCCGGTGGCGGCGGAAAGATCCCGGTCGGTCCCAACTACCTGCTCAGCCTGTCACCGGAGCGGGCGGTCCTGCGCAACTGGGCGGGCGAGGTCTCCGAGTACCACGGCCCGTCGGGGTACCGGTCGGGGACGACTCCGCCGCTGCGGGGGCCGAAATCGCACCGTGCGCCCACCGAGGTGCCCACGGTGTCCGACCGGCTGTCCGCCCCGCAGACGCCGGCCGAAGACGCGGAGGGCTTCGAGGTATGAGCTCGGTGCACTCCGGGCCCGCCGTCCAGGCCCCAGAAAGTGACGGTGCCCGGCACTCCGTCGACGAGGTGCTCGCGGCCGCCGTGGTCGTGCTCGGGCGGTACGAGGACCGGGATCAACTCGCCCTGGACATCACGGCCGCCCCCGCGGACGCGGCACCCGGGACCGCCGCGGTGCACCGCGTCGTCGTGGACTGTGCCCCCTCGGCCACCTTCGCGCAGGTGCGCACCGCCCTCGGCGGCCAACTCCCGGCCCCACGGCCCGCGGGGCGCTGGACCGTCCAGGTCGCCGACCCCGATGCCCTCGCCCCGGACGTCGGCGCCAGGCCCGCGGGCCGGGGCGAACTCACCGTGCGGCAGGGCGCCGAACCCACGCTCGTCCTCGACCACCCGCACGCGTCCGGTCCCGGTCTCCACGAGGCGGTCACCCGCGTGCTCGCCGCCGGCGCCGCCCACCCCGGACAGGAGCTGGCCGAGCTCCCCGTGCTCTCCCCGGACGAGACCGATATCCAGCGGCAGCGGCTCACGGGCGAACCGTCCCCGGTATCGGCGGAGACAACGATCCATGAGCTCGTCCGGGACGCGGCCGGCCGGCACCCGAAGCGGGTAGCGGCGGCCTGCGACGCGGAGAGCCTCACGTACGAGGAGCTCGTGGAGCGCTCCGATCGGGTGGCCGGGGCCGTGCTGGCCCACGGGATCGCACGGGGTGAGGTCGTGGCCGTCGTCGCCGAGCGGTCGTGCGCGGTGCTCACCGCGGCCCTCGGCGTGCTCACCGCGGGCGGCGCGTTCTTCCTGCTCGACCCCACACTGCCGGCGGCCCGCCGGGAACAACTCCTGGCGGCGGCCGGGGTACGGCTGGTCGTCACCACCCGGGCCGGGCGTGCCGCGCTCACGGCGGACCGCCCCGCCCTGGTCCTCGAAGACCTCGGACCGGCCGACGCCCTCGGGGACCGCCCGAAGCTGCACGGCGACGATCTCGCCTACCTCATGTTCACCTCTGGCTCCCGGGGCAAGCCGAAGGGCGTCCTGGTCCGCCACCGGTCGTTCGTCAACCGTCAGCGGTGGCTCATCGACCGCCTCGGCCTCGGCCCGGAGGATGTGTCGCTCGGGCGCACGGCGCTGTCGTTCGACCCCGCCGTCTGCGAGATGTTCCGTCTGCTGCCGGTCGGGGGGCGGGTCTGGTTCCTGCCCACCGGTCACGAGCGTGACCCGGCGCGGGTGCTCGACGCCATCGAGCGCCGGCGCGTCACCGTCGTCGACCTGGTGCCCTCTCCCCTGCGCAGCCTGCTGGAACACGTCTCCGCACTCGGCCTCTTCTCCTCGGTCTCGTCGCTGCGGTGGGTCCTGGCCGGTGCCGAGACCCTGCACCCCTGGCTGGTCGAGCTGTTCGAGGAGGTCGCCGGCCGCCGCGGGGGTGCTCATCTGCTCAACGGCTGGGGCGCGACAGAGGTCTGTGTCGATGTCACCTCGTTCGACTGCTCGGTCGGACCGGTCCGCGAACCGGTGCCCGTCGGCCGTCCGATCCCGGGGACCGGGATCGCCGTGCTCGACCATCACGGACGGTTCACGCCGCTCGGGGTACCGGGTGAACTCTTCGTCCGCGGCCGCTGCCTCGCCGCCGGTTACCTCAACGACGCCGAGCTGACTGACGAGCGTTTTGTGCAACGTCCGGTCGCGGGGCCGGAGTTGCTCTACCGCAGTGGCGACCGGGTCCGGTGGCGTGCCGATGGGAATCTGGAGTTCCTGGGGCGGCTCGACGACGAACTGTCGGTCCGCGGGCAGCGGATCGCGCCCGCCGAGATCGAGGCCGTGCTGCGCCGCCATCCCGCCGTGGACGACGCGCTCGTCCGCACCGTGGGCGACGGCGCCTCGGCGGCGGGCAGCGAGCGGCTGATCGCCTGGGTGACGCACGACGCGTCATCGGCCTCGCCCGATCCGGGTGAACTCCGTACCCACCTGGCCGAGTCCCTGCCGTCCACCATGGTCCCCGAGGTCGTCCACGTGCTGGACGCCTTCCCCCGGACCGTGCACGACAAGGTCGACGTCAAGGCCCTCCCGACCGCCTCCCCGGCGCGTGCGGACGACTCGGCGACGGCCCCGCTCGCCTCCCCGTCCGCATCGGTCGAGGACACCCTCGTCGTCCTGTGGCGGGAGGTCCTGAACGGTGCGGCGACCGGCCCGGACGACGATCTGATCGCCCGGGGTGCCACCTCGCTGGACGCCGCCCGGGTGGCGACGCGCGCGGCAGCGAGCCTGTGCGGGCGCCTGGACGTGATCACCATCTTCGCGCACCCCACGATCCGCGCCCAGGCAGCGGTGATCCGGGACTGTGACCACGCCTCGTGCCGGGTCGCCCGCCTTGCGCCCACGCCTCCGGCCGAGACGGCCCCGGCCTCCCACAGCCAGCTCCGCCACTGGATCACCAGCCACTTCGACGCCACGTCCTCGGCGTACAACATCGCGGTCGGCATCGAGCTGGCCGAGGTCCCCGACCCCGCCGTCCTGCGCACCGCGCTGGACGAGCTGACCGTGCGTCACGAGATCCTCCGCACCACGTTCGCGCTGGAGGACGGTGAACTCGTCCAGCGCATCCGGCCCCCGCAACCGGGCTGGGTGCCCGTGGAGGTCGGTGCGGCGGCCGACCCGTCGCGCCATCTGCGGGCGGTGAGCGAGCGGCCGTTCGACACCGAGGCCGGGCCCCTGCTGCGGCTCGGCCTGATCACCCCGGCCGATACGGAGCGGACACCCGACCGGGGCACCGTGCTGTACCTGGTGATCCACCATCTGATCAGCGACACCTGGTCGTTGACGCTGCTGCTCACCGAGCTGGCGGCCCGGTGCCGGGCCCTCGCCGCCGGGGACGGCCCGGCGGAGCTGCCGCCCGCCCGCCTCCAGTACCGCGACTACGCCACCTGGGAACAGGCGCGGCTGGCCGGTCCGGCGGGGCAGCGGATGCGCAACTTCTGGACCGATCGGCTGGCCGGACCGCTGCCGGCCCTCGGCCTCCCGCTGGACGCCCCGCGCGGCTCCGCGAAGGTCCCCGGCGCCGACGTGCAGCGCTTCGCGCTCGATCCCGAGGTCACCGACGCGCTGCGGTCGTGGGCAGGGGGCCACCGGGCCACCATGTTCATGGCGCTGCTCACCGCCACTTCCGCATGGCTGCACCGGCTCACCGGCCAGCGCGATCTGGTGGTCGGTACCCCGGTGGCCGGGCGCCCGCACCTCGACCTCGAAGACGTGCTCGGCTCCTTCGTCAACAGCGTGGCGCTACGGGTCGCCGTGGACCCGGAGGCATCGCCCGAGGAGCTGCTCGCCCAGGTCCGGTCGACCGCCCTGGAGGCGTTCGCCCACGAGGAATACCCTCTCGACCTCCTCGTACGGGACCTCGGCCTGGTGCGCGACCCCGAGCGCTCGGCCCTGTTCGACGTGATGCTGGTCCTCCAGAACGCGCCCGGGGCCCGGACGGAGTCCGTCTGGGGGGAGCCCGGCGCCCGCCGGATCGATGTCGACCGCGGCGTCGGCAAGCTCGACATGATCGTCACCTTTGTCGAGGACGAGGACGGGCTGCGCGGCGAGGTCGAGTACGACTCCCACCTCTTCACGAGCACGACGATCGAGCGCTGGCTCGCCGGGCTGTCGCGCACGATCGCGGCGCTTCCGCGCTCCGGCGGCGCGACAGCGGCCGCCGTGGCCCGCACGGCACTTGACGCCCCGACGGAACCGGTGCTGCTCCACACGGCGGTGGAGCGCCATGCCCGGCTCACCCCCGCGCGGACCGCGGTGGTGTGTGAGGACCGGGTCCTCACCTACGGGGAACTCAACAGCCGGGCGAACCGGCTCGCCCGTCGGCTGCGCGACGAATTCGGTGTGGCCCCCGGGAAGATCGTCGGCTACGCGGTCGAGCGCTCCGAGCGGGTGCCCGTCATCCAGCTCGCGGTCCTCAAGGCGGGCGGCGCCTTCCTCGGGATCGATCCGGCCCACCCGGAGGCGCGCAGCCGCGCCGTACTCGAAGACGCCCGGCCGGTCCTGCTGGTCGTCGACGGTGACGAGCAGGGCTGCCGCCCCGAGGGCGTGGAATGGCTCCCCGTGCTCGCCCTCGATGACGCAGGCGAGCCGTCCGACGACGGCGAGGGGGCGGCCGACCTCACCCCGGCCGCCGGCGCGGACGACCCCGCGTACGTCATCTACACCTCCGGCAGCACCGGCACGCCCAAGGGTGTCGTGGTGGAGCACCGGAACGCCCTCGCGCTGCTGTGGGCCGGTGGCTGGCCGTTCGACTTCCGGGACGACGACGTCTGGACGTCCACGCACTCGTTCGCCTTCGACTTCTCCGTCTGGGAGCTCCATCTGCCGCTCTCCCGCGGCGCCCGGGTCGTGATCATTCCCGAGGCGACGCGCCGGGACCCGCGCAAGCTGCTCCCGGTCCTCGTACGCGAGCGGGTGACCGTGCTGTCCCAGGTCCCCAGTACCTTCGAGCGCGCAGTGGACGCACTCGACCGCCGTCCGGAACTGGCGCCGACCTCCCTGCGCTACGTGATATTCGGCGGCGAGCCGATCAACCCCGGGGCCGTCCGGCGCTTCGCCGGACACCTGCCCGGGGTCGACCTGGTCAACGGATACGGCATCACCGAGACCACCGTCTTCACGACCTTCAAACGACTCGACCTCTCCGAGGCGCCTGAAGCGGACGATGCACCGCCGTCCGACATGCAGAACATCGGCCGCCCGATCGGCACGATGAGCGTGGAACTGCGCGACGCGGACGGGAAGTTGGTGCCCGAGGGCAGCGTCGGGGAGATCGTCATCAGCGGGCCCGCGGTGGCCCGTGGCTACCTCGGCCGGCCCGAGGAGACCGCCCGGGTCTTCGGGGTGCACGCGCCCGATCCCGGGGCCGGGGGCCATGACGGCCGCCCGTCCCGGAGGTGGTACCGCTCCGGAGACCTCGCCCGCCGTCTCCCCTCCGGTGACCTGGTGTTCGTCGGACGACGGGACCGCCAGGTCAAGATCCGCGGCTATCGGGTGGAACTCGAAGAGGTCCGCTCCGCGATCCTGAGCACGGGTCTGCTGGCCGGCGACGCCGTGACCGACGTCCGGACCGGCCCCCACGACACCCCGACGATGGTGGCCTACCTCGACGACCGCGACCGGGAGCGGATCCCCGCCCTGCGCCAACGGCTCCAGGAGCTGCTGCCCGCGCCCATGATCCCCGCGTCCTTCGTCACCGTTGACGACTGGCCGACCACGGCCAACGGGAAGGCGGACCTGGACGCGCTCCGTGCCCGGTACGCCGGCGACCGGCAGATCCCTGCCGAGGACGAATCGGAGGTGACGACGGACCAGGGTGCCACGGGCGGCGCGCCCGACACACTGGCCTCGCTGGGGGAGCTGTGGGGCGAGCTGCTCGGCCACTGCGACCTCGGTCCCGACGACAACTTCTTCACCGTCGGGGGCCATTCCCTGCTGGCCGTGGCGCTGGTGACCAGGGTGGAGGAGAACCTGGGCGTCGTCCTCGGCCTGGAGGACGTGCTGACGCATGCCACGCTCGCGGGCCAGGCGGAGCTGATCGACGCCCGCCGCACACCGACCGAGGAGCAGCCCGCCACCGGACCGGACCCGCTCCCCGCGGCCCCGGACTCCGGCGACCACCCGTTGTCGCCCGCGCAGTCGGAGTTCTGGCTGCTCGACCAGTTCCGGGCACCGGGGACACCGGCGGCGACACCCGAGATCCTGGACCTGGGCACCCCGTGGGACCCCGCGGCCGACCGGGCGGCGTTCGCCCGGCTCGTCGAGTCCTTCGAGATCCTGCGCACCGATTTCCCGCTGGCGGACGCACACCCCCGGCAGCGGATCCGTCCGCACGGCCATGAGGACGCGCTCCGGCTGACCGACCTGTCCCGGTCGCCCACGGCCGAGGACCTTCGGAAACTCCTCGACGAGGAGGCGGCCCGGCCGCTGGACCTCACCGAGGGCCCGCTGTTCCGGCTCCATCTGGTCCGGCGCCCCGACGCGTCGACGCTCGCCGTCGTCACCGCACACCACATCGTCTGGGACGGCATGTCCTGCGACGTGCTCACCCGGTGGTGGCAGCAGGACCGGCAGGCACAGCGGGCGGGCGACGTCACCCCCCGGCGTCCGGCGCGTCAGTTCCGCGAAATCGCCGCCCAGCAACTCGACTACCTCCGGAGCCCGGAGGGGCGGGCCGAACTGGCGTGGTGGACCGGGCGGTTGACCGGGGCCCATCGCACCCGCCCCGATCTCACGCCGCTGGGCATCGGCCACCCGTCCGGGCCCCGGGACTTCCTGGGGCGTCGCCACCGGGTGACGGTGGACGCCGGACGCACCCGCGCCCTCCAGGCGCTCTGCTCCGACGCGCGGACCACGCTTTTCGCGGGGCTGCACGCCGTCGTCAAGGCGTTTCTGTTCGCCCTGACCCGGCAGACGGACCTCGTGGTGATGTCGCCGGTGTCGCTGCGGGACGGGCGGGTCCTGGAGGAGCAGCTCGGCCCGCTGATCAACACGGTCGCCCTCCGCGACCATGTCGAGCCCCGCGAGCCGTTCCGCGCCCTGCTGGACTCCGTACGCCACTCGGTTGTCGACGCGCTGGCCCACCGGCGGATCCCGCCGGGAGACATCGGCCGGGCGCTGGGGCTGGACGCCGACGCGCCGCTGGCCGACATCGGTCTGACGCTCCAGCCCCGGACGGGTACCACCGAGGCCGCCTGGACGGAAGAGGTCTTCGGCGCGCACACCCCGCTGTGGTTCGACATCACCGAGCAGGCGGACACCCTGCACGTCGAGATCGTGGCGCCACGCGCCCGTATCGACGACGACACCCTCGCCGAACTCGGGCGGGCCTTCCTCCGGATCGTGGGGCTGCTCCTCGATCACCCCGATGCCCCGCTGGACCGGGCCGTGGATGCCCGGCCGGCGGAGCCCCCGGCCCCCCTGACCATCGAGCTGCGCTACTGAGCGCTGATTCCGGGACCGGTGCGAAGCGGTCCCCGCCGAAAGGAGCAGAGGTGGACACTCAGGAAATACTGTCGGCCCAGCACCATCACCAGCCGGCCGACCATGAGGTCTGGCGGCACCTCTACCGCCAGCAGTTGGATCTCGTGCCGCTGGCCGCGCCGGCCATCTACCTGGAGGGGCTCGACCTGCTCGGCCTCCCCGCCGATCATGTGCCCGATCTCGACCGGGTGAACGAGCGCTCCCGCGCGATCACCGGCTGGACGTTCGTCGCGGTGGACGGCCTGGTGAAGGGGGCCGACTTCTTCACCATGCTCTTGAACCGGCGATTCCCCGTCACCAACCAGATGCGCAAGCCGGAGGAGATCCGCTTCGCCGAACTGCCCGACCTGTTCCACGACTTGTTCGGCCACGGCCCCTTCCTGGCCCACCCGCGCACGGCGGATCTGTACCAGGAGTTCGGCCGTATCGGGGTCCGCTGTGCGGAGCGCCCCAATGAACTCGCGCTGCTCCAGAGCATCATGTGGACGACTCTGGAGGCCGGTCTGATACGGACACCTGACGGGCTCCGGGCGCTGGGCGGCGCCATCCTGTCCTCGGCCGACGAGATCCAGCAGTGCCTCGACCCGGCCGCCGCGACCGAGACCTTCGACCCGGAGGTGGTGCGGCGCGCGACGTTCGACATCCTCCAGCTCCAGAACCGGTACTTCGTCATCGAGGACCTCGCGGAGATCGAGTCGGCGCTGGCCGACCTGGACGCCCGGGTCGACGGGGGTGACCGCTGATGACGAAGCCGCAGACCCCTACGGGGTACTTCCTCCGCGGGGATGTCGAGGTCGAGCCGCTGGTCGACCGCTGGTATGCCTGGGTGCACCTGGTCTCCCCGGCGACGGCCGCGTTCGTCACCATGGAGCGTCATCTGCGGATGATGGAGTCCTACGTCCGCTCCCCCGCGATGCACGCGGCCGCGGCGGCGAACCCGGCGACCCGCAGCGGCCCGTTCCTCGACCTCGGCGGTGCCAAGGTCGCCGAGGTCCAGGCGCTGCTGGACGCGACCCGTACCAAGGCGAAGCGCCAGCAGGACTTCGTAGCGGCGTTCGGCGAGCTGGACACGCTCCTGGAGAGCATGACCGGTGGCGCGCTGGAACCGCTGTACCCCTCCGTCCCGGCCGCGCTCCAGGGCCTGGTGGAGCTGGAGTACGACCGCCACAACCGGGCCCGGTGCCGGCTCTACGAACGACTGCTCTACGCCGATGCGCTGGCCGACCCGTCGGGGCAGTGTCTGCGCCTGGTGCGCACGGACCGCGACGGCGACCGCCCCTTCGCGTTCTCCACGCCCCGCCTGCCCGTGGTGGAGGACCCGGACGACGCCGACGGCGCGGCCTGGGAGGGCGCCGTGGAACTCGACCTGCCCTTCGCCACCCCGGCTCTGGACACCCTGTTCCGCGCCCGCACCGAACCCGTCGATCCGGACGAACTCGCCGACGAGCTGGGCCTGGACGCCGGTGCCCGTGCGCGCTTCCGCGAGCTGTTCACCACCACTCCCCCGCGGACGCCGGGCGAGCGCGCGGACTCGCGGCCCGGGCCGGGCCAGGTCCGGGTGACCTACTTCGGGCACGCCTGTGTGCTGGTGGAGGACGACGAGGTCAGCATCCTCGTCGACCCCGTGCTCCCCTACGACCACGAATCCGATGTGCCACGCCGCTCCTTCGCGGATCTGCCCGACCGGATCGACTACGTACTGATCACCCACGCCCACCACGACCATGTGCTGCCCGAGACCCTGCTCCAGATCCGGCACAAGGTGGGCACGGTCATCGTGCCCGGCAACGACGGCGGCGGGCTGATGGATCCCTCGCTGCGCCTCGTCGTCGAGCACCTGGGCTTCCCCGATGTCCGTGAGGTGCGGGAGCTCGACGTCACCAGCCTCCCCAACGGGGCGATCACCGCCATCCCGTTCGTCGGCGAGCACCACGACCTGGCGATCCGGTCGAAGTCCACCTACCACGTCCGCCTCGGCGGCCTCACGGCGCTGTTCGGGGCCGACACCGCCAACGTCAACCCGGCGCTCTACGACCGTGTGCACGACCTGGTCGGCGACGTCGACCTGATGTTCCTGGGCATGGAGTGCGAGGGCGCGCCGGCGAGCTGGGTCTATGCCCCGTACTTCGCCCATCCGCTCGACCGGGACCACGACCAGAGCCGGCGGGGGCGCGCGTCCACGTGCGACGAGGCCCTCGATGTCGTCGAGCGCTTCCGCAGCTCGGCGGTCTATGTGTACGCGATGGGCGAGGAGCCCTGGCTCTATCCCCTACTGGGCATCCCGTACACCGATGAGTCCCTCGCGATCCGGGAGGCCAAGCGGCTGGTCGAGACCTGCCGTGAGCAGGGCCGCCACTCCGAGCGGCTCTACGGTGCGAAGCGTTGGAGCGTGTCGTGAGCATCTCTCGAATCGAGGCCCTTCAGGGCCCGGCCCACCAGCAGCAGCGCGCCGCCTGGCTGGCGGCCATGCCGTCCGCCGAGGACGCCTTGCACTGGGCCGACTCCGTCGTCACCGCCAATACGGCCGCCCCGGGGACGCGACACCGTGTCACTCTCGGGCCGGAGAGCCGTCGCAGGGTAGCCGCGGTGAGTGGTGGTCAGGCGCTGGGCGATTTCGTCGTCCTGCTCTCCGCCCTCGTGGCCGTCGTGCAGCGCACCTCGGCACACGACGTGGTCTGGCTGTCCACTCCCCTGCTCCACGGCGTCGACAGCCCCTACGGGTACGACGACCGGGTGCCGCTGGTCTTCCGACCGGAGCGGCGGGGCAGCTTCAAGTCGCTGCTGGAGCATGTGCGCCACCAGGTCGCCACCTCGTACGCGATTCAGGGCTTTCCGGTTCGCGACCTGTGGGCGCAGGCGGACGGCCCGACGGACACCGGTGTGGTGGTCGCCGAGACCTCGCTGCACGAGGATGTGCCGGTCGACGACAGCACCGAACTGGTCATCAGGATCAATACGGCGGAGGGCAGCTTCGAGGTCGAGGACCGGCACGGCCGGTTCCCTGAATGGTTCGCCGACCATGTCGTCGCGCTGGTCGAAAAGGTGCTGGAGTATCTCGACGACACCGGTGTCGCGGTGGCCGACCTGGACCTGCTCGACGACGACGAGATCCTCCACCAACTCGACACGCTCACCGCCACCGACGTGCCCGCCTACACGCCGGACGATTCGCTGGCGGCCCGGTTCCGCGCGGTGGCCGCCGCCGACCCCGACGCGACCGCCCTCCTCACGGGCGGCCGGGCGGTGAGCTACGGTGAACTGCACTCCCGTGCCGCACAGTTCGCCCACCACCTCCGCGACGATCTGAGCCTGGCCGAAGGGGAAGCGGTCGCCGTCCTGGTCTCACGCGCCGAGGACACCCTGGTGGCGCTGTGGGGCTGCATGCTCGCCGGGACCGCGTACGTCCCGATCGATCCGCAGGCCCCGACCGACCGCATCGCGCAGATCGCCGACGCCGCAAAGGCCAAGGTCCTGGCGCTGCACTCCAGTCTGCTGCACCGCCTCACGGACCTGCCCACGCTCACCGTGTGCGGTCTGGATCTCCAGTTCCCCGCGGGCACGGCGGCGGTGTCACCGGCCGAACCGACCTGGCCGGCCCCGCGGGGTGGCGACGCCGCCGCGGTCATCACGACCTCCGGCTCGGGCGGGACCCCGCGCACGATCGTCCTCGACCACGCCGGCGTGGTGAACGTCGCGCTCGACCACGTCACCGAGCTCGGTCTCGGCCCGAGCGACCGCTACCTCGCGTTCATGGCGCTCTCGTTCGACGGCGCGTTGCTCGACATCGTGATGACCCATCTCGCCGGTGCGGCGCTGGTCCTCCCGGACGAGCAGGAACTCGCCGATCCGCGCCGTCTGGAAGACCTGATGGCCGGGCACGCCGTCACGGCGACCACCATGACGCCCTCCTACCTCAGCGCCCTCGATCCGCTGCGGCTGACCGACCTCCGGGTGCTCATCTCGGCGGCGGAGCCGGCGAACACGGCGGACCTGATCGCGTACGCGGCCCGTGGCGTCGCGGTCTACAACGGCTACGGCCCGACCGAGGCATGTGTGAACACGACGCTGCACCGGGTGGATCCGCAGCACGACTACCACGGTGTACCGCTCGGCCGGCCGCGCGCGAACATGCAGGTCTACATCCTGGACCAGGACCGGAATCTGCTCCCCCGCCATGTCATCGGCGAGATCGCGATCTCCGGGCGCGGTGTGGCATCCGGGTACATCGGAGACCCCGAGCAGAGCGCCCGCCGGTTCGTCCCGCACCCGTTCCGCCCGGACGGCGGCGTGCTGCACCTCTCCGGCGACCTCGGCGGCTGGGACGAGAACGGGGAGTTGGTCTTCGCCGGCCGCCGGGACCAGCAGGTGAAGATCCGTGGCTTCCGGGTCGAACCCACCGAGATCGAGAACGCGCTGCGCACGCACGACCGTGTGGAGGATGCCGTGGTGGCAGCGGATACCGACCGCGGGGTGCTCGTCGCCTTCGTCCGCGAGCCGGGCGGCCAAGGCCCCGAGCACGACGAAGTACCGGTCGACTCGCTCTCCGACCACCTCGCCCGGACGCTGCCCGCCTATATGGTCCCGAGCGCCGTGCACCTCGTCGACAACTTCCCCACCACCGAACACGGCAAGGTGGACCGCCGTGCCCTCCTGGACCTGCACGAGCGGCGGCTGGCCGAGCGACCGGTCAGCACACCGGCGAACCCGCTCGAATCGCGCCTGCTGGAGGGGTGGGCGAAAGTCCTCGGCCTGCCCGCGATCGACGCCGAGGACGACTTCTTCCAGCTCGGCGGCGACTCCATCCGGCTGATTCAGGCCGTACAGGCCGCGGAGCAGGTGGGCATCACGCTGCGCACCAGCGACATCATCGAGCAGCGGACGGTTCGCGCGCTCGCGGGCATGGTGGCGGAACGCGGCGATGCCACCGAGTCCGTGACACCGGCCGTGAGCGCGTCCGTGAGCCTCACCGACGACGAGACGCGGCAGCTTCCGGCGCGGTGCGAGGACGCCTATCCGCTGACGCACCTCCAGGAGCGGATGGTCGAGTGGTCCGCCGAACCGGACCTGCGGGCGCTGCACGCCTACCATTGCGTCGCGGGGTGGCGGCTGCGCGACGGCGAGCTGGACCTCGATGTGCTGCGGCAGGCCCTGCGCGGCCTGGTCGAACGGCACCGGTCGCTGCGCACCGCCATCGTCCGCGCGGCCGGCTCGGGACGGCTGCTCCAATGCGTGCTGCCGCCGGACGCCACCCTCGTCGACACCGTCGAAGCCCACCCGGAGGACACGGCCGACACGGTGCTGAACGCCGTCGTCGAGGCCGATCTCGCCGAGGCCTTCGACACCGACGGCGCCGCGCCGTGGACCCGCTTCCACCTCGTCGTGCGCTCCGCGACCGAAGTCGATGTCGTCATGTCCGCGCACCACGCGCTGACGGACGGATGGAGCGGCGTCCAGCTGCGCAACGAACTGCTCGACGACTACGGAACCCTCCGTGCCGGCGGCCGCCCCGACACCGCGGCGCCCACGGTGGACTCCTACCGGGAGTTCGTCGCGCTGGAGCGGACACTCGCCAACGACCCACAGGCACAGGGCTTCTGGGCGGACGCCCTGGCCACCCTCCCGGACGGTCTGACCACTCCGCGCCGCCGGGAGTTCCGGCGGGTGGGCTACACGGAGGTCGTCGTACCCCCGGAGCGGGTCGAGGCGCTCCTCGCGAGCACCCGGAACGAGGGCCTCTCCCCCAAGGCCCGCTGTCTCTCCGCCTTCCTCGCCGCGCTCCACCGTCATGGCGGCGCTCCGGAGCTGACGGTCGGCATCGTCGCCAACGGCCGGTCGGAGCGGCTCACCGACCCGCTCGGCACCACGGGCCTGTTCTGGAACATCCTGCCGGTCAACTCCCGCTGGGACGCCGGTACGCGGCCCCCTTCGGCGGCGGCGGTCCAGGCCCGGCTCGAAGCTCTGGAGCCCTACGCGGGATACCCGCTGGCCGGTCATGTCTCGGACGACGAGGCCATCGCGGGGTGGTTCAACTTCGTGCACTTCCATCACGCCCGCCAGGCCGTCGACCGACTGACCCTGGTCGAGGAGTGCATCGCCCTCGGCCAGCTGCACCATCCGGTGGTGCTCGCGGTGTCGCTGGAACCGGCGACTCCCGGCGGCGCCCCCCAGCTCGTCGCCACCCTTGAGCACGACCTCGACCGGCTCGACGAGGCCTCCGCCGAACGGCTGATGGCCCTCTGGTCCGAGGCCCTGTCCTCGCCGGCCACCGACACCCCGGGCTACGACGCCGTACCCGGCATACCGGAGGAATCCCGTGACACTGTTCAGTCCTGAGCACTCCGCGACCCCCGACGAGGCTCCCTGGTACGACGTCGTGGTCTGCGGCGGCGGACTCGCGGGCGCCACCTTCGCCCGCCAGCTGCGCCGCGAACAGCCCGACGCCTCGGTCCTGGTGATCGACGGGCAGACCTACCCGGTGCCACTGGCCGCCCACAAAGTCGGCGAGTCGACGGTGGACATCGCGGGGTTCTACTTCTCGTCCGTGCTCGGACTCGCCGAGTACATGGCCGACAAGCATCTCCCCAAGCTGGGCCTGCGCTACTTCTTCGGCCAGGCGGGCCGGCCGTTCGCCGAGGCCCCGGAAATCGGGCTGTCGGGCTTCCCCGGGCGGAGCACCTACCAGATCGACCGCGGTGTCCTCGAAAATGACCTGTACAAGATGAACTGCGAGGCCGGCGTCGAGATCGCCACCGGCAGCATGGTCCGCGAGGTCGACCTGGGCCCCGGTGAGGACTCACACCTGGTGCACTACGCCGACGGGGAGGGGGTGCCCCGAAGCGCGCGCTGCCGGTGGGTGGTCGACGCCATGGGACGCGCCCGCTACCTCCAGCGCAAACTGGGCCTTCAGCGCCCCACCGAGGGCCAGTTCAACGCCGTGTGGTTCCGCGTGGCGGGCCGGCTCGATGTCGAGGACTTCGTTTCCGACGACAACACCGACTGGCACGAGCGGGTGCCGGGCCGCAACCGCCGGCTCTCCACGGTCCATCTGATGGGCCCCGGCTACTGGGTCTGGCTGATCCCGCTCGGTTCCGGCAACACCAGCGTCGGCATCGTGACATCCGGCGAAATCCATGACATCGACGGTATGAGCACCCTCCCCACCGCCGTCGAGTGGCTGGAGAAGAACGAGCCGGCGGTGGCGTCCGCGCTGACCCACCACGAGGTTCTCGACTTCCTCGCCGTCCGCGACTACAGCTACACCTCCTCCCAGGTCTTCTCCGCCGACCGCTGGGGCTGCCTGGGCGAGGCCGCGGCCTTCGCCGACCCGTTCTACTCCCCCGGCTCCAACATGATCGCCTTCGAGAACTCGGGGCTGATCGGGCTGATCGGCGAGGACGCCCGGGGCGCGCTGCGTCCGGAGCGGGTCGACGAGCTGAGCCGTTTCATGCTCAGTCAGAACGACTGGCTCGCGTACAACATCCACAGCTCCTATTCGTACTTCGGCGAGCCCCTCATCATGGCGCTGTCGTTCATCTGGGACACCCTGCTCTCTTGGACCACGGCGACCCCACAGATCTACAACGGCATCTTCCTCGACGAGGAGAAGGCCGCCGCGGTCCGCACCGCGACCCCGGGTCTCTACGCCCTGACCGTGCAGGTCAAGCGCCTGTTCAAGCAGTGGGAACAGAAGGCGGGGCGGGGCCGGGACTTCCGCTTCATCGACTACGACAAGATCCCGTTCCTGCACGAGGCGTACGAACGCAACCTCGTGGAGGGCAAGTCGGTGGCCGACCTCGTGGCGGACCACCGCCACAGCATGGCCGTGCTCGAAGAGGTGGCCCAGGCCATCTTCCTCATCGCCGTGGAGGACACCATGCCCGAGCGGCGGGCGCAGCTCGGCGAGCGCCCCTGGCTCAACGCCTGGGCGATCGGCCTGGACCCCGAGCACTGGCGGTCCGCCGGACTGTTCCAGCCCACGACACCGCCTCGCTCCCTCGACGAGACGTACGCGACCCTGACGGCACTCTTCGACGCCCCGTCACCCGAGCCCGACACGACACCGGCCGCGCTGCCGATCGAGCTGCGGCTCTAGAGCGGCCGCCCCTCTCCGGACAGCCGGACCGGCTCTTGCACAGCCTCGCCGTATCCGGCCCGGTCAGGACCTGAAGGACCGCCGATGCCCGCGGACGTCGTCGCCGCGGGCATCGGCGCGGACCCCAGCCGGCTCCCACACGAGCCGCCTCAGATCAGCTACCCGAGGAGTGCCCATGATTTCGACGTGTCGGCAGTGGCACGAGCTGTCCTTGATCGAGCGTCAGGCGCGTGCCGCACGGCACGACGGACAGCCCACATGGGATCTCTCAGAGGCCCTGTTGCGCGGTCTCCCGGCGTCGGCGGGCCGCGTCGATTTCCGCGCCGAGACCTATCCCGATCCACAAGGGGAACGGGAACTCCGGCGCCGGATCGCGGCCCGGGAGAACGCGAAATACGGCCTGTCGCTGACCGAGGACCACATCGTGGTGACGCACGGTGCGACCGAGGCGCTGTTCCTCCTCGCGCACACCTTCTTGAACCCCGGTGACCGGGTCGCCGTACAGGCCCCCAGCTTCCTCTTCTACCGGGAAATCCTCGAAAACCTCGGCGCCACGGTCGTCCCCCTCAACGCGGAGTCCGACAGCGCCCGTCCGGCGCGGATGCGGTTACTGCACAGCCCGTCGAACCCCGATGGCCGCGTGCTCGCCGAGGGCGCCCTGTCCCTGCACGCCGAGGCGGCGCGCGCCGATGGTTCGCTGCTCGTCCTGGACCAGGTCTACGACGAGCTGATCGTCAGCGGTACGCGTCCCCGTGAGGACCAGGCCGTGCTCGACAGCGGCCATGTGGTGAAGGTGAACTCCGTGTCGAAGGCGTTCGGTTGCCCCGGAGTCCGCATCGGCTGGATCACCACGGCACCGGCGGTCGCCGAGGTGCTCACCGGTGTGGCCGAGCGCCTGCGCATGGGCCCGTCGCTGGTGGCTCAACAAGCAGCGACGGCTCTGCTGGAACGGCCGGTGGACGGGAACCTGGAGCTGCTGGCCGAGCGCCGCGCCATCGCCCTCGACGCGCTCTCCACACTCGACCTCTTCGAGGAGGCGGCACCTCCGCCGGGCGGCCTGTTCCTCTGGCTGAAGCTGGCCGACCCGAATGCGAGCGCCCAGCGGTTCTGCGACCGGGCACTGGCCGAGGTGGGCGTACGGCTGATGCCCGGCCTCGGATTCTGGCAGGGAACGGACGACCGGGTGCGTCTCTCGTTCGGCGCGGTTCCTGACTACCTTGACGCGGCATTCGACCGCCTCCGTCAACTGACGGTCCCCTCACGACGATCCACGGCCGGTCTCACCACAGCCCATGGAATCAGGTGAGTTCTCCGTTCCCGCCGGAGGCTTTCGAGCGCACCGCACCATGACCGATATCGATCGCCGACGGCTGGCGGGCCGTCACGATACCCACCCAGATCCGAAATCACCTGGAGCCGGAAGTCTCACTGATGGGTAATGACATGACGATGCCGTCGGCGACGCAGTCCCCTCCCCGGGGAGGGCTGCGCCGCAACCGTGACTTCCACATCTTCTGGATCGGCGAGACGATCTCGCTGTTCGGCGCCGAGGTCAGTCTCCTCGCCCTGCCGCTCACCGCCCTCGTCGTGCTCGGCGCCGACGCCGCCGACCTGGGCCTGCTGCGCTTCGTCGAGTACCTCCCCTTTCTCGCCCTGGCGCTGCCCTTGGGAGTCCTCGTCGACCGAAGCAGGCGCCACCCGCTGCTGGTGATCGCCAACAGCGCCCGTGCCGTGCTCGTCGGGATCATCCCGGTGCTCGCGGCTCTCGGGTGGCTGTCCATGTCCTGGCTGGTGGTCCTCGCCCTGGGCATCGGGACGTTCACCGTGCTGTTCGACCTGTGCCTTCCGGCCTACCTCCCGAAGTTCGTGGCCTCGGAGGACCTGCTGTCGGCCAACGGCCGGGTGTCCATGAGCCAGGCGGCGGCGGAGGTCGCGGGGCCGGGCCTGTTCGGTTTGCTCGTCCAGTGGCTCACCGCGCCCCTCTGCCTGGCACTCAACGCCGGTTCCTACCTCGTGTCCGTCCTTTCGCTGTTGCTCATCAAGCGACCGGAGCCCGCCCCCACCCGAGTCGTCGGTACCCCCTGGCAGGACCTCTACGACGGGCTGCGCTTCCTCGTACGTTCACGCTTGATGCGGGCGGTGACCCTGGCCGGGAGCCTCTACAACCTGGCGTGGGCCATCTTCCAGACCGCGTTCCTCGTCTACATGAACAAAATTCTCGGGTTCAACGTCGGCATCGTCCTCGCGGTGGGAGCGGCCGGCGGCCTGGCCGGAGCCGCCTGCGCCCCCTGGCTCACCCGGCGCCTCCCCGTCGGCGTCACCTACCTTGCGGCCGCCGCCGCCATCGCCGTCCCCGCCCTGCTCATCCCCGCCGTCACGGGGCAGCACACCACCCTCGCGCTCGTCGACACCGCCCTTCTGGTCCTCATGAACGGCGGTCTCGCGGTCTTCAGCGTCCTCACCGCGACCCTGCGGCAGAGCGTCACTCCGGACGGCCTCATGGGCCGCGTCGTGGCCGGCTACCGGGCCCTGGTCTTCGGCGGCATCTCCCTCGGGGGCCTGATCACCGCCTGGCTCGGCGGCCTGGCCGGCCCGCGCGCCATCCTCTGGGTGGCCGGCGTGTTCTTCCTCTCCGCGCTGGCACCGGTCCTGCTCTCCCCGGTCCCCCGCCTACGAGGTTTCGGCACGGCGGACAGCCCCCCGAGCGGCACCGAATCCGCCGGGGGAGAGCGGGCAGCGGCTTCGTCCGACCACACAGAAGCAGGTAGTTGACGCATCCGCCCCAAGGAGGCGCTCGCCGCGGCCGACCGGCCAACGAACCGCCACCTAACCGATGTCGGGCTCGGGCCGCACCTCGATCCGGTCCCCCGTCCGCTCCATCTCCAGCACGACGAGCTCGTTCCGCCCCCGCCGCCACAGATGGCTCGGCGCGTACAGGGTGACCTGCGGCCCGAGGGACCAGTACCGGCCGAGCGCGAAGCCGTTGAGCCACACCATGCCCTTGTCCCAGCCCGGAAAGGCGAGGAAGCCGTCCGCGGGGGTGTCGACATGGACCCGGGCCCGATGGAACGCGGGCCCGGACGACACCTCTCCGCTGCCGAACTTCACAGCCGAGAGGTCGTCGAGAGGCAACCGGCGGATCTCCCAGTCGCTCAGTTCGTCCTCACCAAGGAGCACCTTGCCGCTGAGGCCCTTGGGGTCATTCAGACCCTCCCCGAAGTTGATCCGCCCGGTGGGATCGACCAGGAGGTCGAGAATGCCGGACGCACCGGCCACGGTGAAGTCGACGGTGTGGTCCGGCTGGTTACGGTCAAAGGTGCCGATCCGCTTGCCGTCGCCGAACACCAACGCACGGTCGCCCAGGCCCGTGAGCCGCAGGCTCTTGGTCCCTTGCGGCCCGCGCACCCGGGTGCGGTAGTGGATCAGCCCGTACGCCTGCCCGACCGCCTCCATATGAGCGGGAGCGGTACGCCGTATCGGAGTGCTCAGCGCGTCGAGGGCATCCATCAGCGGCACCGACTCACGAACGGCGACCCGCTGGGCCGGCATACGGCGCGGCGTGGCCGGCAGCGGCGTGCTCGGCAAGGTGGTGTACTTCGCCAGCACGTCGCGCACCTGATGGAATTTCTCGGTGAGTTCGCCCGATTCGCTGATCGGGGAGTCGTAGTCGTAGCTGGTGACGGTGGGCTGGTAATGGCTGCCGGTCAGGTTGGCACCCGCGTACCAGCCGAAGTTCGTCCCGCCCACCGCCATATAGAAGTTGATCGACGCTCCGGCCTCAAGGAGCTTCTGCACGTCGGCGGCGGTCTGCGCCGGATCCGTGGTGTGGTGCGGTTCTCCCCAGTGGTCGAACCAGCCATCCCAGAACTCCGTGCAGAACAGCGGCTTGTCCGGCTGGAATTTACGCAGCTCGGCAAAGGGCCCGGCCGGATCCCCGGCGAAGTTGACGGTGGAGAGGAGGTCGGGGAGGCTGCCGTTCCTGAGCATGTCCTGGCTGGCCCCATTGGAGCAGAACAGCAGGCTGTCCACGCCCTGCGCCCGCATGGTGTCCCGCAGATGTTCCAGGTGCGCATGGTCGTCGCCATAGCTGCCGTACTCGTTCTCGACCTGCATGGCGATGATGGGCCCGCCACGCGTGGCCTGCAGATCGACGAACCGGGGCAGCAGTTCCGCGAACCAGGCGTCCACCGCCCGCTCGTAGGCGGGGTCGGAGCGGCGCAGCGGCGCGTCCTTGTCCTTGAGGAGCCAGGCCGGCAGACCGCCGAAGTCCCATTCCGCGCAGATATACGGTCCCGGTCGCACGATCACCTTGAGCCCGACCTCGTCCGCGATCCGTACGAAGGACACGACATCGCGCCATCCGGTGAAGTCGGCCTTCCCCTCATGCGGTTGGTGGAAGTTCCAGGCCACGTAGGTCTCCACCGTGTTGAGCCCCATGGCCCGCATCCGCAGCAACCGGTCGCGCCAGTCCTTGGGATGCGTCCGGAAGTAGTGAAAAGCTCCCGAGAGGATCCGGAACGGCTCACCGTCCAGCAGAAATTCGTTCCCGCGCACGGTCAGCCCCCGCGGGCTGTCGGCCTGCGCCAGGGTCGTACGGCCACCGCCCAGGGCGACTCCCACGGACGCGGCTCCCACCACGGCCGCACTCACAAATCTACGCCGGCTGAACTGCGTCATTTCTGCTCTCCTCGACTCGACCGACCGTCACGCAAGGTTCGAACATGTTCAGTGGTGCGCGGTTCTGTGCCTTGAGAGTGTCATGTAGAACAGAAACGAGCACAAGGGTTCGTGACTGGACACGGTTCAGCCAGGAGCGGGCCCTGACGTTCGTTCCATAGCCCGCCCAGGCCCACACACGGAAGCGCTCCGCCGTGGCACAGCGGGCCGACAAAGATGCCCGCAACCATGCCCCCTCGTACCTTCACCATCCGGCCCTCGCCTGCGTTTGCTGGTACGACATCACCCATCGACTGGATGCGCGCCCGGCGAGGCCCGCAGGAGGGGGCAGCGTTGCACTCGCACGGAGACCGGCGCGCGATCGCAGACGACAGTCGTCAACGACAAGCCACAGCCCGCCCGACCACCAAGAAGGCACGTCCGATGACCGATGCCGGTGCCGGAGCCGGTGCCGACCCGGCAACGATGCTGGCGCTGCAACGCACCGCCGGAAACGCCGCCGTTACGCGGCTGTTGGAAGACGGGCGATCTCGGGACGGGGCCACTGCCACGGACCAACAAACCGTCCAGCGCGCCATGGACGGAGGCACCCCCGGCGGGGTCGTCCAGCGTGCGGAAGAGGAAGCGACCGGAGGACACGGCGGGATCAAGGACCGGGTCGGCGGCAAAATCAAGGAGAAGCCCACGAACGATGTGGAACGGGGCTTCTACGCCGATATGCGCGCGGGCAAGCACCCCGCTCTCGAAGGGGTGGTCCCGGATTCCTACACCGCCGAGCAGGTGCAGACGATGGACGGTGAAAAGGGGAAGGGCGACGACTCGACCCACATCTACATCGACAATCTGACGCACGACATGAAGATGCCGAAGGTCCTCGACATCAAGGTGGGGGAAAGCACCGCGAGCAAACAAGAGTTGCTCACGTCGATGTCGAAGGCCGACGCCTGGAAGAAGAAGATGAAGCTGAAGGTCGCCGACAAGGTGACCGGCTCCGCGGACCGCGGCTATCGAGCGGTCGGCGGCACCGGCCTCAAGGGAAAGAGCCGCCGCGCCATCGGCCGCGAGTCCGACCAGATTGTGCAGGGCTTGTCCGCGGATCCCAGCGTCTACGACCTGCTGGTCGAGCAGTTGACCCAGGTCAGGACGGCCGCCGAGAACTCCGGCCTCGCCTTCATCGCGGCGAGCGTACTCATCGCGGTGGACGAACAGCCGGCGGCGGAGAGCCCGGCGGCCACCGCGAAACTCAACCTCATCGACTTCGCGCACACCTTCGGCCCGGAGCAGCTGAGCGAGGAGCAGGTAAAGAAGTACCGCACCCGTTTTGACAAGGGAATGGCGCGACTGATCGCGGACGTAAAGGCGGCCGGCGCGACCAAGAAGCAGGCAGAGGAGGAGGCCGACGCGTAGTGGGCCGAGGCCAACGCCCTGACGCTGCACGGCAGGAAGGCCATCCAGCCGGAAAGTCGACTGGTCCTGGGTCCGCGCAGGCCGGTCGCCGCCCATGCAGGGAGAGCCGCGAAGTCGTCCCCGGTAAGGCCGCATCGGGGATCGACCCGATGAAGCAATGCGGGACCGTCGTGATGCTCCTTCACCCAGACGCGATCCGCCTCGGTGATCTCGCCATCGATCCAGGCGAACACACGGCCTTTCGCCCACGCGACAATCTCCGGCGTCTTCCAGAAAAACACCGTTCGCGGGCTCGGCCCGCGGCGAGGACCAGACGATGAAGGGCACCTCGGGCAACCCCGGGAACCAGTGCGACGAATGCGTTGGCTTCGACCTCCCATGTGGATTTCTACGAAGTTGGCGCGATAGTCCCCATCTGGCCCATCGGAGGTCCCTCGGATCAGAGGCGGGATTCGGCGGCACGCTTCCTGAAGATCACCAGCTGAGAGGAGCATCACAGGGCAACGGTCCATCGCCCACGGACAGTTCGAGGAGACTTCCTGAATGCTCGAAACGTTGTGGACCGTCATCGTGCCCGCCTTGGTGCTGACGGGATGCGCCTTGGTGCTGACGGGACTCGTCTGGATGCTCGTCACTTTGCGGAGGGTGGATCCCGAGGACCGATGGCTGGACCGAGCCGCCGGGCGGTCCCGGGTACGCGTCCTCGCGGACCGGACGTTCCACTTGGTGTTGTGGGTGCATGCCCACACCATCGGCCCGGCGGTGCGCCGGTATGTGCGGTGGGGCGCCCGTGGGACGACGCGTCATCTGCGCTGGGCCCGGCGCGGGTTCGGTCAGGACGCGGAGCGGCTGTTTCCTCGTTCCCATGCGGTGCGGACCGCGGTGTGGGACTGGTACTGCACCATGCCGCTGGCGGGCATCGCGTACGTCATCAAGGCATGCGTACTTCTCCTGGTGACGGTCAACATCGGCGCCATCGTGACCAAGCTGGTGACCGGCGTGACGCACCTGTGGGAGCAGAGCAAGCGGGCCCCCGGAGGCTCGGCCGCGGACCCTGTCGTCGGGGGCGGTGGGAGCGAGCGGTCGGACCCGCTTCTCGCGCTGATGGCGGCGCTGCGCAGGGTGGGCGCGGCGATCGCGGAGAAGGTGGGTCACCATCTGTCGGCGCTCACCGACCCCTTGGGCAGGCCCATGGAGGCGATCATTGCGGCCGCTGCCCTCGTTCTGCTCGCGATGATGCTGTTGGCGTCGCGCGTCGCCTGGCTCGCGCTCCGGCAGATCGCGAGACCCTCCTACCAGGATCACGGTCCGCATTACGCCGAGCCCCGCACCCGCTTCACGTGGGCCCGGAGGCTGCTGAGTCTGCGGGTGGGGACGAACAGGGAGAACCGGCCGGTAGTGGTGTTGGTGAACTGTCTGGCCAGGGTGGGGGCCGCCCAGTCGTATCACCGCTGGTCACTCCGCTTCCGTAGTCCGCTGACGGCGCCGCGGGTACAACTGGCGGACGCGGAAAGGGTGGTGTGGTCGGCGTGGCGGACCCGGCACACAGCGATCCGCGGTGTGCTGCGCGCCCAGCACAAAGAGCACGCGGCAGAGGTGGTGGGGGCGTTGCGCATGATGGAGACCCGGCAGGACACGGATGCCGACCGAGGGCGGGTATTCGAGGACATGGCGCGGATGCTGGCGAAGATCGCCGAGCGTTACGCGCAGGGCCGCACCCTTGCGCTGTTGGACCCCGAAGACCTCACCGGCGCCTCCCGGGCGGTCAATCGCGAGTGGATACGCATGGTCATCCTCGGCGTTGCCGTCATCGGGTCGGCGGTCGGAGCCTCCGCACTTGGCGTATCGGATGCCGCGATCGCCCAGGTCGTCGGCATCGTCAGCCTCGTCATGGTCGGTCTGCTGTACGGGTCCCGGCTCACGCCGACGGACCTCCTCGACGTGGTCCGTGGGCAGAGCCGTAAGTAAGCGGGAGGCCGGGTTACGGGCCGGGGGGCGGGTCAGGCCCAAGGCGCGGCCCACGCGTCTAATAAACCGGCAGCGCCAGCAATGTCGCCCGGTTGAGGACGAACAAGCGGTTGGCGGCCGCGGCGAGGGAGCGGGCCTCGCCACCGGTGAGGGCGTAGGTCTGGGGGCGGCCCTCTCCGCCACGTGGGAGGCCGCTCACGCCGGTGTCGCCGCTCTCCACTATCCAGACGCTGTTTCCCTGGACGACCGGTGGCCGCCAGGGCGGGACGACGCCGGCGACCATCACCGGGTCGGCGGCCTGGCTGCCGTCGGCGTGCAGGGAATGCAGTGCCTCGCAGTCCAGCGCGTGGATCACTCCGCCGGCCACGGTGGGCGGGCCCCACCCGCCGGTGCCCCGTGTGGGCGGTCGCAACGGGTTCTGGGCCCATAGTTCGTGACCGTCGGTGGCCTTCACCGCCGCCAGGCTGTTGCCGCCGAGGTAGACGGTTCCGCCGTCGATGGCGGGCCGCAGTGGTCCTGCGGCCTGCCCCCTGCGGATCCATGCGCGGGAGCCGTCGTCGGCACGGACCGCGGCCACGTCCCCCGTCTCCGTGCAGAGCACCAGGTGGCCGGCGCCGAGGGCCGCGGCGGGGTGGCCGCCCGACAGCGTCAGCGGTGGCCGCCGGGTCCAGCGCACCTTGCCGTCGGTCCCCACGCAGCGCAGGCGGCCGTCGGAGGTCAGCAGGTAGACGGCGTGGGCGTCGGCGGCCAGCAGGGCGCCGACCTCCGCGTCCACCGTCCAGCGAGGGGAGCCGGTTGCGGCCACCCAGGTGCGCAGGGTCCCCTCGGCGTCGGCGGCGGCCACCAGCCGGTCGCCGATCGACAGGTATCCGGCGTCCGCTTTCGCCTCGTCGACCCGCCACCGCTCCCGGCCGTCGGTGACCCGGCGGGCCGCGATGCCGCCGCCGGAGGCCGCGTACACCACCACGTCGCGCACCGGCAGCGGGGCCGGCGACGCGGCGTCGGCGACGTCCTGGATGCTCCACAGCGGTTCCGGGGAGCCTTCGGCGGAGCCGAGCGGTGCGGCCCGCACCTTTGCGGCCGGGGGGATGTCGAAGGGGTCGGACGGGGCGTCAGTACGGGTGAGCCACCAGGCGGTGCCGCCGCCCGCCGCGGCCAGGAGCGCTCCACCGCCGGCGGCCGCGACCAGCAGCCGCCGCCGGGTGAGGCGCGGTGCCCCGCCCACCGCGCCGCCGTCGGGGGCGGCCGAGGGGCCGGACGGACGGGCCGTCAGGCGCCGGGCGGTCGCTTCCCGTTGCCGGATCTCCTGCCCCAACGGGCCGGACTTCCACAGCCGTTCGGGCTGCCGCGGGGCCGCCGCGGCGTCGACGACCTGGGTGGGCTGCGGGCGGGCCTTCGGGTCCTTGGCGAAGCAGGGCGTGATGAGGTAGCGCAAGGCCTCCGGAACGGCCGACAGGTCGGGGCTGCCGTGTACGACCTCGTACAGGACGGCCGTGATCTCGGTGCCGGTGTACGGCGGCCGGCCACCCGCGGCGTAGGCGAGGACCGCGCCGAGGGAGAAGACGTCGGCCGCCGGTCCGACGCGCTGCCCGAGGACCTGTTCCGGTGCGCCGTAGCCCGGTGTGACCGGGATCTGTCCCGTACGGGTGAGGGTCAGGCCGTGCTCGGGGCGGGCGATGCCGAAGTCGATCAGGCGGGGGCCTCGCGAGGTGAGGACGACGTTGGGCGGCTTCACGTCCCGGTGGACGAGCCCCGTGGCGTGCACATCCTGGAGCGTACGGGCCAGGGACCGCGCCAGCTCCCGTACGGCGGCCTCGTCGAGCGGCCCGAAGCGCGCGACGGCGTCGTCCAGCGTCGGGCCGGCCAGGAACTCCGTGGCGATCCAGGGCCTGCCGCCCTCCAGTTCGGCGGCCAGGACGCGCGCCACGCCCTCACTGGTCACCGCCTGCGCGGTCCGCGCCTCCCGGAGGAAACGCTCGGCCAGGTGCCCGTCATGGGCGAGTTCCGGCAGCAGCACCTTCACCGCGGCGGGGCTTCCTGTGGCGTCCGCGCCGAAGTAGACCTTGCCCATGCCGCCCTCTCCGAGGACGCCGTGCAGGCGGTAGGGGCCCAGGCGCAGCGGATCTCCCTGGCCGAGGGGTTTCACAGTCAGTCGTCTCCTGGATCGTGGAGTGGAAGGGGCGGGTCGGGGCGCGGCAAGGCGGGGCCGGGCGTCAGGCGAACGGGAGGGCGATGGTCCGCTGTTCCTGGCGGACGTACAGCCGGCCGCCCTTGGGGTCGGCGGTCAGGACCATCGGGTTGGACTCGTACGTCCAGACGGCCTGATGGGCACGCAGGTCGACGGCGCGCAGGCCCGTGTCATCGGCGCAGTAGGCGTACCGCTTGCCGACGATCGGGGCCACATCCCGCTTGTTCTTCCTGGCGGACAGCCCCTTCTCCTGCCAGTTCAGTGTGCCGGAGGCGGCGTCGACGGCGATCAGTCCGCGGTCCGCCTCGGTGCAGTAGACGACGCCGTCGTGGACGGTGGGCGCGCCGTAGCGCCGTTCCTCGCCCGCGCTGTCACCGACGTCGCGGCCGGTCCCGAAGAGCCACGCCGGCTCGCCGTCGGACAGCCGGCGGGCGGTGAGGTGCTCGGCGCCTATGTAGAGGTTCCGGTCGTCGAGGACCAACCGGGGCGGCACGGTGCCCGCGAACGTCTCGGAAAGCCTCCACAGTTCGCGACCGTGCCGCTTGTCGTGCACGGAGAGGCGGATGAACTTCGAGCCGAACCCCGGGCTCCCGCACAGCACCACCCGGGAGCCCACCACGGCGCCGCCCAGCGCGGGCGGAGTGCCCACGGCCCGTGGGCCTTCCACCGGGCTGCGCCAGCGCTCCTTGCCCGAGTCCAGGTCGGCCGCGACCAGGTACCAGCGTCTGCCGGAGGCGGCCCGGGCCACCAGGTAGGCGGTTCCGTCGGCCACACACAGCAGCTGGTTGTACTGCTCCTTGCCGGTGAACGCGGAGAGTTCTACCAGGGGTTTGCCCAGTTCGCCGGTGCTCTGCGAGACCTCGCACACCGCCAGTGCCGCGCCCGCCTCCTCGTACCCCCGCAGGGCGTAGACACGGCTGCCTTCGGTGACCGAGCGCCAGGGGTCGGCGACGTTCGCCTGCCAGGTCGACTCGCCCGATTCGGCGTTGATGCCGCACAGCACGATCCCCGCGCGCATGGCCAGGTTGCGGCCGACCCGCATCACCTCGCCCCCGGAGTCGGGGCAGCGCAGACCGGCGTTCCACAGCGGTGTCGGCGGCTTCGGCCGGTCGACGGCGTCCTTCTTCGTGGCGCCGCCGCCTTCGCCGGCGCCCGCGAGCAGGGCCCAGCCCCCGCCGCCGAGGAGCCCGCCCCCCAGGAGGGCGCCCCCGGCCACGGACAGCAGCCGCCGCCGCGAGAGGCCCGGCACGGGGGCGGCCTCGGCCGGCGGTACCTCGGCGGGCACCGGTGGCGGCAAGCGGTGCGGCGGCTCGCGCCACACCTCGTCGCTGCGCCGGGAGATCTCCCGCAGCACCGCGTCGGGCAGCAGCTCCGCGAAGCCGCCGCGGTCGGCCGGGGCGAGCCCGTTGGAGCCCAGCGCGGTACGCAGCTCAGTGGTGGACGGGCGGTGCGCGGGGTCCTTGGCCAGGCAGCGGATGAGCAGGGGGCGCAGCGTCTCGGGCACCCCGCCCAGGTCCGGCTCACCGAACCGGACCCGGTAGAGCAGGTCGGTGGGCGCCCCGCCGCCGAATGGGCCGCGACCGGTGGCGGCGAAGACCAGCACCCCGGCCAGCGCGAACACATCGCCCGCCACCGCGTGTTCCTGGCCCCCCGCCTGCTCGGGCGACATGAACGCCGGCGTCCCCACGGCACCGCCCACGCTCGTCAGATGCTCGTCGCCGAAGGCCCGGGCGATACCGAAGTCGATGATCCGCGGGCCCTGCGCGGTCACCAGGACGTTGGACGGCTTCAGGTCGCGGTGGACCACCTCCGACCGGTGCAGCTGCTCCAGCCCGGCGGCGAGTGCCGCGCCGAGGGCACGCACGGCCGCCTCCGGCAGCGGCCCGCCCGCTTCGACGGCCGTGTCCAGCGGCGGGCCGAGGACGTACTCCGTCGCCAGCCACGGGGTCGGTGCCTGCGGGTCGGCGTCGACGACCACCGCCCCGTGCGCGGAGCCGATGACGCGTGCCGCGTCCGCCTCCAGCCGGAAGCGGGTCCGCAGTGTGGTGTCCGCGGCGAGACGGGTGTGCAGCGTCTTCACCGCGACCGTGCGGCCGCCCGCCGAACGGGCCAGGTAGACGGTGCCCATACCGCCGCCGAGGCGGGCGAGGATCCGGAACGGCCCGACGGCGTGCGGGTCGTCGTGCAGAAGTGGGGAGATCATGGCCTCAGCGCTCTTGGGTGGGGAGTGCGGCGGCCAGGACCTCCGCCGACTGACGGGACAACGCCTCGACGATCCGGCCGGGCAGCGACACCGGCTCCGTGGCACCGGCCAGCGCGCCGTACGCCGCGCCCGGCAGCAACTCCGCCAATACTCTCGCCGGTTCGGGCCGGTCCTCCGGGGCACGCGAGCGGCACGCCGCCACGATGTCCCGCAGCCCGGCCGGGATCTCCTGCCGCTCGGGCACGGTGTGCCCGGTCGCCGCGTAGGCCAGTACGGCGCCCAGGGCGTAGACGTCCGCGGCCCGGTCCGCCGCACCGCCCGCCGCGAGTTCGGGAGCGAGGCAGCCGGTCTCCAGCCCGGTCGCCTGCGCGGGGGAAGCCGCTGCCACCGGATGCGCACGGGTCGCACCGAAGCAGCCCAGCAGCGGCCCGCAGGCGGTCAGCAGCACGCCCGCCGGGCAGACACCGCCGTGCACGAGGCCCAGGACATGGGCCGAGGCCAGGGCTTCGGCGAGCGTGCCGCCGAGCGTACGGACCAGCGGTTCGGGCAGCGGTCCGCCGTACGCGGCCAGGGCGGCGGACAGCGGCAGCACAGGCCGGTAGGGCGAGGCGTACCAAGGGAAGGCCGGCGTCCCCCCGAGCTGCACCACCGGCCAGAACCCGGGCTGGGTCAGCCGGGCCGCCTGCTGCATCTCATCCGCCCACCGCGCCGGGTCACCGCCGGCCGGCGGCAGGCACACCAGGACGGTGTGCCCGCCGTCGACGCTGCGGGCCAGATAACGGCGCTCGGGAACGCCCCGACTCCCCTCGGCGTCAAGACGCGCCAACGCCACAAAATCCCCGATCCGCGCAGGATCGTCCTGCCGCAGCCTCTCCACTCGGCTTCTCCCCCGTCAGGCTCGTTAGGGACGTGAGCCTATATACGGCGGGGAGGCGGGTCGGCAGGGGGGCGGCGTGCGGGGCGCCGGGTGCCGTGGAGGGGGCGCCGGGGCCTGGAGTCGGGGCCCGCGTGGTGGGACCGGCCCGCCACTCCTACGTCTCCTGCGTCTCCTACGTCGACTTCCGATAGGCCCGGAACGCCCGGGTGGCAAGGAAGCCCATGACGAGGACGACCACCGCGAGCAGCCCCAGTCGCGTCCACACCATGCTCCAGTCGGCGTGTACGAGCATCGCCTGCCGCGCCGCCGCGACCGCCCATTCCACCGGGTTGTACGCGGCGACCCGCCCCACCCAGCTCGGAGCCAGGTGCAGGTCCATCACGGCAGAGCTCAGGAACATCAGCGGCAGCGTGGTGAACTGGGAGATCGCGATCAGGGTGGCCTGCTGGCGGGTCAGCAGCGCGACGGCATTGGACAGCGCCGAAAAGATCAGCGCCAGCAGCACCGCGGCCAGGACCGTGACGCCGATCCCGACGACGCCACCCGGGAAGCGGGCGCCGGCGATCAGCGCGATGACCACGATGACCAGACTCTGGATGACTGTCTGGATCGCCTGGTAGGCCATCGTCGCGCACATCATGGCGCCCCGGCCGGCAGGAGACGTCAGCAGCCGGTCCATCACCCCGCGGTCGATGTCCTGCAAATACGTCGTCCCTGCCCACGCACTCGCGAACAGCGCGGTCATCATCACCACACCTGGCGTCAGGAACTGGAGAAAACCGCCGCTGCCGAGCGCGAATCCGGGCAGGTTCACGACCGAGCGGAAGAGCTGCCCGAACAACAGCAGCCAGATCACCGGCTGCACGAGCCCGATGACCAGAAAGGTGGGCATCCGCCGCAGCGTCCGCAGCAGACGGCCGGTGAGAAGGGCGGAGTGTGTGATCACGGTCAGCGGACGCGCACCGGCGAACTCCCTCTGTACTGTGCTCACTTCGTCGCCTCCAGAGCCTTGCGGTCCTCGTCGCCCGCGCCCGCGGCCGTAAGACTCCGGCCGGTGTGCCGGAGGTAGACGTCATCGAGCGAAGGACGGGAAAGCGTCGCGGACGTCACGCCGATGCCTGCCTCCTCGAGTGCGGCCAGCACCGGCGGCAACGCCCGTGCACCATCATCGGTCCGGCCACGGACCGTGCACCCGTCCACGGTGATCTCCCGTAGCTCCGGCACCCGTTCCAGCACCGCTTGTGCTCTGCTGTCGCCTTCGGCCAGCTCGACCTGCACCGCGTCACCGCGCAGCGCACTCTTGAGTTCCTCCGGGGTGCCCGCCGCGACCACCCTGCCGTGGTCGACGATCGCGAGCCGATCGGCGAGGTGGTCGGCCTCGTCGAGGTAGTGCGTGGTGAGCAGGACCGTCATCTGCTCGTCGCCTGCCATCCTGGCGATCTCGTGCCACATCTCGCTGCGGGCCTGGGGATCGAGTCCCGTCGTCGGCTCATCGAGGAAGAGCACCTGCGGGCGGTGCATCAGCCCCAGTGCGACATCCAGTTTGCGCGCCATGCCACCGGAGTACGTGCTGACCCGCCGGTCCGCCGTGTCGCTCAGTCCGAACCTGCCGATGAGCTCGCGCGACCGCGCCTTGGCGTCAGCGCGGGGCATCCCGTGGATACGGCCCGCGAGCAGCAGATTCTCGGTCGCGGTCGCCATCGGATCCGTCCCGGGCTTCTGCGCCACGAAGCCGATCGCCTGGCGCACCTGATCCGGTTTCGCCGCAACGTCGATACCGGCGACGCGCGCTGATCCCGAGTCGGCGACCGAGAGCGTGGAGAGAATCTTCACCGTGGTGGATTTGCCTGCCCCGTTCGGGCCGAGCAGCCCGAAAACGGTCCCCTCCGCGGCAGCGAAGCTCAGCCCCTGCAACGCGGTGACCGGGGGTTTGTTCCTGCCGGCCGAGTAGGTCTTGACCAGATCAACAGCTTCCAAAGCCGTTTCTGCTCGCCGAATCACAGCCATCGCCGCACACCCTTGTCAGAATCTGGTGTGACTCCCACCTTCCTGATGTCACCGGACACAAGGAGGCTGAATGGCGAGGGCGGAACCCTACGGTGAGATGTCGCAGGCGACGTTAACAAGGGCGCACGAGCAGTGGCAAGCGTTACTTGGCAGTCCGGGCATGCCAAATGGGGCCTGCCGACAGGGTTTCGGCAGGCCCCGGGCTCGGTGCTCAGCAGTTGGTGCCGAGAACCTCACCGCCGTTCGGCCAGAGGCCGGTGGTCTGGTAGCAGTGGTTCTTGTCGGCACTGAGGTCGTACAGGTACTCCTTGGCGCCACCGTTGCCCATGGCGAAGGTCACGGTCGCCGTGGCTCCCGTTGCCTCTTCGGGGAAGTGCGCCTTCCACGTCTGTCCGACCGGCTTGGACGTGTGGCAGTAGTTCTTGCTCTCGATGCCGTCCGGGCCCTTCCACTGGTAGCAGGTGTCCACCAGGAAGCCCGAATTGTTCGAGAACTGAATGTAATTGCCGGAGCTGGCGGAGGCGGTGGGTGCCGTGGCGACCGCACCCATGAGGGTCAGGCAGGCCATGGCAGCAATCGTCATCGACTTCTTGACAGCGCGCACGCTGGAATTCCTTTCCTTGTCCCTTCCTCGTCTCCGAGAAGGGTCAGCAGCTCTTCTCGTTGATGGACGGGCCCCACGTGTAACCGCTCAGCTCGTAGCAGTGGTTACTCTTCAAGTCGGTGATCTGCGGTGCTTCGAGATCGCCGATCTGCTGACCGTGGACAAGCACCGTGACCTCGACGCCGGTGGCATCGGCGGGAATGTCCACGCCCCAGTCCTGGCCGATGGCCTTGTTGTCGTCGCAGCTGTCCGGGGTCGCCGAACCCTGCCACTTGTAACAGGTCTTGGCGAGGAACCAGCCCTTGTTGGAGAACCCGATGTGGCCCGAGTCCTGGGCAGCGGCGGGCGACGCCGTTACGGCCGTGCCACCGAGGGCGAGCAGCAGCGTGGCGACACCGTAGGCCATGGATCGCTTTGTCTTTTGCACGGGAGTACCTTTCTGAGAGGGAGAAAACTCAGCGACCGTTCAACAGCTTCTGGTCGCACGTGACAATGTCCTGGCCTACCCGCTTCCCGCCTTGGCCGGGAGTCTCGGTACGGAGGCCGGTGATCTTTGCGCCGCCAAACTTTCCGCCCTGGATCGACACGTCAGTGACCTTGCGGTCCATGTCGTAACCCATCTTGAGCATTCCCTTTTGGCCGGGCTTCACAGTGATGCCCACAGCACCGGAGCTGGTTTCGGTGTGGGACTGGGTGAATCCCGCACTGGCACCAATGCCCAGTCGGTCCTTGACCAGGGTGACGTCGACACTGGCGCCGATGTTCCAGCCCCAGGAGAAGGTGTGGAGTGCAGTGATCGTCTGGGTAATGTCATTACCGTTCGGAGCACAGTTGTCGATCGGTCCGGTACCCAGGTCCTGGTTCTCGGCGTCATACCATTTGGTGACCTGGCCGGCGTCCTGAGTCGTCGTGGAGGCACACGAAACGGAGAGGTTGCCGCACTGCTGGAGTGCTTCCAGAACATCGGCCTGTCGGGTCAGCGTGGTGCCGTTGTCGTACTTGACGGTCGCGCTTCCCTCGTTCAGCCAGTTGTCGGTGTGGCCGTTGATCTCTTGCGGGGACGCCGCGGATGCCGTCGGCACAGCCACGGCAAGCGCCATTGCGGACGCGGCCGCGGCGATTCCTGCCCGGTAACGGAAGGTCATGAGACTTTCACTTTCTCTGGCAACGGGAGCCTTACGGCTCAAGGGTTGTGTGAGGTGCCGGCACTTGCCGGTTTCAGCAACCGACTTCCAGGAGCTTCGAGTTGAAGGCGGTCCCGCTCACCTCGACGCAGCGGTTCTTGTCGGGGGTCACGGCGATGCTGTCCGAGGGGGATTCCCAGGGGAAGTTCTTGAGGTCGATCACCACTTGGGTGGTGTTCGCCGGAACCCCCACCGAGAGCGAATCGCCCATCGGGCGGGAGATGTTGCAGTAGTTCTTGTCCTCCGCGCCCACGAACGTGTAGCAGGTGGTGGCGGCTATCGCGGCGTTCTGCTTGATCTGGATGTGAGTGCCCTCCGCCGCGGACGCAGTGGTGGCGAACGCCCCCAGCGGCAGGCAGGCGCCGGCTACGGTGGCCAGGCCGAACAGAACCTTGCTACGCCTCTTCATGTGACTCGATCCTTTCTCGAAAATTCACGAAGGCGACACCGTCCGCTGCACAACCCGTTTCCGGGACGCCCCTCGTGTTCGCGTCATCAGTGATGGTGTGACAGTTCCCATTGTTGGCAGCCAATCCCTGGCCGAGAACCCCTGTTTTGGCTATGGCCCCATAGCCAAAGCCATGAGACATCAGGCAGCGTCCCCCTGCTCCTCTCACCATGTGGTGGGCAATGCCCTTCCACATCAGGCCCCTTGCCGGGAAGGAGGTTTGGCTATTCCTTGAGGTCGAAGAGAAGCTGCGCGAAAGCCTCTTCCACACAGGAGAATTTCCGGCCGAGGAGGTGCGCCATCACGATGGGGTGGCTCGGCAGCGCGGGGACCAGGTCGACCAACGCCAGTCGTCCATCACGCACTTCTTGCGCCACGCAGTGCCAGGACATGAGACTTGCTCCCAGACCCGCGGACACCGCGAGCTTGAGTGCTTCGTTCCCCCACACCTCTCCCTTGTCGACGGGCTGAATGTTCCAGCGCCGTAGGGCGGTGTTCTGTAGGTCGCGGGTTGCCGAACCGCTTTCCCGCAGCAGCAATCGCTTCGTTGCCACGTCCTCCGTCGTGACCTGACGGCCGGCCAGCGGATGTTCGCCGCCCACAACGAAGACGAGCCGTTCGGACAGAATGGGCTCGATGACAAGTCCCGGCGCACTCGGCTCGCCATCGAGCAGCGCCATACCGACCACCCCGTCGATAAGCTGCTGCGTCACCTGCTCCATTCCACCCGTGTGGATGTCCCATCGCAGTCCGGGAATCCTGGCGGTGAGGCGGGCGAGTACGGACGGAACCAGAATGGCGGCCGCGTCGTTGGTGGTGGCCACCCGCAGACGGGGCTCGGAGGAAGGCACCGTCAGTTGTACGGCGGTCAGCGCCTCTTCGACGAGGGGCATGAGGCGTTGGGCATACGACATGAAGGTCTCGCCCTTGGCAGTCAGCCGGATTCGCGCCCCCGACCGGTCAATGAGGGTGGTTTGAAGAGAGGCTTCCAAGCGCCGCACCTGGTTGGAGACCGATGGCTGGCTCATGTACAACTTCCGTGCGGCAGCGGAAAATCCCCCGCACTCCACCACAGCGACGAAGATCTGTAGACGACGTAGGCACAGTGTGTTCACGTATCGGCCTTTCGTCGGCCCTTGTTCACCATGGGTATGAAGCCGGTCCGTCGTTCATCCGCCTCTGTTAACCGGCGCTTGCGCTGGAGTTCATCGAGCATTGCGCCCAAGTCGCCCTCGCCCAGGGACGCACGGTCCTTGGACCGGCCGGAGCGCGGAGCGTGGGAACTGAAGGCGGAGCTCGCGCCCCTCACGCCGCCATTGCCGCCGCCGCACCGAGAGATAGGCACCAGCACACGGACGTCGGTTAACGACGCGAAGGGAACGCGGAGCGCAGAGGTGCGGGGATATGGGCCACGGAGGGGGGTTTGCGTGGTCATGAGGTCATGCTTGGAACCGCATGTAACGGTCTTTCTGTCGCTACATGATGAGAACGTAACAATGCTTCGAAAAAGCGCGACGCGGCGGCGGGAGGTGGCAGCGATGCCCGTCGGCGTCACCCGGGGGCCCTTCACCCACGCCGCAACCGCACCCGAACCTCACCCACGCCGCAACCCACCCGGGCCGACCGGCCACCAGACCGACGCAATCCCACCAACGGGTGACAACCACCGTTCGAGCCGCCCCGCGACCCCGCCATCAAGGCCGCACCCGGCCTCCGCCACCCAATAGAACATGCATCCACGATCTGCCCCCTCGTCACCCGTTACGGGGAGCCAAACCGACCGTTCTTTAGAGCACCTGTGCCCACGACTCACCTTCCTGGAGAAGTCATGGATCCTGTGCCCGTCCTCGTGCATGGCCCCGCCGGGTTCGAACGGCGGCAGCCTGGCCTCTTACCAACCGTTCGCACCGGGCGCGTGCTTGACGCTTCCGCATGGCCCGTTGACCGCTCGTCCCGTATGGCCACGAGGTGGTGGGCATGAGTACGGCGCAAGGGGCCGCGTCCCCGTCACCGGATGAGCGAGCCGGCGTGCCGGGCCCCCGCCGTGAACCACTGGGACTGCCACCGACGGCGGCACCCACGGGGCCGGGGGACGGTGATCTGGCCGATGAGTTGGAAGAGGCGTACTGGTCGGTCTACGACGGCGCCGCGGCCAAGTCGACGGTCCGCGAAGTCCTGGTGCGGCTGCCGCGCATCGTCCGGCAGATCGGCCGGCTGGCATGGCAGGCCGACCGCTCGGCCACACTGGCCGTCGTGGTGCTGCAACTGGTCTCCGCAGCGATGTCGGCCTTCGGGCTGGTGGCCTCGGTCGGCGTGCTGCGTGAGCTGTTCGGCCACGGGCCGACACCCGACAAGGTCCGCAACGCGGTGCCGCAGATCCTGCTCGTAGTGGGCTTCCTGTCCGCACGGGCACTTCTTGAGGCCGGGGTCGCCGTCGCGCAGGCGCGGGTGACACCGAAGATCCGTACCGCGCTGGAATGTGACTTCCTACGGCTGACCGCGCACGTCCGGCTTGAGGTCGTCGATGACGCCGACTGGCACGACGACGCCTACCGCGCTTCCGACCGCGGCCTGTTCTACGCCCGGCAGATCGTCGGCCAGGTCGTCTCGCTGGCCTCCACGCTGCTCGGGCTCATCGGAACGGCCGGCGTCCTCACCTCTCTGCACCCGGCTCTTCTCCCCCTGCTCCTGCTGTCCGTCCTGCCCGTGGGTGCCGCGGCCGTACGCACGGCACGGGCCCGGTTCCACAGCTTCAAGCGGTGGAACGCGCTCCAGCGCCGGGTGCGGGTCTTCTCCTGGCTGCTGCTGGAGCGGGACGCCGCCGCCGAACTGCGCTCCGACACCGCCCAGAACGCCATCCTGGACGAGCACCG